>Ga0209512_1000042_pt1 | contig 324381 bp, 252 predicted proteins | sample frozenSSSSmetaG_FD_184142 | JGI IMG/M metagenome (GOLD analysis project Ga0209512, IMG submission 184142) | Glacier valley bacterial and archeal communities from Borup Fiord, Nunavut, Canada, to study Microbial Dark Matter (Phase II) -... | ecosystem: Environmental > Aquatic > Freshwater > Ice...
GTGGGAGAGTAGGTTGCCGCCAACTTATTATCAAAGCCTGATATCGAAAGATGTCAGGCTTTTTTTGTTTATTATAGGTATCAGTGATCAGGTGTCAGGGATCACTGAAACGACAATTATTGCCTATTTAAAGCAGGATTGGATAATGCTTATTACTTATCCAATCCTGCTTTTATTTTACTGACCACTGACCACTGATACCTATATGTGGATAGCTTTAATACTCATTTTTTGTCTCCTTTAAACCTCCGTGCTATCTTTATTCATTAGCATGTAACAAACTAAATGAGATTTCATGCAATGTTTCTTTTTCAACTAAACGTTTTTAAAATATGAAAAAATTAGCAGCAGAATTTATTGGAACTTTTTGGTTAGTACTAGGCGGATGCGGCAGTGCGTCGTTAGCTTGTAATTTCCCAGGCGTGGGCATTGGTTTAGTAGGCGTTTCACTAGCTTTTGGCTTAACCGTTTTGACTATTGCTTATTCTTTAGGCCATATTTCAGGTGCTCATTTAAATCCAGCCGTATCCATTGGCTTATGGATTGGTGGAAGATTTGAATCGAAACACTTGGCTGGTTATATCGTAGCACAAATTCTAGGTGCGATTGCTGCAGCTGCTATTTTATATGTCATCCTTACAGGTAATGGATCTGTTATTGGAGGATTTGCTGCGAATGGTTATGGTGAACATTCTCCTGGAGGATATAATCTTGTTGCTGCTCTAGTAACAGAAGTGGTAATGACTTTCATTTTTCTTATCATTATCCTCGGCGCAACCGACGAAAAAGCTCCTAAAGGTTTTGCAGGAATAGCTATTGGTTTAGCATTAACCTTGATTCATTTAATCAGTATTCCTGTCACGAATACTTCTGTAAATCCAGCGAGAAGTATCAGTCAAGCTTTATTTGTAGGAGACTGGGCCTTAAGTCAATTGTGGTTATTTATCGTTGCTCCAATTGCAGGTGCTATACTTGCTGCAGTAGTGTACAAATGGATCACTAAGAAATAAACTTTTCAATTCATTGAATAAATTCAAAAGAGACCTCCGCAAGGGGGGCTCTTTTGAGTTGAGGATAAGGATAAACATTGATGCTTATTGATACAAGGCGAAGGGTATGATGAAAATAAAAGTATTTTGCTATATTGGATAAAGAATTTTACGCTTAACCACAATAGCTATATTATGAAATTAAAGAAATTAGCATGGGGAGTTTTACTAACGCTAATCCCAGTAGTCACGCAGGCTCAAAACTTGCCAACGGATCCTGAAACTAAAAAGATTTCATTTCAAGAAACCGTAGAATCAGACACTTTAACGAAGGATATACTGTATGAAAGAGCTCAGCAATGGGTTAAAAACTATTACAAAACTGATCGTTACGACATGAATGATGCTGTTAAAAGCAGAATCATGAAAGAAAGTTATTTTGTCATCAAGCTGACTTACGATTACAAATACAAATCAGACAATAATATTACATACATGATTACGCTTGAATGTAAAGAGGGCAAGTATAGGTATACACTTACGGATTTTAAATTTTACAATGTTAAATCTGGACCTAAGTCAGAGTTAGCACTAGAAGCTTCTTACGCTAAAATGAATACTCAGAACAAAGGAGAATCGGTTACTCAAATTAACAAAGAAGTAAGCCTAATCATCGAAGACTTGAAAAAGTATATGAGTACTGGTCAAATTAAAAATAAAGACGATTGGTGATTTCAACTCTCCTCATTAGTCTATAAAAAAAAGCGAAATTCTAAGTTCGCTTTTTTTATAAACAGCCTTAGTGAGAAACAAATTTCAACCCCAGTATGGATAGTATAAGTGTGGTAATAAAAAATAACCTCCAAAACTCTGCAGGCTCCTTAAAGATAAAAATGCCAACTAAGACTGTTCCGACAGCCCCAATGCCTGTCCATACAGCATAGGCTGTACCAATAGGCAGTGTTTGAGTTGCTTTGTACAATAAGAGCATGCTGATTGAAAGGCATACAAAGAATCCACCCATCCAAATCGCAGCAGTTGTTCCTGTGGATTCTTTTGCTTTCCCTAAACATGTAGCGAAACCTACTTCAAATAACCCAGCAATAATTAAGAAGATCCAATTCATACGATAGCTTACCAAGTTCCTTGTAATGCAAAATCAACCAATTGCAAAAACTCTGCAGGGTGGTTGCCAATTTTCTCTCCGCGTTTATGACCTAATCGCACAATGATCAATTGTTCTTCAGGAATAACAATAATGTATTGCCCAAGTATTCCTCTGGCGTAGTAGACTTTCTTATTCAGTTTGTTGGGGTAAATCCACCATTGAAATCCGTATACTTCTATTGCTTGATTGTTTTCTTTGTCGATTAATTGATTAGAGGTGGTAGATGATACGGTATATTGTTTAGAAACAATTTGCTCTGCACCCCACATGCCATCATGCAGGTATAGTTTACCGAGTCTTGCAAAATCGCGGGCTGTAGAATAAATACAACAGTATGCTTTTTCTTTACCATCTTTATCATCGAGGCTCCACCAGGCATCGTGTTCTGTGCCAATTTTACTCCATAACTCATCCTGCATAAATTGTGTCGTAGACTTTCCTGTAGCCTTCGCCAGCACTAAACTTAATATTTGTGTATCACCGCTTTTGTAGGAAAAATATTTGCCTGGTTCTTCTACTACTTTTAGTCTATTAACTGTGCCAATTAAATCTGTGCCATAATATGCTTCTGTGGTAATTGAAAATGCACTAGCATAAGCTTCATCCCAATTTAATCCTGAAGACATCATTAAGCAGTGACGAATCGTAATTTTTTCTTTACCCTCTTTTTGAAAGGAAGGCAAATAATGAGCAATAGGCTCATCGACACTTTTGATATAACCTTTGTCAATGGCTATGCCGATGAGTGTTCCTACAAAACTTTTAGCAACGGAGAAAGATCCTGAATGTGTGGTGTCGCTATAATTGTCGTAATATTTTTCAACGAGTAAAGAATCATTTTTAATGACTAAAAAAGCGGTACTCTCAAAACTTTGCAATGTTTTCTCCAAGGTGTCAGGCAATGACTTTTTATTGTATCGCATACTAATAGGCCAAGGTTGTGGGGAATCTGCATGCCTGGCGACTCTATAATCAAAAAGGTTTTGGTCATTGATGTCAGGGTAAGTATAAATAAGTGCCTTGTAAATAAAAGTTTTGTGGGTCAGTACCAGTATAACGTGTATACATGCTAGAAGAACTAAAAAAAAGAGCCCCCATTTTTTCATACCTGCATTTAAAAATCGTGACCTAATGTAAAGTGCAACATGGGGGATTTAACAATATTATTTTGAACACCCCATGCCAAATCAAGTTTCATGTAATACCCGATGAGTAAAGAACGAATGCCTCCTCCATAACTGACTAAAAAAGGGTTTCTGTAATTTGTAATGACTGCTTTAAAAGGAGGTTCATTAATCGTTTGGGTATTGAGGTTATTGTTTGTATTGAAAGGATTAGCACCATTCCACGCACTGCCAATATCAGTAAATGCGATCAATTGAAGATTGCGTAGGAATGCAGAACCTATTGTTCCTCGGTATAAGTATTGCGCAACAGGAAATCTTAATTCGGCATTAAACAATAAGTGTCGTTGACCGAACAAGGTATTGTATTTAAAACCTCGCATATTCATGGTGAACTTATTGAACAGGAGGTCTGAGTTGTCTTCTAAGTATTTCGTTTTTAAAGGGGAATTTTGATTTTCTGTGTCTGTTTGATTTAATACCCAGTTATCCATTCCTCCCAAGAGGTATTGTTTTGGAGAACTCCCAACAAATTGACCATAAGATAGGCGAACAGCTAGCAGTAGCGCTTTATGTACCGGTTGGTAATGACGAATATCTACCACAAGTTCTCCGAAATTTTTATTTTCGTTTTCTGTATGCATGTATTTTTCAAAAGAAACCTTCGCCACATTGCCAGCTTTCATGTTCAATCCATAATATCGGGTGAAGTCATATACCCATTCTAGTTTTGCACCTGAATAAACATTTACAACATCGCTGTATGTGATGGCAACAGGATCTGTGATATCGGAAAAGCGTGTTTGTGCTACAAAAGGAGTAATGCCAATACGGTGATGAGTATTTATGGGATATGACATGTTTATAGCAAATTTATTAAGGGCGTATTTTTGCGTTACATCACTGCTGTTTGCTAGGTAACATTGCCTGTCGTATCGAAACTTATAATCTAAGCGATGTTTTAAAATCATGTATTCCCCATACATATTACTATTGGCGAAGTCTCCTATGATGAATAATCCGAGATCAAACCTGTTTTGTTGTATGAGGTCACTCATTTGTCCATTAAGTAAAATCCCGAATCCTCTCAAGGGATCTACCATGATCGATGTCGTAACTCTGTCAACGTAAAATATTTTCTTATACTTATAAGGACCTTTTACTTTAATCAAGTCAGTTTTCGAAAAAGCTTCACGTTTAACTCCATTTTCGTCGACATCTGTCTTTACATATTCCGACTCAAAAACTAACTTGTCAAAATCGATATCGTCTAGAGTCTCAGGTATTGTTTCTCTAGCTTCTATAATATGACCTTGGCTAAGCGCATTTTTTTTGCCTAAAGAAGTATAAGGAGAAACAGCAAGGGGTTCGTGTTTCGATAAAGAGTCTATGTACATGAAGTCTTTTCCTCCTTCATTTAACACATAGCTCATGATGTCGGAATCTTTTTTACCGAGGTCAAAACTTTTTACATCGTAATAGAAATGAGTAATTTGTTTCAACGCTCCTGTCGACATGTAATAACAAAATATATTATTGATGCCTGTGCGATCACTGATGAAATATAATTCGTCTTTGTTTTTAAAAACAGGATTGTAGTTATTCCCTTCATCGGTAAGCGCTTTAATAGTGCCGTTGCGGTAATCAAAAAAGAATAAATTCAATAGAGAATCGCTCCCATCTTCTTCAACAGGTCGAGAAGACGCATAAACCAATTCAAATCGACTTCCTGTGACAAAAACGGGATCTAAGTCATTGTAGGGGTCTAGTGTTAATTGCTTTAAATTATTCCTATTGAGATCCCAAACCCAGATATCTGTTTTGCCTCGCACATCTCCACTAATCAATACCAGCTCTCCATCGGAAGAATAAGAAAAAGAAAGGGTTTGCGTAAAATCTCCTAGACCTCTTGTTTTTCTCTTATGTTTAGTAAAGTCATATTGTTTATGGTGAGCTTTGCCTTTTTTATACGTCACTATAGAAAGAATGTCATCTTTATTCCACGCTAGTGCAGGATTATTATAACCAATGAATTGGTCGTACCGTTTATAGCTACCTGTACGTAATCTTCGTTTTTTATTTTTCTTTAGGTCTTTCACATAAACCCTATACTTTCCTGCGGTGTTTGTTGCATAGGCCATGTATGAGGCATCGGAACTTATTTTTACTTCGTAATATTTTTTACCCCTTCTGTTTCTTTTCTTTACTCTTAATGAACGATCTGCTAATTCGTAGGATTCAGCATAAGCATCTGCATCTGTTTTGTAAAAAGAAATCCAATTTTTTACAAAATCAGTGTACGTGACATTTAAACCCTGCTCAATACATTTTTTTTCTTTTCTATAAATACGCGTCACATCGATGAGCTTTTGAAACTCTTCGTGTCCGTATGATTCATTGATGTAATTCCAAACAGAATGTCCAATGATAGTGGCTTCGTCTCCTTTATAACTGGCAGGACTATGAAGCTTATTGGTGGATACTTTTTTACGAATATAATTATCCATTTCTGCATCCCATCCATATGCAATATAGGCGGCGGCTCCATTCAGGTACCATTCGGGAAGGGCTAAGAAAAAAGAACTTCTGAAAATATCTTTTAATGAGCCTCCGTACATCATAAAACTCAAAAGGGTTTTAGATATTCCGAAGCTGATCTGTTTTTCAAATTGATTAACATTGCCTTCGAATGCAACTTCTATAATGGGTTTTACAAAATCAGTTTGACCTCCTATGGATTCACCTGTTTCTAAGCCGATGTTACTTTGTTCTATATCATCTACAGAATTGTAAATGAAAATTTTATATTTTCTATAAGAGGTATAATCGATTTCTTGACTGACGCGAGCGATTTCTTTTTCCGCAAAGTCTGCAGCTACTCTTGCAAGTTCTTCACCTCCGTAATGAAAGTATACATCAAAATTATAGGTGCTGATGTATTGCCATAAAAACTTTTCGTGCTGCACTCTGTTTTTACCAAACTTCTCTTGGTATATCTGTTGAGCAGAAGCCAAGTAATTGCTTGCAAGAAAGAGTAAGACAAGTATGAAACGTAACAAAATATAAGTTGACTGTTTAAGCGATTAATTTACGTAAAATCGACGTATATCCACCTCAGAATCTAAATCCTTTTGATGAAGAATAAATTGGCAGAGGTGATTTGCCCAAAATGGTGCTAGAGAAACGCCTTTAGTTCCTAACCCATTGAAAATTAATACCGCAGGGTTATTGTCCAAAAAACCTAAAAGAGGCCTTCGGTCGCGAGTTGCTGGTCTGATCCCTGCTACAAGTTTTAATTGTTTTACAGGTGCCTTAAACCATTTGTGTAATTTTAGTAATAGTTCTTCCGCCCCACGTTCTTCGGGCTCTTCATGCTCAAAAGACCAGCGATAGGTAGAGCCTAAAACAAATTCACTTGCTTTTTTTTGAACCAAAAAAACGCCTTTGCTAATGATTTCTGTCAAAGGATATTCAGGAATTGACACACTTAGAATTTCACCCTTGTTAGGTGCTAAAGGAAAGTTCGGGAAAAATGGATTTTTCATACCGTACACTCCTTCACAAAAGATAACGTAGCGAAAGTTCGAGCCTTTCCAAGATACACCATCTTGAATAATGTTCAAATCGGCATATAAAAAAGCTTCTTCTACTAAGGCTTGATGTGTTTTTAATATATTTTCGCCGGCATTGAGGTAGGCCATGGTGTCTATATAGCCAGACTGTTTGCACTCTAAGCCTCCTGTAGGGTTATGAATCCAAGGGCTAAATTTTGCATGATTAGGATTAGGATTGACAAAGGATGAATAGTCTTCTTCGGTACTTCTTGCTACCCAATCATTATAGTCTTCATTGGATAAAAAAGGCCTATAAATAGGGCGTTGGTGTAAGATTTCCATGCCCGTTTTTTTTTCTATGCGGGAATAGAAGTCCAATAAGAAAGGAAACAGGTCATCGGCTAGCCATGTTTTTACTGTTCTTTTTCCTGTAAACGGATTAAATATGCCTGCCGCTATACGCGATGAGCACTTGGAATTGGGATTGTCAACAACTTTTATGCGAGCTCCCTGTTCCAAAAGGGTTAACGCCAATGTATTACCGGCAATTCCTCGGCCTACGATTAGTACATCATGCCAGATCATGCTACGAATTTACATTTTATTCTTTAAGTTTGAAGTATAAAACACTATACCTGCTGAAGCATGCTGTCGCTGTACCAATTTACGTTCAATCCTTTACAAGAAAATACGTACCTGCTTGCTGATGAAGCTGGAGATTGCTGGATTATTGACCCAGGCTGTTACGAAAAACACGAACAAGCACAATTATTCGATTTTATTGAAGCGAAAAAATTGAAGCCTGTAAAGCTTATCAATACCCATTGTCATGTCGACCATGTGTTAGGAAATGCTGCTGTGAAAAGAAAATATGGCGTTCCGTTATATATACACCCCATCGAAGAATCCTATTTAAGAGCTGTTCAGACCTATGCTCCGAATTATGGGTTTGTAGCCTATGAAAGCACTACTCCAGATGAATATATTGATGTCGATAAAACCATGCAATTGGGTTCTGATACCGTGAAGTTTTTGTTTGTTCCAGGGCATTCTCCTGGACATATCGCATTATATATTGAAGCACAAAAAATATGTATTGCAGGCGATGTTTTGTTTAGACAAAGTATTGGACGTACCGATTTGCCAGGAGGAAATCACATCGAGCTTTTACAATCGATACAAACAGCGCTTTTTACATTGCCTGGAGACACTGTAGTCTATCCTGGTCATGGACCAGAAACGACCATAGAGTTTGAAAAACGTTATAACCCTTATCTTTCATGATTAAGAACTTACCCAATTTCATTACCAGTATAAACTTGTTGTTTGGCTGTATAGGATTATTTCTATTGTTCAATGGAAATCTCGCTGGCGCAGCATGCTGTATTTGGTTTGCAGCCATTGCCGATTTCCTAGACGGTTTTGTAGCAAGGGCTGTGCAGGCCAATAGTCTTATGGGTAAAGAACTAGATTCTTTGGCAGACGTAGTCAGTTTTGGTGTTTTGCCTGCATTTATATGGCTTTATTATATTGCTCAAAGTATTCAGCCTGGACTTGCCTTTTCGACTATAGTACAAGTTTCTTTAATACCTTTCATCGCCTTAGTAATGGCTGCTTGTTCAGCTTGGCGTTTAGCAAAATTCAACATTGACGATCGCCAAACAGATCATTTCAGAGGAGTACCTGTTCCTGCTAATGCATTGGTTTGGTCTGCTATGCCTTTTATCTCCAGCACTTCTCTTTTCCCTTGGGCAAACGATTGGCTTACAAACATGCCATTTATCGTTTTATTTGGGATTGCATTGTCGGCACTTCTTGTGAGTGATTTCCCTTTGATTGCTTTTAAGTTTAAAGAATGGTCAATCAGCGCGAATAAGTTCAAATACCTTTTCTTGTTATTGACGGCTTTTACTTTAACTATTTTGGGCGCGAATGGTGTATTCTTTGTGCTCTTTTTTTACTTGTTTGCATCGTTTTTGGAAAGCAAGCGTAAATAGGGTAAAGCTGAAGTTAATTCGAAGGCTTGATTAGAAATTATACTAAATTGAGAACTTGCCCGTTATAGGCTGGGCTTAATCAATAGCATAAAAAGTGTTTAATACTGAAAGTGCTTTTTTTATTTGCTTCGCAAGTTTAATATTGAGATGAAAAAATACAATGTTATAGTTTTCACCATCGTTCTTGGTTGCTTCACTTTTCTGGTGAAAGCGCAAACTAATGAATATGTTATTCAATGGGATCAAATCCCTGTTTCCAAAACAAAACAGCGCCTATCTTTTCAACATGCAGTTTACGATGCTGCTAATAATGCATTTTTTCAATTGCGTTTATCTGGACGCGCAATTGAAAATGTTGTAGTAATTCCTTTAGAGACAGCAGTGCTTGAAAACAGAGAAGGCTTTTTTATCCCACAGACATTGGTTTCGACACGATCGGAGGTTTCATATTATAGAGGCAGCCCTGTTACTCTGGTGCAATTCATGCCGATTATCATGACTGCAACGGGTGTTGAGAAAATCATTCGATTTAAAATACAGTACCAAGAGGCGGCGATTTTAAAAAGCACTCGATCTCTTAAAACGGCTTCAGCTTCTTTTTCTCGAGCAGCAAGAACAGCAGCAACAACAGGGAGTGTGTTAGCAACTGGTAACTGGTATAAGTTTCCCATTACAAAAGACGGAGTCTATAAATTAGACTTTGCTTATTTGAAATCATTAGGAATAAATCCTGCAGCCATTAATCCCGCTCAAATCCGGGTGTTTGGTAATGGTGGTGGAATGTTGCCTCAGCTTAATAGTGATACACGATACGACGATCTTATTGAAAATGCTATTCAAGTTGTAGGAGGCCAAGATGGACGGTTTGATGAAATAGATTACGTGGTGTTTTATGCCAAAGGTCCACATACTTGGACTTATGATACGGCAACAAATTCGTATGTTCACAATCAAAATATTTACAGTGAAGAGGCTTATTACTTTCTGAATATAGGCTTGGCTAATGGCTTGCGGGTTGGATCTAAAAACTCTTTGGGTGCCGCTGCTCAATCGTTCAATTATTTTGACGACAGACAATACTATGAAAAAGATTTCTTTAACATTATAAAATCTGGAAGATCTTGGTACGGAGAAAAATTCGGAACAACAACATCGCTTACAATTCCTTTTGCATGGCAAGGCGCAAGATCGGGTTCTATTATTGAAACCGATATTTCCATATTAGGGAGGTCTTTCGTGTCAACCTCTTTTTCTATACGAATTAACGAAAAACCACAGCCCGCAATTCCTCTATCACCCATGTCATCTGGTTCATTGCACATAGAAGGCGTTAATGCATCGGGTAATTTTCCTGTCAATGTTTCGTCTTTAAGTCCTTTCAGTACACTGAACGTTAGTCTTACATTTAATAACGGAGGGGTTTATTCTTCTGAAGCGCATTTAGATGCGATAACAGTGAAAGGACAAAGAATGCTTGCGCGATACGGGAGTGGACAAACCTTGTTTAGGTGTATATCGAGTATGTCTCAAGCAACCTCAGAATATAGAATTCAAAATGCAGATGCTACTTATGTTGTTTGGGATGTTACAGATCCTCTCATCCCGATTAGTGTGAACTATAGTTTACAAGGATCGGAAGCTGTGTTTTCAGATCAAAGTGATGTGATTAGAGAATATGTATGTTTTAAAGGAGGAGAGTTTTTAAATCCAGGGATAGGTGTAAAAATAGGGAATCAAAATTTACATGCGGTGAATGCTCCTTCCTTGCCAGACATGGTTATCGTAACTCACCCAGCGTTAAAGTCAGAAGCAGACCGTTTAGCACAGCACCGAAAAAACAAAGACAACTTGGATGTGTTAGTGGTTACAACACAACAAGTATACAATGAATTTTCTTCGGGAGCACAGGATATAACCGCGATACGCGATTTTATCAAAATGCTATACGATCGAAATACTGCAGCGGATTCCATTCGTTATGTACTCATGTTTGGAGATTGCTCGTACGATTATAAAAACCGTATTGCTAACAATACAAACTTTGTACCTTGTTATCAATCAAGAAATTCACTCGATCCTGTACGTAGTTATTCATCGGAAGATTATTTTGGCTTCATGGATAATACCGAAGGCAATTGGGGAGAAATCAGTGGACTAGAAGAAAATCACATATTAGATTTATTTGTAGCACGTATTCCTGCATCAAACAGTGAACAGGCTTCTGCGATGGTCAATAAAATTATTTATTATCAAACTGCTTTTGAAACACAATCGAAATGGAAAAACAGGATTTCATTTGTTTGTGACGATGGAGATGCGAATACGCATTTTATAGATGCAGAAATCATGGCAGCTAAAGTGGCAAGTAAGGATGGAGGATATAACTTGAATAAAATTTATTTAGATGCCTACCCTCAAGAGACCAGTACCGGCGGAGAAAAATCTCCGATTGTCAAAACGCTCATCGACAAAGAAATTGAGAAAGGTGTTTTTGTATTTAATTATAATGGACATGGAGGTACAGGGGTTTGGGCGCAAGAACAAATTTTAACATTGAGTCAAATTGATGCCTGGCAAAACATTAAAGCGTTGCCATTGATGGTAACGGCAACCTGTGATTTTGGTCTTTATGATGATCCTTATATACGATCCGGCGCTGATGCATTGCTGTTTAATGCTCAAGGCGGGGTGATTGGAATGCTTACAGCAACGCGCGTTGTATACCAATACAGCAACAGAAATTTAAACAGAAATTTATATGAAGTCTTATTTTCTTCCTACGGCACTGATGTATTGCCTCGCATAGGAGATGTGATGAAACTGACTAAAAACAACAGCATGTCAGGGGTTAATAATAGAAATTATGCTTATTTAGGAGATCCTTCGATGGTATTAGCTTATCCCCATCAGAAAATTGCCATTACAAAAATTAATGGAGCATTTGTTTCGCCCATTGCAGATACACTAAAAGCATTAGCAAAAGTAACGATTGAAGGAGAAATACGGTCACAAAATAATGTACTGGTTTCGGGTTATAATGGCATAGCCAATATAACCTGTTTTGATAAAGAGAATACGATCTCAACCTACGGTTCTGCAGATGCTGTTGTGAGCTTTAAAGCAAGGAACAACTTTTTCTTTGAAGGTAAGGCTTCGGTGACCAATGGCAAGTTTAAGGTGACCTTTGTTGTCCCTAAAGATATCTCTTACCTTTTTGACGAAGGTAAAATTAGTATTTATGCATCAAACGCCCTGAACTTAAATGATGCTGGTGGTTATTACAACAATATACAAGTAGGTGGTTCTAATGCTAACGCAGCGGCTGATAATACACCTCCAGTGATACGTCTCTTTATGAATGATGAATCTTTTGTTTCTGGAGGCTTGACCAATAACAATCCTTTATTCATTGCTAAGGTAAGTGATGAAAATGGTATTAATGTTGGAACAGGAGGTGTTGGACATGAAATTACAACGGTAGTCAGTAATAGTACTAATGCTGTTGTTTTGAATGAGTACTATTCAACTGAAGTGGATGATTATACAAAAGGTGTGGTTAGGTATCCAATGAAAGGTTTTAGTTCGGGAAGTTATTCTTTGAAATTTAAAGTTTGGGATACATATAATAATTCATCGGAATCCTTTTTAGAATTTATCGTTGCAAATTCTGAAAAATTGGCGCTCGAGCATCTTCTCAATTACCCCAATCCTTTTTCAACTCATACCGATTTTCATTTTGATCACAATAGAGCAGGAGATGACATAGAAGTACTGATCCAAATTTATACTGTAACAGGGAAAATGATTAAATCCATCGAGCAAGCTTATTACATGAGCCCTTCTCATATTTCAGGCATGGTTTGGGATGGCAAAGATGATTTTGGAGATAAAATAGGGAAGGGTGTATACGTTTATAAGGTCAAGGTGCGTTCTTTAAGAGATGGTTCAGCAGTGCATGAATTTCAGAAATTGGTCTTGTTGAATTAATTATAACTATTATTATCTTATATTTGTCGATTAAATAATTGATCCATAATGTCAGTAAAAAAAATAACCCTTGCGCTTTTCATTCTTTTTGGCGCTTCATTTTCTGCAATTGCTCAGTTCTCCATTGGGGGCTATCAAAACGCTGTTATTACTACCGCAGTACCTTTTTTGACCATTGCTCCTGATGCAAGGTCAGGAGGCATGGGAGACGCAGGAGCTGCAATTACAGCGGATGCAAATTCGGTATATTGGAACGTGGGCAAACTAGCCTTTGTCAATAAAGATTATGGCGCGGCTATTTCTTATACCCCTTGGTTAAGAAAATTAGTCAATGACATGTCTTTAGCACAACTTTCCGGCTACACGAAAATTAGAAAAAACGAGGCGATCGGTATCACGTTTACCTATTTCAAATTAGGAGAAATACAATTTACGGATCAAACAGGGGCTAAGCTACAAACCTACAGACCGAATGAGTTTTCAGTAGGTGCGGTGTATTCTAGAAAGATGACCAACAAATGGAGTGTAGGTTTAGGGTTGAAATACATTCGTTCGGATTTAGCGGGTAACGTTACAATTCCCGGATCTAATACTGTTGCTAAGCCAGCGAGTACTGCTGCTGCGGATATCGGGGTTTACCACCTCAACGATAAATTGACCTTAGCAGGAAGACCCGCACAGTTTTCTTTCGGAGGAACGATTCAAAACATTGGTGGAAAGGTGACCTACACCGATAATGATCAAAGAGAGTTTATTCCAACAAACTTGAAGTTGGGTGTTGCTGGTACGATTGAAGCAGATCAATTCAGTAAAATTGTTTTAACGGTTGATATCAACAAATTGATGGTTCCTTCGACACCACAGAGAGATTCTACAGGTGCTATTGTAAAAGGAAAAGATCCTAAAACGACAGGCGTATTAGCAGGTATGCTGGGTTCTTTTGGCGATGCACCTGGTGGTTTTAAAGAAGAGTTACAAGAGATTTCGTTTAGTCCTGCTGCAGAATATTGGTACAACGATTTGTTCGCTGTGCGTGCAGGGTATCATTACGAAAACGCCAATAAAGGGAATCGTAAATTTGTTACCCTGGGTTTAGGTTTACGTTACAATGTTTTTGGACTTGATTTTGCGTATTTAATACCTGTTGCACAAAGCAATCCCTTGGCAGAAACCTTGAGATTTACCTTGCATTTTGACTTTGAGAAAAAGAAAGCGTCGAGTGCTCCAACAATAGAAGAAGAATAATTACATGGTATTAGATAGAGTTGCTCCGCCTTCATTTGCGGACATAGAACCCTTCAATTTAATCAAGCCGGAAATGCAACGCGTTGCTTCCGGCTTGAGTGCTTTTATATTAGAGCATGGAGATCAAGAAGTATGTCGTATTGAATTTGCTTTTCCTGCGGGTAAGTGGTATGAGCCCTATACAGGCATTTCATATTTTACAGCCAAATTGTTAGCAGAGGGTACGCGTCAAAAAACATCCAGTGATATTCAGCAAATTATAGCTCAACATGGCTCCTTCTTTGAAGTCAATACAGGCAATGATCAAGTCGTGCTTACTATATATTGCTTGTCGAGGTATTTGAAGCCGATGTCTGCTTTGATGGAAGAAATGATCGAGTTCCCAGCTTTGTCTTCAGAGGAGTTTGAAAAACTGCGTATTCAAACACGTCAAAATTATTTTCTCAATACTGACAAAACATCTTACTTGGCCAGCAGAGGTTTCCTCTCTTTACTTTTTGGAGAGCAACATCCTTATGGCTTAGCACTAGACGATGCTGCCATTGATAAAATCTCATTAGACGATGTGGTAAAATTTCATCAACATGCTTTTCATTGGAATCAAGCCAATGTATTTGTGTGTGGAAGAGGTGAATCATTAGCCACCGAAGTGAAAGGCCTTTTGCAACGTAAAAATAATGCAGGACCAGCATTAGGCAAGCCTGCGTATCATGCCGAAAAAGTGATTGGCAAGTTCGTGAAAATTGAAAAAGCAGGAGCGGTACAATCAACCATTAAAGCAGGCTTTTTTATTCCTCCTCGTACAGGCCAAGACCTCCCGGCCATGTACATGTACAATGAAATATTTGGCGGTTATTTTGGCTCTCGTTTAATGCAAAACATTCGAGAAGATAAAGGCTTTACATATGGTATTTATTCTTCCATGGTCCATGACCCTCATGCTTCTTATTGGACCTTGCAAGCAGATGTAAATGGAGACAATGCTGACGCTACAGTACGAGAAATAAAAGTAGAGATGAAAAAAATGAGAGAAGAAAAAGTTTCGGAAGAAGAATTAAGCGTTGTTAAAAATTATATTCTTGGATCCTTTATTTCGTCTTTAGATACGCCATTTACGTTTATGGACAAATTTAAAACGGCGTACTTCAATAGCTTAGGTGAAAACTATTACGAACAACTAATGCAACAATTATTGGAGGTAACGTCAGATCAAATTCTAGATGTTGCAAAACGTCACTTCGATCCAGCTCATCTGAATGTCGTAGTTGCTGGCTAAGTCTTAATCTTCTTTTACTAACTTAAAACGTTCAATTTCTTTTCCGTCGAAAAGTATTTTTTCTTTGAACATATCCAGTGGTCTAACCCAAAGTTGATCACTTTTCTCTGCTTTGTAAAGCACCAAGGTTTCTTCTGTTTCACTATGTTTTACCGTATTGAGTACGGTATAGTAGTTTCCTTTGTAATGAAGGTATCGTCCAGGTTGTATAAGGGTGTCGTGCATGGGCATAAAAAATCCTCCCGTCATTTAACGGGAGGATTTTTGTTTAAGTGTTAAAGACTACGCTTTGTTGCTATCAGAACCAGAACCTCCAATAGCTCCACGCATATTGGTATCTGCTTTCATGTTTTCCATTTTGTAGTAATCCATAATGCCTAAGTTGCCAGAATTAAATGCTGCGGCAATGGCTTTAGGGATTTCTGCTTCTGCTTCAATTACTTTGGCACGTGCTTCTTGAGCTTTCGCTTTCATTTCTTGTTCTAACGCTACAGCCATGGCTCTACGTTCCTCCGCTCTCGCTTCTGCGACTTTTAAATCAGCCGTCGCTTGATCGATTTGAAGTTTAGCACCAATGTTTGTTCCTACATCGATGTCTGCAATATCAATCGATAAGATCTCAAAGGCTGTGCCTGCATCTAATCCTTTTGATAAAACGAGTTTAGAAATCTTGTCTGGATTTTCCAAGACTTCTTTATGAGACATGGACGATCCGATAGAAGAAACAATACCTTCTCCTACACGTGCTAAAATAGTTTCTTCACCTGCACCTCCTACTAATTGAGAGATGTTTGCGCGAAGTGTAACACGTGCTTTGGCAATCAATTGAATACCGTCTTTCGCAACCGCAGCTACATTTGGCGTATTGATGACTTGTGGATTTACTGAAATTTGTACTGCTTCAAACACATCTCTTCCTGCTAAGTCAATAGCTGCAGCTTGTTTAAATACCAATGGAATGTTTGCTTTGTCAGCAGAAATTAAAGCTTTGATTACATGCGGAACATTTCCTCCTGCCAAGTAATGGGTTTCAAGGTCATTGCTTGTAATGTTGATGCCTGCTTTCGTAGCTGTAATTAAAGATTCTACAATTAGACGCGGCGGCACTCTACGAATACGCATGAAGACCAAAGTAAACAAGCCTACATTAACGCCAGAGAAGACGGCTGTTATCCATAAGCCCAAGGGTACAAAATACATGAAAACAAAAAAGAAGACGATGCCTAGAAAAACCAGGATGAGCATTTCATTCATACGATTAGAATTTGTGTGATGGGTTGAACAATGATTTTATGGTGAGTGACTTCTACCACTACAAGTGCAGTGCTATGAGGGCAATACTCACCAAGTGTTTGTACCTCATAGGTTTTATTGTTTATTTCTGCTTTACCTATCGGTCTTAAATCTGACAGGCTTATTCCTTTGTCTCCTATCGTAACTTCTAGGTCTAGGTTTTCAAACGCTTTGCCTTCGGAAGTTGTGGTATTGGCAAACTTGTTCCACACTTGGTAATGCAAACATAAAAACAACACGAGCCCCATACTTACGATGGTACTCATCAGGAAAACATGCCCTGTATCACTGCCGAATTGAACGTACGCTTTTAGGACTGCATATGCAGACATTGCCCCGCCCATAAAGCCTACGATGGTTGTTCCTGGAATGAAGATGATCTCAACGATGATCAATAAAATTCCAGCCAATGCCAGTATGATAAGTAATGTCACGTGTTTTTTTATTTCAAGTTAATTCTATTTTTAATAGAATTAACATTTTAGTTTGAACTACTGTAGGCAAATTAAAGTGCCAAATTTCAATATCTAAATAACAAATAAATCACAAATTACAATCCCGAAACGTCGGGACAAACTGTCATAGACGAAACTTACTCTCTAAGTCCGAAGTATTTGACTATTGGAGCTTATTTGGTGGTTGTATTTTGGAATTTTAACCGAAGGATTGATAATTTATTATTGAAGGAGAATTAAAGGGTATCATTAATATGCTCTTGCAAATACTACACGTTGAGAGGAAGGATTACCCGTTAAGATGCATTTCCCAGCTTCTTGTTTGTTATCTAATGGGATACAACGAATGGTTGCTTTGGTTTCTTCTTTTATGCGGTTTTCAGTTTCGGAAGTCCCATCCCAATGTGCCATAACAAAACCGCCTTTTGTATCGAGTGTATTTTTGAAGGCTTCGTAATCATCAACAACAGTGGTGTGTTCGCTTCTGTAGTCTATTGCTTTTTGATAAATATTTTTCTGTATGGTATCTAATAACTCAACGACGTAATCTACAGCAGTATCGATGCCGATAGACGTTTTTTCTTTAGTGTCTCTTCTTGCGATTTCGAGGGTGTTGTTCTCTACATCCCTTGGTCCTATCGCAATGCGCAATGGAACGCCTTTCAGTTCATAATCTGCAAATTTAAATCCTGGCGTTTGTGTGTCACGCTCATCGAATTTTACAGAGATACCTTTTGTGCGAAGGTTCTTTATGATTGGATCGATTTTGGCACGAATGCTAGTCAATTGTTCTTCGTTTTTGAAAATAGGAACAATGACAACTTGTATAGGAGCTAATAAGGGAGGCAATACCAAGCCGTCGTCGTCGGAGTGTGCCATAATTAATGCCCCCATAAGACGAGTGCTGACTCCCCAAGAGGTTCCCCATACATAATCTAGTTTGCCTTCTTTGTTTGAGAATTTCACTTCAAATGCTTTGGCAAAATTTTGTCCTAGAAAATGAGAAGTACCTGCTTGTAGCGCTTTACCGTCTTGCATAAGTGCTTCGATGCAATATGTTTCTTCAGCACCTGCAAAGCGTTCGTTTGCTGTCTTGAATCCTTTTATAACAGGCATTGCCATGTAGTGTTCTGCGAAATTGGCGTAAACCTCCAACATCGTTTCTGTTTCAAGTATGGCCTCATCGCGTGTCGCATGCGCTGTATGTCCTTCTTGCCACAAGAACTCTGTAGTACGAAGAAATAGGCGAGTGCGCATTTCCCAGCGGACAACATTGGCCCATTGATTGACCAGTATTGGAAGATCTCGGTAGGATTGCACCCAATTCTTATAGGTATTCCAGATTACGGTTTCGGAAGTAGGTCTTACAATGAGCTCTTCTTCTAGTTTTGCATCGGGATCAACAATTACGCCTTTCCCATTAGGATCACTTTTTAAGCGGTAATGTGTCACAACGGCACACTCTTTAGCAAATCCTTCAACATGACTCGCTTCTTTGCTCAAATAGGATTTGGGTATAAAAAGAGGGAAATAAGCATTGACGTGACCTGTTTCTTTAAATTTTTGATCTAACGTGGCTTGTATTTTTTCCCATATGGAATAACCATAGGGTTTAATTACCATACATCCTCTGACAGCAGAATTTTCGGCCAGATCGGCTTTTTTTACTAATTCATTATACCAAAGGGAATAATCATCACTTCTTTTGGGAAGGAATTTGCTCATTGTACTCTTAAAGTTAAATTTGGTATGCGTTTTGAGTATAACATTCGTATACAGAAACAAAGATAAGGGATTTTACACTACTTTGCTTTCACTAATCGTTGTAAGAATATGAAAAAGGACCATAATTTATCAGGAGTAGGCAACTTAATGCTCTTATTCCTTATGTTAATAGGAGTACTTTCTGCTTGTTCTACGAGCAATGTCCCGTCTTCTGGTACTGAAAACGACCCCGTTTATTTTTCATCGGCCGATAAAAAAGCGGCAAAAGCAGAAAGTGAGAGACAAGCAGAAGCGAATAAAAAAGAGTATGACGAAACGCCACAACGTCAATCTGCCAACAATAATGAATACCAATTTAATTCTTCTGATACGCCAGACAAAAAAGTCGATTATTCTCGCTACAGCGAAGCGAGTAAATACGGGGAGACCTACACGAATTCAGATTCTTCTGGAGACACGTACATCACCAATAATTATTATGGAGATCAAAACAACAACAACAACTACAATTCAAGCAACAGCGGCAGCAACTGGAATTCTTCTTTAGCCCTAGGGTATGGTTTTGGACCAGGGGCTTCTTATTATGGAGGCTGGGGAGGCGTCTCCTCTGGTTGGAATTTGGGAATAGGTTATTCCTCTATGGGAGGATGGATTGGTAGCGTTGGTTACGGATTTGGTTATTCTAATGTATCGATGGGCTATGGAGGAGGTTATGGCTATGGAGGAGGATATGGTTATGGAGGTTATCCTAGTTATGGGTATTACAATCCTTGGCCTGTGACTTATTACTATATTCCAGGGTGGTATTATAGACCTCCTTATTATTATGGCTGTGGATATGGGGGAGGCTACGGAGGAGGTTATTATGGCTATAATGATGGCTATTATGGAAACGGAGGTGTTTCTTATTATCCATCTTATCAGTCTCATTATGGTCCTAAAACCATGACGAATTCTAACGCAGGGAAAAGCAATTACAAGCCTAACAGTACAGATGGGAGAGTACAAAGAGATTACAGTCAACAACAAAAACAATACAGTCAACAACAAAATAACCAAACAAGCGGTTCGCAAAATAATGGGAATGGTAGGATACAAAACCCGCAACAATACAATTCAAATCGACAATCGACAACCAACAATCAATCGCAGAGGGTTCAACAAAACAACACGAATCAATCCCCGAGGACTACTAATCCAAATAGAACCAATCAAAATACGAATAATCGCTCGAACACAAATACATCGACAACACCCCGTGAATACAGGCAACAAAGAGTGAGTGTTCCGCAAAATAATGGCGGGAGGTCTAATAATTCTGGTCAAATAAACATGGGAGGATCTAGCCGTCCTAACAACAGTGGCAATGGCAACGGTGGCAGTGGTGGTCGATCTAGATTTTAAATCATATGAGTAAGAAAATAATAGTGTCACTACTAATATTCTGTTTATTTACGGGATCAATTAGTGTTTCATGGGGTCAGCAAATAGATCCTAGTTCTACAGGTTATTATAATTATGTTCCACTGTTTAGTCAACAAGCAGTATATGGATCTGCTCGTATGCAAGGACTTGCAGGAGCGGGCGTTTCTTTGGGAGGAGATATTGGACAGGTGCCTTTAAATCCCGCAAGTTTGGGAATGTTCAGAAAATCAGAAATGGTAATGTCAATGGGTGTCGGTTTCAGTAGCGTGAATGGAGATTACTTAGGTGCTTCAAATAGAGCAACAAAAACGTGGTTTGGTTTGCCTAATTTTGGAGTGGTGATTAATTTCCCTAAAGAAGATTTTGTGCCAGGTATTTTTCGTGGAGGATCTCTAGGTATTTCTTTTAATAAGATCAACAACTACCAAGAGAATACAGCCATCTCAGGAGTAAACACACAAAACTCCATGTCAGATTATTTTGTTGATGTTTCTCAAGGGTATTCGATTGATGCGATTACATCAGAAGATGCTGATCGCCCTTATTCTTTGCAAGCATTAGCATACAATTCCTACTTAACGGAATATGACAACGCATCAGGTTCTTATTACAGACCTTTTTCTTATTCAACGTCTCAGCAAAGAGAATCTATTACAACAAAATCAGGGCAATATTCCTGGGATGTGTCTTATGGAGTAAACTTGAATGACCGCGTATTTGTTGGTATTGGAGGCTCTATGTTGGTGACCAATTATAAGCAAGAAAGAATATTTGAAGAAAAAGTATTGCCTACTGCAAATGGCTTAGATAATTTCTCATTTTACGAAAACGATTACCATAGGGGGACAGGCTTTACGGCTAAGATTGGAACCATTGTGAAGGTAACCGATTGGATGAGAGTAGGAGGTTCTTTTCATACCCCTACCTATAATTATATGAGAGAAACGTACAGTTGGGGAATCGTGACGCAATATGACAATGTTCCGTTGAATGGTGGAGGTACGTTAACAGCTACAGACATTAGAACTACTACCAATGCTTTTGAGTATAGGTTTGTGAAGCCTCTTCGTTTGTCGGGTGGTGTTACGTTATTGGCAGGCAAGTTGGGTTTTGTTACCGCTGATGTAGAGTATGTTCCTTATGCCGCAGCAAATTTGCAACAAAAGGGGGATGCATTTGTCTTTCAAGGAGACAATGCAACGATAAAAAGTATTTATCAAAATGTGCTGAATTATAAAGTTGGTGCGGAAGTGCGGTTGTCTTCCATCTATCGATTGCGCGGAGGAGTTGCGTATAATGCTGATCCTTATAAAAACTCAAGCGATGTTAAAAGAGATGTGTATTCTGTGACAGGAGGATTAGGTGCTCGTTTAGACGATTATTATATTGACTTTGCAACGGTACAAGGGTGGGGAAATCAAATTTACAAACCCTATGTATTGAGTAATGGACAAGAACCAACCGCGGTCTTGAATAAACATTATGGTTTTTATCAGATCACAACAGGTATTTATTTTTAATATTGACAATAGTTTTTTATCTTCCATAAATCGAAACAAAGGTAATTAATCAAATGTCTAGTATTTTTTCAGTAGGAGTTTTTCTGTTTACCATGTTAGTCTTGAACTTTAATGCCTTTGCAGGATTTAAAGTGGGAGATGTAGCACCTGATTTCACCATTACTAACTCTGCAGGACAGCCTATTAAGTTAAGCTCCTTGAAGGGAAATGTAGTCTTACTTGATTTCTGGGCGTCTTGGTGTATGCCTTGTCGCATGGCAAATACTGAAATCGTTCCAGTTTACCATAACTATGCATCTTTAGGTTTCGATATATTCAGCGTGTCTTTAGATTCCAAAGCAGAGCCTTGGAAGAATGCCATTCGTAACGACAAAATGGATTGGCCTCACCATGGAAGTGATCTGAAAGGCTGGGAGAGTCCAATCGCAAAATTATACGGCATAGAATCATTGCCTTCTTCTTTTTTAATTAACGAGGGGGGAATCATCATTGCTATGGATTTGGACGGCTATGATTTGGAGAAAAAACTTCACGAAGTCTTTTTTAAACAAATACATTTTTATCCTATATCGGCTTCCGAAAAAATTTATTTTACAGCGAAAGCAAAGTATGAAATTGTAAACGAAAGCGGACAATCGATTCTTAAAGGAAAAGCAGAAGAAGTAGATGTTACCGGTTTGACACTGGGTACATATACCATTAAGGTAGAAGATAAGCCGCTGAAGTTTCAAAAGATCGGAGTGAACAGTCCTTCTCCTACGTTTTTCCCTACACGAGTAGACGATCAAATTACCTTGTCGAGAGATGCATTATACGAGATCTATTCCCATGCGGGAAAAAGAATGCTTCAAGGCAAGGGCAAAGTAATAGATTGCAACACCCTTAAAACGGGGAGCTATCACTTAAGTATAGAAGGTAAGATATACGCTTTCTTTAAGAAGTAAAAAACATTTGAATTCATTCTTATTCCGAAATAATCAAGGTTATTTTATTGAGTTTACCCGCTTGTAATACATCCGTTTTTTCTCCTGCACCAAAGTTATTGCGTTCGCCTTTTTCTGCACCGATATAATAAGAGATTGGTTCTACTCCATCAAACGTAACATTTCCTTTGACATCGGTTAAGCCTGTAAAATCAGGCTTTTCGCTTTTTTCATAACGCTCTTTGGTTTTGTATAGTGAAACCGTAACGCCGCTTTCTAAGCTGCCCAATTCATTTCGCACATTGATGCGAATGTCTGTCCTAAGCGAATTAAAACTACTGACAGAAAATAAAATAACACTGAGTAAAACGAGGCCGTATATTTTTTTCATCATGGTAATTAGATTAAAAGTGAATAAAAGATAAATTACGTATTGAAATAATGTGTTTTTAAGATTGAATAAGACCTTGGTCTATTAATAGTTTTTTAAGGTGATCAACGTTTGGAGAAGGCACGTTAAGGCTTAACTGAGCGAGTGAATAATAAGGGCTGCGTTCTTTTTCTTTTTGTTCTAAAAACGCTAATGTTTCATCAAGAGTAAAGTTCTTCAACATCGGTCTGTGGTTGTTTTTAGCAACGCTTAAACGAGAGGCTAATTCATTCAAAGGAGGATTTAAAAACAAGGTTGTTCCGTTTGCATTCATCCACTCCATGTTATTATGAAAACAAGGTGCACCGCCTCCTGTAGCAATGATCAGCGGTTTTTTATCCGCTAAGTTGCGCAGCGTGGTTGATTCCATTTCTCGGAAGGCTGCTTCTCCTTGTTCTTCAAATATTTCTTTGATTGTTAATCCATAATGTTTGACAATTTCTTTATCGAGGTCAATGAAAGGAATCGTTAATAAGGAAGCCAGTTGTTTACCGAGGGTCGTCTTACCAGATCCAGGGAGTCCAATTAAGAAAAGCAGCATGTCGTATTATTTAATGCGTACTCTTGGGTCTACCATTCCATACAGAATATCTACCAAGAGGTTAGTGATGATAAAAACGAGTGCTACAAATAATGTCGCACCCATTACAACAGGGAAATCCAAGTTGTATACCGCATTGATGGTTACTGAACCAAGACCTTTCCATGCGAAAATATATTCAATAAAAAACGCGCCAGCCATGAGGGAAGCCAGCCATCCAGAGACGGCTGTAATAACGGGATTTAATGCATTTTTCAAGGCATGTTTAAAAACGACAACGAAGGGTTTTAATCCTTTCGCATGTGCTGTGCGAATGTAATCTTGTGAAAGCACTTCAATCATTGAGCTGCGTGTAAGTTGAACAATAATTGCCATTGGACTTAGTCCTAATGTGATTGAAGGCAGAATCAAATTTTTCAAGACTAATCTTTTGCCGTCTATATCGTATTCCCAAAGGTGGCCTGTGGCATTAAGTCCTGTGTAGTCGTATAAGTAATATCCAAAGGTCATAGCCATCAATGCACCCAGCACAAAAGGAGGCATTGAAATGCCAACGACAGAACCTGCGATAAGCGTATTGTCAATCCAAGAGCCTTGGTTAAGGGCAGAGAATGTCCCTAATGCAATGCCGAAAACAGTTGCAAAAAGCATGGCACAGAAAGCAAGCCAGAACGTACCTTCAATGTTTTCCCCAATGATTTCACTTACTTTTTTATTGGTTTGAAAAGAGCGCCTAAGGTAGGGTGCTTTGATCGCAAGCACGCGAGAGCCTATTGGTAATATTGTTGTGTAGTTGTATTTCGTCTGAGTCTGCTCCGTGTTTTGATGAACAGAAATCGGAGAAAGATCATTTAAGTAGAAAAGCAATTGTTTGTGTATGGGCAAATTCAATCCTAATTCTTCTGCAATGGCTTCACGAGTAGCAACGTCTGTACGTTGTCCGGCCATCATATTTACAGGATCTCCAGGCAACACATTGAAAATAAAAAACACTACGACGACTGTTCCCAAGAGAACAACGCAACCATAAAGCAGACGGTTTAAGATAAATCGTAGCATAGTTATTTATTTACTTATCAAAGTTCATTTTGATTAAGCAGAAAATAGAATAATTAATCATGTCTTGGTAATTGGCATCAATGCCTTCTGAAGCTAGCGTTTTCCCTTGATTGTCTTCAATCTGTTTTACGCGTAATAACTTCATCAACACAATGTCTGTAATCGAACTGATGCGCATGTCTCTCCAAGCTTCACCGTAATCGTGATTTTTCTTTTGAAACAGTTCGATGGTATGGTTCACTTTTTCATCGTATGCTTCCATTACTTTTTCTATTGGCAATTCAAAGGGATCGTTTTCTGTCAATTCCATTTGAATCAATGCAATGATACAATAATTGATGATGCCTATAAATTCTGAACTGATGTCCTCATCAACAAGTTGGATCCCCTTCTCTTGAATAGAGCGAATGCGTTGTGCTTTGATGAATATTTGATCTGTGATGGACGGAAGTCGTAAAATTCTCCATGCCGTTCCGTAGTCCATGGTCTTTTTATGGAATAAAGTTCTGCATTTTGCAATGATTGCTTGGTAAGAAACGATAGTTTTAGAATTCAAAGCTTAAATTTGTCTTACGTTTAAATGAAGTATGGAAGTGAAAGATACATTTTTTCCGAAAAAAAAGGTATTAAATGTCCGTGGAAATATATGGACAATCGATAGTCCTGTGGTAATGGGCATATTAAATCTCACGCCAGATTCTTTTTATGACGGAGGCAAACATGATTCTGTCCTTCTTGCCTTAAATAAAACGGCAGAAATGTACGATTCAGGGGCTAAAATCGTCGATTTGGGGGCGATGTCCTCGAGACCTGGAGCAGATCTTATTTCGGAAGCCGAAGAATGGTCGAGGTTACAATGTGTCATTACTGCGATAAAAAAAGAGTTCCCAGGGCAAATGGTGTCTATCGATACCTTTAGGGCAGAAATAGCGCGCCGCAGTTTGGATTTGGGTGCGGATATCATCAACGATATTTCGGGAGGTCAATTGGACAGCGGAATTATGAACATTGTTGCTCAATGCCATGCACCGTATATTGCTATGCACATGAGGGGCGATGTTTCTACCATGCAAGCGTTGACAGACTATGACAACCTTATGCTTGACTCGCTGGACCATTTTATAGCAGTAGAGGCTAAAGCAAAGCAAGTAGATTTAACAGATGTTTTAATTGATCCGGGTTTTGGGTTTTCGAAAACATTAGCGCAAAACTATGAATTGTTAGGGAAGTTAAGTCTTTTAAGAGTCTTACAACGCCCCATCGTCGTGGGGGTATCTAGGAAATCGATGATATACAAAACACTCGACACGGAGCCTCAACACGCATTAAATGGTACAACAGCTTTACACATGACGGCTTTAATGAAAGGTGCTGATATTTTGAGGGTACATGATGTGAAAGAAGCGTTAGAAAGTATAACTTTGTATAATAAATTGGCGAATTGAGCATGTTTCTGTTTTTTATAGGGTTTTTGGAGGTGGAATGGATCGACATCATGGATGTTTTTCTAGTGAGTTTGCTGTTGTATCAAGTATATCGTTTGCTAAAAGGAAGTGTTGCCATAAAAATATTTTTGGGAGTGCTTTTGGTATACACGTTTTACCTGTTGGTGAAAGTATCGGGGATGCATTTGTTGCAAAGAATTTTGGGGCAATTTATAGGTGTAGGTGTTATCGCTGCCTTTATTTTATTTCAACAAGAAATTAGAAAGTTCTTAATGTTGATTGGAAAGACAACCAATTTTAGTCCAGGAGCAATGTTGAAAGAATTGATTTCCAAAAAAGAAGTACAAGTAGAGGAGCAATTCAATATGAATGCCATCATTGAAAGTGCTAATATCTTGTCGGCCTCTAAAACAGGTGCATTGGTGGTATTTGCTAAAACTTCGGAGTTGAAATTTTATGCAGAATCAGGAGATATCTTGGATGCCTCGATTTCTAAACGGCTATTAATTGCAGTATTTCAAAAGTACAGTCCCTTGCATGATGGTGCTGTGATTATTGCAAACAATAGAATTAAAGCAGCTCGTTGTATATTGCCAGTATCAGAAAACGAAGACATACCAGCTCATTTTGGTTTGAGGCATAGGGCAGCTATTGGTATAACGGAAGTAACAGATTGTGTAGTACTGGTTGTTTCAGAAGAAACAGGAAATACGTCCTTAGTTTATAATGGAAAAATATTTTCTATTATGGCGAAGAGTGAATTGAAAGTAAAACTCAGAATTTTCCTTTCTGACGACATGAATGCGATCACATTGTTGGAGGAAAAAGAAAGTGCAAAACAGTCTGCCTTACCCCCAGATGTTGCTTAGCTTTTTTTGAAAGGAGGAATTTTTACTACAGGCTTAGGAGCTATAGTAGCCGTTGATTTTTCTTGACTTTGTTCCACAAGAAGGTATTGTATGCGAGTAGGATTAATCAGAAACTTTTTTTGTTCTGTAAAACTATCGGGATGGACTTGTTCGAAAATTGATTTCCACTCCTGGTAACGCTGGGGCTCTGCTTTAAAAAATAAATCGGGATCTATTTTTTTTGATTTACAATATGCTTCAAAAGACAAGTCTTCCAAGGGGATGTTGGTTTATAAAGCTAAAAGCGTTTTAATGATTTGCTCAATGTCTAACCCTTCGGCTTCTGCTTTGAAGTTTTTAATCAAACGATGTCTTAAAACAGGAATAGAGACTGCTTGTACATCTTCAATGTCGGGAGAATATTTTCCTTTGAGTACGGCATGACATTTTGCAGCCAAAATCAAATTTTGAGATGCTCGAGGTCCTGCTCCCCATTCGATGTATTTATTAGTGATTTCAGCTGCCATGGGTTCGCCTGGCCTAGACAAGTGCACTAATTTTACAGCGTATTCGATGACGTTGTCGGTAACTGGTACTTTACGAATCAACTCTTGAAAAGCAATGATTTCTTCTGCGGAAAGAATGGGCGTAACCGTTTTCTTATCGTTCCCTGTTGTGCTTCTTACAATTTCTACTTCCGACTGGAAAGAAGGGTATTTAATTTGTATGTTGAACATGAAGCGATCTAATTGCGCTTCAGGCAAGGGATATGTTCCTTCTTGTTCAATTGGGTTTTGTGTTGCTAAGACAAAGAAAGGTTTTTGTAAAGTATGATGTTGGCCAGCTACGGTAACAGAATATTCCTGCATGGCTTCAAGCAGAGCCGCTTGTGTTTTAGGAGGTGTTCTGTTGATCTCATCTGCTAAAATGATGTTTGAAAATATTGGTCCTTTAATGAACTGAAACTCTCTGTTTTGGTCTAAGGTCTCAGAACCTAAGATGTCGGAAGGCATTAGGTCAGGCGTAAACTGAATGCGTTTAAATTTCAGATCTAACGCAGATGCGATGGTATTGATCAATAATGTTTTTGCTAAGCCCGGCACGCCAACGAGTAAGCAATGGCCTTGACAAAAAATAGCTGTGAGTAAAAGTTGCACGGCTTCTTCTTGTCCGATGACGACTTGAGAAATTTCTTTCGTTAATTTTTGATAAGCACTGTGAAGTGCTTGAGCTTTTTCAACATCATTGAGTTTCTCTGTCATCATGTTATTTAATCTTTGAGGATGTCACAATTGCGGTACTCTTCATCTATGCTAATGTAAACTTCTCCTTTGGTTTTATCAAACCATTTGTTGATGGCTTTGTTTTTCTCTTCGTCGAGGGTGGCTTGGTATATTTTAGGGTAATCGTCTTTTAAGTTTGCTTGGTGTGCGGGTGTTTTTGATTTGTAAAAAATAATACGCACCGCATCATGGTTGTCTTCTGTTCTGTATCTTACCGGCCTAGAAATAGCTCCTGCTTTAATCGTGTCGATGACGAAAAATACGCCAGGCTCTAATTTCTCCATCGGTACACGTGAACTTCCTGACTCGTCTACAAACATGCCTCCGTTGTTTTTTGTTGTTTTATCAACAGAGTATTCTTTTGCAGCTTTCGAAAATGAAATGACATTGTTGATAATGTTTAGACGGATGCTGTCTAGGAATGCTTCTGCGTTGGAGAGATCTTTGTAAGAAGAGTTTGGTTTAATAAGAATATGACGGGTGCTGTATTCATTTCCTCTGCGTTCGACAAGTTGAATAATGTGAAACCCAAATTCAGATTCCACTACATCGGAGAACTCTCCTGGTGTAAGGCGTAAGGCTGCGGTTTCGTAGGGTTTTACAAGATCACCTTTTTTAAAGAAGCCTAATTCTCCGCATTGTTTGGTAGAACCAGGGTCTTCAGAATATTTTTTTGCAAGGGTGCAAAAGTCTGCACCAGCGAGTAATTGACTTCTAATTTCGTAGGCTCGATCGAGGTAGAGCTTTTTTTGTTCTTGACTAATTTCAGCATAACGTACAATCTGTCCCACCTCAACCTCGGTAGAAAAATATGGGAGACTGTCTTTGGGAATTGTTTTGTAGAAATTGGCTACTTGTCCTGGTGTTACTTTAATGTCTGATGTAATTTGACCTTGCATTCTTTCCGTAATCATTTGATCACGGACTTGGCGTCGCATGTCATTTTTCAACTCGTCGATTGATTTCTTGTAGTATTCTTCTAGCTTTTTGTCCGATCCAAATTGCGCAATAAAATATTGCATACGTCGATCCAGTTGACTTTCCAATGTTTCTTTGTCAATGGTAACAGAGTCAATTTCTGCTTTTGCCAATAGTAGTTTATTGATAACTAAAGATTCAAGAATGGTGCACCTGATTTTGCTTTTATCAACAGCAAACTTAGCCTCGTCGCTTTGCATAAACTGGAGGTACGCAATTTCTAATTCAGATTTTAAAACGATGTAGTTATCGACTTTTGCAATGATCTTATCAATCAATTGCCCAAAGACAGGAAGTGTACACCCCATAGAGGTGTACACTAATAATGTAAAGATTAATTTCTTCAAAATTGTATTTAAAAAGGTTATTCAGGGATTGCCTTTATTTGCTAGTACTGCTTGGCTTTGCTAGCTTTTTCAATTCCTCTTGATTAATGGTCACTGGGTATTTTGTTTTCAACTCATCGAGCCATTTTTTCTCTAAGTAGTTTTGGTAATCAGAGATAGCGAGTCCTCGGCATTCTTCTAATTCTTTTGCTCTCGGAGCTTCTATTTTGTCAATCACAACAAGGTAGAACCTGCCGTCTTTTTCAAAGTAATAAGAACCTGCTTTCTTTTCCGATTGGTCTACCCATTGGTTTTCGCCTACTTGGTAGAGCCCTTCCGTAATTTGCAATGCAAGAGCATCTTTAGCATTGTAATGTGATTCGATTACTTTTTTCGATGTAGAGCGCACATATGCTTTTACAATAGCATTGGTGGAATTAAGATTGCTTGAAACACTGCTGTGTATGCGGTCAGCTTTAATGCCTTTGGCTTCAAAGAATTTCACAAGAGAATCTTTGCGCGTTCCGTGGTGTAGCGTTTCTTTTTTTACTGGAGTTTCCACAATGTAGAGTACTAGTTTTTTATCCCTTAGTAAGTTGTTCGCCATTTTATCTAAGGCACTTGTTTTGTCTTGAGGAATAGTCATTTTGTTTTTTTCAAATTTCAGGTCAATGGGAGCAGGCTCTAATACTTCGTAATCTGAAGACTTTAATTCTTGCTGCGCACTCGCCAATACGTTTTTTGAAGAAGCGTTCAAGATCATCGCTTTTGAGCGTTCTTTCCATTGGTATTTGGCCCTGTTCTCGTTGAAAAATGATCTTAAGCCAGCAGTGTCTTCCACTGCTTTAGTCCATACTTTTTGATCCATTAACTGGAATAATAAAATGCCATCTCGGTATTCTTTTACCAGCATACGGTAGTCAACATATTTGTCAGCAAGGTTTGCTTCTTCCCAAGTGGTAAGGCTTTCTTCCGTATACTGAGTATATAACTGAGACATATACACAATAGGAGTAACTTCAGGTCTTGCTTTTTGTTTCCCTCTGATGTATGTGTAGAAATCTAAGCGAGAGTAAGGTTTGTTTTTGATGGTAAACAAGACCGCTTTTTTAAGTTTAGGATCTTCTGCGTTGTATGACCAAGAGCCTTTGGTTAACGTAGAGTCTGCTAGGAGCATGGTTGCATTTACAAGCGGAGTGTTTACTTTGAACTCATCTTCTTTTTTAATGCGGTCTAAGAATGCTTTTTTGTTCAATTCAGAACGAGAGTCCCTGTTTACTTTTTGTTTAATAGAAGGTTCTAATTCTGCGAAGGCACCCAATGGTTTTTTGTCTAGCAATTTAATGATGTGCCAGCCGTAAGGAGTAAGGATAGGGTTAGAAACATCGCCATTATTTTTCAATGCGAAAGAAGCATCTTCAAACGATGCGATCATACGACCGGTGGAGAACCAAGGTAATTCACCATTTTTATCTCTAGACTGAACATCTTCTGAGAATGTTTTTACTAATGCAGCCCAAGGTTCTCCTGCAGCTAGTTTTTTAGAGATCTCATCAATTTTGCGGTATGCTGTCAAGGAATCTTCTGTAGAGCCTCCAGAGGTGTAACGAATCATGATGTGAGCGGTATGGATTTCTCCTTGAGCAGGTCTACGCCCTGTTGTTTTAAGTACATGGTATCCGAAGCGTGTACGGATGATAGATGAGGTAGAACCCACAGGAGTTTTGTATGCGGCATCTTCAAAAGGGTATACCATTTGCAGTGCCGTAAAATAACCAAGGTCTCCCGCATTTGTGGCAGCAGAAGGATCTTCTGAATTTTTACGAGCAAGGGCATTGAAGTCTTCTCCTTTAGCTGCTCTTTCTTTTAACGCTTTGATTTTAGCATAAGCGATAAGCGTATCTTTAGGGTCTGCGTCAGGCTTAACGACAATGAGGATGTGAGATGCTCTCACTTCTTCTTTCATGCGTTCGTAAGCTTCTTTTACAAGTTGTTGAGAAACTTCTTTTTCTGTTAAGTAGGGTTGAGCCAGTTGTTTTTTATATCCGTCTAACTCACTGATGAAAGCGGTATTGGTATCTAGTCCTAGCGTTTCTGCTTCTTTTACTTTTAATCGAAAGTTAACGTAGAGGTTGATGTACTCTTTTAAGCTACTGTCTTGGTAGGCATTGGCAGAATTAACATTATTTTTGTTGTATACATAAACAAAATCATCAACGAGTATAGGGCTATTGCCGATGGTTCCTAAAGATGAAGCTGGTTTAATAGTAGGTTGGCTTGATTTACAGGCTAATACAAAAACTAAAGGTATTAAGATCCAAAAACGCTTGTTCATAGTCTTCTTTTAAAATTGTTTGAATACAAGTTTACTAATTTTTTTTTACAATAAAATCCAAGAAGACAACGAAGAGTTGCTTTTAAAATTGGGAAGCTACGGTAGATTTTTTGATCAGGCGGTGAATCGTATAGTTTTCCACTTTAAAAACCTCTACTGAGTCAATTATTTTTTTAATCAAAGACAGTCCTAAACCTCCTTTACGACGCTCCTTAACAAGGACTGGCAGAGCAGGAGATTCAGTAATGGTCAGGTCAAAAAAGTCACCTTGATCTTTTATGTAAAAAACTACCGCATCGTCTTCGGATGCGATTTCAACCTCCAATTCACGGGAAGTATCATTTTTGTTAGAGTGTAAAATACGGTTGGCGCATATCTCATCCACCGCCAAAACCAGTAAAAACTGTTCTTGTTCGCTTAAAAACAAAGGTTTTATAGAAGTGGAGACAAAGTCTCGGACTTCTTTAAGCTTTGAAGTGTGGCACGGTATGGTAATTTTATGCGTCAAGATACTAGGGTTATTGCTTCTTCTTTTGAGGGAACGATACTGATTAGATCGATAAGGCCTAAAATTTCAAATACACTTTTTACTTTGTCGTCCATGTTGTAAAGGGCTATTTTAATGCCTTGGCTTTCAAAATCTTCCAAGTACGACATAAACACGCCTAGACCAGCAGAGGAAATGTATTTTAAGTTAGAACAATCTACTAAAATTTTTCTTTCTCCATTTTTTAGAGATTCAGAAATTTTTGAATCGAGATCTATACTAGAACTTGCATCAATTTCTCCATCTATGCTTATTACGCACAGATTGTTTTCTTTGTTTGAACTTATAGTCATATCTGTAATAAAAACATTGCTAAATGATAAATATACTCTATAAATTACTAAAAAGAAGGCGTTTAAACAAATTTAAGAAGCAAGAGTGTACTATCATCTTCCGGTTCCACTTTACCAGAAAAGCCTTTGGCTTCGTCAAAAATTTTCTCCAGCAGGTTATTGGCTTTTAATTCTCGGTAATTATTAAATACATTTTTGAGGCGATCTGTTCCAAATAACTCACCGGTTTGATTACTGGCTTCAATGATGCCGTCTGTGTACAACAGTAAAGCGTCTCCTGACTTATAATCAAGTGTTTTGCATTCTATAAAATCCGCATAATCTTTACCCCTTACGACACCCAGGCCTGTGCCTTTCGATTCAATGTAGGAAGCATTTTTATCGGTAAAATAAAGAGGCAAGCAATGACCCGCTCGTGCCATTTGTATGGATTTTGAAACGAGGTCAATTTTGATAACGATAAGGGTAAGAAAGGTATTCTTTTCGAAACAGCGAGCGATGGCTGTATTAGAGTGCCTTAGGAAATCGATGGGGTCAAAATTGAATTGTACTAAACTTTGGAAGATCCCTTTGATTTGCGCCATGTTAAATGCGGCACTGGTGCCATGTCCAGAGACATCGCCTAATACGATGGTGATTTGACCGTCGTCATGTTTAAAGAAATCGTAATAATCGCCTCCTACATCAGTTGCTCCGCCGGTAAGCACGGCAATTTCTATGTCGGAAGTATAATGAGGAATCGTAGGGAGTAAACGCTCTTGTACTTGTTTGGCAATTTTTAGTTCTTCTCGGTAACGTTCCGTTTCGAGGGCTTCTCCCATCAGCCTTGAGTTTTGAATGGCAATGGCTGCTTGACTCATAAACGTGATGATCATGTCGACCATTTCTTTGTCAAAGGCATTGACCTTGTCTTTTAAAAGGACAAGTGTCCCCAATCTGTTTTGGCCAGAGAGGAGTGGCAGTAAAAGAAGCGATTTATATTTATAGGTGTTAATTTTTTCGCGGTGAGCGAGAATCTTCACATCTTTTATATATTGAGGTTCACTCGTTATTTTGATGTGATTTTTACGCAATAAATTTTTAAAGTTAAATGCATCGATATGGTCGATGCCTTGGTTTTCAAAGCCAACGATACGCCCATTTTGATTGGTAATTTCGAGCCATCCGCCGTTTGCGAGAGAAGAGTCATAGCAGCTCTCTAGCAAAGCGCGGTGTATTGCGGCTTCCGTTTCTCCGAGCTGTATCGATTGGTGTAATTTCTGAAAGAGCATCACCTCGCCAAATTTTTGTTCGAATACCGATGAGGTAGGAAGACTGAAGGCCAAGACCAAAATACTGATGCTGATGTTTAAGGCAATAAAGGCAGAGATTGCAATGATGAAGACATTATTTAAGGAATCGAAGGCCAAGTTTGACACCATGTGTTGCTCGTAAAAGTCGAACAGAAGAATGGCAAGAATGCTGAGCGAAATCCCTAATAAAGCAATGGCTGAAAGTTTTTGTTTCAAGTTTAAAAAAGCGACCCATTTTACATTGAAAGAAAGGTATACCCCTAAAACAGTAAGAGGGGAGGTCAGCAGGAGAAAAGAAAAGTGAGTGTATTTGAATAAAAAGAATGACGTTAAAATACTCAAGAAAACACTCAGCTCAAAAACGGCCCAAAGCATAATCGTACGATTTGTTTTCTGGTACAAAATCATTCTTTTGATACAAAAGAAGCAATTGGCAATGAAAAATGTGTAAATAATAAATTGGAATAAGTTCCAGGCATTGGTGATCCAGACACTACGAAAGGCACTGTTTATAAGGAATGCTTTGCCTACTAATATGATCAGTATAGATACGGTGGCAGAGTAGAAAATATGCCATAGGAGACTTGAAAGGTCTGCGTTTTTTTTATACTGGTTAATGAGTTGTTTGACAGCATAAAAAGCACAGAATAAAAATGCAGCGATTGCACTATTGAACAATAAACTAAAAAAAACAGGAGAGTTTATGGCTTCTGTACTGTGTGAAATATCCCACAAACCTATTACTAGCCAAGCAATGGACAAAAGGCATATTGCCGAAATGATCCAAGTGAAGCGTTTTAGGGTTATGGGATACATGATTATTTACTAGAGTAGTTAGGAGACTCTCTTGTTATTTGAATATCGTGAGGGTGACTTTCTTTTACCCCTGCACTTGTAATTTTAACAAACTGTGCTTTTTTCAAGGTGACGATGTTTTTTGCACCGCAGTACCCCATACCTGCACGTAAGCCTCCTACCATTTGGTAAATCACTTCTTGTGTTTTTCCTTTGAATGCGACACGCCCTACAATTCCTTCTGGGACTAATTTTTTAATGTCATCTTCGGCATCTTGAAAATAACGATCTTTAGAACCAACTTCCATGGCTTCAAGTGAGCCCATGCCTCTGTATGATTTAAACTTTCTTCCTTCGTAGATGATCATTTGGCCAGGAGCTTCTTCCGTTCCCGCTAATAAAGAACCGATCATGACCGAATCTGCTCCACCCGCTAAAGCTTTTACAATGTCTCCTGAGTAGCGAATGCCGCCGTCAGCAATGACAGGAATTTTTCTTTTTGCTAAAGCTTGAGCGGCTTCCATAACAGCATAAAGTTGAGGAACTCCAACTCCCGCGATAATACGCGTGGTGCAAATACTACCTGGTCCGATACCCACTTTTACAGCGTCTACTCCAGCATCTGCTAGTGCAATCGCGGCTTCGGCAGTCGCTATATTTCCAGCAATAAGCTCTAATCCTTTAAATTTCTTCTTGATGCTTTTTACGGCTTCGATAACGCCACGAGAATGTCCGTGTGCGGTGTCCACACTGATCACATCAACGCCTGCATTGACTAGCGCTTCGATGCGCAGAAGCATATCTGCGGTAACGCCAACCGCTGCACCAACGCGTAAGCGGCCCTTGTCGTCCTTACAAGCCATTGGGCGGTCTTGTTTCTTCAAGATATCTCTATAGGTAATAAGACCTTTTAGTTTGTTCTTCTTATCGACGATGGGCAGTTTTTCGATTTTGTATTTTTGAAACATCTGTTCAGCCTTTTCAAGGGTAACTCCCTCAAGCGCAGTAATGACGTTTTCTTTGGTCATGATTTGGGTAATCGGTAGCGTTTTATTCTTTTCGAAACGCAAGTCCCTATTGGTCACAATACCCACTAAGATCCCTTTACTATCGATAACAGGAATGCCTCCTACTCTAAATTCCTTCATGATGTCTAGGGCGTCTTTTACAATGGCCGATTCATGAAGCGTAATAGGATCTGTGATCATACCACTTTCAGAACGTTTTACTTTTCGTACTTGGGCAGCTTGTTCTTCGATGGACATGTTTTTATGAATAAAACCAAGGCCTCCTTCATGAGCCATAGCAATAGCCATCTCATATTCTGTAACCGTGTCCATGGCTGCAGAAACTAAGGGAATATTAAGCCTGATGTTCCTTGTGAGTTGAGTAGAAGTGTCCGTGTCGCGAGGAAGGACATCTGAATAAGCAGGAACGAGTAAAACGTCGTCGTAGGTAAGTGCCTCAGCGGCAATTTTAGCGGATTTTTGCATTTGCAAACAAAGTGTTTAGAGAGCTCTATTTGCAGGATAAAAGTACGATAAATAACCTTATAAAACAATAAAGCGAAATGCTTCAATGGATATTTTTAAAATGGAATAGACTTCTATGCTCTTCTAAAAATAGAAATTTGTGTATAAATGGGCATACGCCCTCACAATTCTTAGGAGGAAAGAAAGAGAGCCGATGAATATTTGGAATATGTTCAAAATGCCAGAACAATCGATTTTCTCATTAAAATATATCGAAAAAAAGCAAAATAAATATTGTCTATTAAGTTTGTAGAGTTTAATATTGTGGACTGAAATAAAGAATAAATTAAGGTAAGAGACCTTATTCGTTTCATTGCAGAATAGATCAAACTTTTGAATAATATGGATACTCCGAATAAAAAAATTATAGAAGTACTAGAAAGCAAACCTGCTGATGAATCGGTGCAAGAGCATTTGATTGTGGAAATCAATGAAGAAAATCGCCGATCGCCTGTGATTAAAATCATAGTTGCTGTATTGGCGGTGGTTTTAGTCGTAGCCTTTGCAGCGACATGGTTTTTGCAAACAGCAGATGAGCAAACGATTGGAGGTTTAACGCAGACCTTTTCTTCCATATTTAACCAAAATTTACTCATCTTCATTGCTATAGGTTTGGGTGCTCAAATGGTTGATGGGGCTTTGGGGATGGCTTATGGCGCCACAAGCACGGCATTACTTAGTTCAGTGGGTGTTTCTCAAGTGGCAGCTTCGGGAGCAGTACATATTGCAGAAGTATTTACAACAGGTGCTTCAGGACTTTCTCATTTGCATTTTAAGAATGTAAACAAAAGGTTGTTCAATAATTTGGTTATTCCAGGTGTGATCGGATCTATTCTTGGAGCTTATTTATTGGCTGATGTGTTGAATGAAAATTATATTAAACCGTTTGTCTCGCTCTACCTGATTTTCTTGGGGGTGTTTATTTTAAGGAAAGCATTTGTGGTAAGTCCAAAGAGGAAAACGAAACGCTTGGCTCCTTTGGCTGTTACTGGTGGTTTTATGGACGCCATTGGAGGTGGAGGATGGGGACCCATAGTAACATCTACATTATTGAGTCAAGGTAGACCGGTTAAGTATACCGTAGGTTCCGTGAATTTGGCTGAATTCTTTGTGGCATTGGCCAGTGGAGCCGTATTTGCTATGTTTCAAGGGGTAGATTCATGGCAAGTCATTGTTGGACTTATTATAGGAGGTGTTTTCGCTTCTCCTTTCGCAGCTTTTTTAGTTACGCGCATAAAACGCAAGCCGATGATTATCGTGGTAGGAACAGTGATCATATTATTGAGTATCATGAATTTTCAGAAGTCTGCAAAAAAACTTTACAAAGAGATTTATGGTACAACTAAGAACGTGGAGGTAAAGCACTAAAAAATACCCCCACGCTTCTCTAAGGTCGTTTTCTATTATTTTTTTGATGCTTTATCGTGTTAATTCGCACAGGTAAAGTAATATAATCTATATTAATTGTTATATTTATTCGTTAATGCCACATTGACGAAAAGGGGGATTCAAGGTGAGGCACGATTGTCTTTAAATATTTTCAAAAAAATCAGCTGTATCATTTCTATGAAAAAAATCATGCAAACAAAATTTGCCCTTTTAATCTTGACCATTTTCTTATCTGCCATGTTAGGTTGTAAAAAGAAAGAAGAGTCAGCAACGCCAAGTGGCGGAGGTGGAACAACTCCGCCACCGACTCCGCCAGCCACAAGTGTTATGATCAATGGTTATGTGCCAGACTGGTTAAGCTCAGGCGTTTATTCTTCCATTGACTATAGTAAATTGACGATAGCCTATTTTGCATTTGTCGTTTGCGACGCGAACGGCAATTTGCTTACAGGAGGTACGAGTAAAGAAAATAAGATGACAACAGTCATCACCAACGCTCATGCTGTAGGGACTAAGGTGTATTTAAGTTTTGGAGGGGGAGCTTATTATGGTTCTCAGACATTTTATGACATGGCCAGGGTTGAGGCTACGAGAAAAGAGTTTGCTCATCAAGTCAAAGATTTTTGTATTAGCAAAGGTTTTGATGGTTTCGATGTAGACTGGGAAGGTTTGGGAAGTGCAGGAGAAGGTGCTGCGCACGAAGCATTGCTCTTGACCTTAAAAGACACCTTGCACAGTGTAGGATTGGGTTTGGTGACAACGGTGCAACAAGGAGCAAATTCTGCTTCTAATTTCACACAAGTGGGCGTAAATCATGCTGACTTAGTTCAAATTATGTCATATGACGCTACGGGTACTTGGTCAGGAAGTCCAGCGGCACAGCACAGCAGTTATACTTTTGCAGAAGATGGTATTGCTTATTGGGGAAGTAATAGAGGAATTTCGAAATCCAAATTAGTATTGGGTGTTCCTTTTTATGGCTATAGGTTTAATTCAATGCCTTGTCCTTGTAATGGTGTTGCTTACAAAGACATTTTAAGTGCTTACCCCAGCTTAACCGATGACCAAGATTACTTGTCTACAGGAGTGTACAGTCAAACTTATTTTAATGGCATTCAGACGCTGATGGATAAAGTAAGTTTAGCTTATGATAACAAAATGCCAGGGATTATGATTTGGGAAATGTCGCAAGATGCTTCTGGAACCAATTCTTTACTTACAAGAATGACGGATAACTTATCTGCAAATGGTTTGTCTGTGATGAAGTTAGAAAATTCAATTCCTTAGGGAGAAATTTAGGGGTAAGAATAGGTGATGACATTCAAAAAATAAATAAAAAATAAGATTAGCTCAGGGAATTTATTTACGCTGAGCTAATTTTTTATGATGGTCATTTCAACACGTCTGTTCAGCATGCGTGTTTCTTCTTTACTATTGTTCGCAATAGGTTTGCTGCCTCCGTATCCTTTGCCTTTAACCCTGTTTTTATCGATGCCTTTAGAGACTAAATAATCTTTGGTCGACTTCATACGGTTTTCAGAAAGCTTAATGTTAAGTGCTACATTACCTTGGTTGTCTGTGTGTCCACTGAGTTCAATTTCCATAGATGGATTTTCTTTCATGAACTCTGCCAACTTATCCAATTCTGCGTAAGAGGCAGGGAGTAATTCGTATTTCCCTCTCTCAAACTGCAGTGTTTTCAAGGTAACGGTTTGTCCTACTTTGATTGGATTGAGTGAGTAAATTAGGTTAAGTTCTTTATCCCCTTCTCCTGAATTAAGCGTGTCTTCGGTGGTTACGTAACCTCTAGACTTAATCGTAATGTTATAGGATTTGTTTTTAGGCAGAGACAAGACGATACTGGCTTTGTTATTAGAATTACCTCCTGCAATAATATCCACTCCACTTTTTATACTGTAGGTGAAATCTGTGATGGCGCTTTTGTTTTCGTTGTCTTTTACTTCGATGATTGTTTTTGAATACAAAGGATCAGCAATGACTGATGTTACGGCAGGAATGTTAACGACATTACTTTTTAGGCTTTCGAAATCATTTTTAATATCTTCTGGGCTGATGACAAAATTGGAGATCTTAATCATGACAACAGCGCCAGCACTTGCTTCATCCGTTACTTTTAAGTCGTCAAAAAAGAAATTTAATTTATTGTCAGCATCTAATTGAGCGTGTTTTTCGTTGTCGGAAAATTCAAGCTTAGAAACTCCATCGGCATAGATTTTAACCATGTTGTTTTGCCCGTCTCTGCTGATTACATAGTGGGTGTATTCGTTTTCATTAACAGGGGCTTTTTCGCTGACCAAAAGGTTGTAGAAATTTAATTTACCGTTGAAGATGTAACAACCCCAATCGGTTTTCCTGTTTTTAAAATCGACTACCCTTTTCCAACTGTTTAACTTGTCGAAACGAAAGTAAATCTCTATGGTATAAGAATCTTTAATGAAGTCTTTTGCTTCGGCATTGTCAAACTGTACGCCGCAATTGCGTTCAAACTGGTATGCCGTTTTTTTCATGCCGTCTAATTCTGGCAAAGGGTCTTGAACAAAAACACCTTGTCTGCCAAGAATGACTAAGCTTGGAAATGCAGGATCATTGGCTTTGAAATTATTTTCGAAGAAATAACCAATTGTATTTTGCGCACAACATAGTTGTGCGAAGTGCAAAAATATAAATAGTGTAGCGTAGTGAAATCTCTTCATATAGCAAATGCAAAAGATAGCCCCCACTCTTCTTGTGCAGTACTAAGTTAAGACCATTTGTTGGCAATGAAAAACAAAACTTCAATTAATAGGATAAGATTCCCAAAAATTGAATGCGCGATGGCAAGCTTCCTCTGTTTCAAGACCCTCGTATAAAAAAGCTGCGAGTGCAGCGAGCAGTGGAGCATAGTGTAAGGGTGCAGGTGCAGTGCTTCTCGACAGAGGTCTTATCGCTGTTTTATTTTGTGTCATTACAACAGCACCTTGGTTTTCGGTATAGTTGGTGAGTAGAAAATTACTTTGTTCAGGCAATTGTTTTTTTAAAGCCTCAATATCTTGGCTCGCAAGTGCGTTTTTTAGGTAATAAACAGGACAAACGGTTAAAAAAACGCCTTGGGTGATCGTTTGAAATAGGGCTAGTTCTTGTGTATTGAAAGCCTTGTCTTTTTCTCCTTTATCAACGGATGGACTCCAAAGAATCTTGATGCCAGGGCAACTGCGTTGAAGGTAAGCAACAACATGCGATGCGATGTTGAGGTCTTCAATGCCACTGAGTATTACCCAATCGATCCAATACCTTCTTCCTATGGCATCGAGCTGACGCTTAATTTCTTCAAAGGAAAGCCAAGTGATGTTGTCGATCTCGATGTCATTTTGATGAGCAATTGCTGTACAGACGGAGAGCGATTCTTTGTTGAATTGGTTAAGGACGATCGCTCCTCTTACTAATCCTTCTTGTCCTGTAGGGTCTAGAATTGAGATGAGTAATACTGGTTTTGATTTTGCTCTCGCCACAATGTATTATTTTGAACACCTCAGAAAACGGGGCTTGCCGAAAAGATCATTTTTGATTTCAATGTTTTTAAACCCAAAAGAAGCGACAAGGTTTGCTGTTTCGACGCTGAGCATTTCATTGATTTCTAAGTAGAGCAAACCGCCTTCGTTTAAATGGCGCGCACTAAAAGAAGCAATTTTTTCATAATAAATAAGTGCTTCTTTATCGTCTACAAACAAGGCTAATTTTGGTTCGTATTCCAATACGTTTTTGCGCATTTCTTTTTGTTCAGAATAGCGAACATAGGGAGGATTACTGACGATGAGGTCTAATTTGTAGGTGTTGGTTTCGGTCAAATTGAGGATGTCATCGTTGATAAACTTTACCTTTGCGTGGTTGATGGCTGCATTTTCAGCGGCGACGTAGAGTGCACTTTTGCTGATGTCTACGGCAATGACTTCTGCATTTTTTAAGTAATGTGCAAGAGAAACAGCAATACATCCACTGCCTGTACCCATGTCCATGACTTGCAGTTCATCTCTGTCTTTGTTCTCTTTTATGATGAAGACAACCAGTTCTTCTGTTTCTGGTCGTGGAATCAATACAGATGGATTTACTTTAAAGTGAAGGTCCATGAAAAAAGTTCTGCCTGTAATGTATTGCACAGGTTCCCCTTGATTGATTCTATCGATGGCTTCTTCGAGCTCTTCTTGTTTCAGGTAAGAAACGGTAATTTCTTTATTGGCTAAAATGTCGCTTTTGACAACAGAGAGGATGTATTCCAATAATATAAAGGCGATTGCCCCGCGTTCACGTTCATCATAAACCGTGATTTGTGCTACCGTTTGCTGGTATAAGTCTTTCGATAATTTGATTTCTGTGGCGCTCACTTGATATACTGGATTACAATGTTCAATTTTAAAAAAACTAACGGCCTTTATCAAACGTATTGGACAATAAAGCTGTATTAAATGAAAGATGTTGAAAAATATATGCGCAGGGCAATGGATCTTGCGCTTAAAGGAGAAGGTTTTGTAAGTCCAAATCCGATGGTTGGCTGCGTAATTGTAAAGGATGGCCAGATTATAGGGGAAGGATGGCATAAAAAACATGGTGATGCGCATGCTGAAGTCAACGCGATCAATGCGGTAGCGGATAAATCGATGCTCACCGACGCAGATCTTTTTGTTAATTTGGAGCCTTGTGCACATCATGGCAAGACACCTCCCTGTGCCGATTTGATTGCTCAATACCCTTTTGCTACGGTATATTTTAGTAACATCGATCCTAATCCCGCAGTTGCAGGGAAAGGCGCAGAAATCATCATTGCTGCTGGCATTAAAGTCTACCAAGGCTTGTTAGAAGCAAAAGGGCAAGAATTGAATCGACGATTTTTTTCTCGTCACGAACAAAAGAGGCCTTATGTTGTTTTGAAATGGGCAGAAACCGCAGATGGTTTTATTGCGAAAAAGAATTATGATTCTAAATGGATCAGCGGGGAACTCTCGCGAAAGTTGGTCCATCAGTGGAGGTCTAAAGAAGATGCGGTGTTGGTGGGTACGAATACCGTTTTGTTTGATAATCCTCAGTTGAACGTGCGCGATTGGACTGGAAGAGATCCCGTTCGTATTTTCATCGATAAGAATTTACAAGTTCCTCAAGGGGCTCATGTCTTCGATGCTACGCAGCCGACGGTTTGTTTTAATTACATTAAACAATGTGTCGAAAATCAAGTGGAGTACATTAAAGTAGATCCCTTAGATGACATGGATGAAGCGATACTTCGTTATTTGCATGAAAGAGGGATCTTGTCTGTGATTGTGGAGGGTGGGGCTTTAATTATTCAGTCGTGTATCGATAAAGGATGGTGGGATGAAGCCCGTGTATTTACGGCAAAGACTACTTTTGAAGAAGGTATTCGAGCACCAAGACTTTCGGGGGCTAACTTGTTTTCTAAAGAGAACATCGAAGACGACGAATTGAAAATATTTAGAAACATGCAGGCGAAAAAATTAGTGTAAGCCATGAAAAAAGTATTGGATTTTTTAACAGCACTCGAACAAAACAATAGTAAGGTATGGTTTGATGCACACCGCACAGACTATGAAGTAGCGAAAAAAGAACTGTTGGGTTTTGTTGACGAATTGATACAAGGAATTGCAAAGTTTGATTCCTCTATAGGCATGCCACTTCCGAAAGAATGTATTTTTAGAATTAACCGCGACATCCGTTTTTCAACCAACAAAGCTCCATATAAAAACAACATGGGTGCCGTGTTTGCTTCTGGAGGCAAAAAGTCTCCGAAGCCTTGCTATTACATTCACATACAACCAGGGGCTTCTTTTTTAGCAGGAGGCTTATACATGCCCGAGAAAGAAATTTTAGCTAAGATTCGTCAAGAGATTGACTACGAAGGGAAAAACATGGAAGCAATCTTGAAGAAAGCATCGTTTAAAAAATACTTCGATGGTCTTGATCAAGATTCTGCTTTGGTGCGGATGCCCAAGGGTTATGAAGAAAGTCATCCTCGAGCAGCCTTGTTGAAATTAAAAAGTTTTACGGTGAGTCATTCGTTTTCCAATACGGCAATTTTGAAAAAAGATTTCGTCAACGAAGTCTTGGCGGGCTTTAAAACGATGAAGCCATTGAATGATTACCTTTCGGTAGTTTTTGACGAACATGAATAAAAATTCCATTAGCATACTCGGTTGTGGCTGGCTGGGACTTCCTTTGGCGATCTCATGGCTTGCAGGTCAGTATACTGTGAAAGGCTCTGCCACTTCTTTTGATAAAGCATCATTACTTGCTTCTCATGGCATTAAGCCATCCATTATCGATTTAAAGGATGTGTCAGAATCGAAGTTAAAAGATTTTCTACAGGCTTCGGTTTTAGTTGTTTCCGTTCCTCCGAGAACCAGAACACAAGTTCCAGGTATTTATATGCAACAGATTCAAAAATTGGCGAATATCATTCAGCAGGTTGATACGCTGGAGCATGTCATTTATACTTCTTCCACATCGGTGTATAAAGATGGGCAAGGTGTTGTGAGGGAAGAGGATGTATATGATCTGAGTCAAGCGTCTAATCAAGAATTGTTTGAGGTAGAGCAATTGTTTTTAATGATACCGCATAAAAAAGTTTCTGTTCTTCGTTTAGCAGGATTAACAGGTGGCACTAGGATGTTGGCTAGGCATTTTGCGGGTAAGCAAGACCTTCGAGGAGGAGCTCAACCGGTGAACTTGGTTCATGTAGAGGATGCAGTAGGGGCAATAAAGTTTGTAGTGGCAAAAGGTTTAAGCGGAACATTCAATGTCTGTGCTCCTGCTCATCCTACTAAAAAAGATTTTTACACGCAACTGTCTTTACGTTTCGGATTAGAAAAGCCTAGTTTCAATGCAGAAGAAGTTGCGAACGGAAAAACGGTAGACAGCACTAAGCTAAGTAGGAATGGGTATACTTATGCATTTCCAGATCCGTATTTGTTTAGCTATGAAGGTTATTAATGGTGATGTCCGTCTTCACTTTTATCAATTACGTTCCAAAGGTATCCGAACAGGAAAATCGCAACCCATGACGGGTATAGGTACCAGAAATTTGGCACGTCTTTATCGACAATCCAAAGAATAAGGTGAGAGAGTAAACTGAAAAATACTCCAGTAACACTGATGGTATGAAAAGCGTTGAGTTTGAACATAGTTTCGGGCTTGTGCTCAAATTTAATCATTTTTTCAAGATTTGCTATAACGACTCTGAAAACCTAAATTACAGCCCTATTCAATACCTTTTATGAGTTCATTAATAAGTCCACAAGACATTGTAGCAGCAGGAGAAAGACTTAAAGGAGTAGTGTTGCATACCCCTTTGCAAAAGAATGCTAATCTTTCTATTGAGTTTAATTGTGCTATTTATTTAAAACGAGAAGACTTACAAGTTGTTCGTTCTTATAAAATTAGGGGCGCTTATAATTTCATGTCATCGCATACGCCAGCACAATTAGCAGGGGGAGTTGTTTGTGCCAGTGCTGGAAACCATGCACAAGGCGTTGCATACTCTTGTCGCTTGATGAAAACACACGGGGCTATTTTTATGCCTTCTACAACACCGAAACAAAAAATTGCGCAGGTAAGGATGTTTGGGAAAGAATTTGTGGACGTGATATTAGTAGGCGACACCTTTGACGATTCGTATGCAGAAGCGGTAAAGTATTGTAATGAAAAGGGTGGCTTGTTTGTTCATCCATTCGACAACCCGCTTGTCATTGCAGGACAAGGTACTGTTGCGCTTGAAATTATGCAAGACATCGATGTTCCCATCGATTATATTTTTGTGCCCATTGGAGGAGGAGGATTATCTGCAGGTTTGTTGACGTACATTAAAAACATAAGTCCCAATACAAAAGTAATAGGCGTGGAACCGGAAGGTGCACCTTCCATGAAAATGTCATTGGATCAAAAACAATTGATTACGCTCGACACCATCGATAAGTTTGTAGATGGGGCTGCGGTAAAACGAGTAGGCGAATTGAATTTTAAAATTTGTTCGGAATTACTCGACGACGTAGTATTGGTTCCTGAAGGAAAAGATTGCACCACCATTATTCGTTTGTACAATGAAGAAGCCATTGTGGTAGAGCCAGCAGGTGCCTTAAGCATAGCGGCATTGGATTACTACAAAGATAAAATAAAAGGGAAGAATGTAGTGTGTATCGTGAGTGGTTCAAACAATGACATTGGGCGTATGCAAGAAATCAAAGAACGCTCATTATTGTATGAAGGCTTGAAACATTATTTCATCATAACCTTTCCTCAGCGCGCAGGAGCTTTGCGTGAATTCTTGGATGAAGTCCTTGGGCCTAATGATGACATTACACATTTTGAGTACACCAAGAAAAACATCAAAGACGAAGGTTCTGCTTTGGTCGGCGTTGAATTGAAGTACCCAGAAGATTACCAATTGCTGATAGACCGTTTGGGAAAGAGCAATGTACAGTATAAGGAAATTAATAAAGATCCGAGTTTGTTTAGTTTCTTGGTGATGTAATTTTGAGTGTCATGGATAACAATCCATGACACTTTTTTTATTTTATACGATGGGCAAATTTTCATTGAAACATTATTCATCCTTGTGGATGAATTTATTTTTTACATTTATACAGATATACGGCTTGCTGCTTCTGAGTTGGAGTGGCTTGTACATCATCTATTTGGCATGGATAGAATTGTTTTTCTTGTCGTTATTTTCAGCAATTCGCTTTTGGCAATTAGTGCATACTGAAGAATGGATCAGTCAAGAAGAGCATCCCGCTATTTCTATAGAACCTAAAAAGGCAAAACAAGATTTTGTAATGTTTGTTTTTATGAGAGTTGTTTACTTGTCACTGTACTTGCTTTTGATAGGAGTGACCGTCGTTCCTATGGAAAACACCCCGCTTGTTGATAATTATAGAGAAGTGAAATCAATCGGGCAGTTTTTTGAAAATTTAATGATTACAGATCCTCTGTTTATTGTCGCTGTTTTTTTCATTGTTTTTTATTACCTGAAATTAACATTAGCGAAAATAGATACTTCGGAAGCCGGACTTGTAGAGTTTTCATTTAATCTTAATCCTTATGATCTTAGAATACTATCGCCTTTTATTGCTTTGGCTTTTCTTCCAATAGAAATACTCTTGATTTTAGTAATGAAAAGTGTATTGGGTATCGATGAATTAGAACATTCTAATACTTATATGTTTGCGGTTTGGCTTTTAGTAACAAGGACACTTGCAGACATCTATTTAATTTATCGGATAAAAAAAGAGTTTAGTAGAAGAGGGTTGTAGGCATGAGTGATTACTCAAACTCAAAAAACTCCTCTTTGTTCACTTGACTGTTTTTAATTTCAGGGGCTTCATTACGGAATGCTTTTTTTAGCTCCTCTTTTTCTTTTTGAAGGTCTTCTTGAATTTTTTTACGGACAGTGACTTTGTCAAATTTCACTTCGAAATTGTTTCCTTTCCCTTCGATGAGGATAAAAATATTAGACTTTCCGAAGAAGCCCCCATCATCCAAAGCTCCTTTTTCAGAAGCTTCCGTTTGTTTTCGTTTACTTAAGTTTTTCAGTGGAACTTTTAATCGGTATGAAAAAATATTGTCGAAACTGTGTGTGCCCGACAAGTCAATGTCGCATACGTTTGAAATGATACGCATACTAGGAATTGAAATCTGTTTGTTCTGAATTAAAATTTGATTGGTCAGTTTAGAAAAGCGTACATCTTTCAAGGAAGCTTCTTCTGCAAACTTCGATAAAGACATTAAGGGTGCAAAATTTTGAAGTCTGCCGTTAGCAATGTCTAAGTCAATACTGGCTAAGATGCTTTCGTGTAATACTGTGCCGTCTGGGTTTAAGATAAAGAACACATTGCTTTTGCCCGATAAGCTGCCCGATAAGTTTTTATACGATATAAAGGTTTGTTCGAAATCGTGAAAATCATGCAATAAGCTATCGATGGCGATGCCTGAAAACGTATTCGCCAATCGTATGTGTTTGGAGCGGTGAGGCAATTTAATTTCCATTCTCGCATCTCCGCTGACTTTTCCGCCAGAGATGTTCATGGTGCCGTTTGAAAATGTTAGTAATGAATCGTTGTATTGCAGCATGCCACTGAGCTTACTTGCATGAAGGTCGGCCAATTGCAATTGATCAATGCGGCAATCGAGGGAGAGCATGAGAGCCGTTGACGTGCTTTCTTCTGCTTTGTCACCTTTGCTCGGAGCAGGCAGCATAAAATCTTCGTAGACTATTTTTTTAGAGTACAAAGAACCTTCTATCAATACACTACCTTTGCCTAAAATAATTTTTCGAAGTACATTTTTAATGATCCCGTCAAGCATTACATCGGAATGCGCTGTTTTAAACGTTAAGCTATTGATGGAGATATCTGTATTATTGAAAATTAAATCAGCAGAAATATTTTTCATGCTTTTCTGAATGGAAGGAATGTATAATGCTCCGTCTTCTATTTGAGCTTCTCCCGAAGCTTTTATTTTTTCAAAATCTTCTTTGTGTTTTAAGTCATTTATTTTTCCTTCGAAATCAAAACTCAGTTTCAATTTTCCTTTCAAAGAATCAACACCTTTAACAGGAATGAATTTATAAATGTCTTGTAGGTTTTGAGAAAGTTCCGCACTGATCACAAGAAAAGGATCACTCAAGTTTTGGAGTTTAAAAGAGCCTTTGATCGGATTACCATTGAGTTGTCCGTTGAACTGTTCAATTTCTATCAGAGACGATTGACTGGTGTGTTGAGCGCCATTACTGAATCGTCCTTTGAGTGTGGCCTGTGTAATCGACTGCCCACCTTCAGGGTTCATAATGTCCGTGTTTTCAAAGCCGAAGTTTACGTCAAACGCGGGGCTGCCTGCTTTTCCGTATTTCCCCTTAAGCGTTGCGTCGAAATAAACTTTCCCTTTGTTTTGATATTTTTTAATCCAGTCCGCGTCTTTGGACGGTAAAAGGGATAATAGCGTTGCAATTTCTCCCGATTTCGATGTCAAGTGCAGGTCAAGGGTTTTAGTATTGCCTGTATTCATAGAGCCAGAAAGCTCATAAATACTGCCGTTCAGCGCAATTGCAGTATTGTTAAGCGTCAATAATTCTTGGTCTTGAAGGTACTTGAAAGCAGCATCAAGTTTAACTTCTCTGTCTTTAAAGTAAGTCAATTGATCGAGTGCAATACCTTTGATCTTAAGGTCCCCTTCAAGTGCAATGCTGTATTCGTTGTTGTGCAATTGAAAGGTGGAAATAGAACTTAGTATGTCAAAATCATAACTGTGTTTGGTGATCTTATTAAAATAAGAACAGGTTACTTCCTTGAGTACAATTTTTTTTATGTTCAGGTCAATCGGCTCCGTTTTGGCGCTGGAATCTATTGTCTTGAAAATGTTGTAATTAGATTCTCCATTGGCTTTTACGCCTGGAAATATGGACGCTTTATAAAGATGAACCGTTTCGAGGGTATATTTTTTGTGTAAAACCACTTTCACGACATCAAAGCCTAAAGTCAGTTTTTGAACAGAGGCCAGCAAGAGTGGATCAGCATCTTGGTCAGGTTCGAAAATTTTAACGTCGTGAAAAATGAGCGTAGCATAAGGAAAGTCTTCGAAGAGACTCAATTCGATGTTGGGATTTACATCTACTTTAGCGACCAATTGTTCGTTAATTTTAGCGACTCCTTGGGCAATGAGGGAGGCTTTTATTTGCTTAAAAAAGAACATAAAGCACACAGCCACAACACCTAGTATGAGGGTGAACCAAAGGAAAAGGTGAACAATTCGTTTTAACAGCTTCATAGCATAAACTCAACTGAAAGATATAAAATCTTAACGTTCTATGCGAGAAAATATTTTTTATGAAAATGTTTTGTAAATATTAAAAAAGCCCATACATTTGTAACCCAATCAAGAACGAACGGTTCTTATGGACATCATAGGAGCTTAGCTCGGCTGGTTCAGAGCATCCTGTTTATAAACGGGAGAGTCACAAGGCTCGAACAAAGTAGCACACACATGGGAGCTTAGCTCAGCTGGTTCAGAGCATCTGCCTTACAAGCAGAGGGTCACTGGTTCGAACCCAGTAGCTCCCACACTAAAGGCAGTCATTTATGACTGCCTTTTTTTTTAACTTAATTCTATCGTATGCTATTTTTTACATACATCCTTTACAGTAATCGCCTCAACAAATATTATATCGGTATCACAGAAGATCTGGTTAGACGATTAGGCGAACATAATCGAGGGAAAAGTAATTTCACAAGAAAAGGAAATGCATGGGTATTAGTTTATAAAGAGGATTTTTCGAGTAAGGCCGCTGCTTTCAAAAGAGAACTCCAAATAAAAAAGAAGAAAAGTAGAAATTACATTGAGAACCTGATCGCAATGGTTTCAGGACATCCCTTGGTTTGAACTGAAGAAATTCTTATTTATCAAGGCAGACTTATTAAGCTCAGTTTTTTATTATCTGCTTTTAAACAAGGAGATTTGTGAAGAACTCGATGTATTGAGTATTTTTATACTTTAATCATCACCCATGAGGCAACGGTTTTCTTTATTGGCATTTGTGGTTGTTTCCGATGTGTTGAACCATGGCTTTTTTGTTTATACTTATTAGCAATAAAGTATGGAAAGAATAAAAAGGTTTTTAAACAAGAACAAGATAGCCAATTCACTACTGGTGTTTTTTTTATGGGCACCCATGATTCAGAATGAGACGCATTGGATAAACGAGGACGGACTGGGAGGTACGATTATAAAAATTGAGAATCCGAGTTTTGTTTTATCGGAGTGGTTTGATGGCGAGTATCAAACTAAAATGACGGATTATTGTAATCATGAATTTGGTTTTAGAAACACGCTAATTCGAATTCACAATCAACTCGATTATTTTTGTTTTGACAAACTGCATGCATTTGGCGTAGTGATGGGCAAAGAAGAGTACTTGTACGAAGAAAACTACATCAGATCGTGCATAGGTCTTGATTATGTGGGATTGGATAAAATAAATGAAGACGCTAGAAAGCTAAAGCTTGTGCAAGACACGTTAAGGAAACTCCATGTTGATTTAGTTTTTATCATTGCTCCTGGTAAAGGGACTTATTTTTCCGAGTACTTCCCATCGCCATACGATACAATGAAAATAAGAACAACTAATTATGCAGGATATGCCAGTGCATTTAAGCAAAGCGGTATTTCTTATATTGATTTCAACAAGTGGTTTTTAGACATGAAAAAAACAACCCCTTATCCTTTGTATGGGAAAGGAGGGATTCATTGGAGTAAATACGGAGAGGCATTGGCTTGTGATTCTTTAATTCGTTTTATAGAACAAGAAAGAGAATGTTATATGCCTCGTTTGGTTTTAGACGAAGTTGAATTAAGTATTTTAAATCGTGACGAAGACTATGACATAGGATCCGCTTTAAATCTCCTCTTCACCTTAGATACCTATTCTATGGGTTATCCTAAATTTCATTTTCAAAAGGATCAAAACAAAACCAAACAAAAAGTTATTTGTGTAGCCGATAGTTATTATTGGGGGATGTTTAATTTTGGCATCTCCACGGAGGTGTTTGGCAATGGGAAGTATTGGTATTATAACGAACAAATTTATCCAGACAGTTACGAAAAAAATAAAAGCACTTCAGAAGTTGATTTGAAAATAGAAATTGAAAAACATGATGTCATTATTGTGCTTTCGACAGAGATGAACTTATATCGCTTTTCTTTTGGCATTGTTGATCAATTGTATGATGTGTATTACGCCAACAATAAATCTTTATTTAGTAAGCAATAGGACTTAATTAATGTACGCATCCAAGATATTCATCATGAGACACCTTTTAGTTATTTGTTTGTTTTTATTTCTTCATCAACAAGCCTGGTCACAGAGCGTGCAACAGAAATTAGTGAAAGCTCAAAAAGCATATACTGACGGAGACTTGGCTTTAGCATCAAGTTTGGCTAAGGAAGGGATGTCGCAGGCTACTCCTAAAATAGGTGCTGAATACCGATCTTTTGTAGATGTATTGATCGAATCAAAGATTGGCGCTAATGAGTTGGACGAAGCAACGCTTATTGCCAATAATTACATCAAGGTGTTAAGCGATGCTTATGGCAAAGAAGATACGTCACTTGTGTCGTACATTGCCGTTTTAGCGACGGTATATTATTTAAACGGCTACGATCAAGAAGCAATTTTAGCGTTTGAGCAATGTGCAATCTTGCTTAAGAATAAAAACCTAAGCAATAGCGCTGAGTATGCTGAAATTCAAAATAACATCGGCATGCTTTATTCTCAAACAGGTGAACTTGCAAAGGCTATTGAAGCATTAGAATTGAGTCGCGTATTTTTTGAAAAAGATCAAGTCCGTTATAAGGCAGAGCTTGCCGTACTTTATAATAATATGGCAGATGTCTTCCATAATAAATATGATTATGAAAAAGCAGATGCTTATTACAAAAAAACTTTCGCCGTTTATAAAACATTAGATGACGAAAAATCTGGTGACTATATAAATACCATGGCTAATTACTCCTTGTTATTGCTTGATCGCGGAGAAAGTAATTTAGCAATCAAAAACTTATTAAAGAACAAGGATAATGCAGAACAAGCCTTGGGTAAAGATTCTCCTGAGTATGCAACGGCCTTGAATAACCTTGGGCAAGCCTATAAGCGAGTGGGGAACTATCGATTGGCAGAAGATTACCTCTTGCAAGCATATGCTGTTAAGAAAGGTATTTATGAAAAAGAGCATCCGAGCAGAATGACTGCAGGAAATAATTTAGCCATGTTTTACTTCGCTATAGGACAGTTTGATAGAGCGGAGTTGATGTTGGAAGAGTTGTTAGAAATTCATAATGCATTTCATGCTGATGATTTACAACAATTGCTATTGTATACCAATAACCTGTCGGCAGTTTATTATGCTCAAGGAAATATAAAAAAAGCACAGCAAAAGGCTCAAGAGGTGTTGAAGCTTGTCGAAAAAACGAAAGGACAAAACTCCGTAGATTATTTTGAAGCATTAGATGGTTATTCAGCAATGTTGTTAGAGGATGACAAATCCTTAGAAGCGGCTTTTCAAAATTACACAAAACTTACCTCGCTCTATGGCTCAAGCGACATGCAATTGCCTGTTGACGACCTCATTGCTTTTCATAATAACAAAGGCAGTGCTGCCATGTATACCAATCGACATGCTGATGCGGTGAAAGCGTTTACGGAGGGAATGAAATTGGTGGAAGAGCAGTATGGAAAGCATCATCCCGATTATTTTTTATTCAAATCTAATTTAGCCTATGATCTTACCTTGCAAGGAAAGACGCAAGAAGCGGCGCAGCCATTGTTAGAAAGTGTACAGTATAAATTGTCTCAAGTGGTTGACTTGTTTCCTGCTTTGACGGAATCTGAGAAAGAATTTTACAATCAAACACTCCGTTCGGATCTAGGTCACTATTATACTTTTTGTATTAAAAACTTTCAACAGTATCCAGCGCTCATTGGAGAAATGGCAAACTTAAGAATTCAGTCGAAATCATTAGTGATGCGTTCATTGAATGAATCGGCGCAAAAAATAATTAATTCTAAAAATGCTACACTCATTGCCGAATACAATCAATTATTAGAACATAAAAAAGAAGTAGCAAAATTTACAAGCTTGAGTAAAAGAGATTTGAATAATCTGGGAGTGAATTTAGAAAGCGAAATTCAAAAGTCAGAACTTTTAGAAAAACAATTAGCAAAGAACAGCGAATACCTTGGTGTTAAACCCTCGATTAAGTCTTGGAAGGCTATCGCTGCCGATCTCAAGCCCAATGAAGCAGCAATAGAGGTTATAAAAGTTTACGATGATTTTTATGCCAAAACAAAAGTTTTGTTTTATGCATTTCTAATCATTAAAAATGGACAGGCAATGCCAGAACTTGTAGTGATAAATAATGGCAGGGAGCTTGAAGGAAAGCAATTTAAATATTACAGAAATTGCATAGGCTTTAAAATGGAAAACCTTACTTCCTATGCGACCTATTGGGCTGAATTAGACAAACATCTACAAGGAGTTGGAAAGGTTTATTTTTCTGCCGATGGTATTTATCATAAAATAAATCTTAATACCTTGTATCATCCTGAAACAAAAAAATATTTACTGGATGAAATCAATATTGAGCTTAAAGGTAGTCTTGGTCAACCGATCGGTGCTGTTAAAAAAAGCGCCTATGATGCAGTATTGGTTGGGCATCCTAATTATTACCTCGACTTAAAAGAAGCACTCGACAATATTTCTCAAGGTCATGAACCGAATGCGAGAACGCTTTCCACAGATGCAGTGGTTTGGGGCGATTTGCCGGGTACAAAAAAAGAAGTGGAAAATATTTATGCGGTATTGCAAAAAGAGGGGTGGAAAGTTTCAATGCATACAGAAGAAAATGCATTGGAAAACAAAGTTAAGAATGTAGTGCGTCCGAGTATATTGCACCTTGCTACACATGGTTTTTTCGAAGAAGTGGAACAAGATACCTTGTCGAAGTATTCAAGCGAATATTTTACAGACCCAATGCTTCGTTCGGGCTTAGCCTTGTCAGGAGCGGGAGTAGATTTTTCGCCGCATGAATTGAGTAACATCAGTTTTTTTGAAGATGGCATTTTATATGCCAATGAAGCATTGACTTTGAATCTTTACGGAACGGATTGTGTCGTGATGAGTGCTTGTGAAACAGGATTGGGTGAAATTAGAAATCAGGAAGGGGTATATGGATTACAACGAGCATTTCTAATTGCAGGAGCTAATGCCGTAATTATGTCTTTGTGGAGTGTAAATGATGAAGCGACGAAAGATTTAATGATTGCGTTTTACAATTACTATGGTAAAAGCAAAGCCTTGGACAGTTCGTTTCGTCAAGCCATGACCGATATTCAACTCAAATATAAAGAACCATATTACTGGGGTGCTTTTGTATTGATGAAAAAATAGAAACAGTGAAACTTAATAAACTTGTACTCTTTTTTATTGTACTACTAATAACGGCTAGTATAGAAGTTGCGTTTTTCTTTGTTGTATTTTTTGTCGCTATCGTTTTATTTCCTGCAAGAACGGCAGACGGATTACATACTGTGATGCCCATTGGGCAAATGCTTTCAAGTATATTATTGGCTGTTTTAACTAGTCCTTTTTTATTTGTGTTTCTGTACAAGAAAATTAGACGATACCTTTAAGTTAGAAGTCATAATTTCTAAAGCCGATTGAAGTATCGATTTATTGGTATTCAGCATGCTTGCTGATGAATGCCGTTAGTCGTGCTTGTGCCGTTTTACGCACTTTGTTTTTGAAAAAAGGCGTCCATCCGATGAAGATACCGGTAAGGCCGAAGGCTTGCCTCGACCAGTTGATGAAATTGAAACGATCGGTATGGCGAACAATTTTTCCGTTTTTAAATTTAAAGGAAGCATCGATGCGGTTTATGACAAAACGCTTGGTAAGTGAAAAGGTATATTCTGCCACCCAATGCGCCGATCCTTGTCGATCATCGGCTTTGATCTTGCTGAAGGAAAGTTTTGACAAGCCTGTTTCGGATAGCATGTGCCACATGGCTTTTGTTTCTTTGGCGCTGAGGTTTATAAATACTTCGTCGTTAAACACAAGGTTGTCGGCATAGCAAGCCTGCATGCCTTTATAGTCGGCTTTTTCAAAGGCCTTGTAAAAAGTGTGAATCAGTTGTTCGTTCGCATTCATAGGGCGATAAAAATGTCAGTGTAGGTGAAGCAAGAATAAATGGGATTCAAAAGAAGAGTCGTTATTACAACTCTTCCTTGTCTTCTTCATCCATCGTAGGCATAGAAAACATCGAGCTCAATAAATCTTTAAAGCGCGCACCTGTTTCCAGTTCATGCTTGCTGAGCATACTGTATTCCGACAAACCATATAAGGCAAACTCCATCAAGAACAGTTGTTGTTCCGCATCCAGCCCTTTTTGATAAAATTCGACCAGCTCTTTTAGTCCACCAATTTGTGTCAAGGCTTTTTTATACTCGGCAGCATTGGCATTGTGTAATACATCGACCATGTTTCCTTTTTCAAACCACTCGGTGATGGCGAGGTAAGGATTTGTTTTGGTTTTTGCTTTTTTAATTTCGAGAGGGTTGGGAAAGTAATTGACAAACTGTGCACGTATTGCTTTACCGATTAAGTTGTGTGCGATGTTATTGCTGCCTTCTTGTTCTCCTTCGTATACCAATTCTATTTTTCCTGTAATGGAAGGAATGGCTCCAATCAAATCAGAAATGCGCACATTTGTTTTTTCTTCTCCGTTGATCAAGGCTCTGCGTTCTGCCGCGCTCATTAAATTTTCATAGGCTGAAATTGTTAAACGCGCAGATACACCACTCTTGGCATCCACAAATTCACTGTTGCGGGCTTCCATGGCAATTTGTTCGATAAGGTCTTTGGTCAAATCGAATTGAGCAACACGTTGTGTTTGTTCGTTTGTAAAGTGGGCTTCTTGAGATGTGATTTTTCTTCCGATCTCGATAGAGCTTGGGTAGTGAGTAATGATTTGACTGTCGATACGGTCTTTGAGCGGCGTGACAATACTACCTCTATTGGTATAATCTTCAGGGTTGGCTGTAAAGACAAACTGTATATCTAAAGGCAAACGCAATTTAAATCCGCGAATTTGAATATCACCTTCTTGTAAAATGTTAAACAAAGCCACTTGTATTCTTGCTTGTAGATCGGGCAATTCATTGATGACAAAAAGTCCACGGTGAGCACGCGGAATTAATCCATAATGAATGACACGTTCGTCAGAATAAGGAAGTTTTAAGGTGGCTGCTTTGATGGGATCTACATCGCCGATTAAGTCGGCAATGGATACATCTGGCGTTGCTAATTTTTCGGTATATCGATCATTACGGTGTAACCAGCTGATGGGAGTTTGGTCGCCGTGTTCTGCTAATTCACTCAAGGCATAATGTGAAATAGGCCTTAGTGGATCTTCATTCAATTCTGATCCTTTAATCACGGGAACGTATTCGTTCAAGAGTTTGACCATCATTCTAGCCAAACGCGTTTTCGCTTGTCCGCGTAATCCTAAAAAGTTGATGTTGTGTCGAGAAAGAATAGCACGCTCAACTTCAGGAATGACAGTATCTTCATAACCCCAGATGCCTTCAAATACCGTTTCTTTATTCTTGAGTTTTTGAATGAGGTTGTTTCGGAGTTCATCTTTAATGCTTAAGCTTTCGTAGCCCACTGCTTTTAATTCTCCAAGCGTTTTTATTTTAAGTAATTTATCGCTCGTAAGTGCTGCGTAGTTTTTCATAGAATAGTATTATCTGTTTTTCTTTCTGTTCTTTTTGTAATCTTCAAAAATTAAGTGGCCTAATCCATTGAGGTCACTGTAATATGCGGTGCCATTATTGACATCGGTAAATTCCTGTATAAATTCTTTCAAGTAAGGATCAGAGGCGATCATAAATGTCGTGACTGGAATTTTCAAACGTCTACATTGCGCTCCTAATGTCAAGGTTTTATTAATGATTTTAGGATCGAGGCCGAAACTGTTTTTATAATAATTGATCCCTTCCTTCATACAGGTCGGTTTGCCGTCGGTAATCATAAAAATTTGCTTGTTTTTGTTTTTTCGACGGCGGAGCAAATCCATGGCCAATTCTAAGCCTGCAATGGTATTGGTGTGGTAGGGTCCGACTTGTAAGTAGGGAAGGTCTTTGATGGCAATTTGCCAGGCATCGTTTCCAAAGACAATGATGTCGAGCGTGTCTTTTTTATAATTTCTCGTGATCAATTCCGCCAAAGCCATGGCCACCTTTTTTGCGGGCGTGATACGGTCTTCTCCGTATAAGATCATAGAGTGACTGATGTCAATCATGAGCACGGTAGACGTTTGTGTTTTGTATTCGCTTTCTACGATTTCTAAGTCGTTTTCACGCAGGGTGAAATCGCCTATGCCATTATTGATTTGAGCATTTCGAAGCGAGTCCGTAATAGAAATTTGATCGATTGCATCGCCAAATTCAAAAGCCCTGCGGTCAGTTCCTTGTTCTTCTCCCAATCCTGTAAGGTTGGTATTGTGTTGCCCTTTACCTGATTTTTTGAGTTTGCCAAAAATGTCTTCCAGTGCACCAGTTCGTATTTTTTGTTCGCTTTTGGCTGTGATTTTAATTTCGCCTTGTTCTCCATCCCCAGAGATAAAGCCCTTGCTTTTGAGGTCTTCGATGAAATTGCCAATGCCATAGTCTTTGTCGGTAAGTTTATATTGCTTATCGAGGTCGGTAAGCCAACTGAGGGATTCAGCGACTTCTCCACCAGTCATGGTGATGAGTTCTAAAAAGATCTTCAATAATTGATCGAATGCATTCTCTTCCTTGCTCTTAGGAGGTATGTATTCTGTGAAACGGTAGCCAATCATAGGTGTAATATTCGCTTTTGTACAAGGTACAAAGGGCTAACAATAACAGTGCATGTTTTGTTTCAAAATCTGCTCCCTGGAATAAAAAAAAACTGTTTAAAGTCATGAAAAAGAATGTTGACAGTCTCTCCAATTTCATTAACTTGGTCAACATATGAAAAAGCGTGTTCGGGAAGTGATTTTTATTTTTTTTGGACATGAGGCTCTTCAATCGTTAACCTTCTAGTCACTACTAGAGATATAGCCATGAAAAAATCAATTCTTTGTCTTTTGTCGGGTTTATTGATCATCAGTTGTAGTAAGCCAAAAGAGTTTGTGAAAGCAACCTATAAGCCCATTACGATTTCTGTCTACGCATCCGGTGTCATCAAATCAGGAGAACAATACGAAGCATATAGTTCTGATAATGGGATACTCGAAAAGATATTTATCACCGAAGGCGATACGGTCTCGCAAGGGGATATACTATTTCAAATAGACAACAGGACTTCTCGACTCAACAGTGAAAATGCAAAACTGGCTTTAGAGTTAAGTCGACAAAATTCATCGAGTCAATCGAATAGAATTAAAGAAATACAAATGCAGGTTACCCAAGCGAAAGATAAAATGGTATTGGACTCTTCTTTGTACATGCGTCAGAAAACCTTATGGGGTCAAAATATTGGAACTAAGGTAGAGTTTGAACAAAAAGAGTTGGCGTATAAAAATTCAAAAAGCAATTACTTGTCCACTAAAGCTCGCCATGACAATGCTAAACTGCAGTCAGAAACAGAATATAAGCAAGCTCAAAATAATTTAAAAATTAGCAAAGAACGCGAAGGTAACTTTGCGGTAAAAAGCGAAGTGGACGGTATTGTATACAGTATTTTAAAAGAGCGAGGAGAATTTGTAAGCAGTCAAATGCCTATTGCCATTGTGGGTAAGGATAATAGCTTCTTCATAGAATTGCAAGTAGACGAATTCGACATTGTTAAAATTGCTAAAGGGCAAGCTGTTTTTATAACCATGGACAGTTATAAGAATGAAGTGTTCGAAGCGAAGGTCATAAAAGTATATCCAATCATGAATGAGAAGACTCGTACTTTTAGAGTCGATGCATCTTTTATACAGGCCCCACCGATTCTTTACCCCAACCTGACAGTCGAAGCCAATATTGTCTTGACTAAAAAAGATAAAGCCATGGTACTGCCTCGTAAGTATGTCCTCAATGATTCGATTGTAAAAACAGTAAAGGATGAACAGAAAGTTGTAAAAACAGGATTGATGAATTACGAATACATCGAAATCATTTCGGGTATAGATACAACTACTGAAATTGTGAAACCCTGATGAATATTTTATTACTTGCTCAAATTGCTAAAACCATGCTCTTGGCTCGATTGAAACAATCGGTCATTGCTGCAGTGGGTGTAACTTTTGGGATCATGATGTTCATTACCATGTTGAGTTTCATGACAGGGTTGAACAAACTACTTGACGGTTTAATTTTAAACAGAACACCTCATGTTCGATTGTACAATGAAATTAAATCGACGGCTAATCAACCCCTGGTGTTGATGGATAAGGAAGGAAAGACCTTAAACATGATATCTTCGGTAAAGCCAGTTGATCGTACGCCACAAATTCGTAACAGTGTTGCAATCATTCAAAATTTAAAAAAAGATCCAAAAGTATTGGGACTAGCTCCTAAGTTAATTACACAGGTGTTTTATAATGTTGGTTCAACAGACGTCGCAGGCGTTATTAATGGGATTGATGTATTGGCCGAGAATAAGTTATTTTATTTTTCTGATTACCTGATCAAAGGAAATATGGAGGATCTAAATACAATGTCTAATACCATTGTACTAGGAAAAGGAGCAGCTGAAAAAATGTTGGTTGATGTGGGTGATGTCATTCAAGTAACGACACCCAAAGGTGCTCGTTATTCTTTAAAGGTGGTCGGCTTATTTCAAGTAGGTATTGCTGACATCGATAACGTGCAAAGTTATGCGTCCATTGAAACGACACAAAAGTTATTGGGAGTTTCTAGAAATTACCTTACAGACATTCAAGTTAAGTTAAAGGATTTAAATGATTCACCAGACATGGCAAGGCTTTATGCGCAAGTGTACAGTTGTGATGCGATCGATATTCAAACGGCCAATGCACAGTTTGAAACAGGAAGTTCTATTCGTACCTTAATTTCTTATACCGTTGGCATCACACTCCTTATTGTGGCAGGTTTTGGAATTTATAATATCTTAAACATGATGATTTATGAAAAGATGGATTCCATTGCTATTCTAAAAGCGACGGGGTATTCTGGAAAAGATGTCATGAAAATATTCATCATGATCTCTATTATAATAGGGCTTACAGGAGGTTTTGTCGGGCTCATTGGCGGCTTTACCTTGTCCACCATCATTTCTAATATTCCTTTTAATACACCTTCGTTGCCTACAGTAAAAACGTATCCTGTAAATTTTAATCCTAATTATTATTATATCGGTATCGTGTTTTCTATTGTTACTACCTTTATTGCTGGGTTTTTCCCAGCCTTGAAAGCAAGCAAAGTCGATCCTGTTGAAATTATACGAGGAAAGTAATGGAAGCCAAATCAGTATTAAGTACGAGTAATATCAATAAGTTTTTTTACGATCCTGTAAAAATGCAGGTCTTGAATGACGTATCGATCAATGTAAATCAGGGTGAGTTTGTTTCAATTATCGGGAAGTCGGGTTGTGGGAAATCAACCTTGTTGTATATACTTTCTACCATGGATACAGATTATCAGGGGGAGGTATACATCGATGGTGAGCAGATGAGTAAAAAGACACACGATGAGTTGGCCCATGTGCGCAATGAAAAGATTGGCTTCGTGTTTCAATTCCATTATTTATTGCCAGAATTTAGCGTCCTTAAGAATGTGATGTTACCTGCTTTAAAATTGAATAAACTTTTACACGAGGAAATTGAAGTCCATGCGATGAAGTTATTGAAAGACTTAGGAGTAGATAATGAAGCGTTGAAAAGAGCAGGCCAACTTTCTGGTGGACAAAAACAAAGGGTTGCGATTGCACGTGCATTGGTCAATAAGCCCTTGATTATTATGGGAGATGAGCCCACCGGTAATTTGGACAAAAAAAATAGTGATATTGTGTTTGATATTTTTAGGGAGATTGCACAAGAGCGAGGTCAAGCCATGTTAGTGGTAACCCACGATCCTGATTTTGCAAAGCGCACCGATCGCATCATTGAAATGGGAGACGGGAAGGTGATTAACTAGCAATTTTTCGTTTAAGGTTATACCAGTGTTTTTTGTAATTTAGTATATAAGAGATATTTTCGATTGTAAGAAATTGTATTTTTGAATTTGTCTCAGTTGCATGTTTGTAATTCTTAAACTAAAAAAATAGTGAAGACTCCATCGAATACGATCAAGTGTATTGTCATCGACGACGAGCCCCTTGCGATAGAAATTCTGGAACATTATATTAGTCAAGATTCATTGTTAAGTTTGGTCGCTAAATTCGATAATGGCATTGATGCGCTTACTTACGTTAAATCAGATTCTGTAGATTTAATTTTTACCGACATTCAAATGCCCGATATTAGCGGCATTGAATTTCTTAAATTGCTGGACAAAAAAGTTGATGTTATTTTCACTTCTGCTTATCCTGAATATGCGTTGGAAGGATATGATTACAATCCACTCGATTTTCTTATAAAACCCATATCGATGGATAAGTTTATGAGAGCAGTCGGGAGAGCAAAAGTTAAATCTGTTGCTATGAATGATGTGTCTGACGATTCGAGTACTTATTTTTACATCAAAGCTAACGGGAAAACGATACGGCTGTTGTTGTCTGAGATACTCTATGTGGAAGGGTTAAAAGACTATGTAATTTTTCACACGCCTACAGCCAAGCATATATCTTTGCAGAGTATGAAAGAGTTGGAAAGTAAACTTTCAAAAAAAGAGTTTGTTCGAATTCACAAGTCGTACATCGTAGAAGCCAATAAAATAGAGGAGGTAAGCGGAGGTCACGTAAAAATAAAGGACAAACAAATTCCGATTGGACGACAATACAAGCCCGCATTTTTGAAGTTTATAGAATGTAAAAAACTTTAGTTGTTAATTGAAGATGGTTTTTCGAGCTTTGAGTTTATGAAACAAAAATGGATTAAGTACCATGTTGTATTCTTTCTGATCACATGGGCTTTTAATTTTACCTTTAATTTTTACCTTAAAATTCCAGACGGAAAACTTTTTTCGTACACCTCTTTTTTTGTGTTAGATAATTTTTTTCTGGTGTCTTATTTCTACAGCATTATATTATCTTCACAATTTGTATTAAACAAAATAAGGTATTTCATTCCGTTTTTGATTGTTCTTATGTTGCTTTCCTGTGCTTTACTTTCGATAATTCCTTATGCATTCTATTGCATGGAATTTGCAGGAATGGATTACTCGCATATTTATTTCATTAAAATGTTTGAAGTTTCTTATATGACTTTTAGTGGAATAGGGTTTTTGTTCCTTCATAAATTCGAAGAAAGTGCACTTCAAAAAGTGCACTTGACAGAGTCTCTCTCTGATGCAGAGCTTACGTTTCTTCGCTCTCAGATGAGTCCGCATTTTCTTCTTAATACCTTGAATACGATTTATGCATTGGCGCTTAGGAAGTCCCCGGAAATTTATGCTGCAATTTCAGAACTCAATACGATCTATTCGTATGTGAAAAAAAACGAAGGGAAAGTGTCACTTAAAAATGAAGTTGAATATTTGGAAAACTTTATGAAAATTCAACAACGAAGATTTGGGAATGCAGTCAAGTTAACGTTCGATTTATCGATTGATCGAGAGTATGAGATAGAGCCGCTTTTGCTAAGTAGCTTCGTTGAAAACGCCTTTAAGCACGGGGTAAGCATGAAGGAGGAAAGTTATATAACGATTAAGCTGAAGGTGGAGAATGGTAAGCTCGACTATACCGTAGAAAATTCCGATCATGCATCGAAGTATAAAGATTCAACATCAGGCATTGGTATTCAAAATTTGTCGAGAAGATTGGAGTTATTGTATTTTGATCGTTTTTCGCTTCAACATGCTCGTCAGGGGAAATCGTATCTGTCTACTTTAAGTATACAGCCCTTATGAAAAGGATACACATTATAGTATACCATTGCTTGTACTGGATTTACCGTGTTGTAAGTACAAGTGCATCGGCTTATTTTATTTACCATGAAAGTTGGTACAAGGGAGCTTATGTTGTTCAGTTGGTGTTGATGCCTTTTTTCTACAGCAACTATGCCTTATTGATTCCATGGCTGATAGAGAAAAAACGAAAATACTTTATTGCAGGAAGCTTACTGTGGCTGATTAGTTTTGTATGGGTGTATTCGGTTTGGACAATCTATCAGCGTAATATATTGTACGGAGAAGAACTATGGAAGCCCGATTACATCGAAACGTTTAATAATCTGATTTACATTTGGCTTATTAGTACTGCGTTTTGTTTGTTTGAATATTGGATCCGAAACCTCAATAAAAATCAAGCATTGGTGATGGATCGAAAGAATCACGTGTTAAAATCTGAACAAAATAAAATGCTCAATCATTTATTGGCAGATTACCTTCGCGCTTTAAAAAACAGTAAACCAGAAGAAATTCCACATAAAATATTAATGGTTTCTGATTTTTTTAAATATGTATTGTATAACCGAAGTAAAGAAGCACAATTCCAAACAGAGAAAAAACATTTGGAACAATACGAAGAACTTAAAAATTCAAACCGTTTGTGGGTGCGTATTCAATGCGATAACATTCCAGATTTCACTATGGTGCATGCTTCTCCCATTATCGCTGTCATCGATCGACTTGCTGCAATTGTAGCAGATAATGCGTTATTTGAGGTAAGTGTTTCTGTAAACAAAACCAATAAGGTTGTACTTTCTATTGTTATGCCATTGGACAAAAGAATACAAGATAAAATTACTGAGGAGTTTGATTATTGCCTGCTTCCTCAAGATGGAAATACTGGCAATTTAGTTTTTTCGATTGTTCGTTATTTAGCGGGTATTTCTATCGTAAGATAATTTCATTGTATTTTTTGTTTTCTCTCTTCTATTCATTTTTACTCCTTTCATTGATGTTAAAACACCTTGTGTGATTTTTAAATCGAACGATGTCGTTGGTAGAAGAATCGATGTCGTTTGTCTAGTATGTAAGGTAAGCGAAGGAATAGTCAATTTGTTTTTTGAGTTTTGAAGTGTTGAAGGTAATTGGTCGGAGATAATTATAGACACGTTGTCGAATTAATTAAATGTTTCATCCCAAAATCTTCTCTGTTTTTTGCTTTAAATGGGTGAGTGAAGACTTGAATTTTTAAAAGCACCTATAGACTCGTAACTATAAAAAAATGAGAAAAATTCCAACTACTCATCAAGCCATAGGTAACAATGCTTCGCGTACGATTGTTGCGTTGAAAAAAAGTTTGTTCGCCTTAGTCGCTGTTTTAATTTTATCTACTGGTTTTTCAGCCCGTGCAGCATTTAATAATTCTATTATAGGACCTGATAATGCGGCCAAAGGAGCTTTGTTAAATTATTCGTATAATTTTTCAGTGACCTATCCCAATACCTATCCTACTCCATTGAGTGCAACTTTGACGATTGTTGGTGGTGTTTTCGTATCTCCCCAAGGTGTTGTCAGTACAACGTTATATCCTAGTGTGGGTTACATTACAAACTTTCAAGTACGCTGGACGAGCACAGGTGCTATTACTTCTACATTTTCGATGAACAATATTCCTTACACTGCCAACGGATTGTACAGTGGAACATTGACAAAAAAGTAACTGTCGCTGCAGAGCTTTCGCCTCACATACAAATTAGTATTTTGGCTAGTCCTAATAACTTGCTTAAAAATAGTTCATATGTTGTAAAGGCGAATTATGCGTCTCGTTATGAATGGGCTGTAACGGGAGATATTACGATGACTTTCAGTCAGGCAGACACTGTCGTTATCATTCATACGGGCCCTACATTCACTTCAGGTTCTGTTAGGGCACGTGGACAGAGAGATATCGTATGGTCTGGATGGGTAAGCATTCCATTGAGTATATCGTACCATACAGGCAGATCCTCAGATGCGTCATCAGATGTAAATGAAATCGAATCAACAGAAAGTATTTATCCCAACCCTTTAAAATCAGGCGATTTACTGCATGTGTCGTTGGCATCAAATAGTGAAGTCTCTTCTGTTTTCATTGGCGACGCCTTAGGTAATATCCTTGAAACTATCGACAACGTAGTCGGTGATCAGTTAGAACTACCTACGCATGCTTTGGCTCCAGGGCTTTATACGTTGAGAATATCCAGCGCATCAGGTGTGAGGGTTCGTAAATTTCAAGTGCAATAATTGAAATTTATTATCAAGTATAAAACTAGTAAGCGAGATTTGGTTCGTGAGACACGAACCACGGCGGAGGAATAAAAAAACAACTTAGCCATGGTTCGTGTCTCACGAACCAAAATACTGGCTTTGAAAATTAGTTCAAATAAAAACAATCAAACAACAAACAATTTATCCGATGAAAAAAGTTAGACCAATTATTTGTATTTTACTTTGCATTTTTGTAATGCCAGTATTCTCTCAAACATCTTCCATACGTGGACTTACAGTGATTGCAGAGTATACCGATTACCCCTACGGAGTTCCTTCTGCATCTATTGATCTTATGATGAACCAAACAGGTTTTAACTTGTGGAACAATCAAGGTTCTGTAAAAGATTATTACTATGCTCAAACGAACGGAAAACATACGATTACAAGTCAGATTGTTCGCGTAGCTTTACCTCAAAACTTCAACTACTATCATGGTGATGGAGGTGGCGGATCCGATTTGCTACCTCACCTTGTTGCAGGTATAAATCAACAATACCCTGCAGGGTTCCAAAATCTGACGCTTCGTCCTGAAACAGGAAATCTTTGGCACTTTAATATTCTATCGCGGGGTCCAAGAGGTTTTGGTTATGCTTTTGTAGTAGAAAATTTATCAATTAAAAACAACGGCGTATTATTAAATATTGTCACGGGTAACATCAGTAATATGGGGCCTGTTGATCAACCTTCACTTAATACTGTGTGCCATGAAATGGGACATAGTGTTTTTGGGTGGACCGATTACTATCGTACCAATGTTAGTAACTTGGGAGATTTTTGTGCGATGGCAAGTGCTGGTACTGAAACGCCGATGCCTATTAATCCAGGCTTACGTTACTTAAAAGGTTGGACAAACGATGTTATAGAATTGCGTGGCGACGTAACTGCATTTTATAATGTAGAGTCGAATAGTTACAATAAGATTTTAAAATACACGAATCCAACTAATCCTAAGGAATACCTTATTCTTTATCCGCATGCTTACGGTGGTTACTATCAAAGTGCGAAAGCGCCAGATCAAGGACTCGCTATTTATTATGTAGACGAAGATGGAGGGTTATATTCTAATCAAGGCTCACATCCTATTGTTCATCTTATACAAGCCGATGGACTTGATGAATTACACGATGAGCTTAGCGGGAGTCATGTGCGCGGAGATAATAACGATTTGTTTGACAATGTAACAAGTGTATTTTCATCTGCTACACATCCGTTTCGTTGGAAAAATGGTAACGAAACAGGATTAACTATTTCTGACATTAGTGCGCCGGGTGCGAACATGACATTTAAAGTTAACGGAAGAAGTAATACCATCAATGTGCAAACTGCCGCACTTGTAAATGGAACAATTACTCCATCAGGAATGATTGGATATCCATCTGGTCAAGCAAAAGTATTTACTATTGTAGCTGATATCGGTTACGAAGTTGAAAATGTATTATTTAATGGTGTTTCTCTTGGTGCCGTTACTACTTTTAACTTCAACGGTTCAGGCGGTGCTCATACGTTAAAAGCGACCTTTAAAAAACGCACCTCGGGTGATGTGTTACCTGCCTCATGGAATCAAATTGATATAGGAGATTCTCGTACGATTGGGGTGTCTGGATACAATAACGGAGTGTTTGGCCTAGAGTCTGGGAGCTACGACATTTGGGGTACAAACGATGGGTTAAGGTATGTCTACCAATCGCTTACTGGCGATGGAGAATTGGTCGCACACATTAAAGACATGAATAAGCCGCTCGAGTGGAGTAAAGCTGGTTTAATGTTTCGTGAAACATTAAGTTCAGATTCAAAATATTTTTTCTTAGCAAAAACACCTTACAACAGTTTGGCTCCGCAATTGAGAACAGCTACAGGAGGAGGTGCTGATCACAATCCATCGAGCATTCAAAACCTTCACATCTACAATTTATACAATTGGGTAAAAATGACACGCAATGGAAATTTGTTTGAAAGTTTTTGTTCTAAAGATGGAGTGAATTGGGTTTTGATGGCGAGTACGAACATTGCCATGAATCAATCTATTTATGTAGGATTTGCAGCTGGTGCAGGATCTAACGAGGTTAATACTAAAATTCAAATTGATCAAGTAACACTAAAGGCTAGTAATGCATTGCCATCGGTAAGCATTACTACACCTGTCAATAATGCAAAATTTGATGCGCCTGCATACATTAGCATTGCTGCAACGGCAAACGATACAGACGGTACCATTGCTAAAGTTGAATTGTTTATTGGGAATAGCATTACGTCGAAAGCCATAGACATTGTGGCTCCGTACACTTTTTATTGGACAGGTGTACTAGCTGGAACGTACAGCATTACGGTAAAAGCGACAGATGATAAAGGTGGTGTTACAACGTCTGCTCCAGTTACAGTTGTGGTAACAAATCCAGTTACACAATCTCCTTATGGTGGTTCCGCGTGGCCAATACCAGGAATTATAGAAGCAGAAAATTATGATTTGGGTGGTCAAGGTCTCGCGTTCAATGATCTTACGACTGCCAATCAGGGCGGGTATTACAGAGTAGATGCGGTAGACATAGAACCTGCTAGTGGTGGATACAACGTTGGTTATATTACCAGCGGAGAATGGTTGGAATATACCGTAAACGTAACGGCTGGCACATATGCCATCGATGCAAAAGTAGCGGCTATGGCTGCTGGTAATTCGTTTAGACTAGAGATGGATGGCACTGCGATTACAACGATTACAGTTCCTGCTACTGGTGGATGGCAGGCTTGGCAAACAGTATCTGTAAGTAATGTGGTACTGACTGCTGGACAAAAGGTGTTACGAATTTATGCAAACAGTAACGATTTTAACATCGATAAACTTACGTTTACAAAAGTGATTACAACTCCTCTACAAACGCCTTATGGAGGAACAGCATGGAATATACCAGGTACAGTGGAAGCAGAGAATTACGATTTGGGTGGTCAAGGTATTGCTTATAACGATGTCATTGCAGCCAATCAGGGCAATGCATTCAGAACAGATGCAGTTGATATAGAAAACTGTAATGCTGGTGGATTTAACTTAGGGTACATTTTAACAGATGAATGGGTTGAGTACACGGTTAACATTACGGCCAATGGAAAGTACACGATTAACGCGCTGTTAGCAGCAACTACAGCAGGCAGAACGTTTAGGTTAGAGCTCGACGGTATAAGCATTGCTTCTTTCAATGTGCCCAATACAGGAGGATGGCAAAACTGGCAAAGTACAATGGTGAATAATATTTCACTCACTGCTGGACAGAAAGTATTAAGAATATATGCGACTTCGGTAGATTTTAATATCGACAAATTAATCTTCACGCGCACTAGTGCTAGAGAAGGATTGATTGAAGAAGTGCAATTGAAAAATGCGATCAGTACTGCGCCAAATCCTTTTAGCGAACAAACTACTTTTATGGTAGATGTAGCGAACGAAGGTCACAGTACGTTGAAACTATATGATATGAATGGGGTATTGGTTGGCGTGGTATTGGATGAATACCTTGAGAAAGGAAATCACAAATATAGCTTCGATACACATGCATTGACTTCGGGTATCTACCTGTTGCATTATACCAGTGCGGATGGAGTTGTCTCGAAAACGATCATCAAACAGTAATTGTTATTAATAGAACGGGCAGTATATTTTATGCTGCCCGTTTTTTGTTTTATAAGAATAAAATTAATGGTTCGCGAGAACGCTATTGTGTTTTTTTAAACGCAATTAACTCGCCGTCTCTTTATTTAAATAAATTAATTTATTCCAAGCGTCATCTTTATGTAGCGTCATTTTTGTAATGCTGCCAAAGGTAACAGGGAGTTTGAAAGCATGTGTCAATGGAGTAGAGAGCAAGTAAGAAAGTATAGACCTGATTACGCCCGCATGAGATACAATGATTATTTTTTGATCTTCTGTATGATTCAATAAAAGCTCTTCAATAAAATTAATGACACGAAGGTGTAAAGTCTTAAAGCTTTCTCCATTGGGAGCACCTGTATTTACGAAGTCATTCATCCAATTGCTCAGGTCTTCTTTTTTTATGGAGTCCCACGTTTGATTTTCCCACAAGCCAAAATCAATTTCTTTTAACCGATCATCGCATGAAACGGTTGTTTCATTCGAAAGGTGTTGTGCTAATTGACGGCATCGTGTTAGCGGACTGGAGTAAACAATGTAGTCGTGTACAGGGAGTGATTTTTTTATATTGTTAAATAATTCGTCGAAAGGTTCTTGCAATGTCAAATCACTTTGTCCATAACAAACACCTGTTAATGCTGTTGTTGGCGTATGCCTGATTACATAAATTTCCATACGACTAAAAAACTTAATACGATAATGAGTTCTGCAACTTGTTCTGCGGCTCCCAAGCAATCTCCTGTATAGCCTTCAATCCATCGGTTGAAATAGCGAGCGCTGTACCAGCGTAAGATCAGCAAAGGAAATAAGACCAGTACAAATTCCCAATGAAAATAAACTAAGCCCATCAAAGGAAGGAGCCCAAAGAATAAAGCCCCGATGACCTCTTTGTACGTGTGTGCTTTTGAAATGGGTTTTGCTTTACTGCTTTCATATTCTCTTGCATACTGTTCTGTAAATACAATGGAAACGGCTGTTAATCTTGCTAAGGCATGGTAGCTGATAAAAAACAAAAACAGCTCAAGGGTGTAATCTTTACGTTGAGCGACGAGGTTAGATAAGGCAAAATATTTCAAGATAAAAGAAAAAATCAAGACAATGACACCATATGCTCCAACACGACTGTCTTTCATGATGGTTAATATTTTCTCTTTTGTCCAGCCGCCTCCAAAACCATCGTAGACATCGGCTAATCCGTCTTCATGAAATGCGCCTGTTGTCATGACGCCAGCAAGTATAGACAGGGTAACTGCAATGTTCGTGTCAAAGAGCTGTGCGCTTAACCAATATACTGCAAATGAAATCGCACCGACAATCCAACCAATGAAGGGGAAATACCTTGTCGCCTTGTTGATGTAATCGGGCGAATGATCCGTGGAAGACGGGCACGGAATGCGGGTGTAAAACATAATCGCTGTGAACAGTATTTTCAATTCTTTTTTCATGTCTTATTCTTTATTGCTTACTGCAGCACTTTCAAAACTTGCCATCTCGTTGATAAAGTGTACTGCACTTTGAATAATTGGATAGGCGATAGCACAACCTGTTCCTTCTCCTAAGCGCATGCCTAAGTTCAGGAGTGGCTTTGCTTTTAAATGGTCTAAGAGTAAAGAATGTCCACTTTCATCGGATTGGTGACAAAAAATAGCATGCTTTATAATGGCGGGATTTATTGTGTAAGCGGCTAAAAATGCTGCCGATGCAATGAACCCATCGACCATGATGATTAGATTTTGTTCGAAACTTTCTAAGATGGCTGAGCACATGCTGGCGATTTCAAATCCCCCGAATGTTTGTAATACTTCATATGGATCTTGCACATCGATTTGATGGGCATCGAATGCTTGACGAAGGATGTTTTGTTTGTGTAGAAATTGCACTTCGTTTATACCTGTTCCTTTACCGATGCATTTTTCCAGTGGTATATTTGTAAAGCAATGCATGAGTAAAGCGGCAGAAGAGGTATTGCCGATACCCATTTCTCCAAAGCCAATAATTGAGCAAGTGCTCGTTTTCTTAAATTCTTGAATGATGCGTTTCCCATTGCTAAAGCATTTTTCGAGTTCTGATGCGCTCATTGCTTTTTCTCGTAGAAAACTTTTCGTGCCTTCATTTATTTTGGCATGAATTAATCTAGGTATGTTTTCGAAATCTTTTTTTACACCTGCATCTACCACACGTACTTCTATGTCGTGTTGTTTTGAAAACACATTGATGGCAGCACCTCCTTGTAAAAAATTAAACACCATTTGCCAAGTCACGTCTTGAGGATAGGCACTTACTCCGTCTGTTGCAATGCCGTGGTCGGCAGCAAAGAGAAAAATGGTTGGCTCCAGTAAGCTAGGTTCTAACGTCTTTTGTATAGTACAGATTTGAAGGGCTATTGTTTCTAATGTCCCTAAAGCACCTAGTGGTTTGGTTTTAAAATCAATTTTATGTTGTATGGCTTCTGGTGTAATCATTGTACAAGATAAGGTTAATGTTCATCGCTTGTTAAGTCGCAAAAATAAAATCCGAAATTGGTTTCTGGTCTAGAAGTATTACAAACATGATCGCTAGATGTTGTGGGGTTTTTATATTCTCGGTATATGACTTCGCCTTTGTTAAATAAAATAGGAGTATTGAATATAGGGCCATCGTATACAAAGGAATGGTATTCTCCGTATTCTCCACAAACGTCAACATTTGATGGTAGGTCATTTACAAAAGATTGATCGATGAGTCTTCCGCAAAAGGAAGCTTCTAAATACTTGCTGTTGACGCAAACTACTACTGCTTTAAATCCTGCTGCAATAAACTCTTGCATGAGTTCGTGCGTTGGTATTTTCCACAAGGGGAAATGAGCCTTGATGCCTAAGGTATTTAATTTATTTTCTCGGTACGTGCGTAAGTCTTCTAAAAAAATATCTCCGAAAACAGTATGTTCTATACCTGCTGTTTTAAAAGCGAGAACACGTTCGTTCATGATGCTTTCATATTCTTCCATCGTTGGCTGCTCAGGAAGTTCTATTGTCGTCAAAGGAATGCCAATTGCTTGCGCTTGTTTCTCTAGGAGCACTCTTCGCACGCCGTGCATAGAAATGCGATCGAATTGTGCATTTACGGAAGTCAGTAAATGCGTAATGTTAAATTCTTTTTGGTTTAGAATTTTCATCAGGGCTAAAGAAGAATCTTTCCCTCCACTCCAATTCATATAGGCTTTTGTTGCGTGCATCATTTTAAAGGTAGTGCAATTCCTGAAACCATAAAAAAGGCCTTGTTACATGTTGACGCGATGTATTGGTTTGTCCATCCTTGCAGTTCTACAAATTTTCGACCTATTTCTGTTTCGGCGTGTACACCCATTCCGATTTCATTAGAAATAATGATGAGGGTAGTATTTAAAAGGACTAACTGATCGATGATATCTTTGGCTTGTTGCAGCGAGGCTTCTGCATTGTAGTGCGTGTCGACATAAAAATTTGTCAGCCAAAGCATAACACAATCCATCACCGCTACTCTTTCTGTTAGGTCCAGCAAGTGAATGTTTTTTTCTGCTTCTATACTTGTCCAAGTCTCATCACGCTCTTGCTGATGTCTTACAATTCTTTTTTCAAAATCAGCATCCCAGTTTCTTGCAGTTGCTATATATATTGGATGTCTTGAAAGGGTCTTCGCTAAGTCTTGCGCATACTTGCTTTTTCCTTAGCGTTCTCCTCCTGTAATGTAATAAATCATGTTGTGCTTTTTTAATTCATGTCTTCATTCTTGTCTCATGAAATGTTTCCTCGGCCTGTCCCCGACAGGCCGAAACGAAAATTTAAACTTTTTTCATTATTAATAAATTCTCTTGATCCGTGGTCTTTGGCACACAGAACACTTCTGAAAATGAATGTATAGTTCTGTGTGCCAAAGACCATGGAGAGGGTTTACGACAATGGTGTGCCACATACCATGTAAAGGGATGTGGTTCGTGAAGACACAAACCATGGCGGAGAATAAATCATATCAGGCTTTTTTAAATCCATAAGGACACTGCCTGCAACCGCTTTTGCAACAGCTTCCTCTTTTTAAATGATGCCATGCCGTAAATACCCAAAACTCATTTTCAATATAATAATCTAAACCAGCAATAAACGGAGCATCACTTTTTAGACCTGCGGCGATGTTATTTTTAACGCCCGTTTCGATCATGTGTGCCACATACTGATTTGTTTTTTCAAGTGTTGCTTGATGCAAGCAAGTAGAGCACAAACAATCTTTATTGGGATCTAATTTGAAAATGGGAGGGTATTGATTACACCAACAGCTAGTACTTTCCGTATCTCCACATACAAAAGTAGAAGAACACGAAGCGCATTTTTTTTGCTTGGCTATGTTGGTAAATTTATTCATGACGACACAGCAATTGAGTCGTGAAGCTTTTGGCATTTGTGCTGTAGGTGTTGAGGCACCTTAAAGAGTTCCGGATGAAATAAGGCTGCGAGTAATTCAACACCGTTGACTAAAGTAGAAGCAGAAGGTTGGGTAAACAAATCGTAATCGGCAAGGTATACTTGTCCCGTTTGTACTGCTTTTAAATTCTTCCATCCTGATTTCTCTGTCAACAGATGCATTTCTTCTTGCGCTCGTTGAATGTGAAACCCGCAAGGTGCAATGACCAATACTTCTGGATCATATTTCATGATTTTATCCCAATGTGTAACAATACTATCTCCAGAGGGGTTAGACAACATGTCTACTCCTCCAGCATAAGCGATTTGATGAGGGATCCAATGTCCGCAATTGTATACGGGTTCAATCCATTCCATCAACATGACTCTTTTCAGTGGTGCTTTATGTGATCGGAGTGTATCAATAATATCGTCGAGTCTTTTTTGTAAACCTGCTAAATATGTATATGCTTTTTCTTCTTGTCCCATCGCTGTTGCAATGGTAATGGCACAATCAAAAACATCTTGCAGATTGTTGGGACTTAATGAAATGAGGTGCGGTAATTTGGGAAGTTTAGCGACAGCACTTTCGGTGCAGGCGGTATCGATTTGACAGACTTCGCAGGTGTCTTGTGTGAAAATGACGTCGGGAGCGATCGCATGTAAAATAGTTTCATCTACATAGTACAAACTTTTTCCTTCGGCTTTGCTGGCAGAAAATATGCGATCAATTTCGATGCTTGTTAATGTCTTTCCTTCCATGATGCAGCGCACTACTTTTTCTTTTTCTTGCAAAGCAAGCGAAGGACATTCAAAAGTAATGCCGTGTAACAAATGATTTAGACCCATGTCGTAAATCATTTGTGTAGCGGCAGGAAGAAAAGAACAGGCTTTGATCATGATTAATATTGTTGTTTAGCTAAGTGAGGAAATTGACGTTGTGCCAATTCAAAGGCGCCAAATAAAATACCAGCGTAAAAGACAGTACCCATGAGGAAATTCATCAGGTAAGGAATGGCCATGGTGTAGCACAATACAAAACCGTTGAAGTCTTTAGTATAGACCGCAACATTGCAACCTGAATACCAAACACCAAAATCGGTAATGATCCAATGTGCTAAAGCGGCAACAATACAAGCAAGCAGTACATTGGCAACGGTGATTTTTTTAATCATCACTGTGCCGAACAGTACAATCAATGCGAATGTACCGTATACCCAGTACCAGCCTTCATATAAAGGGAAACCATACTGGCCTTGGTATACAATACCTTGTATAATCATATCGCTTAAGAACAAAGAAAGCAAAGGCATGAAATAGGCTTTCAATTTGTCGGCAAAATAAGCTCCTCCAAATAAAGCCATGGCTCCAATGGGTGTAAAATTAGGCAAGTGTACAATAAGTCTACTCAAGCCTGCTATAATGACCATGGCCAGTAAAACGTAAAAGCGGAGGTTTATTTTTTTTGTCATGATGAATATTATTTACTGTTGAAAGAGCAAAAATCACGAAACAATTATTTGAAGAAAATATTTCCAGGAATAACGCCTACATTAAAGCTGTCTATTTTTGAACCATCGATATTGAACCGTACTATTTTTCCGTTACTAGAATAATTTCCAGCATCTGCTCCATACATGATGTTCGTATTAGGGTCTATGCCTAAGCCGTAAAAGCTTCTGTTGACCAACACGGTGCTTTGTAAACTAGTAGCCGTGATGTCTTGAGCATATACTTTTCCATCGTATACATACACTAATTTAGTTTTGTCTTGGTTGAGTGTAAGTCCTGTAGGTTGAGCATAAATAGAACTGAAGGTAAACGATGTTTCTACCGTATTGCTTGTAGTGTTAATTTTTACAAGTCTGCCATTTTGTGCTAATGAACTGTAATCGCTTTTGAATTTTCCTACGCATAAAACCCAAATGTTGCCGTTGGCATCTTTTACAATTCCGTCTGGATTTGGACCGACTTCTAAGTTTGCAAGAACAGCATCAGTAGTACTGTTGATAATGGTTACAACAGAATCGTTGCCATTACCTCCTTTACACGTTGCGTATACAAAGTTGTCTTTTTTTACCATTCTTTCCATTCCTTTTCTACCGGTCGTAATGGTGCTTGAAACGCTATTCGTAGCGAGGTTTACTACTTTTATTGCACCCGTCATTCCGTCGGAACCCCAAATAGAAACATAAGCTTTTGTATCGTTAATGGGTACGATGTAACGAGGTTGATCTAAGCCTCTAATCGTTCCTGTGTATTTAAACGTAGCAGATTCTACCACTTCAATTTTGTTTGCTTGGTTTACGACAATGTATCCTTTGCCATTAAAAATATTTAATGACTGCACGATATTACCCAAAGGAAAAATATTGGCCTGTTGGAAAATGTTGTTGGTTGCCGTTTTGTCATTTCTGTTGTAATGACTAATTGTTCCAGTACCTGATAGGAAAGGTCCTTCATTGACAATAAAGACACCACTTTCATATTGTCCAGCAGGTGTAGCATCTTCCGTTGGTTTTTTACAAGCACTTAAGATTGTAATCGCTGCGAATGCGGCGATGAGTAAACTATTTTTCATGGGATTATTTTTAGCGTAGTTCATTTAATTTATTTTTATTGGGTTGATTGAAATTTATGATAATACCGACTTGATAACTTTGTAATGGCGTAGCATAGTAGGCTATGTTTTGATAAACCTCATGCGTAACGTTATTGATTTGTAGGTAAGCCTTTAAAAGCAAGGAAGAAAACATTACCGTTTTACTGAAGGTTAAATTGATCAGTTGATAGGGTTTTAAAAATTGCACATTATCTGCGGTAGTATAACGATAGCCAACATAATTGTATGTGCCTCCAATTCTAAACCGACGGTATTCTAAACCTAGACTGATTAATGCTTTGTCGACGGGTGTGTAGATTAATTGTTTGCCAATGGAGGACTGATCACTGCTGTTGCTTTTTTCATATATTGTTTCAATGTGTTGGTATTGGAATCCTATGTCCATGTTGAGTTTCCTAACCGTACCATGTACTTTCAAATCGCTTTCCAATCCTCTCGATACAACTTCTGCAATATTTTCTGGAGACCAAATGCCTACATTATTTGGTGTCCACATGATCCAATTGTTAACATGACTGTTCAATGCTGTGATTTCGTATTCCAATGAAAATTTATTTTTGCAAATGAAATACGCTAGGCCTAATTCTTCACTCCAGCCTTCTTCGGGCAATAAGTTTGGATTTCCTCCTTGTGCCCAATACAAATCATTGAAGGTCGGTATGCGGTAGTTTTTCGAAACAATGCCTCGCAATCGAATGTTTTTAATGAACCAAGCTTCCGCACCAACAGAAGCGGTAAAAGGATTGGCACCTTTACTGATAAATTCTTGTCGCGCAGACAAGGTCGATTTCAATGTGGATTTTTTATTTCTTACTTGGTAAGAACCGAAAATGGATGTTCTGTTTTGAGTAGGTGTAAAAGTATAGTCTTTTGTAATCGCCGTATTGTAGGTATTGTTAATGCCGATGTTGAGGACTTGCTGATCGGTTAATTTAATTTTAGATTCTGCTTCTGCAATAAAAGTTTTGGATTGACTCTTTGAAACCAAACTTATTTGAGGATCTGCATACGCTAAGGTTTCATCGAAATAAGCTGCTCTAACAAAGTAAGCAGTTTTGTCTTTTAATCGTTGCCATTCAATGGTCGATCGAATAACTTCATCTTTTTGATTGGCCTTGCTTTGATCCGTCGTCATGCTCGCCGGTAAATTGCGATTGTTGTTCTGGTGCCAAAATCGAAAACTTAAATGTTGAGCCGTATTGATTTTAAAATAATTTTCTTGGATAATACCGTTTTGATTAAACTCTGCATTCTTCATTGTTTGCTCAGGCTTGTTGTACTGAGCAAGGTTTTGATAGGTGAAATTATTGGTGGCTTGGTGGTGAAAAAATTTCGTCGTAGAAATGAATCTTTTTTTGCTGATGCTGATTTCAACGTTTTCTTGTTGATCTCTAAAACTTCCTGTACTTAAAGAAGTTCCTGCGGTAAAGCCTTTATCAAACGCTGGGGTGTTGATTAAATGGATGGTTCCTCCAATGGCGCCGCTTCCCCACAAAGCTCCTGCTCCGCCGTATTGCAGCTTGATCGTATTGACAAAGTTGATGGGTAGTAATGCCAAATCTTGTCCGCCATTCATTGGACTAGAAATGTTAAATCCGTTCCATAGGATAGCGGTTTGACTGGCGTTCATGCCTCTAAAAGAAGGTGTCGACAAACCTGCAATGCCGTAACTTTTTACAAAAACTTGTGTTTGGCTGGCAAGTAAGTCGGCTAAGGTATTGTTGTTTTTATCGGTAAGAAGAGCAGAATCGAGCTCCACGATTTTACTTCCCGTGGTATAGCGGCTCAATCGGTTCGAAGAAACGATGACGTCTTCGACCGTATAGATAGAGTCTGGATGTATGACTTGCGCATGCGAAGTACAGGCTGTTATACAAAACAGCAGTACGTAAATTTTCTTTAGCATAAACTATAATCCTCAGAGAGGAATGGTTTAATGCCGACAAGAAATTTGAAAACAAATAGGAGACATGAATGTCCTTCTTCATTTCAAATGGCTTTCTTCCCGAAGCATTGAATGTAAACATTTAGGCAGGTCTCCTGACTCACTCTCGTGCTACCTTCCCAAATCAAAGATTCAGTGGTTGTTTTTGCACTTTCCGCTATATGCGAAAGAGTTTACAGTTGCGGGAACAGTCCGTGATTTTCACACGATTCCCTTTTAATTTCAATACCCAGAAATGGGATTGAAAACCAAAACGTAGGACAAATATAGGGTTAAATTTGAAAAACACAATAACAGAGTGGAGAAAGAGAGCGGAGAAAGAGAAGAAACAGAAACAGAGCGGAGAGCGAGTTGGTAAACTTTGCTCTCCGCCTTTGTTCGTGTCTCACGAACCATTCATTTGCACTTGGAATAACATTCTTTAATGTAAGCCTTTCCTAACGATGGGCTAAACCCATCGTTAAATATATCAAGCCCTTTCAGGGCTAAGCTTCGGTACAATTATTCATTAGAAATCACTCCTTTCATGCAGATTATACAAACATCGACGAATGAGTGCAACGACAAATGTCGTCAAGGTTTTATACCTCGATGACGCTCGCATAACAAAGCTTGCTTATAAAGGTGGAGAAGTCACCCTGTTTCTGCGCTCTGTTTCTCTTTCTTTACCTTTGTGGGGTGACCTTTTTTCAGTAATTTAGTTTCTTAAGGAATGAAAAGCCTTTGCAATAGAATTGTTTTAATCGTTTCACAATGACCATCAGAAAAGTTAAGTCAACAAAAGACATCAAGGATTTTCTACTATTCCCTGTAGGTCTATACAAGCAAGAAGCCAATTGGATACGTCCTTTAGACAGCGACATTGAAGATGTTTTCAATGAAGAGGTCAATAAGTTTTTCAGGCATGGAGAATGTACCCGTTGGGTTTTATACAATGATCAACAAGAACCGATCGGTCGAGTTGCGGCCTTCATCAATAAGAAAACAGCTAAGACGTCGGAGTATTCGACAGGCGGAATGGGCTTTTTCGAATGCATCGAAGATCAAAAGGCTGCCTATACTTTGTTCGATACTGCAAAGCAATGGTTGATGGATAAAGGGATGGAAGCCATGGATGGCCCCATTAACTTTGGAGAGCGCGATAAATGGTGGGGTTTATTGGTCGATGGGTTTTACGAACCCAATTACTGCATGCCTTATCACATGAAGTATTACAGGGCTTTCTTTGAAAACTATGGCTTCAAGGAATACTTTCAGCAGTATACGTATTGGAGAACAGTAGAAGGCGAGTTGCCTGAAATATATGCGCAGAAAGCAGAACGCATTGCGAGAGATCCTTTATTTTCTTTTCAGCATATCAAGAAAAAACAATTGGCAAAATATGCGGAAGATTTTAGGTACATCTACAACAAAGCATGGGCAAAGCATTCGGGCGTAAGAGAAATGCCCAAGGCACAAGCGATGTCGATCATGAATCAATTGAAACCGGTGTTGGACGAAGAGATTATTTGGTTTGCCTATTACGATAAAGAACCGGTTGCTTTTTTTATCATGATACCAGAGCTCAACCAATTGTTTAAAAATTTAGACGGTAAGTTGAAAGGAACTTGGGACATCATGGCGAAGTTGAAGTTCTTGTATAATAAATGGACAGGTTCGTGTAAAAAAATGTTTGGCGTGGCTTTCGGCGTCATTCCTGAGTTTCAGGGTAGGGGCTTAGAAGGTGCCATTGTCAAAGCATCGGCATTGAAGATACAACCGATGGGTCGCTATACTGAGTTTGAAATGAATTGGATTGGCGATTTTAATCCGAAGATGATGCGCGTAGCCGAAGCGGCAGGCGGTACCATTAGAAAGACACACATTACGTACCGTTATATTTTCGATCAGTCGAAGCCGTTTAAAAGGATGGCGGTGATTGAGTAGTGGGTGGAGCTATTAATTATTGCAAGTTATGACGAAATAAAATCTGAATGGAAGAATTAACTATTTCGCTGGCGCAAGAGTGTCTCTTGTGTCTTTTATTCATTGATCTTTTAGTTCGGTGTATATGTTTTCACAACACTCATTATGCAAGTTTTATTATAGAAATACTTTTTAATCTTTTCATAAACTTTAATCCCCGAGCTAAAAGCTCTACATTGTAACTGGCACAAGCTATAAGCTTGCGCCAGCTGTGCTAATTCTTCCTAATGTCCAATCAAAATAAACGGAGCCCAATAAATGGGTTCGCTTAAATTTTTATCGTTGATCAATACGAGTTTTGCTTTTTGCAAGGCTTCCGCATAGTTAACGCATTGCGTAGTGTTGAGGATATTGGTGTATAACTCGTTCATGAGCTTTACCGTTGCCTCATCAGAAACATTCCACAAAGAAACAATGATGTTGTTGGCGCCAGCATAGATCAATGCTCGAGACAAGCCAATCAATCCTTCTCCTTTCGTTACTTTTCCTAAACCCGTTTGACAAGCAGAGAGGGTAATCAATTCTGAATTTAAATGGAGATTATATATTTCACCCGAATACAAATCGCCGTCTTCGCTGTTACTCGCATGCAATAAAATCTTCGAAAGATCTGGGTCGTTTTCATTTACCAAGCCATGCGTTGCAAAGTGGATGTATGTCCAAGAAGAGCTCGTGTTAATTTTTATATTGCCTTCACTGGCATTGTCGCCAACTTGTGAAGTGACAGCAAATCCTTTGTTTGTAAAAGAAGTATTTAAGTCTTTTACTTCTTGCTGCGAGCCCGGTAAGTCAGACATATTACCTTTAAAATGTATCGGAGCACAAAGCAATACATTTCCTTTTTCACAAACGACTTTGCTTTCTTTTGCACTTTCTAAATACAAGGCCGTAGAATAATTATAAGCGATCGATGCTTGTTTGATCAATAAGGGTAAGGGCTTTCCTGCTTTGGCTTTTTTTGTAAACAAAGCTTCAAAAGGTGCTGAACTCAAACGCCCGTCGGGGATAATGACGAGGTGTTTGTTTTTGGGAAAACGAGCAGGTAAAAGTTGTTCACTTAAAATATTTCCGAGTTCAATGTATTTAACTTCAATTTTATAACGTATGGTATTTCTCCATCCAATGAGGTCTTTGTCGAGCGATGCGAGTTTATCTTTTCGGATCACCTTTAGGCTTTTGTGTTTCACGACAAATATTGTGACTTCTGCATATTTGTCGGAAATAAAATAATGCATCAACGCCATTTCTTTATCTAAGGCCGCTTGAACGGTTTTTAGGGTTAAAGAATTTTCAGGGTATTTTAATTTATAGTAGGCAGGAAAATCTTGTTCTAATTTTTTAATGAATGTTTCATAGCTTCTGTTGGCGGCTAATAAATCGGTTCGGTTTTGTTTCTTGTCGTTTTCATGTTCGGCTTTACTCAGCATCAATTCGTAGAATGCGATTTTGTTTTTAAGCAGACTTTCTTTTTGGAGCAGAGAATCGGGCAGCCCAGAAAATGATTTCGCATTGGCTTCAGAGATCGCTTCCAGAAGTACTGCCGCTTTATTTTTTTCTGAGAAAGCAAAAGCTTGTGCCAGGTATTGTTTTTTCTTAAAGGTAATTTCCGACAACATCAAACAGAGGTGTACCGCTTGTTCGTAGATGTCGTTGGTAATTTTACCCAATTCCATTTTGTCTTTTTTATTGGTTCTGCGGTGGCGAATTTTTTCCGATAAGGTATCGGCGCTTTGTAATGTTTTTAAGGCAGAAGTCAAGTCTTTTAATTTTAAATCTTTGTTGAGATGCAATTCTTCTAAGGCTTGTGCTTTCATTAAAAATGTATTCAGCATCAAGTCCGCATGAATATAATCGGAGCTGTTGGGGTTTTCAGCAATATGTTTGCTGTTAAATACAAAAGAATTACTGATGAGTGATTGTTGGTAGTAAGCAATCGCTTCTTTGTAGCGGTGTTGGTATTGTTTTATGGCGGCGAGTTCGTAGTAACACTGCGCCACTTCAGGATGCCTGCTGCCAAAATTGGCGAGCATGATGTTCAAGGCTTTGTTTTCGTATTGTTCTGCTTCTACAGCATTGCCTTTTTCTAAATAGACTTTCCCGATATGAGACAGCGCAAAAGCATAGTTGATGTGTTCTTTGCCAACAGAGGCTTCGATGATGTGTGCTGATTTTTCAAATTGTTCTAAGGCCGAGTTGTATGTTTTTTCTGTTTCGTACACAATGCCTTTGTTGATGTATGCACTCGCGATTAACGGATGGTTGCTTTGAAAGGCGTGCGTGTAAATATCGATGGCTTGGTTATAGTAGGTAATAGCCTGCTCTGGATTGCTGTGTTGGTAAAGCAAGCCAAGGTTCATATAAGAGCCAGCGATAATGGGGGAATGAGCGTCTTGCATTTTTTGACGTAAGGCGAGAGCATTGAGTCCGTAGCTTAACGCTTTTTCATTGTTGCCTGTTGTCCAATAAAGAATGCTGGTATTGTTATAACTGTCGCTTAATGCGTCGGATAAATTGTGTGCAACGGATAGTTGAGTGGCTTCGTTCAACATGGCTTCCGCTTCGTCGTATTCTCCTTTTCCGATTTTTGCCAATCCCAATACATTGTACAATCCAGCTTTGCTGCTATAGGCTTGAGCGGGACAAGTCAATAGTGCTTTTTTAAGTTCATCTTCTGCGGCATCAAAAAAACCTTCTCTTACGAGGCACTCCGATTTTTTTTGAATGCAGAGGTAATAGGCCTCCGTATTTTTTTTGTCGGAAAGTTCTGCAGCGAGGGTATAAAGCCCTTCACTTTTTTGGTATGTACCAGCCCAGAACAAAGAGTCTGCCTGATAGATCGTGTTGTCAAACGTTTGGCCAAACGTGACCAAGGTGTTGAGGAGTAATAAAGCAATAGTGTATAAAAAGTATTTCATCTGTCGATTACTTAAAATTTGTATTCCATACCAATCGTTTGCACCCATTCCCTGGAGAGTCCGTCGGGGTTTAAATCGCGATTCACAAGCTTAATCCCCACCATGGCGTTAATGCTTATTTTAGTATTGATGTGATATCCTCCGCCCATGAGGGCTGTAAGCGCTAAGCCTGTTGTGTTATCAACCGGTTCTGCCTGTTTTGTTTTGGTAGAAAAGACTTGGTCTTTTGTAATGCGATAAATGCCAAGTAAGCCGAGGTAAGCGTTCCATTTAGAGGATCTAAAATTGCGCTCGACCCTCAACATCACATCGGAGCCTCGGCGTAAATCTTTTGAAACGGGATATTGGTTTGCTTTGTCAAATTGGGAAGAGCTTTTCCAAGCTGCCCAAGTAAATTCATTGCCAATTGAATTTAAGGCTTGTTGGTAACCCGTTGCAATGAGCCATTTTCTGGTAATGAAGGAAGCCCCTGCGATGATGTCGTAGGTGCCTAAACTGGTTTGGTAATACATAGGAAGCGGCCTGTCATCACTGGATTTCAGGCTAGGCACCATGGTGGGGATTTTTGTACCCACTGAAGCATTAATTTGATAGTTGCGTTTGGCGATGAGGTTTCTGCTAAAACTTAAAGAGATATCTCCCGTGCCGTGAACATTGGCTAGACTGCTGTTGACAAATTGATAGGGGAGTTTGATCTGAAACGTATTTTTATTGCCAATAGAAATATTGGCATCGAGGGAGTAATTGAGTATGAGGTCTCCAAATTTTGTGTAACCAATGTATTGCGATAAATCGATGCTGCGCAGTTTTAAATTGGTAGAGGAGCTGTAATGTTGATTGGGCCGCATGGCGCCCATGGTGCAAAATCCAGCATCGCTGCATCCTTGAGCTTTTACTTCAAGAAGGCCTATAGACAGGCTCATGAAGCAGAATAGAGCAAATAGGCGAGGGTTTAAAAAATAAATCTTGTTTAACATATAAGTCTTCAAGTCAATAATCCGTATTTTTGTCACTCAATATAAGAGTTTAATCAAATAAATAACTATTCAATATGAGTTTATTAGTGGTCGGTTCGGTTGCTTTTGATGCGATAGAAACCCCTTTTGGCAAGACAGATAAGATTGTAGGCGGCGCTGCTACCTATATTAGCCTTTCAGCTTCGTATTTTAAAAAGTCAATTAATTTAGTAGCGGTTGTTGGAGGAGATTTTCCTCAAAAAGATATCGATTTATTGGTAAAGCACGGTGTAGATACCGCAGGCTTGCAAATTAAGAAAGATGAAAAAACATTTTTCTGGTCAGGGAAATACCACAACGACATGAATACCCGTGATACCTTAATAACGGAATTGAATGTATTGGGTGATTTCGATCCTATTATTCCAGAAGAATACCAAGGTGCGGAATATTTGATGTTGGGTAATTTGTCACCACAAGTGCAGTCGAGTGTGATTGAGCGTTTGAAAAAACGTCCAAAATTGATCGTCATGGATACCATGAATTTCTGGATGGAAATTGCATTGGAGGACTTGAAAAAAACAATCGCGATGGTCGATGTATTGTCGATCAACGATGAGGAAGCACGTCAGTTGTCGGGTGAGTATTCTTTAGTGAAAGCTGCGAAGAAAATTTTGGAGATGGGTCCTAAATACCTGATTGTAAAAAAAGGAGAACATGGCGCTTTATTGTTTAACAAAAAACAAGTGTTTTTTGCACCAGCATTACCTTTGGAAGATGTGTTTGATCCTACAGGTGCAGGCGATACGTTTGCAGGAGGATTTATCGGATACCTTGCTAAGACGGATGATACCTCTTTTGAAAACATGAAAAGAGCCATCATTCATGGTTCGGCTATGGCTTCGTTTTGTGTGGAGAAATTTGGAACAGAGAAATTATTAGAATTGACAGACGCACAAGTCAACGAACGCTTACAAGATTTTGTAGAGCTGGTACAGTTTGAAATTGATTTAAAATAAGGTATGAATTATTATCGGTTGTTTGCGGTAGCGCTCTTGCTCAATGTTTTTTCTTGTCGTACCGCAATACATACACTTGCTCCTGAGGAAAAGTACGAACAAGTTCGCTACACTCCTCAGGAGTCTTTGTTTTCTATTCCCTTACATTTTTCAATTCAAGAAATGCAAACCTTGGTAAACAAACATACCGAAGGCGTTTTGTATGAAGACAAAAATATAGAAGACGATAACTTCATGGTGAAGGTGAGTAAAAACAGCCCCATTACCTTATCGATTACAGGAAACGAAGTACAGTTTAGGGTGCCTTTAGACGTGTGGTTGAAAGGCGGAGCGAAAGGAAGTACTTTAGGTATTTCTTGGGGAGATTTCGAAGAAGTCAACGGATCGATCGCTTTAACGTTTCGAACCAAAGTAGACATGGATCTTTTTTGGAACATCAGTACGAAAACACGTTTTGTGAAGTACGAATGGATTAAGCAACCACAATTTTCTATTGCCTTATTAAACATCCCTTTTAAGATTGTTGCCGATAAACTCATTAGGTCTCAACAAGAAACCATTGCTGCCATTATCGATGAACAAGTACGCAAAAATGTAGACACACGTACGTACCTTGAAACAGCTTGGAATTATATGCATGAGCCGATAGCCTTAGGGACAGATCCTTCGACATGGTTGACCATAAAACCGAAAGAGTTGTTTCTTTCGCCTTTGACTTCGGACAGTAAGCAATTGTACCTTACCGTTGGTTTGAAAGCCACAACAGAGACGGTATTAGGCAGTAAACCTGCTTTTGTTAAAACCAATTTGCCCAATTATAAAGTACAATCGTCTAACGACGGCACGTATAATTTACAATTAGCCATAAACATCGACTACGAGCACATTACAGACATGGCTTCAAAATATTTGGTGGGTCAGGTTTACACTTTTGATGGGGGCAAGAAAAAAATCACCATCAATGAAGTGGATTTTTATGGCAACGAAGATCAGATGGTAGCTTCGGTATTGTTGTCGGGGGATGTAACAGGAAGGGTGTATTTAAAAGGATATCCGGTATACGATTCGATTTCTCGAAAAATTATATTTTCAAAATTAGATTTTGATTTAGATACGAAAAACAAATTACATAAATCTGCCAATTGGTTGGGACATGATGTGATGGTGAAAAAAATGGCACCTTATTTTTCTTATTATATTGGAGAGCACCTCGACAAGGCATCTGCACAAGTGAAGGAAACGTTAAAACATAAACAGTTACATACTAATTTTGTGGCCGAAGGAAGTTTAGAAGAATTGAAACCCGTTGATATTATTTTAACGAAAGAAGGCTTGATGGCTTTGGTGAATGCAAAAGGGAAAATCAAGTTGTTTGTTTCTGGATTGGATAAGTACTAGAGAAGAAAGAGAAAGAGAGCGAAGAAAGAGAGTTCATGGAACATTTCATGAAAAGAATACTACTGCTTTTTTAAAACAGTATCAAGCAAGATCAGTTTGTAAATATCCAATACAACAAGCGGTCCCGAAAAATGAACCAAGCTATACCGCATCGGTTTTTTAAATAATGCTAAGCATTTAATGATCCAAAGTAAACGATAGGTTTTGAGTTTGTCGAAAGTATTCCAAAGCGTAAATTCTTGCATCAAACTTTTAGGGTAGTTTGCTCGTTGCTGTATAATGTGTTCTAAAGAAATAATACTTTCTTCAATTTTAGAAAGAAAAACTTCGTTCGTCTCCATGCTGGTGTGAATGACCGCATTTTCGATCGCTTTACTTTTCACACCTTTTGTTTTCGCGAGGTATCCAAAGAGCGTATCTTCATGTCCATACAAGACAATCGTTTCATCGAAACGAATGGTTTCAAAAACAGATTTTTCAATGAGAAAATTATTAGAATAAAAGCGAGTACGGTCTTCCCCAGAGGCTTGCAGCACTTCTCTTTTGGTGCCGTATATCCAATGAAGTTTAGCATTTTCAGTCTTATACAAAGGACTGTAATGTCTCCCGCCACATAAAATAGTGCGATCTTCTATGTTTGCTAAATACTGCGAAATAAAACGCGGGTGTACAGGAATAGAATCTGCATCGATAAAAATTAAATACTTTCCACGAGCCATGTGTCCAAGGTAATTTCTCGCAGCAGATCGCCCCTTGTTTTGTGGAAAGTTGAATAGGCGCACTTCTTTTTCAAGGGAGAGGATTTCATTTTTAGCACAGGCTGCTAAAGAAGAACCATCTTCAACCACTAAAATTTCAGCTTTGAGGTTTTCGATACGTATTTCTTTGAGTAAAGCTAAAACCAGTGGATTGACATCGAAATCCTTTACGGGAATGCAAATACTTACGATCGGTTGTTCTTGGCTCATATTAGAAAGTAATATCAAGATTTTTTTTTATTAAGGCAAACTCATCCTTCTCCTTTCCTGAGCAATGCTTATATTTGTTTATAAAGCTACCGATTGAAAGCACTGCTTAACATATTTCGTAACCGCCTCTTAGACCTATCGGCCGCTAACCGATCTATTTTTTTGCCCAAAACGTTTAAAGGAAAGTACGCGGATGTGATGACTTGGGATTTCAAGTCTGCTGATTCAGGTTTAGGTATCGTGAAACAGCTTGTTTCGGGAATATCAACCGTTAAAATTGCCGATGTAAAGCACTTTAAAGGAGAGGAACTTGAGACGGTATTGCAGGAAGCAAAAAAAATACTGCGCACGCATCAACTGATTTTAGAAGAAACAGGAAGTGCAGATTTTTATGTAGGCTGGCCATTTGTAGAAGGGGTATTGAAAAATGACATGCCACTTCGAGCCCCCTTAGCCTTTTTCCCTTATACCTTGAAGATTGTTGGAAGAGAAATTTTTTTAGAAAAAACAGCGGAAGGGGAAGCCTTTTGGAACAGGTCTTTATTTTTATCTCTATCCTTGTACGAGTCCTATCAATTTGATAAAGATTGGCTGGAGCAACCCATTACAGGTATTGAAGATCTTGTAGACCAAGATTTTAGAGTGGCTTTGATCAACCAATTAAAAGAAAACGGTTGGCATCCTTCATTTGATCGTGATTTTCTTGCTCCTAATTTGACGCATTTTTTACCCGTAAATAAAGAAGAGTTAACGACTCGTTATGGATCGGGTCATTACCAATTGAAGGCCTATGCTGTTATGGGTTTATTTCCTCAATCCACATCGTATATTCATACTGATTATGATGCGTTGAAAAAAAACACAGCGGAACAAACGGTAGAGCAAACCTTCGCTCCGTTTTATAAATCGAATGATTTGCCTTCAACATCTTCTTTGCAATTTACGCCTTTGCCGATTGATGGTTCGCAAGAAAACATCATTACGAAAGTCGTTGACGGACAATCCTTGATTGTTCAAGGACCGCCTGGAAGTGGCAAGACGCAATTGATTTGTAATCTTGTCGCGCAGTTTTTAGGGAAAGGAAAAAAAACATTGGTCGTTTGTCAGAAAAAAGCGGCACTCGATGTTATTCATCAACGATTAGAATCCTTAGACTTAGCCCCTTTTGTTGCCTTGGTGCACGATGCCATTGGCGATAAGAAAGAAATATTTACGAAGATCGAAGAACAAATTGCATGTGCCGATGATTACAAGCAGAAAAATATTCATCCCGATACCATTGTATTGGAAAAAGAATTTTCGAGGATTCAATCTGCTGTTGCGCGATTGAATGCTTTTTTTATATCTTATAAAGAAGCCTTATACGATACGACGGTTGGAGGAGAAACGGTTCATGCCTTGTATTTAAAATCAGACAAGACATTTCCTGTGGTTGATTTGACGCATGAATTTAGAAGTATACCAGCGGATGAATTAACGAGCAAGCAAGCTGATTTCGAATATTATTTATTTTACTATACGGCACTAAAATCAGAGTTTCAAATTTTAGAAGGGATTCATTCAAATTACAGTTTAGCAGTAGACGATAAAGAAAATTTATACCACTTGCTTCAAAACATTGAGACGCTCAATGATACGTTACATCAATGGAATTCAGCAGAAGAGTACCTTCAATTTATTCCACTTTCGTATGCGAAAGAGTGGATTGCTAACATTGAGGCTTGGGAAAAGTCTTCTTTGATTTATCGCTTTACAATACCGCATCATGCATTGAAAAATATTGCTAGTCATGATGTTGTGCGTTGGGAAAAACAAATCAACGTGGGTTTTGATTTGATCAAGCAAGAACGATACACACTAGGTCATGAGGAAGTGTCGACTTGGAGGCTTTGGTTGTCAAATAATAAGACCAGTGCATTACGCAGGACTTTATTTCTCATCAAGAGTAAAGTACAACACAAAGCATTTTCGACTTGGTTTGCAATGCAAGGTTTTGATTGGAGTGAAAAAGGTTTTGAATCTGCAATCACGCAATTGCATGCCATTGCTGGGCTCATTGCGTTGGAAAGCACATGGACTGTTTTCCCTTTTATCGATGCAAAAGAAGAAAAGAATCGAACAGGTTTCCTAAAACAGTTGGAAGCGTGGAAGCAAATTTTACAAGCAAGAGAAGAGCTTTTTGATATTCCTGCCTTAGCAAGATTGTGGCAATCGCACGATGGCTTTAAGGAACGTTTGGCTGTATTGTATGATATTCTTCATTCAAGGGATAAGGCTTTGCAAGCCTATTATACTTTTTGGTCTGCAGCTGTCGTTGATCGTTTATTTAAAGAAGAGGCTTACAAAAAATCATGGATCCTTTTTCTAGAACATAAATTTGATGTATGGATAGGGTTTACTCAATTGAAACAAAATACAGATGCTGCACTTTGGAGATCTTTTGAAAAAGCAGTACAGACTGTTGCATCAACAAACAAAGAAGAGTGCATTGAAATGTGGAATCAATCCATCATGCGTTGTTGGATCGATGAAAAAGAACGTTTAAGTCCTATTTTGAAAACCGTATCAACTCCAGAGTTTGCGTTAAAAGAAGAAGAACTTCAAGTGCTGATTACTCGACGCTATACGATCTCGTTAGAATATTTGAAAATAAAACTGCGCGAGTGGGTTTACGCTGACATTACCTACAATCGACTCAATCGTCAAGTCACGTATAGGGATTTAAATTACCAAGTCACAAAAAAAAGAAGTGTATGGCCACTTCGAAAAATCCTCGCGGCACACGAAGAAGAAGTATTGACCTTGTTACCTTGTTGGTTGGTTTCTCCTGAAACGGCTTCAACTATTTTCCCATTACACGATTTGTTTGATGTGGTCATTTTTGATGAAGCTTCACAATGTTTTGTAGAAAAAGCATTTCCTAGTTTGTTTAGAGGAAAACAAGTTGTGGTGATTGGCGATAACAAACAATTAAAACCAAACGATTTGTATCGTGTGCGCTATCGCTCAGAAGACGAGGAAGAAGAAATTGATTATGAAGTAGAATCCTTATTGGATTTTTCTAATCGTTATTTCCCTTCTCAGATGTTGAAAGGACATTATAGAAGTAAGTCAGAACAATTGATTCGATTTTCGAATACACATTTTTACGAAGGCGCATTGCGCGTTATTCCAGACATTGCGTATTCTGAAAATGCTGCCTTACATTATGTAAAAGTGGATGGGCATTGGGAGTACAATACAAACCGTGTAGAAGCAGAAAAGGTGCTGTCTCTGGTGCAAGAGTACCTTCATACTTTTCCGGGGAAATCAATTGGTATTATTACGTTCAATTACCAACAAGCTTTTTTAATACGAGAATTATTGGAAAGTGCTATTCAAGATTTGCCAACGGATCTTATGGTTAAAAACATTGAGAACGTACAAGGCGATGAAAGGGACATCATTATTTTTTCTATTGCTTATGCAAAAAATACAGCTGGGAAAATGATAACGCAGTTTGGTAGCCTAAGTCAAGACGGCGGAGAAAACAGGTTGAACGTTGCCGTAACCAGGGCGAAAGAAAAAGTCGTGCTCGTGTCGAGTATCTTTCCGAGTGACCTTCAGGTTGAGCACCATAAGAATACGGGTGTTCAATTGCTAAAGGCATACATGCAGTATGTATATGATTTAACCTATAATACAACTAAAGAAGAAATAGGTGTTTTAGATGATAGAAAAAGTGTAGGCTTACTGTCTAAAATAAAGACACATTTCCCTGAGCGTTATTCTTCAACTCACTTTGCTGATTTGAAGGATCTCAAACATTCCGACCGATTACTATTTGCGGATGAGAAACTGTATTTTTTCGCTCCCTCTGTTTCCGATTGGCACGGATACAGTAAATTGATGTTTAAGAAAAAAGGGTGGGTCATCAGTAATGTAAGTACTCGAAATTATTGGTTAGACAGAGCACAGTTTTTTAACTTGCTTTCTATCTAAATCAATTTCATCAATTTTAGACATAAAAAAAGAGCCTTCAGGCTCTTTTTTTATGTCAGTGGCATTTTATTATTTAGTGTACTTTACAAGGACTACTTGTAAACTTGGTGTTGGAGAAGTTTGCTCAATAAGGCCTATGCCTTTAGCATAATAAGCTGTTTGGTCGAATTTGTATGCTGCTGTAAAAGATTGGAAGTAGGAAGCAGGAATGCCTGATGGGATATTTTGTAACGTGGCTGTGGTATGTAAATCAACAGAAATTACATCGTTGTAAGTTACATTATTCACCGTTCTGGTAAGGCCTTTGCCTGTATATTTGAATCGATAGGTCGCAAGTGTATATAGGTTAGTTTCCACTACAGTACTCCAGGTTGATCCAATAGGTAAATCCAAGTCTATCATCTTTAATTCTAACTCACCAGTTCCTCCTGTGCTTTTTTCAAAGGTAGCATAGCTGTAATACTGATTACCTAGTTCTAAACTATAGCCGAGAGAAGGAGTAGGGTTTCCTGTGACTAACGATTGCAATTCAGTATATGTTCTACCATTGACATCTAATGTATTGCCTGTTGGCTTAGTGGTGTAAGAATAAGAAGCACTTTGGTACGTCCAAGACCTAGTAGAATTCGTAGGCATGTAGCTCGTTCCAGAAGCGGTTGCTACTGGATATATTGGAGTTGGTACAGGATCGTCAGCTTTCTTTTTACAAGAGGCAAAAAGAAAAACACTTCCTAAAAGGAAGTAAAGTGCATTTTTAGATAGTGTCTTCATGTTATTAATGGTTGAATTGCTAGTTGGTATATCAAGGTACGTCTTTTTTACTTGAAATAAAACTGTTTGATTTTCATGGCGTCTGAAATTAGAGAAATACGACCCCTATAGCGGTTAATATGTACAGGAAGCAAATGGCATAACTTGTTTTTCGGATGTCAATGTGCTTTAATTCATCGATTTCATAAATGGCATTCAAGGCAATGACAATTCCGAAATTGACCAATACGATAATGAAGGTGATCCAAAAGAGTATATCAGCTCTTGTTAAACTATCCGACGAAGGTGTAGATGCTGAAAATGAAATCGAAAAAGCTACAATAGACATGAATACCCCGATGCTTACTTCGCCTAAATTTTCAAAAGAGATGTCGCGTAAGAATAAGAGTGTACAACTGATCAATCCAATCAAGATGAGCGGCAAGATGATTTCCAGCATCGGTTTTAAAATCTTACGACTGACTTCAAGTCTAAAATAAATATTTTTAAACTCGCTTAGTTTTTCATCGTCGATGTCAGGATCTCCATGCATACCTCGGTTAATTTCATTATCTACCGTGACATAGAATTTATTTTTATCCCATTCTGTAATTTTAAACGATTCTATTTTTTTAGCATCGTTCGAGAAATTTTTTTGATCAAAGGATATTTTTATTTTATCCGAAGGATTCAGGATTTCTGCTCGAATGTATATTTCTTGTTTGTCGAAAGGGTAGGCTTCTAAATTGTAATTGACATAAAAAATACCCGATACTTTGTATAGTTTATAAATGCTGCTACCGTCTATTTTTTCAAAAATCAATTCTTTAGAACTTTCATTTTGTTTCATGTTTTGAAAAATGACATATTTCTCTGCTTCTAAATTCGTCGTGTCGAGTTTTACCCAATAGTAAAAATCAGAGGTAAATGAATTGCTGTTCATGTCAATGTCATAGATGTCGGCAATTTCCATTCCGAAAAATATATTAGGAATGGTCTGCCTGTGTTCGTTTAACTGTAAAGGGTAGGAATGAAATTTCCCTTTCGTATATTCTGTAAAATAAAGTTCAGGTAAAACAATTAAAGAACTGTCATAAATGTAAAGCTCATCCATCTCGACGATGGTTTTTCCTGGCAAAATTTTGAAATAATCAATGAAATGATGTTTGGCTAAAAAAATGGAATCGGATTGAAATTCAAATTTGTTTTGAATCATCTCAATCGCATCGAAACAACGCTCTACAAAAAGTCCGTGGTTAGGGTTTTCAAAAAGCTTTGGGTATTTTTCTTTAAACTCTTCAATGTCCACATGCAATTGTTTAGTCAATGCATCTGTTGGGTTACTGCAAATAATAAGGTTATTATCTGACTTTGTCCCAAAATGTTTGATGTGCGTAGGGTTCACAATATAGGCATGACCGATCAGGTTGAGGTTGTTTTGAGTATTGTCGAGGTAATCAATTAATTTGTTTCCAATATTGACGTGTGTATTGATCAGTGTCCAGGTGTTTTTATCTTCCGCATGCGTAGTATAATGTTCATGTATATCGTTGTATAATTTCAAGGAATCTTTTTTGTTAAAGTCTTCTCCTTTTACAGAAAAAAGTTTATTAATGGCAATGCCTTGCTTTGCTAATTCTTCAATGTATAAATCGTGCAGCGGATAATCGTATTCTGAAATAAAATTGACGCGGTCTACTTTTAAAATATTTTTAAGAAAAGTAACCATATCGAGCGGTGTGTGATCATGGCTTCCTGTAAAGATCACATGATTGCCATAGTCTTGGTTGTTTTTATCAGCATTGATGGCTATGACAGGTATGTTTAATTTTTTAATGCTTTGCGCACATTCTTTAAATTGTGCACCCCAAGTATTGTCAATGACCAATACAATAGAACTGTCTTTTGCAATGGCTTGGTAAATGGAATCACTGACTTTTCCATCTTTCCTGCAATCGAAAGTTTTAAGTTGTAAATCGTGGTAAGGTAAATCTATTCGGTTTAAGTATTCTTTCAATACCGATTCATGCAACAAGTCAAACGGATTAAGTTCTTGTTGGTCTTGTGGGATCGGTTTATTGATGTCGGTATAGCGCCCAACATAAGCGATGTATTTCGTCGATTTGTTGCTGTTCGATTTTTCCCCGTCGTCGAAATATTTTGAAAAAAACAGAGCGAGTAAAAGCGCTAAAGCTCCGATTGTAATGGATAGAAAAAGTTTATTGTTTCGTAAAAATGGACCCATGTGCTTTGCTTAAGAATAAATTTATACTAATGCGGTAATAACATTGTAATGTGTTTTTTTGTATGCAGCATATTTTAATGCTGCGAAGTAAAACACTGTACATCCCAAAATCCATATCAGGTATACAATAGATAAGGAATAACCATAGCCCAAGTTGTTCAGCGTGCCAGGGTCTAGTGCTTTAGGAATATTCCCTCCATTTGATACGATGAAAAGTATTCCCGCTAAAGTGTGAAAGAAGTATAAATGAAGAATGTAGATGAATAAGGATTCTTTACCGAATACATGCAGGATCTGAAACTGGTGTAGTCTTATTGTTTCAAAGAAATAAAGCAATACAAGTCCAATGCCTAGTGTTGATAAACAGTAGTGCAATGAAAACGGATACTTTGAAATGCTTAAAAAGGACATGATCGTTTGAGATACGGTAGGTTGCTTTTCAAACAAAAGTACATCTCCATATACATTGAAATAACGAAAGAGTAGAAATAGTGTAAACAAGACGAGGCCAGCATACAACAATTGCTTTTTTCTTTTCAAGGCATCGTAACCTGAGGTATACCATTTGCCTATGCCATAGCCTAGCATCATGATGGCAAGGGCAGGAATCAGGGGGTATAATATGCGCACATAAAAAGTGTCTGTTAGGAATATTTTATCGTTCACATGTAAAAAAGCCCAGGCCAACTTTTGAACAAGGTTATTTTCAGGAATCGTTAACCCGTCTAGCGTATTATGCAATAACAGTATTGTGAGAGAAAAGAATATAATTAATCTTTGAGAGCAATGAATAAAGAGTGCCATGAACATCATACACCATCCAAGCATCCATAATACCAGTCCTGTTACGTGATGAAAGTCTACTGAAAAGTGCCATGCGAATTGTACCAAAGTTAATTCTAAAACGATTAGCCAAGCACCTCGTTTTAAAAGATAGTAAGAGGTGTTTTGAGGAGTGTTCTTTTCTTGGTATAATTTTATGCTGATGCCTGCTATTAATAAAAAAAGCGGAGCACATAAATGTGTAATCCATCGGGTAAAAAATAAAGGGATAGTACTTTGAGAAATATCTTCCGGATCAAAACGAAAGGCATCAGTATGAAAAAAATCTCGCGTATGATCGAGTGCCATGAGCAGTATAATGAATCCTCTTAAGATGTCTAAGCTTTCTATGCGTTGCTTGGTTTCCATGAGAGGAGGCGCATTCATGGTTGTGCTGAAACAAGTTTAAAATGTAAGGTTGTTTGGCCTTGGTATTTCTTAGACAGTTCAACACGAAGGGTTTGATCATCTTCTGCGATTACTTGTTTGTATTTTACCTGAAGGTATTTTATAATTTCGATGGCATCGTTATAACTCACTATTTTAAAAGGATGATCGACTAAGCCATTACCAGAAGATAAAACACAACGAGAAAAAATAATGTATTTCTGTTTCGTTAAGGCTTCTTCATCGTTTCTTTTTAAGGCATAACATGAAAAAGATTTTTCAAAATAAGCAGTGATACTGACGGGATGTACTTTCAATAAACTGTCTGCGAGTTCATAGGCAGACATAAATTCTTGCAATAAATTGTATTCTTTAATTTTACTTTCAACAGTATCGATCCAATCTAAGTCGTAAGTCGCTTGTGACGACGCACCGTAATAAAGAGAGATGAAATCTTTTTTTACCAAGGTACTGTCTTCGGCATTCATTCTTTCTGCCAAGTGACGATAGTTGACTCTTCCTTCTGGAGTGCTGTAAAGTGTGGTAATAGAATCGGTATTGACCTGCGCTTGTGTGGGATGAAGCGCAGTGATTAAAAGGAAAAGAATTAAAAATAAGGTTTTACTCATGTTCAGAAATACTGAGGCCAAAATCGCTGATTCCTTCTATGGTATCTTTACGCATGTACTGCTGTATTTCTATCGTGTACTTTCCGTTAAAAGGGAAATGGTAATTACTATCGGCCAAGATTGCGTAATCGTAATCGTTTCCCCAACCACTGCCTTTAGGTTGTCCTGTTTTTTCATCAAAGAGGTACATGCCTTGCAAAGTGTTCGATACTTCTTTGCCTGCGGAGTCCAACAAAAAACGTTTTACATATAAATTGTAATACGAATAATCTTTATTGTAACGCACCAAATAAAATAGACGGTGTGGTTTCTTGTAGTTTCTAATTTCTACAGGGAAACTTATTTTTTGTTTGGATGTCCAAATTTCCCCATCGATCGATTGGTAATCCTGAACAAGTTGACCCGGTTCAGAGCAAGCGAAAAGTAAGCATGATACAAGGAGAGTATAAAGACTAGTTTTCATTCTTGTTAGGAGGGGTATCGTTATCGTTATTGCTTTTTTTATGCGGCGGTCTGTTGGGCCCGTTTTGCCTGCGTTTGTTAGGCCTGTTGCTGTTTGCATTAGGCGTTGCTCCTGCTTCTTTATTTGCAGGAGGTGTATTGTTGTCTTTATTCGGCGCATCGATAGGCTTCACTTGGTTTTGACGGTTTGAAGCCTGAGGAGGACGCGGATTATTTTGTTGAGGTTTAGGTGTATTTTGTTGAGGTCTAGGATTGTTTTGCTGTTGCGGACGCGGATTATTTTGTTGAGGTCTAGGAGTTGAAGTACCTTCTGCCTTCGGCGATTGTTGTGGTCTCGCTTGTCCTTCTGGACGTCTGTTTTCGGAAGAACCTTCAGACGGTTTTTTCTTTTTCTTCTTTTTGTTTTTAGAGAGTTGAAATTTATCGTCAAAACGAGAAAGCTCACTTTTTTCTTTGATCAAAATACTGCTTTCTACCACCACCTCAAGATCGTGCTCTAAGGTATTTGGTTTTTTATTTTCTTTGTTGAGTGCAATAATTTGATCGACTCTATCTACGCTTAAAGAAATCCAAGTGGATCCTTCGCCTTCGTAGGCAAACCACATCAGCCTTTTGAAGATATCCGTTTTCAATAAGGTAGCACTCCCTTTTTCGGTAAGCAATGGTTTTGCAACTTCAGGAATTCCTTTTAGGGCATCTAAATAGGTATCCAATTCGTAATTGAGGCAGCATTTCAAACGACCGCATTGTCCCGATAACTTCGAAGGATTCAGTGAAAGGTTTTGGTAACGCGCTGCTGAAGTATTTACATTTTTAAAATCCGCTATCCATGTGGAACAACACAATTCACGTCCGCAAGAGCCGATACCGCCTAATCGAGCAGCTTCATGTCGCAAACTGATTTGCTTCATTTCTACTCTGATTTTAAATTCAGAAGCCAGTAGTTTAATCAGTTCTCTGAAATCGACACGTTCATCGGCAGAATAATAAAACGTAGCTTTTGTATTGTCGGCTTGGTATTCTACGTCTGTCAACTTCATTTCGAGTTTTTGCTCTAAAATGATGTTTCTAGCTCGGAACATGGTTCCTGCTTCACGGTTTCTACTGAGTTCGTATTTTTCAAGGTCTTTGGTACCGGCTTTACGAACGACTGTTTTTAACTCGTCGTTGTTTTTTACCAGTTTACGTTTCATTTGCAAACGTACAATTTCGCCTTGTAGTGCAATGTGTCCGAGGTGATGACCAGAAGTCATTTCTACCACTACAGGATCGCCAGCATAGAGTTCTATGTTGGTGCTGTTTCTGTAAAATTCTTTACGGCCGTTTTTAAAACGGATTTCTACTACGTCGAAGGCTTCAGCCAGGCCAATGCTCATGTTACTGAGCCAGTCGAAAGAGTTTAGTTTGGTAGCACAGCCTCCGCTTTTACTGCATCCTCCGCCACTTGATCCGCATCCTCCTCCTCCACTTGTTCCACAACTACCACCGCCTGTTCCACAAGATGAACAACCCATTATATCGTTAGTTTTTTAAGTCAATTGTAAAGATCCCTTATTATACCAATATTTTTTAAAATAGCCCAATGGTAAAGAGTATACTCCATTGGTAAATACCGAAAGAGTAGCTGTTATAGGCCAATAGGGCAAAGCGATTATTGGACGATTGCAGATGCCTTATCGGTATAAGGTATGAGCCAGGTAAACTGGCTCATACAAATATAATAAATTATCTGTTAAAAGGAAGGAGGCTTAGTTCTTGTTCAAAGCCAACAAATCGAGGCCAATATCGCGTCGAAAATACTTGTTTTTCCACTGAATGACTTCAGCAGCTTTATTGGACGTTTGAATGGCCTCTTCAATGGATTCTCCAAAAGCCGTGACAGTAAGTACGCGACCTCCATTGGTTACCAATTGGTTATTGGCATCTATTTTTGTGCCGGCATGGAAAACGAGCACATTTTCAGTGTCGTTGATATGACTTATAACATCACCTTTTTCATATTCTTCGGGATAACCTCCCGCAACCAGTACAATCGTAGTGGCTGTTTTTTGATGCAATTCGATACGAGCACCTTTTAATTTTTTCTCGCCAGCCAAGACCAAGATGTCAACTAAATCGCTCGCAATGCGAGGAATTACGACTTCTGTTTCGGGATCTCCCAATCGTGCGTTGTATTCAATGACGTAAGGCTCGCCGTCCATATTCATGAGTCCAATAAAGACAAAACCGATATACGGGATATTGTCTTTGTTTAAACCTTGAATGGTTGGAATAATGACACGTTCTTCGACTTTACGCATGAATTCGCCCTCCGCAAAAGGTACAGGAGAAACAGCGCCCATGCCACCGGTGTTTAGGCCGGTGTCTTTTTCTCCGATTCTTTTATAGTCTTTGGCTTCCGGAAGTATGACATAATCTTTTCCATCGGTTAAAACGAAAGAAGACATTTCGATGCCTTTTAAAAACTGCTCGATCACGACTTTAGCGCCAGCGTCACCAAATTTCTTCGTTGCTAAAATATCGTCGAGTGCTTTTTCAGCTTCGCTGATGGATTCTGCTATAATTACCCCTTTGCCTGCAGCTAAGCCGTCGGCTTTCAAGACAATCGGTAAAGGATGGTTTTGAATATACGCTTTAGCCGCAAGGAGTTCTTGATCGGTAAAGGTTTGGGAAGAGGCGGTAGGGATGTTGTGCCTTTCCATGAATTGTTTCGAGAAATCTTTACTGCCTTCGAGTTGCGCTCCGTTTGCTCCGGGACCGACAAACAGTATTTTATTCAGTGTTGAATCTGCTTCAAAATAATCTCTAATGCCGTTTACGAGAGGACCTTCTGGACCTACTAACACTAAGCCTATGTTTTCTGTGATACAAAATTTACCGAGTGAAGGAAAATCATTGATGTCGATGTTGATATTTTTGCCAACCTCTGCAGTGCCTGCATTTCCTGGTGCGATAAAAAGGTTAGAGCAACGAGGGCTTTGTTTCATTTTCCATGCCAATGCATGTTCTCTCCCTCCGGAGCCAATCAATAAAATATTCATAATTAAAAGTATGTGTATGTATTAGTTTGCTACTTCAGAAAGAAATTTAATACGCATCAAACGAAGTTCTTCTTCGGTATATTCTCTACCTAAGGTTTGAATGGCATGGGCAATGCTGTCGTTATCGGCAGACATGAAATAATCGTAAATGTCTTCTTGTTTTTCTTCGTCCACGATTTGATCGATGTAATAATCGAGGTTCAGCTTCGTGCCAGAATAACAAATGTGTTCGATTTCTTCCATCAATTCAGCCAAAGGAATTTTTTTACTCTCTGCAATTTCTTCCAAGTCAACTTTACGATCGACTTGTTGAATGATGAAAATTTTAATTTTCGATTTGTTGACAGAAGATTTAATCACCACTTCAGAAGAAGGGGTGATGTCGTTTTCATCGACGTATTGACTGATGACTTCTAAGAATGCTTTTCCAAATTTTTGAGCTTTTCCGGATCCTACACCGTTTATGCCACTGAGCTCATCTTGAGTAGTCGGAAATACCGTTGCCATTTCAATGAGTGATGGCTCTTGAAAAACAACATAAGGAGGAACTCCTTTTTCTTTGGCTACTTTTTTTCGAAGGTTCTTAAGAATCGTTAAAAGCGCTTCATCACAAGTTACCTGAACATTGGCTTCTTCAGTTTCTTGTTCACTTTCTAACTTCGTATAATCGTGATCTTTTGATAAGTTGATCGAATACGGTTTTTTCAAATAGGCTTTGCCTTTGTCTGTTACGACAATGATTCCGTAATTATCGATGTCTTTATCCAAGAGTTCATTGAGGATCGCTTGACGAAACACAGAACTCCAGAAGGTGACAGATTCCTCTTTCCCTTCACCGAAAACGTCTAGTTTATTGTGTTGATAGCTGATGGAATATTCATTGTCAATACCAGCCAATACTTGGCTCATGTGTTGAACACCGAATTTCTCTTCTGTCAACAAGGCTGTTTTAATGGCCAAGCTTAAATATTCTTTGCCTTCAAATTGCTCTTTAGGGTTTTTGCAGTTATCGCAAAAGCCGCAATCTTTTTCTAAATGCTCTCCGAAGTAATTTAAAATTACTTTTCTGCGACAAACAGACGATTCTGCATAAGCAGCCATTTCCAATAGCAATTGCTTGGCATTGTCGCGCTCTGTAACGGGTTTGTCTTTGTTGAATTTATCGAGTTTAAGTATGTCGTTATAACTGTAGAACATCAAACAGTCTGCATCCAAACCGTCTCTTCCTGCTCTTCCTGTTTCTTGGTAATACCCTTCTAGTGATTTTGGTGTATCGTAGTGTACTACAAAACGAACATCGGGTTTGTCGATGCCCATACCAAAAGCGATAGTGGCCACAATCACATCGGCTTCTTCATTTAAAAAAGCGTCTTGATTTTTTGCCCTCACAGAAGCATCTAAGCCAGCATGGTAGGGAAGTGCGTTCACATCGTTTACTTTTAAAAACTCTGCAATCTCTTCTACTTTTTTACGACTCAAGCAATAGATGACACCGCTTTTACCTTTGTGACCTTTAATGAATTTGATCAGTTCTTTTTTAGTACCTCCTTTTGGACGGATGGTATAAAATAAATTTTTACGGTTGAAAGAAGACTTAAACAAGCTCGCTTCTTCCATGTGTAAGTTCTTCTGAATATCGAGTTGAACTTTTGGAGTGGCAGTAGCTGTCAATGCAATGACAGGAATGTTTTCTCCCAATTGCTCTATGATGGTTCTGATCTTACGGTATTCTGGTCTGAAATCATGTCCCCATTCTGAAATACAATGCGCTTCATCGATGGCAACAAAGGAGATGTTTGTTTGACGCAAAAAGTTTATGTTTTCAGCTTTTGTTAAGGTCTCAGGAGCCACATAAAGTAATTTAACGTGACCACTCAAGGTGTCTTTTTTAACGGCATTGATTTCTCCTTTTGTTAAGGTAGAGTTTAGAAACTGAGCATTGATGCCGTGCCCTACCAGCTGATCTACTTGGTTTTTCATCAAGGCGATCAAAGGAGAAATAACAATGGCTGTACCAGGCATAATGAGTGCTGGTAATTGATAGCATAAAGACTTACCCGCTCCCGTTGGCATAATCACAAATGTGTTTTTGCCAAACATGAGGTTGTTGATAATTTCTTCCTGACTTCCTCTGAAGTGGTTGTAGCCAAAAATGTCTTTTAGCGTACTTAAAACTTCTACTTCATGTTCGATCATCATGCTTCCTTTTCTTCTAGTGTACTGAATTGATACAGAACCGTTAATTGAAGTTAACAAATTTTAGATGTTATAAAAGTAGGTATGTAGTATAATCTCTATTTATGATTAAAAATAGCCAAACATAAAACTTAAAAGGATCTATAATTGTGCTTGTCTGGCGCAGAAGCTCGATTATGGAATGCTTTTTGTAATGAAGGGGTGTAAGATATGTTCTAATAATTGTAAATCTTTCTCTAATAGATTAAATTCGCACTAATTCGTTCTTAAACTGATTCAAGCATGCAAAAAAGTCGATATGCAATAATAATGGCCGGTGGTGTAGGAAGTCGATTTTGGCCTTTCAGCAGAACAAAATACCCAAAGCAATTTCATGATGTACTGGGCACAGGCAAAAGCTTGTTGCAGCAAACGGTACAGCGTTTGGAGTCATTGGTTGCGCCTGAAAATATTCTAATCGTAACGAACCAAGATTATATTGGATTAGTTAAAGAACAGTTGCCTTCTTTTTCAGACCATCAAATATTGGGCGAGCCTGTGGGCAGAAATACTGCGCCTTGTATAGCATACGCTTGTTATAAGATTTACGAAAAAAATAAACAAGCGAACATTGTAGTCTTGCCTTCTGATCACATCATCAAAGATGAAAAAGGATTTTCTGCTACCTTAGCCTTGGCCTTTGAAGCAACTGCCTCTTCTGATTTATTAGTCACACTAGGGATACAACCTACAAGACCTGATACGGGTTACGGCTACATTCAATACATCGAGGATAAAAAATCAAACATTAAAAAAGTTAAAACATTTACAGAGAAGCCAGTATTAGATTTAGCTAAAGTGTTTTTAGACAGTGGCGACTTTTTATGGAACTCAGGTATTTTTATTTGGAATGCGAGCTCTATCATTAAAGCGTTTGGTGAGCACATGCAAGACATGGCCGAAACGTTTTCAGAAGGGAAAGGTCTTTATTGGACAGAAGAAGAGTCTGCTTTTATTTCGAAAGCCTATACTCAATGCAGAAACATTTCGATCGATTACGGTATACTAGAAAAGGCATCGAATGTATTTGTGGTGCCGAGTGATTTTGGATGGTCCGATTTAGGGACATGGAAATCATTGTACGACAATTCCGATCAAGATGCAGAAGGAAATGTAATCGATGGTAATGTGATCACCTATGATACATCAAATTGCATTATTAAGACACCCAGTGACAAGTTGGTCATTGTAGAAGGCTTGGATGACTATATTGTGGCGGAGTACGATGGGGTGCTGATGATTTGTCGCAAAGAACAAGAGCAACGTGTGAAAGATTTTGTAGCCGATGTGAAATCGAAAAAAGGAGCAAAGTTTATATAAATTAGTGGGCAGTAAACAGTGGGCAGTAGACAGTAAAAAACAGGCCGTCAATATTAATTATTGACGGCCTGTTTTTTTATACTAACATGTAAAGCTTATAGTATTCAATAAGTTCTTACTGTTTACTGTCCACTGCATACTGTCTACTATTGTCCCCTTTGCCTATTCACTTCATACAACATTACACCACATGCTACCGATACGTTTAAAGAACTAATTTTCCCTTTCATCGGAATTTGTACTAAGGTGTCGCATATGCGAAGGATATCACTTGAAATACCGTCTTCTTCTGAACCCATCACAATGGCAAGTGGTCCATTCAAGTCTGTTTTAAAAGCATAATCCGCGCCTTTCTCAGTAACGCCAGCAACTGCTAAACCGTATTTCTGAAGTTTTAATACCGTTTGTTTTAAATCGGCTTCTCTACACAAAGGAATATGAAGCAATGCTCCTGCTGAAGATTTGATGGCTTCAGAGTTGATGCGTGATGCATTTTTTTCTGGAATCACAATCGCATGTACACCCATACATTCGCATGAACGTGCGATGGCACCCATGTTGCGTACGTCTGTAATTCTATCCAATACCACCACCAATGGATCTTCGCCTTTTTCAAACGTAAGCATGATGATGTTATCCAGGTCATAAAAAGGTACCGGAGACAGCAAGGCGATAATACCTTGGTGATTTTTTTGCGTGATGCGTTTTAGTTTTTCTGGCGGTACCGTTTGTAATGGAATATTATATTCTTTACACAGTGCGGTAATTTCTTTTGTAGCGAGACCGGTCTCTACACGATCAATTAAAACTTTGTCAACGGTCTTGCCCGATAGGATGGCTTCTTTTACAGGATGCATACCGATGATGTAATCTTCGGCAGGCGGCATCGTTTGACGAGGTCTATTAGGATAAGGAGGTTTCATAAGGCAGGGTTAAAAAAGGTCCCGTTGTTCAACGGGACCTTTGTATTAGTTAGCGTATTGACTGTCTTTCAAATGTTTTTTCAGCATCGCTTCGTATTTCACAGCAAGTTCATCTTTACCTGCTGATCTCATGCCAGCATAGAGTACATCGAGTATACGTAAGCAGGTGTATTCTTTCGTAGAATAACGGATGTGATGTGTTTGGAAATACGTCAGCATGTCATCGGCTTTTGATGCCATCTCTTCTGCTAAAGCTATTCCTCGTTTGTCTTCACCCAATTCTAAAAGCAGAGGAACAAACATGGCACTGTGGTAATCGTAAGGAATAGACGAACCAGGTATTTTTTCAAAACAGAAATCAATGACCTTTTTCGCTTTTTCTTTTTGACCTTCTCTGAGCAATTGACTCGCTAAAGAATGGAATAAGTCACGGTGGTTTGATGTGAACCTGAAATAATTCTCATCATAAAATACAGTGGAGTCATTCAAGTTTTTGTAAGCAAACTTCGTCAACATGTTGGTGTACATTTTATCCACGTCGATCCAACCTTCTGTTGCACCTGGTATTGTAGCAGGTAACAAGCGGTAAGCCAATCCTTCCAATTGCATGTACGGTTTCAAGTCTAAGAATTCATCGCCTGATAAAGTGGTCGAGAAATAGATTGGACGTTTCCAATTGTTGGTCACAATCATGTCGAGCATGATCAATGATTTCTTGTCCAATGTTTTCTTATTGACTTTCCATTTCAGTTTGTCGACAAGGTAAGGTTGGAATTTCGCAGGGATCACTTGCTTAGCAACCGCTGTGTCAATTGGTAATACAAAGGTTTGTGAAGGATAAGTGGTAATGAAATCGCCATCGCCGCTTGGACGTTTGATGCGGTTGTCATTTTTGTTGACCAATTTAAGATAGCCAGGCAATGAAATTCCGTCTGCATAGCGAGTAACTTCATCAAAATAGATCATGTCGTTTACACCAGAGGTGTAGTTTTCTTGGTCAATGCTGATCGGTAAACCTTCTGACAAGTAAGATTTACGTTTCATCTGATTGATGTACCAGTCGGTGTTTAACAAACTTAAGTTACATACTCTAACGTCTGTACGGAAGCCTTCGACTTCTTGTGCGTACCATAAAGGATAGGTATCGTTATCTCCACCTGTAAAGATGATGGCATTTGAATCACAAGAGTTCAAAATGTTTTTGGCACCATCTACTTGGAAGTAACGTTTAGAACGATCGTGGTCGTTCCATCCTTCTGCAATCATGAGTGCAGGAATGAAAAGTAAAACTACGGTAATGATTAGCGGTCTTAAGGTTTCGTTCTTAATGATATTTTTAAGCAGATCGTTGATGTACAAGACCGAGAGCCCTATCCAAAAGGCAAAGGCATAGAAGGAACCTGCAAATACATAATCTCGCTCACGCGGTTCTACTGGTTGAGGATTGGCATAGAGTATAAGTGCTAAGCCTGTGAAGAACCATAGTAAGGTAATAACGCTTCCGTCTTTGGCATTTTTACTGAAGTGAAATACTAAGCCTAATAAGCCTGCAATCAAAGGAAGCATGAAATAATTATTTCTTGCTTTGTTGTTTAATACTTCGGTAGGAATACCCGCATGAAACCATTCTGTTGGTTTAAGCCAATTTGAATTTTGCTCATCGCCTTCACGACCTGCGAAGTTCCACATGAAATACCTCCAGTACATGTGACCCATTTGATAAGTAAACATGAAGCCCATGTTTTGGAAGAAGCTAGGTTTTTCACCCTCCTCTAAGCCCGACCAGTCGCGGTATGCGCGAATGTGATTCGGTTGAGTGCTGTACATACGAGGGAAAAGCATGACATGCTCGGGATCGTAAATGTATTCACTTTTATAATCGGTAATGATGTATTGGTCTTTGCCGTCTTTATCTTTTCCAGGAGTATAAACAGGACTGGTTTTTTTGACGTCTATAGGATAGCCTGCTGTGAATACTGGTCCTTTTACCAATGGACGATCTCCGTATTGCTCACGTTTCAAATAAGAAACAAAAGTCATGACGTTTTCAGGATCGTTCATGTCAATGGTAGGATTGTACTGAGAACGAATTAAAATAACACCATACGATGCAAATCCGATGAGGATAAATGAAAACGATAAGAGGGATAAGTTAAGGATGCGATTTTGTTTTTTAACAGAATAGATGATTCCAATAACAAGTGCAGTAACAAGCAAGAGTATGAAAACGATAATACCTGTTCCAAAAGAAAGTCCCATGGAGTTTACAAAGAAGACTTCAAACTTTGCTGCCAAAGTAGGCAAGCCCGGTACGATGCCTACAAGTATTACGCCCAATACGACCAAGCTGATCAAGAGGGTTGAAATGATTCCCCAAGCTGTAGCGTCTTTGTGTTTTTTGAAATAGTATACTAAGGCTAATGCTGGAATAGCCAATAAGTTTAATAAATGGACACCGATCGATAAGCCCACTACATAGGCGATGACAAGGAACCAACGGTCAGATCCTTTTTCTTCGGCATTGGCTTCCCATTTCAAGATCGCCCAAAAGACAAAGGCGGTAAGGAAAGAAGACATGGCGTATACCTCAGCTTCTTCAGAAGAAAACCAAAAGGTGTCGGAGAATGCGTAGGCTAAACTTCCAACCAAACCACATCCTATGATGGAGATGATGTTGCCTGTGCTAAGCACGCCGTTTTCAGGCATGATTAATTTTTTAGCCAATAAGGTAATAGACCAAAAGAGGAATAAAATGGTAAAGCTACTCGATAAAGCAGCGGTCATGTTAATCCAATAGGCTACTTGCGTAACATCTCCCATTGCAAGGAATGAAAACATTCTTCCGATCAATAAGAAGATCGGAGCACCTGGAGGATGCGGAACCATGAGTTTGTATGAAGTGGAAATGAATTCTCCGCAATCCCAAAAACTCGCTGTGGGTTCAAGCGTAAGAATGTAAACAAGTGTGGCAATGGCAAAAACAAACCAGCCGCTTAGGTTATTGATTTTCTGATAATTCATAGTAAAAGGTGAATAGTATCGCAGGAGGCGAAGTTAAAAAAAATATCTGTTAAAATGCCCAATTCATGGGCTTCCAATGAAAGTATTTTAAGATTATGTGGTTGTTTTAAACTGCACAGTTGCCATTTGGTGGTAGATGCCGTTTTGTTTTAATAATTCTTGGTGAGTACCGCGTTCTTTAATCTCTCCTTTTTCTATAACTAAAATATTGTCAGCATGTTGTACCGTTGAAAGACGATGTGCAATGACAATGGCTGTACGGCCTTTCATTAATTTAAGGATCGCATTTTGAATCAATTCCTCTGTTTCACCATCTATGGAAGAAGTCGCTTCGTCGAGGATGATGATTTTAGGGTCGTAGACCAAGGTACGAATGAATGAAACCAATTGACGCTGACCGACCGACAGGGTTCCGCCTCGTTCCATTACTTTATAGTTGAGTTGTCCAGGGAGTTGACGGATAAAAGGCGCAGCTCCAACCAGTTCGGCAGCTTCCCAAATTTGAGCATCGCTGATGTCGGGGTTATGGAGGGTAATGTTGTTACGGATGCTGTCGGAAAACAAAAAGACATCTTGCAAAACGGTACCAATTTGAGTGCGCAAGTTACTGAGTTTGAAATCACGCACATTGATGCCGTCGATGGTGATGTCACCTTTTTGAATATCGTAAAGCCTCGAGATTAAATTGATAATGGAAGATTTTCCTGCACCTGTTGGTCCTACCAATGCAATGGTTTGCCCTTGAAGTGCTTCAAAGGAAATGTTTTTCAACACATAAGCATCTTCTACATAGGCAAAAGAAACATCTTCAAAGACCACGTGTCCTTTGATGGTGGTATCGGGTAAAGTCCCTTCTCTAGGGATTTCTTCTTCTTTATCGAGGAGGTTGAAAATTCGGTCTGCACTCACCACCGCCATTTGTAAGGTATTGAAGCGATCAGCAATCATGCGTATCGGTCTGAAGAACATTGAAATGTACATGATGAAAGAAATCAATGTGCCTGGTGTGGTATAACCCGCCAAGACTTCTTTCGATCCCATCCATACCAATAGCCCAATGCCAGAGGCGCCAATGATTTCAGCGATGGGGAAATAAATGGAATAATAGAGTACCGATTTTAAATTGGCATCGCGGTGTTCTTCGTTGATGCGCTCAAATTTTTTGTATTCTCTTTCTTCACTGTTAAACAATTGCACGATCGCCATGCCAGTGATGTGTTCTTGAACAAAGGTATTGAGGTTTGAAACTGCAGTACGGACTAAATTAAACGAAAACTTAATTTTCTCTTTGAAGACGTAGGTGCTGATTAAAAGAATAGGCAATACAGAAAGACTGATCAGCGTAAGCTTCCAGTTCATGTACAACATAAAGCCCAAGATAAAAATCAGTTGTAGTATATCGCCTAAAATACCTGCGAGTCCTTCACTGGTAAAATTAGAAAGGGTTTCAATGTCTGAGACATTGCGTGTAACGAGTTGACCGATGGGAGTCTTGTCGAAAAAACTTAAACGAAAGCGCAGTAAATGTTGGTAGAGTTTGGTGCGGATGTCACGGATAATCGTTTGTCCAATCCAGTCGGCTAAATACGTGTTGACATAATACACGAAGGTATGCAGCAGTAAAATGCTGGTCAGTAAACCCACCATGAGGTATAGGCCAGAAAGGTCTCCTTTCGCTATTTCATTATCGATGGTACTTTGAACAATGTAGGGTTTAACGGTAGCTAAAATAGAAACCAAGACCGTGAGGCTGACCTGTAAAATAAAATGACCTTTGTACGGTTTAATGTATTGTCCTAAACGCCTCAGGACCTTCAGGTCAAATAAATTGCCACTTACTTTTTGCGTCGTTTCTTTTTTCAAGGGAAGGAAATGTAGAATGTATACCGACAACACCGAGATGTTTTATATCGTTCGATGTTGGCTTTTTTATACCGTATTTTGGTTGATGTTCTTTTTTAAGATGATGTACAATTGCCAAGCACATGCACAAGCTGTCCCGATCAATGCACCTGAATAGGCAAAATTATTCATGTTGATGATAATTTCTACGGTCGATTGAAGCGCTCTGTCCGTTCCAATGAAAATATTTTCTGACAACTGATTCCTCATCAGCAGCAAGGCGATGGTGGATGCTGTAACCGTACTTAAGATGACGATGCCATATGAAATGATCATGTACTTAAATGTCTTGTTAATGCTTTTGTGCATGTACGAAAGCGCTCCAAGTATAATACCCACAGGTATGCCCACTTTCCAGCTGTTGGCAAAGCCAATGATAGCCGCCCCTACAATGGGTGTCATTTTATCCGAAATGTCGTATTGTGGGAAACGGTATTCGGTAAAAAATTCGGGAGCGAATGTAAAGAGCACCATATCGTACAAAGCACCATAACATCCTGAAATGACTGGGGCTAATACAATGAAGAATAAAATGAGGGCGATATGCATAGGTTATGGTTTTAAGTACCTGAAATCATGCCCAGGGTTTAACTGCAACAGGAACTCATGCATCAATTTGATCACGTTTTCTATGTCTGATTTTGCGACCATTTCTACGGTGGTATGCATGTATTTCAGCGGTAAAGAAATGAGAGCGGATGCAACACCTGCATTGGAATAGGCAAATGAATCGGTGTCTGTACCTGTAGAGCGGCTTGCTGAAGCACGTTGAAAAGGAATCTCCTTGCTTTGTGCTGTAGCGATCACCATTTTCAATAAGTTGTTTTGTACGGCAGGACCGTAGGTCAATACTGGGCCTTTGCCGCAAGATAAGTCTCCGCTTTGTATTTTACTGTACAAAGGTGATTGTGTATCGTGACATACGTCGGTAATGATGGCAACATCTGGTTTGATGCGGTGCGCAATCATTTCAGCGCCGCGTAATCCAATTTCTTCTTGTACCGCATTTACTACATACAAGCCGAAAGGAAGTTTGGTATTGTTTTCTTTTAATAAACGAAGGACTTCTGCAATCATAAAACCACCAATGCGGTTATCGAGTGCACGGCCTACATAATATTTATCATTCAGTTCTGTCAGTTCATCTACAAAGGTAATGACACTTCCAACGTGCACACCCAAGGCTTCCACCTCGTCAGCGGAAGAACAACCAACATCAATCGTTAAGTTTTTTAAGGTAGGGGGTTTGTCGGTTTCAGCTTCGCGCACATGGATCGCAGGCCAGCCGAAGATGCCTTTCACAATGCCTTTGTCGGTATGGATGTTTACGCGCATAGAAGGCGCAATGGCGGTATCGGAACCTCCGTTTTTACGCACGTAGATATAACCTTCTTTGGTGATGTAATTCACAAACCAAGAGATTTCATCGGCATGGGCTTCGATTACTACTTTATAGGGAGCCTCTGGATTGACAACGCCAACGGCTGTGCCGTATGTGTCTACGATAAATTCATCGACATAAGGACGGATATAGTCCATCCAAATTTGTTGTCCTGAAGATTCAAATCCTGTTGGAGATGGATTGTTAAGGTATTGGTATAAAAACGTTTTGCTGTTCTCGTTTAACATATGCGCATATTTATACCTAAAAGTACGTATTGACAGGCTCAAAAAGAAATTTTTCTCAAAAGAGGATAATTCATCAAGAAACCAAGGACTTGAGTACGTCGAGAGCCAACAAATTGTATATTCGTTGATGCAAACAGTCGCAATTATAGACATGGGTACCAATACCTTTCACTTGTTGATTGCCAAGGTGAAGGGCGGCAATCATGAAGTTTTAATGGATGAAAAACATGCCGTAGGCTTGGGAAGAGGAGGCATCAACGATGGAGTTATAACTCAGGAGGCGATGGAACGTGCCATGAAAGCCTTGCATTTTTTTAAAGGCGAATGCGACCAATATAAAGTCAATCGTGTTGTCATTACAGGCACGAGTGCTGTGCGTTCTGCCCGCAATCAAGGTGAATTTACAAAACGTATAAAAGACGAATTGAATTGGGAGGTATTGGTCTTGACTGGCGAAGAAGAAGCGATGGGCATATACCAAGGCGTAAGTTCGGCGGTGAACATACCCGATGAGAATGCACTCATCGCAGACATTGGGGGAGGAAGTGTGGAATTTATTTTGTGTCGTGCGAAAGAAGGCATCTTATGGAAACAGAGTTTTGAAATCGGAGGCCAGCGTTTGATGGATAAATTTCACCGTACTGATCCTATAGCAGGGCATGAAAAAGAAAACATAGAAGCGTTTTTAACAGAACAGTTAAAGCCTTTATTGAAAGCGGTACAAGAATTGGGTGGAGTGCATGTCTTGGTTGGTTCTTCTGGTAGCTTCGATACCTTGGTCGATATGTATTGTGCGGAACAGCATCAAGTTTTAGAGCCGAGTACTTCGAGTTTTAGTTTGACAATGGAAGCTTATCATCGCATCAGCTCTTTATTATACAGCAAAACTAGAGCGGAACGATTAACCGTTCCAGGTATGATTCCTTTGCGTGTCGACATGATTGTAGTTGCTTTAGTATTGATCGATTGGTTGATTGCACAATTGAAGATCGAAAAAATAGAGGTGTCGTTTTATGCGCTGAAAGAGGGGCTGTTGAAGCAAGTGGTCAGTGGTTAGTAGCGAGAAATTCATTGAAAAATAATTATGAAAGAACAACAAAAAATTAGAATTGCGATTGTAGGATTGGGTGACATTGCACAGAAGGCATACCTTCCTATTGTTGCTAGCCACGCCAAAATAGTGCCTGTACTTTGTACACGAAATAAAGACGCATTAAGTCGAATAGCCAATCAGTACCGTATAGCTGAAACGTATACAGATATTGAGGAGCTGATCAATACGAATCCCGATGCGGCTATGGTGCATACGGCTACTGATAGCCATTATGAAATCATAAAGAAACTACTGACGGCTAAAATAGCTGTTTTTGTAGATAAGCCATTAAGTTACTCGATTGAAGAATGCGATGAGTTGTTAGGACTTGCCGTTGCGAATAAAACACTTTTGTACGTTGGCTTCAACAGACGTTTTGCACCCTTTATTCAACACATAAGCAAGGAAGATAATCCTACACAAATTACTTGGCAAAAAAACAGGGCCAATCTGCCAGGAGACCCTCGTGTATTTGTGTTCGACGATTTTATTCATGTACTAGACAGCTTACTTTTTCTAGCCAAAGGGCCGATTTGTAATGTGCAAGTGCGAAGTCTTAAGAAAGGGAATATGCTTCAGGCAATTCAAGTGCAGTGGCAACAAAGCAATACCTTAGTGCAAGGAAGTATGAACAGGATGAGTGGTTATACGCAAGAACTGGTAGAATTTTATACGGCAGGAAATACATGGCAAATTAATGACTTTACAAGCTGTTCACACTTTAAAAACGAGCGACATGAAATTTTAAATGCTGCCAGCTGGGATAGTGCTTTGCATAAAAAAGGGTTTCACCACATGATTGAAGATTGGCTTAAGGCTTTGTCGGAAAAAGAATTCAACACCGCACGAATTGAAGACATTCGAGCTACGCATTATTTCTGTGAACAAATCGTTAAAAAGGTTTTAGAAGTATGAGTTATTTGCAGACATTCGATTTGTCTTGCCTGTGCATATTCTTAAAAGAGTTTCAAACTGGACTTGTAATTTTTTTTCATACGTCGTCGAGATATAAAACCTCGACGACGTATACTGTTTTGAAATCAATCGTCAGTACTGAATACTGATAACTTGTAGCTGCGCGATGAATCGCGCCGCTACAAGTTTGATATCACTTTTCCTTTCGGATACTTCACCGAAAACTTAAACACCACTTCTTTCGTTTCATTTGGGCCGATTGTAACATCCCATGTTAATTTTCCGGTTTCAACGTCTTGGATAGCTCCACCTGCATCGATCAGTACCACTTCGATTTGGTTGTTGGTGCTGATTGGTATTTGTTCTTCTATTTTTAAGGTCACCGCTTCTTTTTTCGTATTTCTGATTTTAATGCGGTAAGCATATTCTTGTTTTCTGTTCGATCCGATGAGTCTGTTAGTCGTGAAATCTTTTACTTGTTCACGCTCGACCAATACTTTCGGATCGGCACCCAACGATAAGCTCAGCGTGTCTTTGAAGTTGATCGGATCTAAATACGATTCACCGACAAAATTATTTTGGTAATAGAGTTGCGCATTGCCAGGCAGTAAGGCCAGTGTTTCCCAACCCGTAATGTCGGCCATCAAGTAACATGAAGTACTGAGTTTAGGAACTGCACCGTGACGGAAGCTTACGGGTAGGTTGTAGTTTTGCACATCGACCAATTGACCTTGAGGATTAGAAGCGATAGTATATGGAATGGCAAGGTCAAATTCTGCAAACAAAGAAGTTTGAACGACTGTTGTATAATCAGAAGAAGATTCCGCTATAGCGCTCGTCATTGGCATGGCATAATCTGCTTTAGCGTCTTCCTCATAAGCACGATCTACATAATCTGCTTTCTTTTTTACTTTATCATATCGATAGGTTACAGGTTCATAGAATGCCAACTCCCATTTATTCAAGGTAGGTTTTGTTCCGTCGATGGAAGGGTTGGTGGTACTGAGTTTTAATTTTACATTGTCCCAGTTCAAGCCTGTTTCTTGTACCACTTGTGCTTTGTATACCAATTGAATTTCTTTTCCTTGTTCTTTTACTCTTAAATCGTAGACAGGATACCAGCGCGCATTGCCTGTAATGTATTCTAAATTCAATTGTGCCGTTTGTGAAATTTTAGAAGATACTTTAATGATCACATCTGAGGAAGGTTTATTGTATTCAGAGCGAGCGGTGTTTAATTGCGTTTGGTATTTGTTCAATTCCAGTTGTAGTTTGTTGATTTTACGGTTGTCGTACAATTGCGTTTTGCGAATGTCGGTCAAACGTTCTCTGTAAAAATCTGCCATGTCTTCTAATTCCAAGGCTTTCAAGGTGGCATCATTCCCTTTCATCGATTGGTTGGAGAGGATCATTTTTTCTTCTTGCAGCAAGACTTCCTTCAATTGAACGAGTAAGTTGATTTGATCGCCCAAGGATTCTACAGAATCTTCTAGTGCGGTGATGTGTTGTGAACTGCTGTTGGGATTGAGGTAGTTTAAGCTGTGTTGCACACCCAATAAAATATATTCTCCTTTACCCGTTACTTGAATACTTTTTGGGAATAAATCGGGAGGAAGGTTTTTAACGACAATTTCAGTAACCCCACTGTTGATGGCGCAGCTCACACGGTTCATGACTTGTGCTTTGTCGAGGTAGACTGTTACGTTTTTAATTTCGGCTTTGGCATCGATGCGTGCGATTTGTGCTTGAACAGTGGCACTAAAAAGAATTAGGCTTAGTAATAAATAGCTCGTTTTCATGGTATCGAATTTTGCAGGTAATTAAAATAGCCCTTTTAAGGGATTATTTTAAGGGTTAAGGGTAAAAAGGAAAAGCTAAACTTAGTAAAATTCAGTTAATTATCATTTTACTCGAACATAGTATTGAAAATTTATCTCGATTATCTCTAATTTGTAGCCATGAACGAGCCTTTAACTTCTTACCAAGCCCTTAACGCTTTTTGCCAAAACATATTTTTAACCATGGGATGTTCCGAAAGCGATGCGCAGACGGCGACCAAAGTGTTACTTTCAGCAGACATAAGAGGTGTTGATTCTCACGGTGTAGCACGTTTGTCGGGTTATGTACGCTTGTGGGAAAACAACCGCATCAATGCAATGCCTAACATACAAGTGGTTCATGAAACGCCCTCTACTGCGGTGGTGGACGGAGATGGCGGTTTAGGTTTAGTTGTGGCGCCTTGGGCGATGGACATTGCCATAAAGAAGGCAGCAGTTGCAGGCACAGGTTGGGTTTCGGTTAGAAATTCCAATCATTACGGCATAGCAGGTTATCATGCCATGATGGCTTTGGACAATGATATGATTGGTATTTCCATGACCAATGCTAGTCCTTTGGTTTCGCCGACCTTTTCTTTAGATCGTTTATTAGGAACAAATCCTATTGCAGTGGCAATTCCAGCTGATAAGCAACCGCCTTTTGTGGCTGACTTTGCGACTACAACCGCGGCAAATGGTAAACTGGAAATTTTACAACGCGTTAATAAAGATGCGCCCGAAGGCTGGATTCAAGATGCTCAAGGGGGTATATCCACGAATCCGAATGAATTAAAAAACGGTGGCGCTTTGTTGCCCTTGGGCGGCGACCGTGATCATGGCAGTCACAAAGGATATTGCTTAGGATCTATCGTCGATATTTTTTCGGCGGTATTGTCTGGCGCAAATTACGGACCTTGGGTCCCTCCCTTTGTGGCATTTCTTCCGATGCCTGCAGATCCGGTAGGAAAAGGGATTGGACATTTCTTTGGTGCCATGCGTATCGATGCATTTCGTCCAGCAGATGAATTTAAAACACACATGGACAATTGGATCACTACGTTCCGCAATTCACGCAGTGTAGAGGGAGAGAAGGTATTGATTCCGGGAGATCCGGAACGAATGATGGAACAAGAACGTTTACAAAACGGTGTTCCAGTACAAGCAAAAGTCAGAGAAGATTTGATCGCTTTGGCCGCTAAGCTTGGAGTGAAACATCCATTCTAGTAGCAAGATGACATTATGTTATATCCCATTACTTTTCGGCTTATTTTTATGGTCGGTGTATTCTTTATGAGTGCACCTTTAAAGGCTCAGGAAAGAAGCGTGGTTGTAGAAAATTTTCAATCGAACAGTCGTTATTGGTTTGTTGGGGACTTGGGTTATGCGCAAGCAACCCTTTCTAAAGGACTTTATAACGTTGACCGTACAGCAGAATCTGGTGAAAGTGTTTTTACCATCGACAATTTTATTGATCCTGCTTTAGATTTTTCGATTGAGGCTACGATTCAAATTCTAAAATCCCAACAAGGTTCTTGTGGCTTGGTTTGGAATTACTTTGACATTAATAATTTTGATGCCTTTTCTATATCCGCTGAAGGAAACTTCCGTGTCATCGTTTGCCGCTTTGGGGAAGTGTTTGATCTTTCGAGCACCGATAAAGGACCGATTTATCACGATGCCATCAAGAAAGGAAAATGGAACCGTTTAAAAGTATACCGTAAAGGAAATACTTATGCGTATTTCATCAACGATGTACTGGTGTTTAGATCTGAATTTGCAGGCTATACTCATACCTCCCATGGATTCTACGTTGCCAAGCGTTGTCGATTTCAATCCTCTGCATTTCAGTTGCAACAAATACAAACGCTACAACTTTCTTCAGAAGTCGTAGCTGAAAAAGAAAAATTAGGAATAGAAATTAACAGTGGTATTGACGAGAGTTCTCCTTTGATTTCCCCCGACGGTTCGCAATTATTTTTCACTCGAACGATAAAAGATTCTCATAATGCCGATGCATGGGTGGCTAAGAAAACAAAAGAGGGGAAGTGGTGTAAAGCGGAAAGTTTAGGTTATCCGATCAACAACAAGGTACACAATTCGGTAGTGTCTTGTGCTGCGGATAACCGATCGGTATTGCTCTTGAATACTTACTTTGGCGATGGTTCATACAAAGGATGTTGTTTTTCTCAAAGTAACTACGCGTTAAATCAATGGACTTTACCGCAAGACGTGAGCATCTCCAACTTAAACCACTATGGTAAATGGCTCGATGCATCTTTGTCTGTTGATAATCGCACCATGCTATTATCGGCATTGAGGCCAGTAACATTGGGCTATAACGATTTGTATGTTTCCTTCAAAACAAAAAAAGGAACATGGTCGGAACCCTTGAATTTAGGTCAGCGGATTAATACGCCATTTAATGAGGCCTCGCCTTTTTTAGCATCGGATAATAAGACCTTATACTTTTCTTCGGTCGGTTATCCGGGTTATGGTAACCAAGATATTTTTATGTCAAAGCGATTAGACGATTCTTGGACAAATTGGTCAACCCCTGTAAATCTTGGTCCTTCGATCAATACAGAAGGCTTCGATGCTTTTTTTTCCATTGCCTCCAATGAAGATTGGGCGTATTTAGTGTCTAACAAAGGATCGCTCGGCGGTACGGATATTTTTCGTATTCAATTACCTTCTTCTTTATGTCCAACTCGTGTATGCATTTTGTCAGGGAAAGTAATCGACAAGTCTACGGCAATGCCATTGTATGCAAAACTATTTTATCAATCCTTGACCAATGATCATGTAAAAGGCACGATCTATACCGATCAAAAAACAGGAGCCTATCAAATTATTTTACCCGATACTGGCAGCTATTATATAACGGCTGAAAAGACGAATTACTATGCACAAGCCGATAGTATTTCGTTTTCTTACCGTACGAAGGTCTCGCATCAGCAAAACTTAACCTTGTACTTAGATCCTCTGCTGGTGGGGAAAGCCTTTGCCATACGCCAACTTCAGTTTGAAAAAACAAAAGCCGTTTTACTTTCCTCTTCCATTCCAGCCTTAGAGCAATTATACCATCTGTTGATGGATAATAAATCATTACGCATTCGCATCGAAGGACATACCGACAATGTGGGGGATGCTCAATTGAACACACAGCTTTCTTTAAACCGTGCCCATGCTGTGGAGCAATACCTCGTTGATCGTGGCATAGAAGAGGTAAGAATGGAAGTCAAGGGATTTGGGGGAGTAAGTCCTATTGCAGACAATACTAAAGAGGAGACGCGACGCTTAAACAGAAGGGTAGAATTTGTAATTTTGGGAAAGGAGTGATGAATGGCTAAAGCGAAGAGATTACCTGGAAAAACAAAAAATCCAACAAGGACTCCAATCAAAGGTGCTGTTAAAAAAAGACCGGGTACACGAAAAAAATCGAATGCCAAACGCAGTTTGTACATCGCTGGAGCCATTGTGTTGTTGTGTGTTGGTTCTGTTGCCTATTGGTTATGGAGTGGTATTACATCATTCCGTTCTACCAAGGTGTATTACTATAATGAATACCAACTTTCTGCCGAAGCTTTTTCTGATACGTTAAAGTCCAAAGGGTTCATTCGTGCTGCATTGCCTTTGAAATGGGCACTTGAACAACGTGAAATAAAATCCTTGAAGCCAGGTTTATATGCCATACACCATGGCGTAAGCGCATACGGTCTCGCTTCCGATATCGAAGAGATCGGTGTTCAGAAACATTTAAAATTGGAAATCGAATGTTATCGTCAACGAAAAAATATATTAGCAGGTATTGCCAAACAAACCGATCTATCGCTCAGTAAGTTTAAAGCATTAATGGTCGACGAAAATTTTCTCGACAGCTTAGGTGGATTCAATCAGGAGAATGCTTGGACGATTTTTGTCCCAGGCGTATACCGTTTTCCAGAAGGTATTTCTGAACGACAAGTCTTAGAGAACATATACGATGCCCATTTGTTTTATTGGAATGCAGAACGAATGCAAGACTTAGGAAGTGCTGGATTAGAGCCTCAAGAGGCGATGATTTTAGCATCGATTGTATATGCTGAAACGAAAAATAAGGATGAAATGCCGATGATATCGGGGGTGTACATTAATCGATTGCATAAAAAAATGAAGTTACAAGCAGATCCTACCGCTTTGTATGCTGCTGGTGATTTTAAGGCGCATCGCGTTACAGGAAAACATTTGAATAAGGATTCTAAATACAATACTTACAGGTACAAGGGCCTACCTCCTGGTCCCATTTGTATCCCTTCACAGGAAGCGTTAAATGCCGTGTTGAACTATAATGACCACGATTATTTGTATTTCTGTGCAAAAGATGACTTTTCAGGCTGTCATGCATTTGCCGAAAATTTCGATGAGCACAGGGATAATGCAGACAAGCTTTGGAAGGCTTTGAATAAAAGAAAAATTAAATAATGCTCTGTTGGAGAGGGCAGTAATTGTGTTGAAAAAAGCGTAACTTGTGTTTCAATGAAGCCATTCATCTTATTCCTTCTTCTCTTTACATCGGTCTGTGCTTTAGGCTACAGAAAGACCAATACTTTTCACATCGAAGAGAATAAAGATTCCATTGTACAAGCATTGTATCAAAATGCTTTGGGTTTGTGTCAAGAAAAAAAATACCAAGAATCCGAAAAAGTATTTAAGCAACTTTTTAAAACGAAGGATGCTGTGATGCCCGATGAATCGGCCTATTACTATGGGGTTGCTTCTTTTTATTTAAAAAAATACACGCAATCTAAAAAAGCTTTTTTACGTTTCGAAACCTTAAAGAAAGCATCAGATTCCTTGAAAAAAGAATCCTTGGAATTCAGGTACGATATCGAATGTTATGAAAGAGGTTATTTTGAATACGAGGATACGTGTTCTCAATGCCATGGTGTAGGGGTTTCACAAGAAAACTGTCCTACGTGTAAAGGCAATGGAAGGCAGTACTGTCCAACCTGTTCTGGAAGTGGTGTAGCGGTATCAAGAACGAGCATGGGAGATAATTATTCCACTTGTAGCAAATGCGGAGGAAAGGGAATTATTGATTGCTTAACCTGTAAGGGTACATTAAAAGTAAATAAGTCTTGTTCCGTTTGCAAAGGCAAAGGTAAACAGAAGATGAAGGGAGTATGTAGTGATGAATAATAAAGCAGTAGAAGAAACTTTACATGAGCAGGAGAAATGGATTTTATTCATTCTCATTGCCATCAACTTCACCCACATCATGGACTTTGTGGTCATCGCACCGCTCAATCCTTTTTTGAAAGAAGCATTGGTCATCGATTCTTCTCAGTTTGGCATATTGGTTTCTTCCTATACATTCAGTGCAGGCGTAGCGGGCTTAATCGCCTTCTTTAAATTTGATGCTTACGATAGAAGAAAAGCCTTGTTGTTTTTATATGCAGGTTTTATATTTGGTAATTTATTGTGTGCCGTAGCACCAGGGTATAAGTTTTTCTTATTCTCAAGAATTTTAGCGGGAGCATTTGGAGGCGTTTTATCCGTATTGATTTTCTCTGTTATTGGAGATGTAATACCCCCAGAACGTAGAGGTAAAGCAATCGGCATGGTCATGGCAGCTTTTTCAGGTGCTTCTGTCATAGGAATACCTATAGGACTTTTCTTAACGCACCAGTTTGATTTTCATGCACCGTTTGTACTACTCACAGCATTGAGTGTAATACTGTATGTTGTGATATGGAAAAAGTTTCCTTCGCTCACCTTGCATTTCAAAAAAGGTACGCATGATCAAATTGATCGAAAAAAATTATTGCTATCATTTCTACACAATGCGAATGTGCGTAATGCTTTAGGTTTAACATTCTTCTTAACACTCTCGGGCTTTATGGTTGTTCCTTTTGTGAGCGACTACATGGTCAATAATGTGCACTTAGATAGAAAAATGTTAGGCTATATCTATTTCTTTGGAGGCATCGCTACCGCAGTCACTGGGCCATGGGTTGGGCGTATGGCCGATAAGTTTGGAGCACAAAGAGTATTTGTAATTTGTGCAACGCTGGCGATCTTTCCCTTGTTTTTCATTACCGCTTTACCTCCTTTAGCGGTTTGGTTTTTGTTTCCATTTACCACCGTATTCTTTATTTTATTTGGATCTCGATTTGTGCCAGCAGTAACTTTAGTGACGTCGGCTGTTAATCCACGAGAACGTGGAAGTTTCATGAGCATTAATACATCAACACAGCAGTTTGCTTCTGCATTTGCAGCGATGTTGTCGGGATTTATTGTATCGAATACGCCAGAAGGTAAAGTAGAACATTTCTGGGTGGTCGGCATTTGCGCGGTAGTATTTTCTATCGTGAGTATTATGATTTCATTTAGCGTAAAACAAGTTTCGTGAGTAAGCTTAAACTTTGGATACATGCCTTTCGGTTACGCACTTTGCCGCTCGCTTTAACGAGCATTGGTATGGGTTCTGCTTTGGCTTCTTATAACCTTTCGTTTTCGTGGAGCATTTTATGGGGTGCTGTGCTGACGACTTTGTGTTTGCAAATACTTTCTAACTTGGCTAACGATTACGGCGATTATACCAACGGTGCCGACGACGACAATAGAATTGGCCCAACTAGGGCAATGCAAAGTGGTTTGATTACGGCAGAAGAAATGAAGAAGGCCATCGTCTATTTTGTAATTCTATCGTTAGTGAGTGGCTGTAGTCTTTTATACATTGCTTTTGCAGAGGAGTCGATATCATGGTTACCTGTCTTGTTTTTTTTATTGGGTATTGCGTGCATTGCAGCGGCCATTAAGTATACTGCAGGGAAAAACCCTTACGGTTACAAAGGGTTGGGAGATGTATTTGTTTTTATCTTCTTTGGTTGGGTAGGGGTATGCGGTACTTATTTTCTTATGACGAAAGAATTGACGTGGGAAATATTTTTACCAGCAACGACCATCGGGTTGTTTTCCACTGCGGTGTTAAATGTAAACAACATCAGAGATATTCAGTCGGATACGATGGCCGGTAAAAAAACATGGGCAATGTATTTAGGTGCGCAGCATGCTCGTTTGTATCATGTGATCATTATTGTATTGGGTATAGCATGTGCATTTGTATTTGTATGGAGAGAAGATTTGGAATATACTTGGCTCTTGATACCCGGCGTACTGCCGAGTTTATGGAATGCGGTCAGTGTTTATAAAATGGAAGATCCAACACGCTTGGATCCTTGGTTAAAACAAATGGTGTTTTCTGTGCTTATCTTTCTTGTTTCTTTCACCTTGGTTGTATCCTTATAAGTTATGCTTAACGCGAAGAAAACAATGTTCTTTAATGCCTTGTCGTCAGAAGATGAACTTCATCTGATCAAACGTTTTCGTGAAGAAGGTTGGGAATGTTATGCTGGAGCGACAAAGGATATTGCCTTGAAAGCCATGGCTGTGTTGGGTAGAGACAAAGTGTCTATGTTTCCTCCCACGCAAGATACGCCTATTGTTGCCGACAAAGGAATTCATTTTGATGCGTTGGTGCATTTATCGCCAGACATTGCACTGCGTTCAGGTGCTTCGATTTCTTCTGCAGAGTGGAGTAAAGTAGTGGATGCGTACGTTATTTCTTACCAGCAATTTGTGCATGCATTCAAGCCCTTGTTAAAAGCAAAAGCATCTTCTATTGCTTTGGTCGGGCCGTATCTTTTACCACAAGATTCATTGAATGATGATCAATTTGAATTGATTGTACAAGGATTAGATGCGGTAGTCAAAATGTGGGCACGACAAATTGGAGAAGAAGGAACAAGAATCAATGCGGTGTTTCCTGGTTACATGAGTTTTCATTTGGCCGATCAACCACAACCGAATTTCATTCAAAAAATACCGATGAGAAGATTGGGTACATTTGAAGATTTATACCAATTGCTCACCTTTCTGTGTGGAGATAAATCTACCTACCTTACTGGCAATGCTATTCGCTTGAATGGTGGTTTGACGGTATAGGTTTCATCCGATTGAAATTTTCCTAACATATATTCAAGAAAAATAGGGTCAAAAAAAATCCCGCTCATCAATGAGCGGGATTTTTTTTGACCAGATTGTCTTTTTTATTTTCTTATAAACTTAATAACTCTTGTGACACCTGTACTTTTGTCATAAACCTGAGCTAAGTAAATTCCTGAAGCCAAATCCTTCACACTGACAGATCCTTCTTGAGGAAGTTTCGTGTAACTGTTTAGTTCGTGACCAATCACATCTACTATTTTAATGGAATTTTCATCATCGGCATTTGTGAATCGGAATACAATTTTACCTTGTTCATCAGCAGGGTTTGGAACAACTTGTGCTAGCCATCCTTTTTCTAATGATTCATCTTGAGTTGTTGTTGTTCCTGTTGATTTTATGCCTTTGACATAAACCTTAGCTTCTACACCATTTATAATACCTCGACCTTCTTTAAAGTCGTTTGAGGATAAAGGTTTATCGTTGAATCGTACCACTGAAATATAATATGCAACGCCATATTTATCCCAGAAGCTCATCGTATAGTTGGTAGACTTGATCGTACTTTCTTCAGTGGCATCAGTCCATGCTAAGCGAGGTTGTTTTGCTTCAATTTTAGCATCCATAGAAAGACCTGAGATCATAACACTATCAGAGTAGTAATCTAGGTCAAAATCGAAAGCGTAGGCTGTAGTTGTATCTGGAGTATGGTAGTTTACAGGAATTAAGTATTCTCTGCCAGAAACAGCAACCGCATTGTCTATATCAACTTCAAAATAATATGCCGACTTTTCATCTTGTCTAATATAAGGATTTGAGAAGTAAGCACTGTTATTATTAATTAAATCACCCAGTAAAATTCCTCTGTACAAAGGCACAGGAGAATTAAAACATTGTTTCTGAATGGCAAAACAAGTGGGAACATTAGGCACATTATCTCTCCAAAAACGTGTGCTGCCATCATTGAACGGATAAGATGTAGAACGTACGTAATCGTTCAGGGTAGTATAGTAACTGTCCTCAATGAATCTCCAATCCAATGAAGGCTTACTAATTCTATTCTGCACCTGAGGATATTCTCCAATCAACCCCAGCATTCTTTTTTGAGTCAGCGTAATGTCGTTAGCTCTAATTGAATCTGACATGTTCACATCACCTGCGATCATTTGACCTGCACTAGGTCTGAAGGGCAAGCCCCCAGAGAAAGGAGATGTTGCATTCATTGTTGCAATAAATTCCATTGCTCTTGTATCGGTCGCATTTACAAAGTTTCTAAAATACCAGCTGTAAGGTGTGGTAAACGTATTGTGAATATCTCTAGTAATAGAGAATGTTGTAGCACTCCCAACAGGGAAATTAAATTTTCCATTGGCATCGGTGGTGTAATTATTGAGTGAAGGATCTGCACATGCAATCGATGTATTGATTTTGTTTTGTGCATAATAAGGGAATGAACCTCCACTTGCTTGAATCAAAAGATTATAGCCCGGTAAGTGGTAAGTTAATTGACCGATCATATTTGGAGAATTAACAACGTTAAATTTACCTGGTCCCCAGCATACCTTACGTTCTTGAAGTGTATAAGACTCGTACATTTCACACATTTCGAAGGTGAAACTTTGTCCTGCAGCAGGATTTCCTAATACGGTAAAAGGTACACACATTACTCTTCCTAGGCCTGCAAACTGTGCAGTAGTAGTACTTGTTACACTGGTGTAATAGATACTAACATGTACATAGCCAACATTAGGATCGGGTTCTATAACGGGAGACGTGTTATTCGTTATAAAGTAAGTTGCTTGAAATGCTCCGCCTGATGTTACGACAGTTCCTAAATTTGAATTAGAAACAGTGGTGATGGGTTGCACAAAACGTTTGTCGTATTTAAGGCAAAAGTCCATGCCTATAATTCCATTACGAACAATGCGCTTAGCATCGATTGGCAAACAAATTGTTTTGTTAGGATCACCACATACATAATTGATTGTGCCGATTTGGTATTCAAAATCATAGTCAACAGTATAAGTTGCCCTCGCTTTTCGGTTAGCGGCATCGGTTGCTGTGACTTCAAATGTAGTGGCTTGCGTGATGGTTGTCGTCAATACACTGTTTGTTCCAATAACAGCAGTAGTGCCTAAAACTCTCCATTCGTAAGCCATTGGCAAGGTATAACAAACCGTTGCACTTAGCGCTGGAATAACCGCAGTGAGTGTTATCGGGATCGCTATGTTTCTATTGGCACAATACAATTGCTCTCCAGTAATTGAAACAGTAAACGTATTGTCGCATGCCTGATAAGCTGGTGTAACTTCTGTATGGTTTATCGGTAATGTTGACGAACAGAAATTTGTAGCTGTAACGTCAATAGTAGATAAAGATGTAGCAAGGTAAACATTACACCCAGTTGCAACAGCAGCATTAAAGGTTAAAATCAATTCTTCTTGGCGAGCACCTTGTACTACTGCGCCAGCAAAAGGAATAGAAGCTAAAGCTGTACTGCTCAATTGAAGTGTATACAGACCTGTGTTTCCAGGAGTACTGATGTTTGTCAACGTATAATCAGACGTAGTAAAAGCAGTTGCACCGTATTGCAAGCTGATGCTGTTATTTACTAGGCTTAGGCCATTGGGTAAGTCAATAGTATAACTTACTTGATTTACTTGTGAACCTGTACTTACCAAGCGATGAGTATACTTAATGGTAGGGTTTGTACAAAGATCACCTTCTGATTTAGCGGTGAGCGTACTCTGTAATCCGGATTCAATAGAGTATACTTTTAAGATTTCCTCTTGAGTAAAACATTTACTGGCAGCATCTGCTACACTTGTAGGGAAGCCATTACAATCCCATCCATAACCGACTTTAAACGAAGCAGGTTGATTAGGATTATCGAAGCACTTTTCAAGTTTACCACTAATGGTAAAAGGAATCGTTTGGTCTTTGAACAAAGCGAATTTAGTCGTGTAAAAATTCCCTGGGTTTATTGTAACAGAGTATAACGCTTTTATGTTACCATTGGTTAATGTCGTTGATTCTATCAAGTTAATTGGATAGCCGCTTGTGCTAGCCAAACTAAAGTTGGAAAAATCACTTGGCGTATATTCTATCGAAACAAATGGGTAACGAGATGGGGATCCATTAGCTCCTTGATTTAGTGCAAAGTTTACATTAAAAGAAGAAGATACAGCACCTACGATTCCAGTTGTTGAAATTGTACTCGTTAAACCGTTAGAAGGTTTAAGAAACTTGACAGGAGTAGACATCAAGTAATCATCTACAGGAGATATGATATCATGATCCATGTAAAGTTTGTTCATGATGTTTGTATTTGTAGTTGATTGATCTACTACTAAGTCTGGCTTGTCTTCAAGCTCAGAACAAATTGCTTCGAAATAAACGTTTATTTGCTGGTAACTTTTTTCGTCAAAAATTCGATTCTCATAATGAACACCTACGTACGCAATATCTGCGTCTGTCATGATGCTTGGGTCGGGTAATATATAGTGCTCTTTTGTGAAAGCAGAGCCACCTACATTCAATACTTGAGAAGTAGTTGGTGGAAGGCTAGTATAGTGTTGCTCTACATTTCTTATATACCAAGGTAGTTCGTCATTATAATAATATGAAGACCTGTAGATTGATACTTTTTTATAGCCTTCTGGTATGATGATATCAATTTCATTGATGTATGGGGCTTCTCTGATTTCGTTTACAAATAATCTTTTTTCATCAGGAAGACCAATACAGGATACGATACCGTAATCTCTTTCTTTCACACAACTTGCATCTGTTTCAGGTGTTGCACCTCCACCAGTTCCGTCGTAACGTACTTGTTGAATAATGGGTACAAGTTTAAATATCCCTTCATAACCTTCGCAGAGTAAAAAGGTTGTACTATAAGGATGACTTGTACTGTAAGGAGGAGGAAGGTCTAGCAATTGAACTGCACCATTAGGGCCTTTCCATGAAGGTCCGTTTATTGGATCGCAAGAGAATTGTGGGAAGTCTCCCGTTCTTTGATTCAAAGGAACCGCGGAGAAATAGGGAGCGTGTGTAAAGAAAACTTCTTGGTACGATTCTGTCGTATTGGAGTTTAACAATACATTCAATTCAAATTCATATTCTACTTTATCGAATGACCTGAATCTGAATCCTGCTGGTAAGGCAGGAGAGGTAGCATCTTTGTATGCATTTAATACACTTGTGTTCAACGCAAAGATATGTTGCGTCGGACCATTTCCTAAATCAACGATGGCAGAAACCGGTGCTGTAAAACTATATACAGTTCCTCCGCTTTTGATTTTAAACTTAATGGGAATAGAGGTGTCGATGCCGATGGAATCTTTAGGGAAATTGATGTATAGGTAAGAATAAGTCAATGGTCCTATCATCATGTCATCCCATGTCATGCCGTTGCAGGCTTCAGAACCCGTGAGGTAGTATTCTGTTTTCATTTTGATGTGGTCACCAACGATACCGAATGTGGTACGAATATTATTGTCAGGATCACTATCGCCATTAATGGTTGACACTTGTGCTTCGGTCCATGCTGTTGCACTTTCTGGCAAATGATTGTCGTTGGCATCTACATATCCAAATGTGTTACGTTGAATGCTAACACCTGTTCCCGCACCACCTGGAAACATACAACCAGGACACATAACAATTGCGTCTTTGGTAATTTTACTGGACGGGAAAATAAAGGGATTACTGCATGTAGCATCCAATACGAAGTACATTTCTACGGTGTAGTTTATTTTGTCTTTCATATTGGCTGCACCACAAGCCGCTTTCATAGAATAGACCAAGTCTGAAGCATTAAGGTATTCATATAAAAGATACCTTTTGTCATTACTTGTAGCTGTTCTTAAGGCAGGATACAAGGCATAAAGAGTTGCTAAGTCAAACTCAAAGAAATGTATTTCATCGTATGCTTTTGAAGGACTCTCATTAGTAGGTATTCCATAAAGTGCAGTTGGAGACCCCGCTTGACTTGTAGGAAGCCAATGTTTGCCATCAGGTCTTCTAAAATGCATCCTGTCGAAGTAACCACCCGTTGTAGGTCCAGTATAGTAATCTAATCCTCCTTCTATTTTCAAAGCGACGACGATTTTGCCTCTGTCCACTTGGTAGTTAAATCCATCAGAATAACAGGTGCCAGTAAAGGCATAAAAATTTGAAACAAAAGTATTTGATAGGCGGTTGTTACCAACGCCATTAGCAAAAAGAGAGGTTACGCGTTCTGTGTAGGTAAATTTATTGGTAACATAATCGCCATAACCTGAACCACTAATAGCACCAGCGGTAAGTACACTCGTTGGTCTTAAATCTTGGTCATCAACTGATGCACCACAAGATGCAGGCATAGTAGGAGATGTTGTAAGTTCTGTTCCGCAATCGTCGAGCCCTCTCCAAAGCACAGCCCAAGGGTCTTGATACCAAGTTTTAAAGTTTGTCAAATCAAGAACTGGCTGACAATTGACTACGTCAAATTCAATGTAAAAAGCATCGGAGCCAGTTATGTCTCCAATCTCAAACCAAGCTAATTCTATAGCATCTGAAACACAACGAGGGTTTGCTTTATATACTCCTTGGGAATTAGGAGATAGATTGTATTGCGTTGGAGTGATTCCAAGTGGTGCGCCAGTAGGTATATATTTTCCCGCTGTGTTTTTTATTGCTCGGTATATTTTGACTTTAGAGGCAGGTACTTCAGAAGCCACATCTCCATTAGAGTTAGTTAGTAAAAAACCAAAACGGCGAATACGTTCACCGTCTACTTTATTATGTGGTGTCGCTACAAGGCTTACTGTACGGTATCCATCGGTATTGTTTTGAGTCCCGTTGTATGCGCAGTAACCGCCATTTCTAAATTTATAGTCGACAATGTCTACAAACTCTGCTAATTTTTTACTAACACGTTGAATCAAACGCGTACTTGAATTTTCCCATGCATCGGTCATGTTTAGGCAGGCCGTGCTTCCTGATGCGCACACCGATAAAAATACTTCGGAAGTTCCTTTTGCATTAGCGTCAATGCAATCAATGACTTTTACTCTTCTTGTAAAAACGAGTCCTGCATTTTTTCCGATGCTTGAAGGAAGGTTGTTGATGTCTAAATAGTAATCTGTACCTGATGTTGGTAGTGTTAATACTTTAGCCAAGCCTGTCCAATTAGCATCGATTGCACCAGGTCCTATGCCTTTGGGCAGAGATCCGTCTTCGTAAGTAACGGTAATGTCTTCTACCGTTAATGAAGTTCCAAAGACATCTTTTAGCAGAATTCTACCTGAAAAAGATGCATTAGATGTATTTCTAACAATAAAGCTTCGACTGACAATGGTGTTGCGAAATGCACTGATGTTTCCCTCTGTAAAGGTAGTAAAGGAAGGATCCGTGACAATGAGCTTGAGTGGTGTTTGAGCATGAAGCCATTGAGAGGCGAGTAATAGAAGACTTAAGAGTCCTATTTTCTTGAATAACATACGTTGAATGTTTAAGTTGTTAAGATCAGATAATGGAAAAAGGAATAGCTTGTTGTATTGGTTTTTGCTTGTTAATTTTAAATGCTAAAAAGTTCAGAGTTGTTATTAAAAATTGAAAACTCTAAAAATCGATACAAACCTACGTATTGAATTTAAAATAGTTACTAGTATTTTACATATAAAATTACATTTTGTTTTTTCTATTTTCCTCTTTTAATTGTTATATAATCAATCAAATTACATTGTAATGTTAAAAATATGATAAAATAGGTACATGTTGAAAATTTGACCAATAACATTTATTAGTAGGTGAAATGTTATATATAGTATTTATTGCTGCCCTCTATTTCACCTTCAACGTCGTCCACCCTTTTTGAATTCCTCCACAATACATGTTCAATAGTGGATCATAGGAGAGTGCGTTGTACTTGATCGGAATAATTATTTTCCCTGTTTTATCAATCATGCCATAATACGCATGTTCGTCACATACTAAAAACAAACCGTTGGGATACGATTGTATGCTTTTATATTTGGCAGGAATAACTTCCTTGCCGGCTTCATTGGCGAGGCCAAAAAATCCTTCGCGATTTTGTAAAATATAAAAGCCTTCTCCATTTCGCACAATCGATTTCAAAGGATATTCGATGGTGATTTTCCCTTTGGAATTTACCAAATGATAATTATCTTTTTCTTTCAGTATTCCCGCCTCTCTATGGAAAACCGCAGGAGCTTCGTAATAAGGTTGTAAGATTATTTTTTCTTCTTTATCGATGTAAGCCCACAAACCTCTTAATTTTACAGGACATATTCCATTGCGAAAAAGACCAGTTTCTTCGTACTGCGTAGAAATCATAATTCTTCCTTCGTAATCACAAAATCCTAAACCTCCTTTAAATTTTGTTTTGATGTAGTTTTCTGAAACATCTACAATGTCTTCAAACCGTTTATGAGGACCGCTGACTTGTTGCCCTGAAGTAGAAAACAAGTAATGGTTTTTATTTTGACGAGCAATGAATACCGTATTGTCAGAACTTAAATGAATGGCATCGAATTGACAAGGAAGTATGAGATTCCCTTTACTATCGATGATGCCAAATCGTTTCGAAGAAGTTACTCGGTAAAAGAGATTTGAAAGCGAAACAATTTCACTGTAGGTTTGATATCCTTTGATCCATTCTTTTTGTTGTGTACTGGATAAGCTCAATATTCCAGACTCAAAGGCAGGGTATTCTGTTGCAGTAATAATTTGTTGACCGGCTTCATTGAGTAGTATTTTTTCACCCAATAAGCGCGCTTTTAAGGTATGCTGAATATGAGGATAAAGCGTATCGTATCGGTACGATATGATTTGTTCTCCTTTTTCATTGATGGTCCCCCAGAGGTTGAAATTATTTTTCACGATCCAGAAATCGTTACAACTTAAACCGACATCTTTAAATGTTTCTTTACTGATTGCTTTGAAAGGATAGGTGTAAAGTTGCTTTTCGTTTTTGCTGAGGGTACCGACAAAATAATCTTTCTGTATATCAAGAGATGTCCAAATCGGTTGCTGAATCATATGTCCATGAATACTTGCGATCCCCCATTTGTTATATTTTTTTACAAAGTATAAGGTGTCGTAAGCATGTATAATGTCTTCAAAAATTGCTGCGCACATTTTTTCTGTGGCAGTGCAAATTCCTTTTTTACCCAGTATGCTATAAGAAAGCATTGTGCTTGTTAATAGATCGATACGATCTGCTTCTGCGGTGAATAAAACTGTTCCTGTAGAAGATAAAATTTCATAGACAGAAAAGGGCAATACCTTATACGTTTGTTGTTGCTGATAAATAATCTGCTTGTACATGGGTTTGATGATCTCTTGCCCAGAAGGAGTATAGATTCCCCAGCGACCATCCCGTTGCAGAAGCAAATGTTTGTCTTTGTATTCGTACCGAAAATTATCATAAGCCGTTGAAAATATTCCTTTGCCTTCGTTATTGACAAAACCCCATTTGCCAGCATTATTTTTAACAGGAAATAAATGTTTGTATTCGGGAAGTATTTCATTGTAAAAAAATGGAATGATAATTTTATTGTTTAAATCAATGACAGCGTATCGATTTTCTTTTCCGACGATTGCTTTTCCAAATTCAAAATAATGGTAAACAGTATCGTATTGAGGAGTGATTTCCCATTTGTCATGTGAATTTTTAAACCCCCATAAGGCACCCGATTTTTCTGCTTTGAGGCCTTCGTGAAATGCTTGTTGACTAAAACCGAGCATCGGTTGAAGCAATAAAAAAAACAAGATAAAATAAGATGCAATACGAAAGGACATGAGATTATTTTTTCAGTACGTATACTTTACTGATGGGTAAATAGTATACGTTCGAATATGGATGTTTTGAAATTCTGTTTTCTTTGTAATCCATTAAAAACCATTTGAGATCTTCTGTCTGTACAAGGCAAGCTCCTTCGTTAAAATCTAACACTTGAAGGTAGCGCGTACCAATAATTTCTTGTCCCAGATGATTCACCAATCCAGCTCTTTCTTTATAATAGACAACATAGTTCGACTGGGTAACCAGCATGCTATCGTACCAATAGGTGTTAATTACTTTACCAGCGAGGTCAAGGAAATTATATTTTTTATTTTGGACAACCCAGGTTGCTCCATAGCGATAATCACCCACTTCAGTATAATAGGGTTGAGCGATGATATGCTCTCTGTTGTCTAAGAATCCCCATTTGTTTCGAATCTTCACGGCTACACGATCCTTGTACATTAAGCCTAAAGAATCATAGACAGGTGCAATGGTAACGTTACCGATTGTATCGCCATAGCCCCAAAATTTATTTCGTTTAAATAAAAATATATCACTAAGCAGTAAAATAGTATCTGCGAGTGTTCTCGTTTTTATTTTTAAAAGGGTACTATCACTTAAGGTGTTTAAATTTACAAATTGACTATTAGCATGCTTCTCTATGCTCAAGAAAGAAGCTTGTTCAGGGAAATTCCATACAAGTTGTTTTTCGTTTCTGGACAGAAAAATTTCACGTTTGATTTTTCCATCCTGAATGGAGTCTGCTAATACTTCTGTCAATCCTTTGTCACCTGCTCTATAAAGGTAAAGCGTATCGTAAGAGGTACTGTATATTCTGCCGCTATCGTTTTGCAACCATGCTTTCAGATTACCTTCTTCGAGAAGCCCAGAACTTACATTGATACGGTGACACAATTGATCCTTGTACAACAATATGCCGATGGAGCTTACGACAATGCTATCGTAAAAGGCAGTATTGAGAAATCCTTTTTGTACTTGCCAGATTTGAAATCCTTTTCCGCTGTTGACACGGTAGTATGAATTTTGCAGTAGGTGGATTGAATTATAATTTAACGGGAGTAATACCTTATTTTCAAAAGACAGGAGTCCTGATTTGAGCGTTGTCTTTTTTCGTTGAGAAAGGTATTGGTATACAACCGCTGAGTTTGTTGTGACAGAGCTGATGGAATCCCATTCAGGTTTTACAAGAACAGTTCCTTTAGCATCGAGTACTCCCCATTTGTATACAGAGACCAAATTAGGTAAAGAGGCTTTGCATTTGAATGCTTTAATACCTTGCGTGGTTTTTGTCGCATGAAGCGTTGCTTCATCACAAGTATTACAAAGTAAAATAGCTTGAGCCCAGAGTATGGTACTAGAAAATAAAATTAAAATAGTAGGGAGTATGCGGCGTGTGAAAAAAAACACAGACGACACCACTTATTCAGAATGCTCTTGCGTTTGTTTCTCGAGGTTGAACAGGTCGTTCAATACATCGATCAAGGTTTCAGCTTCACCGCGCTTGCAAGCCGCTTTTAACTGAAGTACTGGCAACTTGATAATTTTTTGCATCATGTTGCGTGTAATTTCTTCTACACGTTTACTTTCTTCTTCTGTCAACGACTTCAAATGTCGACCGACTTCTTCTTTGCGAATTTGCTCGAGTGTATTTTTTAGCTTTTGAATGGTTGGCGATACAATCATTTCTTTTGACCACTCTTTCAACTCTTCAACAGCTGCTGCTATAATACTTTCTACTTGAGGAATAGCGCGACGACGTTTTTCGATGGCTTCTTCCGAACGGTTTTGCAGGGTATCGATGCCGTATAAAATAACACCCGGTATTTGTTCTACATCAGGAGATACAGAGCGAGGTACAGAGATGTCGATAAAATATTTGTAGGTAAAAAGGTTGGCTTTTTCTAAGCTTGCTTTCGTAATGATAGGCTCTGGTAATACAACAGAGCTAATTACAATATCGGCTTGTTGAATGGCTTCTTCTAAGTTATCGAACGATACTGTTTTAAAACCGCATTCAAGTGCTAAGGCTTCTGCTTTAGCCATGGTACGATTGGTAATCAATACATTTTTCAAAGAAGAGTTTACCATGTTGCGGCAAACATCTGCACCCATTTCTCCTACACCCAATATCAGTACAGTAGGATCAGCATGGGTTTCTAAAAGCTCTTCGGCTAATTCAACCGTAGCATAAGAAACAGAAGCAGCACCATCGCGCAAACCTGTTTCTTGAACAGCTTTTTTATTGGTAAAGAAAATAGTGTGTAATAATCGGTGTAGAAATGGACCAGCCATGTTGATGTCAGCTGACCATTGGTAGGCATGTTTCACTTGATTGGTCACTTGTAAGTCTCCCACTACTTGAGATTCTAGACCTATAGCAACCCTGAATAAATGCATGATCGCTTGTTCATGATCGGTGAAGCATTCAAACAAAGGAATATATTCTGCGCTGTTTGATAAACCTTTTTGAACCGTTAATAATTTTATAATGTCTACCGAAAGATCTGCTTGTGCAGCATAATAAATCTCGGTACGGTTGCAGGTCGACACAATCAAGAGTTCGTTCAATTCAAATGCGTCTTTCAAGCGATGCATAAAATCTTTGCATGCTTGTTCGTCCATAGCCATTTTCTCCCGTATTGCTACAGGGGCTTTTTTGTACGAGAGACTAATTGATTTGAAATTCGAGATCATAAACTAATGTGGATTCAAAAATACAACCTATTCACTAAATTATGGAATAAAAAGTAATAAATTCATCAATTTATAACCGTTTCAAATTTTAGCAGGTATGAACATATACGATAATAAGTCGGCGTGGAAGTGGTTTTTGGTTGCTTTAGCGGTGCTTATTGGTGGAGGATCTTTGTGGTATACGAACCGCTTGGTGAAAGTTTTAGCGGAAGGAGAAAAGCGTCAAATAGAGCTCTATGCCAAAGGTTTACAAACCATCACCTCCTCTGAGTCGGGAGACAACATGACCTTTCTTTTTCAAGAAATCATCGGTGCAAACCGAAGCATTCCTGTGGTGCTGACCGACAGTGAAGGAACACCCATCAGTCATAAGAATATTGATATATATCATGCTTTTACCGAGGCACAAACGGAAGATTTTTTAAAGAAAAAGATCGTTGAGATGGAAATAGAACACCCTCGCATTGAAATTAAGTATATGGGTGTTGTCATTAACTATATATATTACCAAAATTCTTGGGTGCTTTCTCAGTTGAAGTATTACCCTTATATACAACTTTCTGTCGTTGCCATTTTTATTTTAATCGCTTATTTGGCTTTTAGTTCTTCTCGTCGAGCAGAGCAAAACCGTGTTTGGGTAGGTTTAGCCAAAGAAACGGCCCATCAATTGGGGACACCACTTTCTTCTCTTATGGCTTGGACTGAAATCATTAAAAGCGATCCTCGTTTAGAAGGCGACACCATGGGTGAAGAACTGAATAAAGACGTCGATCGATTAGCAACCATTACAGCTCGTTTTTCAAACATCGGTTCCAAACCCGTATTAAAAGAAGAAAATTTACTTGAGCTGTTGACGCACATGACGGATTACCTCAGGCGTCGTATTTCTACCAAAGTGAATATACAGATTGATACGGATGAGCCGAATACAAAGGCTTTCATCAACGAATCCTTGTTTGGTTGGGTCATTGAAAACCTCATCAAAAATGCAGTTGATGCAATGGAAGGAGAAGGGATGCTTCGCTTGCATATACAACAGCAGGATAAAAAAATATGGCTCGACATCAGTGATTCGGGCAAAGGAATGAGCCGATCGGAGTACCGCAAAATCTTCAAACCCGGTTATACCACGAAGTCAAGAGGTTGGGGTTTAGGCTTGACCTTAGTCAAACGGATCGTCGAAGACTACCACGGGGGAAAAATTACGGTATTAAATTCGGTGTTGGGTAAAGGAACGACGTTTAGGATTGAGCTACCGGTTTAGGGATCAGTGGTCAGGGATCATTAAAAAAAGTAGGCAGTAAGCAGTAGACAGTAAATAAACTCGGTTTCAGGTGAAATTTTGACACACTATCTACTGCTTTCTGTCTAATCTAACTGATCCCTATTACATTGATATTTAAGTGTAATTTTTAAAGGAATAAGTCTGAGAGACTCATTACAGTTTTTTGTTAAAAAAAATGCAATATTTACAAAACGCATATCTCTAATATACAGGTGTATATATACTTTTTTCTACTGTCTACTGTCTACTGTCTTCTGCCCATTGAATCTTGACTTGCTAAACAATAAATAATCCCGTAGCTTTGCACTCTGAAATTGAATAATTACAGTTAATTCATAGATAAATTTTATATCACAAAAATGGCAAACATCGGTAAAATTACCCAAGTTATCGGCCCAGTAGTAGACGTAAGCTTCGGAGGAGAAGGAGCTACGTTACCTAACATCTTGGACGCATTAGAGATCACCAAAGAAGACGGAACGAAAGTTTTGCTTGAAGTGCAACAACACTTAGGTGAAAACAGAGTAAGAACGATCTCAATGGACAGTACAGATGGTTTGACAAGAGGAACTGCTGTATTGGATAAAGGTGCTCCAATTTCTATGCCTATAGGTGAAGAAATTAAAGGACGTTTGTTCAACGTAGTGGGTGAAGCGATTGACGGTATCAATACCATCAAAACCGACAAAGTATCTTCTATTCACCGTGCTGCTCCTAAGTTCGATGAATTGTCAACTTCTTCTGAAGTACTTTTCACAGGTATCAAAGTAATTGACTTGTTAGAGCCATACGTAAAAGGTGGTAAAATCGGGTTGTTCGGTGGTGCTGGTGTTGGTAAAACAGTATTGATCATGGAATTGATCAACAACATTGCAAAAGCATATGCTGGTCTTTCAGTATTTGCAGGTGTTGGAGAAAGAACACGTGAAGGAAATGATTTGCTTCGCGAAATGATTGAATCAGGCGTTATTAAATACGGTCATGAATTTGTAGAATCTATGGAGAAAGGCGATTGGGATCTTTCTAAAGTAGACCTTAAAGAATTGGCTCAATCTCAAGCAACATTGGTGTTTGGTCAAATGAATGAACCTCCTGGCGCACGTGCTCGTGTGGCATTATCAGGGTTAACAGTGGCTGAATATTTCCGTGATGGAGATGGAACAGGTCAAGGTAAAGACATCCTTTTCTTTATCGATAATATCTTCCGTTTCACACAAGCAGGTTCTGAAGTGTCGGCTCTTTTAGGTCGTATGCCTTCAGCGGTAGGTTACCAACCAACGCTTGCTACTGAAATGGGTGCTATGCAAGAGCGTATCACCTCTACAAAAAGAGGTTCGATTACTTCAGTACAGGCCGTTTACGTTCCTGCCGATGACTTAACCGATCCAGCTCCGGCTACAACATTCTCCCACTTAGATGCTACTACGGTATTGTCTCGTAAAATTGCCGAGTTAGGTATTTACCCTGCGGTAGATCCTTTGGATTCTACGTCTCGTATTTTGAGCCGTGAAATTTTAGGTGACGAGCATTATGGTACAGCAATGCGAGTAAAAGAATTATTACAGCGTTACAAAGAACTTCAAGACATCATCGCTATCCTTGGATTGGATGAGCTGTCTGAAGAAGATAGATTAGTAGTACACAGAGCACGTCGTGTACAACGTTTCTTATCTCAACCTTTCCACGTTGCCGAACAATTTACAGGATTGAAAGGTCAATTGGTAAACATTCGCGAAACCATCAAAGGATTCAACGCCATCATGGACGGAGAATACGATTACTTGCCTGAAGCAGCGTTTAACTTGGTCGGAACGATCGAGCAAGCGGTGACTAAAGGAGAAAAATTGATGGCGGAAGCTGGCAAATAATTTGCAGGGACAAGTCGCGGTCAGGTCGAGACCCGTCCGTACGATTGAAATTTTAAAATATAAAAGGGCAATATGTTACAATTAGATATTTTAACACCCGATAAAAAGGTATACAGCGGTGAAGTGAAATGGGTAAACCTTCCAGGTATTGACGGAGGTTTCGAAATTCACCAAAATCACGCGGCCATCATTTCTGCTTTGGGTAAAGGCGTATTGACTTTATTAGAAGGAACGACTGAAAAACGTTTCGACGTTGACGGTGGTGTCGTAGAAGTATTAAATAATAAAGTAGTGGTATTGGCTGAGTCTGCAAAGGCGTAGGTTTAATACACTCGCATTAAAAAAGCTCCCTTTCGATGTTATCGGAAGGGAGCTTTTTTATGGAATAAAATAAAAATCAAATAATTATCCTTGATAATTAAAGACTTATGAATAAAATCAAATAAATTTACCTTATACGGAAGCGAAACCCTAAAGGTTGTCGTCTTAGAGGTGGAAAGCAATCGAGATTTTGTTTTTCGGTAAGGCATGTTGTGTTCTCGCAGCATGCTATTGTTGTCTTTATTATTTTATCGTATGAAAAGAATTTTACTTTTAGTTCACTTTTTAGTGTTGGGGTGTTCTGTCTTGTTTGCACAGCAAGTAAATTTACAATACAATGTATCAACTGTACAGCAATACAGCTCTATTAATTCAGATCACTCGATAGTGATTACGAATACAAGTAGCGTATTAATTGATTCTATACAATATAAAGTATCTCTCCCTATTGGGATAGGCTATTATATACCTGTCTTATCCACAAATATAAAAATAACAGACAGTACAAAAACTAATGAATTTGTTTTTACAGTCTATAATTTAAATCCTGCTGCTTCGGCTACATTATTGTACAAGCCATTAGCCGGTTGCCAAGCTAATAATTTATTAGGTTCTCAATTTGGCCAGGTAACTAATTTATTTGTTGTGCCTGCCGCACCCGTTATGGCAAGCATTCAAAATAGTTTTAATGTCACTGCAAAAGTGAATGGCGAATTGTTGTTGTTGAGTAATACTGGGAGTTATGAATATTTAAATCATCCACCATCTTCATCATGGATAGCTTCTCCCTATTGGGCTATAAATAGTTTTATAGGAGATCACTTTTCACGTAGTTACATATTGAAATCACAAGATGCTAGAGCTGTAGTTACACCTGGAACAGAGGTTGGTTATTCGGGCAATTTTTTCTTTTCAGCAAAAGCAAATTCTGGACATAGAGTAGATAGTATTGCTATTTATATTGGTGATTTAGCAAATGTATCAACTAGAATAGGCTATACACGCTATAAGTCTGTTGCTGGTGATACGTTAGATTTTTTTATTACTATTCCTCACGGTAAAATAGTAGAGGTTAGAGAATATGTAACAGTGATAGGTTGTCTAGAGTATTTTAACAACAACTCTTCTCTTCCTCGAGGAGGGAATACGAATATATACATGAAATGGGGCTTTTTTACTAAAGACAGTTGCGGATCTTTTTCAAGAACACAAGTCATACAAAAAGATCCTACTAAAAAATCTATCATTCAAATCACAAATGATCCGAATGGGTTTCAAGGTTGTTCATTTGGAACCACACAAAAAAAGATTTATTGGATAAAGAATATTGGTAATGAATCAACGAGTAAAATTATTTATCGATTAGAGAATTCTAAGAATGTTTTTGCTTATTCTAAAGGATCCACTCTGCTTTTATATGATAAATACAATGTTGCTCATACATTTCAGTACATGGAGTTTGGAGGATATGGTTGGAATAAATTTACGAATTGTGTAACTGGATTAGCCGACTCCGTTTTTAGCGGTGATATCAAATCGATCGATTATACTTTAGCACCAGGTGATTCTGTGCGTATAGAATATGACGAAGTTATTTGCTGCGTGCCAGACACTTTCGATATTTCAAAGTATTTTCCATATAACGATGAATTTCATTTTTTAGAAAACGGGGTAGATTTTGCATTTAATACAGATTGCTCTGTTCCTCATCCTCAACAAAAAGGAGGCCCTAATAGATTTAGTATTTACAAACAAAAACTGATCATTCAACCTTATCCAGCAACTACTGGCCCAGGGGTTTCATTTAATGCGACGTATGAAGGAATAAACTCAGCACTTTTTTCTTCAACAGGACTTTTTTCAAATACGTTGTATGATACCTCACATAGTTATATCTATGCGAAACTTGAACTCAGTGATGGCTTGTCGTTATACAATGGCCTTAATGCTTTGCCTTCGTTTACTGTAGAGTCTATCTATGGAAATTTTCAATTTCAAGTATTCAATGTTCCTAACACAGGCAACGATCATTATGTAAGAGGAGATGAAGAGACTTGGATATTTAGAATGAAGCTTACAGATGTTTACCATGTTTATGCAGACATGACTAGGCCTAGTATATATAATATATTTGAGAAGGCATTAATGGATTTTAAAATATATACGCATTGTACAGATTTAGGGAAGAGTGATTTTAAACTTACACTTTCTCTTGTTCCTGGAACTACCCAGCAAACTTGTGGATGTGAGATTCCTTTTGCCTCAAAGGCGGGTGGTGTTGCTGTGATGTGTCCAGGGTGTATTACACCAGGTGCTTATTTTATACAAGTTCCAGGCACTGGGAAAATAGTGGATATTAGGCGCAAAAATATGGGGCCAAGAGATGATGATGACAATGGTCTTGTAGACGCACTTGAAGGTAAATCTCTAATACAGGATAAAAGAAAAGATTTATACTTTACTTTAGGAGATACCATTCTTACAAGATTGAACATTGCAATTTCTGATGGTGACGATACTAAAGCGAAGGGTTTTACATATAACACGATGTTAACCCAATCTATTTTAGGGCATTTAGATCATTTGTTTTTAGAGTACCCAGGTTATCCAGGAGATAAAATAAACTCATTGGGTGCATGGTTTGAATTAAATGGAATTCGCAAACACGTTATAGATTTAGATCCAGGTATAGGGGTACGTTATCATGTAACAGCGCAAGATTTTGGACTTTCTGGTTTTGCCCCTGGGACTTTTTCAAATTTCATTTTTTCTGATACGGCTCGAATTGTAAGTAATCTTACGCCTGATGTTGATAGTCCTGAATGGAATTATTACGCATACTTCAGTGATGCTGATCCTGCAAATGGTACTGATATAATTACTTATTTAAACGATGCAAATAATGTCAGTTTATTGCCAATATCACAGCATATGCCTTTACTGCCGTCTGGAATACAATATTTTTGTGAAGGATCTGCAGTAAATATTCGTTACGTACCATACTATGAATTGTATTGGGAAGAACTATTAAATTATGAGTCTGGCACAAGAAATCCGTGTGTAAAATCCTTGTATACACATTATAGAACAACACATAATCCAGAAGAACTGGCTGGTAACTTATCCGCTATTTCATATAATTATTTCCCTTATGAAGTTAGAACGTATAGAATGCCAGATTCTTTAGACCAGAGATTCCCTGGAGGATATACGATAAAAAACAAATCACCATTCCCTAATGCAGTTGCACTTAGAGCAATACATCCTTATTATAATTACCTTTCAGAAATTGGGGTATATGGTAAAATGATTTATCGCAATTATAAAGGAGCTGCCTATTCAGGAGGAAATACCGTAATTAGAAGAGATTCTGCTTTAGCCTTTATGGATTATAGTTCTTCAGACAGGAATCATAAGTTTAAAGTTCCTTTATTGAAGTTGATGAATAATTATACTGATGGCATTCAGGATACAATAGGTTATAAAACACCAGTATATTTTGACGAATCGTCTTCTATTATGTATAATTTTAGAATGATCCCCGATTGTAATGAAGCTGTAAATACGGCATCGGGAGATACTTTATATAAGACTAGATTTATTTTTGATCAACTTTCAAATGGCTTAAATATCGTTCAGAAAAAACATCTTGTAGGTAATTTCACTAAGCCTCAAGTAGGGTTGGTGCTTGATTATTCCAATGGTAATTCTTTTGTGATCGATAAGGATACTACCTTCTTGAATGTTGATTTGAAAAATTTACAGGTAAGCAATGGCGAATGGGTACTTGCTCCTAATACTTTTATCAAAACATCAACCATGCCTACTGGAGTCAATATTGTTGGAGTGAAAAGGAATGGAACTCTAATTTTGCCCGATGCAAATGGTTTTTTCAGGTTAGGAGATGTTCCTGTGGCTGCGGAAGAACAAATACAATTAGCAGCAACATATACTTGCCCTGGTGGATGTGATCCTTCTCTAGTTACACCATGTCTCCAAAATTCCCCTGTGGACTTGTTTTTTGGTTGGAATTGTGATGGCTATCCTACTAACTTAAATAATACATGTGGCTTGGACACCACTCGATTCTTTATTACAACAGTGAGGGCAGCACTTCAAGTTCAAGAAAACTTGTATGCATTGACAGGTAAATCTACACTAGAGGTTTGCGACACCCTTGCTTATAAAATTAAAATAAGCTCTTTGTATCAAGGCTTAATTAAAAACTTTGATGTCACTATTACTAAGCCTACAGGTTTAAACTATGTGGGTGTTAAGAATGGAGCAGTAGTGGCTGATCTTGTCACAAGTAGTACAATTCATTTTAAAGATCTTTACCCTGCGGGCTTAAATGTTTTTAGTCCTCAAGATTCAATTATACTTTTGTTTACCACGTCATGTAATTACAGAGCGGACACTCTAAATGTCAAGATTAATGGGACTACCTATTGTGGAAGTAAGGATAGTGTGAGCTTCACGAGAAATACACCTTTATTTGTTACGTCTCCTTTACCTGTTGATAGTTTGTCTATGAATCTAGTTTGTCAGTCCATTCAATCTGGCCAAACCACAATTAGGCTTAACTATAAGAATTTGAGGAGTACCAGCACTGCTTACAACACTAAGTTAATATTTGAATTACCTGTTCCGTTTTCTTATGTGTCGAATACTTCAACATATCCAATGAATATGAATGGGTCTTTAATTGAATGGACATTGCCAGTTTTAAATGCCATGCAATCCAATTATATCGATGTGGTTATTCAAAGTAGTAAGGCATTGAAATGTGATACCGTTGTAAGAATGGCTGCTATGTTAGAGAGTTGGTACTCCAAATCATGTGGCACAGAAAATTGCAATTTAATTGTCAAAACAGTAAAAGACAGTTGCTTCTCTACAGTGTTTAATAATACCGTAGTTACACTTTCTGGCAAGGACACCGTTTGCCTGGGGGAATCTATTGTTTTAACTTCATCGGTTACTGGAGGAAGTGGAGTTGCAATGTATACATGGTACAAGATAGTTGGCAATGTTAGACAACTCTTGTCTGGACCATCTACATCAAATACTTACACATACAATAATTTCACTGCAAATACTATTTTTGAAGTTGAAGCAAATAAAGGAGGTTGTCCAGATACAGCTAGACATACTGTTATTTTAGGTAGTACAGCATATTGTTGCACCTACAAAATCGGTGACTTCACTGCAGTATGTGACTTATTAAACAAACCTAAAGTCTGCATTCCTATTACTGCCCTAAGAAATGTGCCAAACGGAATCATAGGCATGGATTTCTGCATGGGTTATAACGCAACGATCATGCGTCCTACAGGAGTTGTTACATTAGGACCAGTTGTAAATCATGGAGGTTATATAGGAGCTGCAGTGGCTAACAGAGATAATCCAGGAGAAGTACATGTTACGATATATTATCCATTTGGACCAGGCATTAGTACTAATAAGCAATTTGCAGGTACAGGTGATGTGATTTGCATTGAGTTTGAAATTTTGTCTGCGGCGGCAATGAATACGGCATATCCTGTTATCATCTGTCAAGTAGATGGTAAAGATGAATTGGATGAAGCGTATACCTTATATGAAAAGACAGCGTGTTGGAAGCCGGGTTCTGTAACATTACTATACAACAGCAGCACGCGTGCACGCTTGTTAAATCCATTGTATACTTCTGGAGCTAATCCTTTGGGCAATCCAATAGGTGGAGGTAATACTGGAGGATATCCAGTAACCGCTAATATTTATTCTTTAGATGCGAATTGTGATATCAACACGAATGTAACAAACATCACTCAGTCGAACATCAATGGTTACTTTACAAGTCCACTCAGTGGGTCAAGTCAAATTAAAATCCTAAGGGATGTTGTACAGTCACCAGTGCAAGCTAAAGGGACATTCATGCGATTTGTCAACGGGTTTGATACGCAGTACTTATACAACCTCACCATTTTGAAAACTAAAACACCACCTTGGTATGTTATGGTTGCAGGTGATGTCAACATGAATGGTGACTTGAGAGGAAATGATTTAACATTGCTTCAACAAAGAATTGTTGAGCAGATCACAGAGTTTCCTCAAGTGTGGAACAATGACCTGTACACAGGTGTAAAACTTACGCCAGCACCTTCTCTAGATTGGAGGTTCATCGATAAAACAACGGTCGATACAGCACCAAGGTTTAAACGTTCTACGAATTATCCGTTTAGATCAGATGCGACGAGTGGGTATTGGAGAGATAAAACTCCAAGGATAGATCCTTGTTTGCCAGTTTATCCTCAGTGTAAAAATGATGTACCACCCATATACTACGGTGTGTTACTAGGTGATTTGGACAAGGCTACAATTGCCACTGCTCCATTGCCAACGAACAATATACTCCCTGGTCAGAATCCTTATTTAAAAACAGGAGCAACGGCATCCGAATTAATTGTGGATGTAGAACATGCACAATACTTGGGTAACAATGTTTATCGTATTCCTGTAATGCATAAATATAAATTTGAATACGGTAAAGCTTTAGTTTCTATAGACATGCTCATAGATTATGATCAATCGAAGATTCAAATAAAAGAAGTGTCTTATGCATATTCAACAACAGATGCTGCTGTTTCTATGATGTGGAACAATTCTGATGATGGTTATTTTATGCTTACCTCGTTTACTACATTAGATTCGATCGCTCATACCGCGGTGTCGTATTATTTAGATGTGGAGAAGTATACAAACGAGCCCTTCAATGCAAGTAACTTTGGCGATTTGCAATTTTTACTAAACGGTGAACTTGTGACTGCTCGCATTGCTTTAGGGAATATCTTAACCAATACGGACGACCCTCAGTCTGTGAATAAACCACACATTACCGTTATTCCAAACCCTGCAGTTGGTCAGTCTACAATTGAGTTTGCGGTATCCAACAACAGCAATAATAATCGCTTAGTGATTACGGATGTATTAGGAAGAATTGTAAGAACCTACGAAGGCATTGCAGAATACGGAATGCTCGACTTAAGCACTGCTGATCTTGCACCGGGTATGTACATCTGTACGATCAGAGGAGAAAACGGATTTGTATTGACGGAGAAATTCCAGGTGAGGAAATAATAAAAGTTAATTTTAATAAGCCCATCCGTTTTTAAAAACGGATGGGCTTATTAATTTCTTGGATTAGTATGGAAGATAAAAAAGATACTAATAAATTGTGTTTTAATTTTTAACCACGCCAATAATCCTTCTTATCCTTTAATCATTTTAATCTAGATCCTTCGATGGTTTTATTCCCACTAACCTTCCCAAACCACTCAACATTTTTTTCTCAAACCACCATGCAAATTTCCATTGTCCTAATAAAGTGCCAAAGATCATGAATAAGATTTGGTAGGCAGGAAATACAACCAAGATACGCAAAGGCCAATAGAAATAGCCTGGCATATCATCTGTTATATGTAAGAATTCAAGAATTGGGCGCGCTACTTTAATAGACATAGAACCCGTGATAGAAAATAAGATGAGTATGACGACGAATTGAAAATTTGATTTTATTTGCCAACGGTTTTTTAGTTTTTCTACCCAGTTTGTTTTTTGTTGATCAGCCATGCGAACAATAGTATTTTATATGAGAAGGTTTTATTTTTTCAATATATCCCAAGAGCTATTCTCAGGGTAAGGAGCATGTATACTCAAAGGTTCTTTGGTAATGGGGTGCAAGAAGTTTAAGGCATAAGCATGCAGCGATATTCCTCCATCAGGATTAGAGCGAGGAAATTTATATTTCAAATCTCCCTTAATCGGGCAGCCCATAGCAGCCAATTGGCAACGGATCTGATGGGATCGACCACTTATTGGTTGTACTTCGAGCAGGAAATAATTGTCAAGTGTACGAATTAGCTTATAACTCAATTCGCATTTTTTAGATTCCGCTACTTCTTGTTTGTGGGCTTTTGAAATATTTTTCTTGCTGTCTTTCGTCAACCAATGAATGAGTTTTCCTTCTGTCTGTGGCGGTTCATTTTTTACCAAGGCGTGGTAAATCTTTTGTGTTTGCTTTTCGCGAAACTGCTCGTTCATGCGCTCTAAAGCTTTCGAAGTTTTTGCGAGAAGCGTCAAACCACTTACAGGTCTGTCGAGGCGATGAATGACACCGGCAAAAACATTCCCTGGCTTGTCGTATTTTTCTTTTAGGTATAATTTAACGTATTCACTCAGTGGAGTATCACCAGTTGTATCACCTTGCACCAAAACTCCCGATCGTTTGTTAACAGCAATCAAGTGGTTGTCTTCGTATACAACCTCAAAGTAATTGGAGTAAGGATTTTTAAATGCGATTTCGTGCATTTTTATATTATGCTAGGTATGACTTAAGCCAATAATGTTGAATATAATGCCGATGTGTGCTAATCGGTATTAATAGCACTCATTTTGATTAGGGAAGTCGTTTGATTTTACATCTTTGATGTATTCGTGCACTGCCTTATTAATCGTGCCTTGTAGGTCGGCATATGTTCTTAAAAAGCGAGGTTTGAATTCATTGTTGATGCCCAACATATCGTGACTGACTAAAACTTGTCCGTCTACGTTTGGTCCAGCACCAATACCAATCACTGGTATTTGTAATTTTAGCGCAACTTCTTTGGCAAGTGCTGCGGGAATTTTTTCCAATACGATGGAAAAGCAACCGCACTCTTGTAAAAGCTTTGCATCATCACGAAGTTTTTGTGCTTCGACTTCTTCTTGTGCCCTCACGACATACGTGCCGAATTTGTATATCGACTGAGGCATTAAACCTAAGTGTCCCATGACTGGAATACCTGCGCTGAGTATACGAAGAACTGATTCTTTAATTTCAATCCCTCCTTCCATTTTTACGGCATGTCCGCCCGATTCTTTCATGATACGAATCGCAGAACGCAAGGCTTCAGAAGAATTTCCTTGGTAAGAACCAAAAGGTAAATCAACCACAACCAAAGCTCTTTGCACCGCTCTTACCACAGAGGATGCGTGGTAGATCATTTGGTCTAATGTAATCGGCAAGGTGGTTTCATGACCTGCCATGACGTTCGATGCAGAGTCTCCCACTAAGATGACATCAATACCTGCATGATCAAGCAAGCGTGCCATGGTGAAATCGTATGCCGTAAGCATGGATATTTTTTCTCCACGCAGTTTCATTTCTTGAAGCTGGTGTGTGGTTACTCGTTTGATTTCGCTTTTATGTGTTGACATTTTTTATTTCAGGTATTAGGAATTAGGGAGTAGTTATTAGTGTAGTAAGTAATAATTTATACTTACTCCTTGTCCCTAATCCCTAACTCCTATTTATAAATGTTTTTCAGAGTGGTAAGAAGACCTTACCAAAGGTCCAGATTCTACATAAGCAATACCTTTGCTTAAGCCTATTTCTTTGTATTCTGCAAATAAGTCTGGGTGTATAAACTCAGCAACTTCGATGTGCATTTTTGTCGGTTGTAAGTATTGTCCTAAGGTCAATACATCTAAACCATGCGCAACGAGATCGTCCATCGCTTCCATTACTTCTTCTTTGGTTTCACCTAAGCCAAGCATGATGCCCGATTTAGTACGTTTGCCAAATTCCTTTGTGCGTTTAATTTGTTCTAAACTTCTGTCGTACTTTGCTTGAGGACGCACGACACGGTAAAGTCTTTTTACAGTTTCCATGTTGTGGGAAACTACTTCTTGTCCGCCAGAAATCATACGTTCTAGTGCTTCCCAATTCCCTTTGGTATCAGGGATAAGTGTTTCGATAGTGGTTGCAGGAGAAAGTTCTTTTACCAGTTTTACAGTTTGATGCCAAATTTCAGCACCCTTGTCTTTTAATTCATCTCTGTTGACCGATGTAATGACACAGTGTTTTACTTCCATCAACTTTACAGCATTGGCTACACGTTGTGGTTCATCGGTATCGTATTCTGTAGGTTTTCCAGTAGCTACAGCACAAAAAGAACAGCTGCGAGTACATACATTGCCGAGTATCATAAAGGTTGCAGTACCTGCTCCCCAGCATTCGCCCATGTTGGGACAATTGCCGCTTTGGCAAATCGTATGTAATTTATGGTCGTCTACAAGTTTACGAACACGGCGGTAATCTTCCCCAGTAGGAAGTTTTACCCTTAGCCAATCAGGCTTATTATTTTTGGATCCGCTGTTTTGTATCGTTGGTAATTCAATCATGATCGTGTTATGCTAATTGTTGCTTGTAAAGAACAAATCAAAAGATGAATGAGTTCTTATCGCCTAAAACCATAAAAGACTGTTAGGTATACCGACGTGAATACCTGTTTATTTTCAATGGGTGACATGTAGGTAAAGGGTGTCAAGATGACCATTTTTTCAGTAAAGGCTTCTACGACTGCACCAAATTCAAAGCCTGTTACATTTCCATGCATATGTCCTAATTCAAATGATAATGCTGGCTTAATGTGTAAGCCTGGTACTACTTTGCTTTCGCCCAGACCGTTGAGAGCTCCAGCACTTCCGAGTATTCGATTGAAGTCGGTATGAATTTCTGGATCATAGGCTTCAAACTTTGTTTCTTTACCGTAAAGGTATTCGATGTAATAAGGTTTTAAGAAGCCTAAAGAAGGACCACCCGTTAGTATAAAATTAATTTGTACACCGTCTTCTTCAGCTTTGCGAAAAAGCAACCATTCTAAACCGAGTTGAGGCCTTATGACAAAGAGTGCATTTTGTTTAAAGGCAATAAAAGTATTGTTAGTGGTTGTATTGAGGTAGCGAAGCTCTTTTGGATGTTTTATAAAGGAAACTTCAAGTCCTAATTGGTAAAAAAGTTTATCGGACTGAACTTTTATTTTTGTGCCAGCACCCACGCCAGCTGAGGCATTGGGAATGATCGATTCTCCTCCATTGATCTTTTTAGAATACCGAAACATGGCTCCTCCTATCAGTCCTCCGTTGCTACTGAAGGTAACGCCACCTACAAATTGTTTACCGTACGATACGTCGCCTTCTCTCTGTCCAAAACTTGGCAGAGTATATCCTAGTGATACGATAAACAGTAATATGCTTAATTTTCTATACAAGCTATTGTATTTTTGTACATTGGTGCTTGTAAAGTTACTACAAAAAAATTACCATCCCGATGACTAGGGGTGGAATTTGTAATCAGAAACAGGGGCTTTTGATGAAAAAGCCAAAAGATAAATTTCATTTCCAGTTATCAAGGAGGTAATTTAAATTAACCTATTGATAAGTCGCCATAATTGAAGTTTACAATCCTTAAAGGAATAAATTAAAGAAATACCGCCATGAAGCAAATGCATGTTGTATACTCAGGAGAATTGAGGACAGAAAGCACTCATTTAAAGTCAGAGAAAGTAATCATTACCGATGCTCCAACCGACAATAATGGAAAAGGGGAGGCGCATTCTCCAACCGATTTATTGTGTTCTGCCTTGGCATCTTGTATGCTCACCATCATGGGTATTCAAGCCAATAAAAACAATTGGAACATTACAGGCACAAGCATAGAAGTGGAAAAAATTATGCAGGCTAATCCTCGAAAAGTATCAGTAGCTAAGCTTAAGATCATATTACCTGCGACAGCGCCTCGTGACGAAGAATCAAGAAAACGTTTGCAACATGCAGCAGAAACATGTCCAGTGGCTTTGAGTTTACACCCTGATCTTAGGCAAGAATTGGAATTTTTGTATTTGACTTAAGCGAATTGCTTTAGCAGTTCGGCATACTGAATGTCAAAATGAGAGGCATGGTAAACACATGTCCCGTTTTTTATGATCAATGCTTGTGGGGATTGGTGTTCTACATGAAACCGTTCAGCAATAGCCTGCGAAATATCGCGGTGGGCAATAAGATCGAGGTAAAATGGTAAGGTATTATTTGTTTCAGCAGCATTCCAAGACCGTTCCAGTCTATTGAGTGCTGTTGAACTGATAGAGCAACGGGTGCTGTGTTTTAACAAAAGTACAGGTCGAGAGGAAGATGCTTCAACAATGGCATCTAATTGTTCAAGTACCGTTAGTTTTTCCCATTCCATAAATTAACGGGGTTGTTTCAAATTCCAGATTTCAGCTTCACGACTGTCGTAACTAGGACGTTCGTCTTTCTTACTTTTTTTCATGTACTTCGGTACATTTTCATCCTTGTCTGCATTCTTATTGTTTTTCTTCATCATACGCTGTCTGTAACGTTCTTTAGCAGCGTATGAGTTTTTCACTAAGCCTCCCCTGTAAACAGAACTTGGGTGCATCCCTTTTTTTCTGTTGTGAACAATGATGTCTCCTTGAAAGTTAGCCATCTGCTTGCTCTTTTTACGAATTCCTTTGGCTCTAGACTCTAATGTTTTCACAGAGATATCGCCTTCGCAAGATGACATTTCACGACTTTTTTCTTCACGAGACTTCGCTCTTTTGGCTAAGAAATTGTTCGGCAAATCGCCTTGGTAGCGAGCGATTTTTTTAGCCTTAGCACGATCCATTTCAGGTGCAATGATATCACCTTGGTACTTACTGATTTCTTTCGTCAACTCACGTTGTTTGCTGTTGTCGACGATAACATAATGATCGTGTTTGGGAGGCTTCATATTAGAGACCGTTAAAGGCATATCTCCAGTATTGTTTGCCATTTCTTTCCCTTTTTTACTTTTTGCTTTGGTGTCAGGCACGTAGTAAGCAGCTTGATTTTTGCCTGCAGTCATGTTGCTCTGTCTTTCAACTGCATCTCCAGTATTGTTAGAGATGTCTTTATTTTTCTTATTTTTTGCTTTGTTATTTGGCGCTTTCATCGTCGCATCATTCTTGGGGTCATTTTTTTGAGCCCAAACTGTAGAAGTTAAACTGATGCACAGTAAAAGAATCAGCATCATTAATGCTACAGGAATGCGTACGCGAAATAGAATAATGGTCATACCGATGAGGGGCCTTGCTTAGTACAATCTTGTTTTTTGAGGTTTGTTGAGCTGCTTAGGTTTTTCTTTGTCAATCAAACCTGTGTTTGCATCAAAACGCCCCACTTTATTTTTCTTACTTTTCTTTTTCTTCCCATCCTCTTCTTTCAAATTTCCGTCTTCGTCGAATAAGCTAAGGTCGGCTTCGTTGCTTTTTCCTAGCCCTGGGCAAGGATAATCTGTCTTTTTGTTGCAGCTCGTGAAAGACAACATAGAAACAAATAAGCTAACAATAAGGCTATAAAGATAGATATGTTTCATAATCGGTAGGTGTTATGTTCAAATGTAATGGATTTGACTCAAATATTCAATGCAGGCTAGTAGTTCATTAACGCAAATATCCGCTCTTTCATTCGTTCTTTGGGAAGAAAGTTGCTTTCTAAAGACGAAGCAAAAGGGACAGCGGTGTCTAAACTGCCTTCTCTCAATACCGGGGCGTCTAAATTGGCGAAACAATGTTCTGAGATCCAGGCTGCGATTTCAGCTCCAATACCACCTGTAAGGGTGTCTTCATGTACAATCAGTACTTTTCCTGTCTTTTCAACGGTTTTACGAACTGCTTCTTTATCCCACGGTAAAAGCGTACGCAAGTCTATAATATCAGCATCAATTCCTAAATCTTGACAAATTTCTACTGCCCAGTGCACACAAATGCCATAGGTGATAATACTCATGGATTCACCTTCGGTTACAGTATGGGCTACGCCCAAGGGAATCGTATAGTAATCATCGGGGATGTCTTCTTTTAAAGAACGGTACATCGATTTTTGTTCGAAAAACAAAATTGGATTGGGTTCTTCGATCGATGCCAGTAAGAGTCCTTTGGCATCGTATGGCGTTGAAGGATATACTATTTTCAAACCTGGTGTATGAAAAAACCAAGATTCTGTAGATTGAGAATGGTAAGGGCCAGCACCTGTTCCCGCGCCTGTAGGCATGCGAATTACAACGTCTGCTGCCTGTCCCCAGCGGTAATATGATTTGGCCAAATTATTGACAATTTGATTGAAGCCACAACTCACGAAATCAGCAAACTGCATTTCTACCATGGTTTTATTTTCCATAATCGACATGCCCAGAGAGATACCGAGTATGGCAGATTCACAAAGGGGAGTATTGCGAACTCGTTCTTTTCCAAAATTATCGACAAAGCCTTCGGTGACTTTAAACACACCGCCATACTCTGCAATGTCTTGTCCCATGAGCACAAGCTTGGGGAAGCGAACCATGGCTTGCCTTAAACCATCGGAGATAGCATCGATGTAGCGTTTGTTGGTTTTTAATCCTGTCGTTGGTTTTATAGAAACGGGAATATTAGGAGCATACATATCATATTCTTCCTTACTGGCTTCGGCACTTGGATAATGATCTTCCATTGTTTTTTGCCAAGCTTCATCGATTTCAAGTCCAAGCTCTTCGCGAAAAGCAGTGCAGGTTTTGAAATCCAAGATGTTTTCGTCGACCAAGAATTTTTCAAAGGTTTCTAAAGGATCTTTTTTTGCCCATTCTTCAAATAAGGTTTGAGGAATGTATTTTGTTCCTGAAGCTTCTTCATGTCCTCTCATGCGAAAGGTCAGTGCCTCGATTAGGATAGGCTTTGGATTTTTACGAATTTCTTCTGCCGCAGCTTTGATAACACGGTATACTTCTAATACATTGTTACCATCTACCACCTGACATTCCATGCCGTATGCAGGGCCTTTGTTTGTAAAACTTTGAAAGCGAAATTGTTCAGCATTAGGTGTTGAAAGTCCGTAACCGTTGTTTTCAATCAAGAAAATAACAGGCAGTTGCCACACGCAGGCTACGTTTACGGCTTCGTGAAAATCTCCTTCACTGGTGCCTCCATCTCCTGAAATGACAAGTGTAACTTTGGCTTTATGCGCTTGTTTTTGAGCGAGGGCAATGCCATCGGCGACAGCCAATTGAGCACCCAAATGCGATATCATTCCTACAATATGATGTTCCTTGGAACCGAAATGAAACGAGCGGTCACGACCTTTGGTAAAGCCGTTGAGTTTTCCTTGAAATTGACTAAACAGCCGGTGTAAAGGAACTTGGCGGCTCGTAAAAACACCTAAGTTGCGGTGCATGGGAAGTATGTACTCGTCTTTTTCTAAGGCAAATACAGCACCCACAGAAATGGCTTCTTGTCCAATGCCTGAAAACCATTTACTGACTTCTCCTTGACGAATCAAAAGCAACATTTTTTCTTCTACCAACCGCGGTTTTAACAAGGCTTTGTAGAGGTCTATCAGTTGCTGGTCAGAAAAATCGGTTCTATCGAATTGCATGTATAAAGTAATTGTACTTCAATAATAAGAAAAGTTTGGGAGAAAATAGGTATTAGGGATTAGGTATCAGTGGTCAGGTATCAGTGTTCTGTTAAGTACTAGATCGATTTATACAGGTTGAAAAATAGTTTGTTCGTGTAATAAGTTTATTTTTGCTTTACTAAAGTATAACCTTGGCTTTGTATTCGTTAAGTAATAATGCTTTTTACTGACTACTGATACCTGACCACTGATACCTATAAAATGATTGATTTTAAAACCTTTGAATTAGAAAACGGATTACGCGTTATTGTACATGAAGACCATGCTCGTCCAACGGTCGTCTTAAATTTGATCTACGATGTAGGATCGAGAGATGAGACGCCCGATAAAACGGGCTTTGCACATTTGTTTGAGCATTTGATGTTTGGGGGATCAGCTAATATTCCATCGTTTGACGAGCCTTTGCAAAGGGTAGGAGGAGAGAACAACGCCTTTACTTCACCCGATGTTACCAATTATTATACACTAGTTCCTGCTGCCAATATTGAAACTGCTTTTTGGTTGGAGTCGGATCGCATGCTCGCTTTATCGTTTGATCAGAAAGTGTTAGACGTACAAAAAAACGTGGTAATGGAAGAGTTTAAGCAGCGTTATTTAAATCAACCTTACGGTGATGTATGGTTGAAATTACGTCCGCTGGTGTATACACAACATCCTTATGCTTGGCCTACCATCGGTAAGGAATTGTCTCACATCGAAGTGGTGGTTATGGATCAGGTAAAGTCTTTTTTTTACAGTCACTATATTCCTAACAATGCGGTACTCGTGTTGGGAGGAGACATTACCTTAGAAAAGGCGAAGGCTTTGTCTGAAAAATGGTTTGGCCCAATTCCAGCTGGAAATAAAATCATACGCAACTTGCCAAAAGAACCTGTTCAAAAAACGGAACGAAGAACTGAAGCCAGTGGCGATGTATCGATGGATGCGTTTTACAGAGCATACCACATGGGCGGACGTTGGGATAAAGACTATTACGCTACAGATTTAATGTGTGATATGTTAGGCAGAGGAAAATCATCTCGCTTATACGAGCGCTTAGTCAATACCGATAAAATATTCCATTCCTTGCAATCGTATATTACAGGCTCTACCGATCCTGGCTTATTGGTCATTGATGGGAAATTACAACAAGGCATTTCTCCAGAAGAAGGAGAAAAAAAAATCAATGAAGTCATTCAAGAATTTCTGGACAAAGGAATAAACGATGAAGAATTGGAAAAGGTAAAAAACCAAGCAGAGGCTACTTTGGCCTTTTCTGAAAGTGAATTACTCAACCGTGTCATGAACATTGCCTTTGCGGCTTTACAAGGAGATCCTCATTTGGTCAACACGGAGATCGGGCAAATTCGAGAAGTCACAAAAGACAAAGCGATGAATATGGCGCGTCAAATACTACAACCGAGCAATTCAACAACGTTAATTTATCGCTCGAAAAAACAAAATAATTAATGTGATCATGGTCTTAGGCATATACTGATACCTGACCACTGACACCTGAAACTGATCTTATGAAAATAAAAGTTGGCTTTGGCTATGACGTACATCAATTGGCAGAGGGCTTACCCTTATGGTTGGGTGGCGTAAAGTTCGAACACAGCAAAGGTATGGTGGCCTTTTCCGATGGCGATGTTTTGATCCATGCGATATGCGATGCCTTGTTGGGTGCTGCAAATTTACGCGACATTGGCTATCATTTTCCCAATACTGATCCAACATGGGAAGGAGCGGACAGTAAATTATTATTGTCTCACGTTTGCCTGATGTTGCGAGAAAAGGGCTGGGAGATTTCTAACATCGATGCCAGCTTGGCAGCAGAACATCCTAAGATCAATCCTCGTATAGTAGAAATGCAAGAAGTGTTGGCGCATGCGATGGGCATCAGCGCGGAAGATGTTTCGATAAAAGCAACGACCAATGAAAAGTTAGGCTACGTGGGAAGAGAAGAGGGGGTCAATGCGTATGCTGTTGCGTTGATTATAAAAGTATAGTAACTCAGGGTTACATTAGCTTTACTCACTGGTATATAGTAATGTTTTTATTACTTTTTAACTTTTATAATTATGAATATTTATAGACTACTTTTTAAAAGGCTATTATTAGTTGCTCTTTTTTTTATTTCATATCATTCATACTCAAATGTTATTTGGCGAACAACGAGTATTGGTTATTCTGAATCTTTCATATCTTCTGAAATGCGTAATGCGGCAAATAATACGCTTGCAGTATCTGGATCTACTTTTTATGATATAGATATAGATCAAAACGGCACGAACGATTTCAGAGTTAACTATAGAGTAGATAATATGCTTGGGAGTACTACAGCCTGTACAGAAGGATTAAAAACAAGCAATTATAAGCAATTTAGATGGCTGCTCAACAAGTCTGCGACTAATACAATTACAGGTGTTTATGCCTTAGGTTCAACATTCGGAGACATCTTAGATGGGAATACTTTTTGGACTGATAATGTTGGAACTTCTTCCTTGAATGGTTTGATTACTTATGAAAGGAGAATTTACACACCTTATCCTTCTGCATTGTGTATGGGTATGACGGAGGGAACACTAACTTCTAATGCGCCTTCTAATGGTTCTTTTGGTGCTGGATGTCCTGGTTCTAGCTGCTATACTAATGACCTGCTTGATTTTTACATTGGGGTAAGGTTTATTCGTAATGGCAGTGTACATATGTGTTGGATGAAGTATTCTCATGGCTTGATTACTGAAATAGCTTGGGAAGATACTCCCTCAGCTTCTATAAGAATGGGCGACAGCAACACCATAACATCCATTCAAGGGAAAATGCAAAGTAGTTTTAAATTGTATCCCAATCCAGCGAAGTCTAACTTCTACATCGAATCCGCCAAACTAGGCTCATATTCAGTATTAAATTTGGAGGGAACATTGGTAGCGACAGGAGAATTGGCTATAGGAATTAATAGTGTCAATACAATACAAGTCTTAAAACAAGGATCTTATATAGTTAGAATTAAGACTGATGATAATGTCACTATTGAACGATTAATAATTCAGTAGATCATTGTATAACAAATTAAATAGGGGCTTTGCATAGTGATTTTCTATGCAAGGCCTTTTTATTTATACCCTAAACTTTTAATGCATTATTTCGTACATTCAGTTTCAATACCTAAACATTAATTATATGATAAAAAGAATCACTTTGTTATGGATTGTATTTTTATGCGCAACGGCTCTCAGTCATGCTCAGAATAAGAACGCAGCCAAATACAATAACGACATCATCAAATTGCAGCATAAGGTTACCCCTTCTATTGTTAAGTTTTTTAAAACCTTTGAAAAAGGTACTGCTGAAGACCTTAAGAAACAAAAGGCCAAACTCATCCCTAAATTTGATGCCGCCATTGCCAAGATCGATGCCATGCCAGATTTTGAAGGTGATGCCTCTTTAAAAAATGCCTGTTTAGATTGGTTTAAATTGTATAAAAGCTCTTTTGAAACAGAGTACAACCACATCATTGAATTGGTAGCCAACCGCGATCGATCGAAAGAAGACCATGCAAAATTGGATCAGCTGACCGATGAGCTGGTGAAAAGAGAAGAAGCCGTTGATGCCCAATTTGAAAAGGCTCAAGAAGTGTTTGCTAAAAAACACAAGTTAGAATTAATTGAATGTCCGATTAAGTAATTTAAACATGGCTATTATGAGAAACCTACTACTCTATACTTTTCTTCTATCGCTCGTGCTTACATCGTGTGTTCATAGAAGTTCTAAATGTGTAAAAGCGCATAAGAACATTAAAAAATTGCATTTAAATAACTGGTAATATTTTAATCTTATACATTTAAAAGCCTCCCGCTAAATATTAGCGGGAGGCTTTTTGATGAATGAGGATGCATGTTTTTATACCAATGCGATTTTTAAATAGGCCAATAGTTTAAAAATTTTATATTGGTAAACGCCGATGGATACAAATGTTTAGACAAAACGAGGAACGAAGTTTTGGACTATTACATTTGTTCGATCGGTATTATTTAAGTGCCTTAAATAGGGTAATGGCTGCTTCGAAAGCAGGAGATTTCGCTGCCTTGTCTTGGTAGTAGGCTTCTAAATCGAGTGTTTCAGACAAGGTCTTTGTTTCTGCCGATTGCAAGAGTTGTTTTAAGGCCTTCGTGCTTTCAGGGTTTAACTGAGATAAACCTATACAGTATGCCATGCATTGTTCTTCCAATGTATTTTCATCGCAAGTACGATTAATGAGTCCGCAAGATTCTGCTTCTAGAGCTGTCAGCGATTTGTTGCCTGCGAACATCTCAAAAGCTTTTTTATAGCCTAATTGCTTTACGATAAAATAACTGGCTCCAGTGTCGGGGAGTAAAGAGATCTTTAAAAATGGCAAACTGAAAAGTGCTTTATGACTCGCAAAAACAATATCGCAAGCAAGTGCTAAGGAACAGCCTGCTCCTGCCGCAACGCCTGACACTTCTGCGACGACAGGTTTGGGACTGTTTTTAATGGCGAAAACGATCGGGTTAAATAATTCCCTTACAATTTTACCTGCTTGTTTTAGTTCTTCGATATCGACTTCAAATAAATCTAAGCCTGCGCAGAATCCTTTCCCTAATCCTTTAAGGCGAATTACGTTTGTCGATTCATCTTTACTTAAGTCTTGTATAGCCGATGCGATTTCTTCACACAAACCTTTGTTCAAGGCATTATAACGTTCTGGTCTGTTTAAAGAGAGCGTTGCAATGGCATTCGTTTTTTCGAGGATCAAAAAGGTGTACATAGTATTATGCGTAAAGCCAAAGAAGACAAGAACAAGTAGACACAAGGCCAGCAATAAATCCTGCAAAGATTTGAAGAGGTGTATGAGCTTGTAGAAACAAACGAGCAGAGGCAGTGATACCACTGATCAGTATCAGTATACAGATGCTGATGAGAAGATCGACATCCGGTAAGAAAAGCTGTAATAGAAATAAATAACCAACCACTGCCGATAATGCCATGATGTGAGCACTGATTTTATAAAAAAGACTAATGAAGGAAATTAATAACAAGGCGAAAGATACCATCGCCATAAAAGAACAAATGAAAATGTTTAAATGCAGGTTAAAATAAAAAAGATAGGTGATTCCCGAATAGAAAACTGCGGTATGAAAAAAAGGATAAATGCGTTCTTTACGTTCCTGTAAATAGAGCAATTTGAAAGACAAAGTTCTTTTTTGTAACAAAAAGTGGATACTCAACATGATCATAGGAACCACCATGGTGGTTATAAAGATCAGTAGGATGAAACGGCCTTGTAAGGCGAGGCTTGAAAAAGGGGTTAATATTTCAGGTGTGAGCCAACTTGCAAAAATAAAAAATTCTGTCGGTAGCATGACGGGATGAAATACAACAGAAAAAAACAAAGCAATGTTTTTTTGAATGCGGTACAGCAAACGTTTTTTAGCAAAAGAAAGAGGACTCTTTACCATTACATTTCTTTTCTAAGTCGTGCTACGGGAATATTTAATTGTTCACGGTATTTAGCAACCGTACGACGAGCAATGTTGTATCCTTTTTTATTCAGGGCCTCTTCTAATTTTTCGTCGGCTAAAGGTTTCTTTTTATTTTCGGCGTCAATGATTTCTTTCAGTATAAACTTTACTTCTCTACTACTCGCATCTTCGCCAGAGTCGGTAGCAATGCCTTCTGAGAAAAAGTATTTTAGAGGGTAGGTGCCAAATTCTGTTTGTACTGCTTTACTATTGGCCACGCGTGATATGGTAGAAATGTCCATTTCGACCATGTCTGCAATGTCTTTTAAAATCATCGGTTTTAAATAGCTATCATCGCCTTCTATAAAAAAGTCGTATTGAAATTTGATGATGGCATTCATCACGCGAAGGAGTGTTTGCTGTCTTTGTTTGATGGCATCGATAAACCATTTGGCAGCATCGAGTTTATGCTTCACAAAGGTTACCGCTTCTTTTAGTTTTTTATCTTGCTTAGAACTTTTGTCATAACTCTGAAACATTTCAGTATACGATCTGCTGACTTTAAGTTCAGGAGCATTTTTACTGTTCAACGAAAGTTCGAGTTTGCCATTGTTGTTGAACAATATAAAATCAGGGATCACAAAAATAGTTTTAAGTTCAGAATCCGTTACGCCACCTGGTTTGGGATTGAGTTTAGTAATGATATCAACACACTCTTTAAGTAATGATTCCTCAATGCCGTAATGTTTTTGAATTTTATCGTAATGCTTTTTGGTAAACTCTTCAAATTGTTCGTGAAGAATTTTGGTAGCTAACCCAACAGCAGGAATGTCTTGGTCTTTGCGTTCAATTTGTAAGAGTAAGCATTCTTGTAGCGTTCGAGCTGCAATGCCTGCGGGATCAAAGCTCTGTATCTTAAATAAGATTTCTTCGAGTTCTTCTTCAGAGGTATCCACGTTTGCACTGAAGTTAAGGTCATTGGTGATTAACTCCATCTCGCGACGAATATAACCGTCTTCGTCTATACTGCCAATCAATTGTTTTCCAATCAGGTATTGCTTCTCGTCTAATTTTAAAAATCCCAATTGAGCGAGTAATAATTCTTGAAGGCTTTGTTGGGTTTCAATGGTAAATTCTCTTTCCTCTTCATCTCCTGGTCCGTCACCTTGCATTTTATAACCTTGTACATCTTCATCACGCAAATAGTCATCGATGTCAAGCTCGTCTTTTTCATTGGACGAATCTTCTTCATTGGAAGGCTCGTCTGAAAACTCTTCTGGTTCATCTGCTCCTTCTTCTAAAGCAGGATTTATTTCTAATTCTTCTTCAATCCTTGAATTCAGTTCGGCAGTAGGAATTTGAAGCAATTTGATGAATTGAATTTGCTGCGGCGATAACTTTTGATTGAGCTGATGACTTAAGCTTAATTTTTGCATAATCGCTACTGGTTTGTGTGCGCTATAGATGGTGATGTATAAAATTAGTTGATTCTATTCAATAATTTTTTGTCATACGGTTAAAATATCCTTTTTTTGCAAAGGCTTAGATCCCATCAATATGGAAAAGATACGCAGAATAAAGGTAAAAGATGTATTAAACGGTTCAGTAATCGTTGGTTCAGAAGTGTTGTTGAAAGGTTGGGTGAGGACAAAAAGAGGAAACAAACATGTGGCATTCATCGCGTTAAACGATGGTTCTATTATTCATAACATTCAAATCGTAGCTGATTTACAACATTTTTCAGAAGACGAATTAAAGAAAGTTTCCACAGGTGCATGCATTTCTATAACTGGTAAATTGGTAGACTCGCCAGCACAAGGGCAGCCTGTAGAGGTTCAATTGACAAGCATAGAAGTTTTAGGCGAAGCCGATCCAGAGACATATCCTTTGCAGAAAAAGGGACATTCGTTGGAGTTCTTGAGAGAGGTCGCACATTTACGTCCACGCACCAATACTTTCGGAGCAATCTTCAGGTTGCGTCATGCGATGGCTTTTGGTATCCATAAGTTTTTTAACGACAGAGGCTTTGTGTATTTGCATACACCTATTATTACAGGTTCAGATGCGGAAGGAGCAGGAGCGATGTTTAAAGTAACGACCTTAGACATTAACAATTCGCCTAAAAAATCAGATGGTACGGTAGATTACGAACAAGACTTTTTCGGTAAGGCAACCAACTTGACGGTTTCAGGCCAACTAGAAGGCGAACTAGGAGCAATGGCGCTAGGCGAAGTCTATACGTTTGGTCCGACTTTTCGTGCTGAAAATTCGAATACCACACGTCATTTGGCTGAATTTTGGATGATCGAACCAGAGGTTGCCTTCAATGAGCTAGAAGAGAACATGGATTTGGCAGAAGATTTTTTAAAGTACTTGATAAACTATGCTTTAGAGCATTGTCGACCAGACCTTGAATTCTTATGTGGTCAGTACGATAAGGAGTTGATTACACGTCTAGAGTCGGTAGTTCAAGAGCCATTCCAGCGTTTGCCGTATACAGAAGCCGTTGAAATATTAAAAAGTGCTACACAGAAATTTGAGTTCAAAGTAGATTGGGGTACTGACTTACAATCGGAACATGAACGTTATTTAGTGGAACAACACTTTAAAAAACCAGTCATCCTTACCGATTATCCGAAAGACATCAAAGCGTTTTATATGAAGCAAAACGAAGACGGCAAAACAGTCCGTGCGATGGATGTATTGTTCCCTGGCATCGGCGAAATCATTGGTGGTTCACAAAGAGAAGAGAGCTACGATAAATTATTGGCGCGTGTGAAAGAAATGGGTATTCCAGAAGAAGAGATTTGGTGGTACCTAGAGACTCGTAAATTTGGTACGGCTCCACACAGTGGATTTGGTTTAGGCTTTGAGCGTTTAATGCTTTTTGTAACAGGCATGGGCAATATCAGAGATGTGATTCCTTTTCCACGTTTCCCTAAGAGCGCGACTTTTTAGTCAGAGCGCCTTGAACTAGATGTTAAAAGGGTCCCGACAATTTGTCGGGACTCTTTTTTGTTAGAAGGTAAGAAAGCTGTTAAGACAGCTATCTCGATTACCAAACGATTGCTCAAGACAGATTTAAGCCGCTTCTTCATCGTTACCGTATTTTTGGCACGGTATGTAAAGAACTAACAGAGAAGCACCTAAAGAATTACAAACAGAAAGATGTAAATAATTTGACTAATCGTCCATTTTTTTTGCTTACAAGCTTGACTTATCGCAAAAACCCTCTAATTTTGCAACTCCTTAAACCAACCATAAGTTTGGAAGGTTGGAGGATAACGCTCTTTTAAATTAGGGGGATGTACCAAAGCGGCCAACTGGGGCAGACTGTAAATCTGCTGGTGTAATGCCTTCATAGGTTCGAATCCTATCGTCCCCACTTCTTTTTAAGGAGTTTTAAAATGCGAATTAGCTCAGCTGGTAGTGCCTTGGCGCATCCAAACTAAGTCTAATGCGAGAAAAAAGGATTAAGACAATCAGCATCTTAATGCTCAAATGCGAAAGTAGCTCAGCTGGTAGAGCGATAGCCTTCCAAGCTATAGGTCGCGGGTTCGAATCTCGTCTTTCGCTCTAAAATTAAATACCCCTTCTTTTCACCATAGAAAAGGAGAGGTGTTAATTTTGTGTTTAAAGTATAAGCCGCCGTAGCTCAGCTGGTAGAGCACTTCCATGGTAAGGAAGGGGTCACGAGTTCGAGTCTCGTCGCTGGCTCATATTAAATGGAATAGTAAAATCAATAACAATTATAAATTTAACAACTTAAGGTTTTTGTAATATGGCTAAAGCTAATTTTGACCGTTCTAAACCACACGTAAACGTGGGTACAATTGGTCACGTCGATCACGGAAAGACTACCCTTACAGCAGCTATCACGAAAGTATTAGCAGGCAAAGGTTTGGCAGAAAATAGAGATTTCTCTTCTATTGATAATGCTCCTGAAGAAAAAGAAAGAGGTATTACGATTAATACTTCACACGTTGAGTATTCTACTTTAACTCGTCACTACGCTCACGTTGACTGTCCAGGTCACGCGGATTATGTGAAGAACATGGTTACAGGTGCTGCTCAAATGGACGGTGCTATTCTTGTAGTTGCAGCTACAGATGGTCCAATGCCACAAACTCGTGAGCATATCCTTTTGGCTCGCCAAGTAGGTGTGCCTTCAATGGTTGTGTTCATGAACAAAGTTGACTTAGTTGATGATCCTGAATTGTTGGAATTGGTTGAAATGGAAATTAGAGAGTTATTATCTTTCTATGGTTTCCCTGGAGATACAATGACAATTGTTAAAGGTTCTGCACTTGGTGGCTTGAACGGCGAACCTTCATGGGTTGCTACAATTGAAGAATTGATGGACGCTGTGGATAGAGATATTCCAATTCCTGCACGTTTAACTGAGCTTCCTTTCTTGATGCCTGTAGAAGATGTATTCTCGATCACTGGTCGTGGTACTGTTGCTACTGGTCGTATCGAAAGAGGTATCATCAACTCTGGTGAGCCAGTTGATATCTTAGGTCTTGGTGCTGAAGGTTTGAAATCTACAGTTACTGGTGTGGAAATGTTCCGTAAAATCCTTGATAGAGGAGAAGCTGGTGACAACGTAGGTTTGTTATTGAGAGGTATCGAAAAAGAAAATATCAAAAGAGGAATGGTAATCTGCAAACCAGGTTCTGTTAAACCTCATACTGAATTTAAAGCTGAGATCTACGTTCTTTCAAAAGAAGAAGGTGGTCGTCACACTCCATTCTTCAACAAATACCGTCCACAGTTCTACATGAGAACTACAGATGTTACTGGTGAAATCGAATTGCCTGCAGGAACTGAAATGGTTATGCCTGGTGATAACGTTACTATTACAGTAAAATTGATTGCTCCAGTTGCAATGGAAAAAGGTCTACGTTTCGCTATCCGTGAAGGTGGTAGAACAGTAGGTGCTGGTCAGGTAACTGAAATATTGAAATAAGTAACTGTTAATCAGTTAAATATAGTGCGTCTCGAAGTTTTTCGAGACGCACTTGTTTTCTGTTAATAATTATTAGTATCTTTGCAGTCCTTTTTGAGGACGTTTACGGGAGTAGCTCAATTGGTAGAGTCGCGGTCTCCAAAACCGAAGGCTGTAGGTTCGAGTCCTACCTTCCGTGCACATCATATAAAAGAAAATATGAACAAGATAATAACATTCGTAAAAGGATCTATTGACGAGATCAGAACCAACGTGAGTTGGCCCCAGTACAGTGAGTTGCAAAACAGCTCTCTTCTGGTGCTATTTGCTTCCCTCATATTTGCGTTGTTGATCGGACTTATCGATTACCTTTTCGAAAACGGGATGGGCTCTATTTACCAATCTTTCTGAAAACATGAGCACTTTAAACTGGTACGTACTAAGAGCAATTAGCGGACAAGAGAAAAAGGTAAAACTTTACCTTGAGAATGAAATCATCCGTCAAAAATTGGATGAGCAAATTCCTCAAATTCTTATCCCTGCTGAAAAAGTATATGAAATGAGAAATGGCAAGAAAAGGGTCAGGGAACGCAGTTTTTTCCCTGGTTACATCCTTGTTCAAGCTGATCTCAACCATGGCGAAGCCGCTCATACCATTTCCACTATACCTGGAGTGCTTGGGTTTTTAGGTTCTAGCGAAGGCGGAACGTCAAAAAAACCAATTGCTTTGCGCCAATCTGAGGTGAATAGAATCCTCGGTACGGTAGATACAGTAGATGGTTCAGTGGAGAAACTTGAAATCCCTTATATAGTGGGTGAAAGTATCAAAGTAATAGACGGTCCATTCAGTGGATTCACCGGTACAGTTGAAGAAGTATTCGAAGAGAAGAAAAAACTAAACGTAATGGTGAAAATATTTGGCAGGAATACTCCTGTTGAATTGAATTATATTCAAGTAGAAAAAATCCAGTAAGCAAGATGGCAAAGGAGATTACCGGTTACGTAAAATTGCAAGTAAAAGGTGGAGCAGCTAACCCTTCTCCTCCAATTGGACCTGCATTGGGTAGTAAAGGTTTGAATATCATGGAGTTCTGTAAGCAATTCAATGCTAGAACACAAGATAAACCAGGCGTTGTACTTCCAGTGTTATTAACTATCTATTCTGACAAGTCGTTCGACTTCGTAATCAAAACACCTCCTGCAGCAATATTGCTTGCAGAAGCTGCTAAGGTTAAGAAGGGTTCAGCTGAGCCAAATAGAGTAAAAGTAGGTTCTGTTACTTGGGATCAAATCAAAACCATAGCAGAAACAAAAATGCCTGATTTAAATGCATTCAAACTTGACTCAGCCATGAAAATGGTTGCAGGTACAGCAAGAAGCATGGGCTTAACGGTAACGGGCAAAGCACCGTGGGAGAATTAATCTTATTATAGCCATGGCGAAATTGACAAAAAATCAAAAAGCAGCTCAAGCTAAATTCGATAGCGAAAAAGAATACAGTCTTTTAGAAGCGACTAAAATTGTAAAAGAAATAACCTTTACAAAATTCGACTCTTCTGTAGATGTAGATGTTCGCTTGGGAGTTGACCCTAAGAAAGCTGACCAAATGGTTCGTGGAGTAGTAGCACTACCTCATGGAACAGGAAAAGATGTAAGGGTATTAGTTCTTTGTACTCCTGATAAAGTTCAGGAAGCTACAGAAGCTGGTGCAGAACACGTAGGTCTTGATGACCTTATTGCAAAAATAGAAAAAGGATGGTTAGAGTTTGATGTAGTTATTACTACGCCTACTGTAATGGCAAAAGTTGGTAAACTTGGAAAAATATTAGGTCCAAGAAACTTAATGCCTAACCCAAAATCAGGAACTGTTACCTTAGAAGTTGGTAAAGCAGTAAAAGAGATTAAGCTTGGTAAAATTGATTTCAAAGTTGACAAAACAGGAATCATTCATGCAAGTATTGGTAAAGTGTCTTTCTCTCCAGAGAAAATCATGGACAATGCTACAGAGCTTCTTCAAACTATATTGAAATTGAAGCCTTCTTCTGCTAAAGGTACCTATGTAAAAAGTATCACTTTATCAAGCACAATGAGCCCTGGCGTTGTTGTAGATAAAAGTTCAATTACTGGCGCTTAATCATGAATAGAGAAGAGAAAGCACTTATTATTGACGAGTTGAGCAAAAAATTTGCTGAGAACTCTGTGTTTTATATCACAGACGGACAAGGCATGACGGTTGCTCAGGTTAATAAATTAAGAAGACTTTGCTATACCAAGGGTATAGAATACAAAGTAGTTAAAAACACGTTGATTGAAAAAGCTCTTGAGAAAAACAACGTCGATACCACAGAATTAGCACCTGCTTTAAAAGGTTCTTCTGGTGTGTTATTCGCTAACGTTGGAAATGCTCCAGCTAAATTGCTGAAAGAGTTTTACAAAGCTAACGCTATTGACAAACCTTTGTTTAAAGGAGCCTCTGTTGCAGACCAATTCTATATTGGTGCTAAAAACTTAGATGTTCTTTCTAACATCAAATCAAGAGAAGAAATGATCGGTGATATCATCGGTGCTCTTCAATCTCCTGCAAAACGCGTAATCTCGGCATTAGTAAATGCTAAAGGTTCTGTAGAAACAGAAGATTCAAATTCATAATATTTCATTTAATTGTTGTACTAAATTTAAAATAAAAAATAAGATGGCAGATTTAAAAGCTTTCGCAGAACAACTGGTAAACTTAACTGTTTTAGAGGTTAATGGATTAGCTCAGATTCTTAAAGATGAATATGGTATTGAACCAGCAGCTGCTACGGTAGTTGTGTCTGGTGGTGGCGATGGTGCTGCAGCAGCAGAAGAAAAATCAACTTTTGATGTAATTCTTAAAAGCGCAGGTGCATCTAAATTAGCAGTAGTTAAATTAGTAAAAGATCTTACAGGTTTAGGCTTAAAAGAAGCTAAAGACTTAGTTGACGGTGCTCCTAAGCCTGTTAAAGAAGGCATTGCTAAAGACGAAGCTGAGGCTATCAAGAAGCAATTAGAAGAAGCTGGTGCTGAAGTAGAGCTTAAATAAGCTCTGTTTCAGGTCATTCTATAGCCTGATGATAGTTTTAGGCCTGGCGTAATAGTCAGGTCTTTTCCTGTTTGTAGGTAGTTAAATTACTACCTACAAACTTTTACGGTTTCGTTAGTTCAAATCAAACATCTTACGACCTTGGCAAATAACAAACTTTCGGTAAGGAAGAGTTTTTCATCTGTAAAAAATGCAGTTGAGTATCCAGACTTCCTTGATGTTCAGATAAAATCTTTTCAAGACTTCTTTCAATTAGATACGCCTGCTGAAAACAGAGCGAAAGAAGGACTTTATAAAGTGTTTGCAGAAAACTTCCCAATCTCTGATTCGAGGGAGAATTTTGTTCTGGAATTTATTGATTACACTGTTGACCCTCCAAAATACTCTATCGACGAGTCTATTGATAGAGGTTTAACGTGTTCTGTTCCATTGAAAGCCAAATTGAGGCTTACATGTAACGATAATGATAATGAAGATTTTCAAACCATCGAACAGGAAGTGTTTTTGGGAAATATCCCATACATGACTGAACGTGGATCCTTCATTATTAATGGTGCTGAAAGGGTTGTAGTTTCTCAACTACACCGTTCTCCAGGTGTGTTTTTTGCGCAAAGCAAACATACCAACGGTACCAAACTTTATTCGGCAAGAATTATCCCATTCAAAGGTTCTTGGATTGAATTTGCAACGGATGTGAACAACGTCATGTTTGCTTATATCGACCGTAAGAAGAAGTTCCCTGTAACTACTCTTCTTAGAGCCATTGGTTATGGTAGCGATAAAGATATTCTTGATATCTTCGGTCTTTCCGAAGAAGTAGAAGCAACAAAAGCAAACCTTAAAAAAGCGGTCGATCGTAAATTAGCAGCACGTGTTCTTAGAACATGGACTGAAGATTTCGTAGATGAAGATACTGGTGAAGTAGTTTCGATCGATAGAAATGAGGTTTTACTAGAGCGTGATTCTATCATCAAAGAAGAAGATTTAGATACCATCCTTAACTCAGGATCTAAATCGATCATTTTACATCGTGCTGATATTAATGTGGCTGATTATGCCATTATCTACAACACGTTACAAAAAGATAGCTCTAACTCTGAAGCCGAAGCGCTTAGTCACATCTACAGACAGTTGAGAAATACAGAAGCTCCTGACATGCAAAATGCAAGAGAAACTATTTTCAACTTGTTCTTTAGTGATAAACGTTACGACTTAGGTGAAGTTGGTCGTTATAGAATCAATAAAAAATTAGGTTCTGATACGGGTTATGATGTTAAAGTTTTGACAAAAAACGACATCATCAACATCGTAAAATATTTGATTGGCTTAACCAACTCTAAAGCTGTTGTTGATGATATCGATCACTTGAGCAATAGAAGAGTTAGAACAGTTGGAGAACAATTGTACAGTCAGTTCAGTGTTGGTCTTGCTCGTATGGCAAGAACAATCAAAGAACGTATGAATGTGCGAGATAACGAAGATTTCAAACCGGTTGACTTGATCAACGCGCGTACGTTGTCTTCTGTTATCAATTCGTTCTTCGGTACCAATCAGTTATCTCAATTCATGGATCAAACCAATCCATTAGCTGAAGTAACGCACAAACGTAGAATGTCGGCACTCGGACCGGGTGGTCTTTCTAGAGAGAGAGCAGGTTTCGAAGTTCGAGATGTTCACTATACGCACTACGGTCGTTTATGTACCATTGAAACTCCAGAGGGGCCAAACATTGGTTTGATTTCTTCTTTGTGTGTGCATGCGAAAATAAACGCCATGGGCTTCATTGAAACACCATACCGCAAGGTTGTAAATGGTAAAGTAAAAGGAGATCCGATTTTCTTAACAGCGGAAGAAGAAGAAGGTCATTTCATCGCGCAATCAAAAACTAAGGTTGCTAACGATGGTACCATCGAAGAAGAGAAAGCAAAATCTCGTTTCGAAGGTGACTTCCCACTTGTAGAACCAGAGAAATTATCTTATATCGATATTGCTCCAAATCAAATTGTATCGGTTGCGGCTTCTTTAATTCCTTTCTTGGAGCATGATGATGCCAACCGTGCATTGATGGGATCAAACATGCAACGTCAGGCTGTACCATTGTTATGTCCTGATGCTCCTATCGTAGGAACAGGTCTTGAAAGACGTGTTGCCGAAGATTCAAGAACATTAATTACTGCTGAAGGCGCAGGTGTTATCGATTATGTTGATTCTAATAAAATCATAGTTCGCTATGATTTAACAGCAGAAGATAAAGTTGTTGCTTTTGACGATGATTTAAAATCATACGACTTAATCAAATTCCGTCGTACCAATCAAGATACATGTGTTAACCTTAAGCCTATCGTAAGCAAAGGTGACCGTGTAACAAAAGGCCAAGTATTGTGTGATGGTTTTGCTACACACAACGGCGAACTTGCATTGGGTAGAAACTTGATGGTTGCGTTCATGCCTTGGCAAGGATACAATTTCGAGGATGCGATTGTAATTTCTGAAAAAGTAGTACGTGACGATATCTTTACTTCTATTCACATTGAAGAATTTGAATTGGAAGTTCGTGATACGAAACGTGGAGAAGAAGAATTAACCTCTGAGATTCCAAACGTAAGTGAAGAGTCTGTTAAAAACCTCGACGAAAGCGGTATCATCCGTATCGGAGCAGAAGTTAAAGAAGGTGATATCTTAATTGGTAAAATAACACCAAAAGGAGAATCAGATCCTACACCAGAAGAAAAATTACTTCGCGCCATCTTTGGTGACAAAGCAGGTGATGTGAAAGATGCTTCTATGAAAGCTCCTCCATCATTACGTGGTGTTGTTATCAATACCCAACTTTTCAAAAGACCTAAGAAAGACAAAGACGGTCGGGTAAAAGACAAGAAAAAGGTAGAGAACTTGAAAACCAAGTACGGCCAAGATCTTGCTGCTTTGAAAGAAACAATGGTTGAAAAACTATTAGTCTTACTTGATGGTAAAGCATCGCAAGGTGTTAAGCATAAATTCGGTGAAGAAATTTTAGCGAAAGGTGTTAAGTTCAATAAGAAAAACATCGAGTCTAATATCTTCTCTGATAAAAATGCATACAGAGACGAAAGTCAATACCAAGTGCCTGAGGAGGCTAATTTGATTGCTGATCTTAAACTTGACAATTGGACAAGTGAAGAGAGTACAAATAACAGTGTTCAAAGATTGGTTAAAAACTATATCCGTCGCAGAAATGAAATCGCTGGTAAATTCAAGAGAGAGAAATTCACTCTTGAAGTAGGAGATGAATTACCTGCAGGTATTGTGCAATTGGCTAAAGTATACATCGCTAAGAAACGTAAGTTGAAAGTGGGTGATAAAATGGCTGGTCGTCACGGTAACAAAGGGGTTGTGGCTCGTATCGTAAGAGACGAAGACATGCCTTTCTTAGAAGATGGAACTCCTGTAGATATCGTACTTAACCCATTGGGTGTACCTTCAAGGATGAACATTGGTCAGCTTTATGAAACAGTATTGGGCTGGGCTGGTAAGAAATTAGGCAAGAAATATGCTACGCCTATTTTTGACGGTGCTTCTCAAGCGGAAGTAAATGCTGAACTAGAAGAAGCAGGTTTACCTTACCTAGGAAGAACCCATTTACACGATGGTTTATCTGGTGAGCGTTTTGATCAACCAACACAAGTAGGTATCATTTACATGCTTAAATTGGGTCACTTAGTAGACGATAAGATGCACGCGCGTTCTATCGGACCTTACTCTCTTATTACGCAACAACCATTGGGTGGTAAAGCTCAGTTTGGTGGTCAACGTTTTGGTGAGATGGAGGTTTGGGCATTGGAAGCATTCGGTGCTGCCAATATTCTACAAGAAATCTTAACACTGAAATCAGATGATGTAGCAGGTAGAGCTAAAACATATGAGGCGATCGTGAAAGGTGAAAACCTTCCGAAACCAAATATCCCTGAATCATTCAATGTACTTGTACATGAATTGAGAGGTTTGGCTCTTGAGATTACATTAGACTAAGCAATTAATTTCACTAAAACGCAATTTCTCCGATATGTCGTTTAGAAAAAATAGAAAACAGACTTTAGATTTCACCAAAGTAACGATCAGTTTAGCTTCTCCGGAATCTATTCTTCAAAGTTCTAACGGTGAAGTAACACAGCCTGAAACGATCAACTACAGAACATACAAACCAGAAATGGGAGGCTTGTTTTGTGAACGTATTTTCGGTCCTGTAAAAGACTGGGAATGTCACTGTGGTAAATACAAAAGAATACGTTATAAAGGTATTATTTGTGACCGTTGTGGTGTTGAGGTAACTGAAAAGAAAGTAAGAAGAGAAAGAATGGGTCACATCGAACTAGTAGTTCCTGTAGCTCACATCTGGTACTTCCGTTCTTTACCAAATAAAATAGGTTACTTATTGGGTTTACCAACCAAGAAATTGGATCAAGTAATCTACTATGAAAGATATGTAGTTATTCAATCGGGTATCAAGTCTGAAGATGGTGTCAACTATCTTGATTTCTTGACGGAAGATGAGTACTTAGATATTTTAGATAAACTTCCTCGTGAAAACCAATTGCTTGATAATGCAGATCCTAATAAATTCATCGCTAAAATGGGCGCTGATGCATTGGAGATGTTATTGTCTCGCTTGAACTTGGATGAGTTATCATATAGCTTACGTCACGCTGCGGCTAACGATACTTCTCAACAACGTAAGGCAGAAGCTTTGAAACGTTTGAAAGTAGTTGAAGCATTCAGAGATTCAAGAAGCCGTATCGATAACAGACCAGAATGGATGATCATCAAAATGGTACCTGTAATTCCACCGGAATTACGTCCATTAGTGCCTTTGGATGGTGGCCGTTTTGCAACGTCAGATTTGAACGACTTATACCGTCGCGTAATCATTCGTAACAACCGTTTGAAACGCTTGATTGAAATCAAAGCTCCAGAAGTAATTTTACGTAATGAAAAACGTATGCTTCAAGAAGCTGTCGATTCATTATTCGATAACTCGAGAAAAGTAAATGCAGTAAGAGCTGAAGGAAACAGAGCATTGAAATCTTTAAGTGATATGCTTAAAGGTAAACAAGGTCGTTTCCGTCAAAACTTATTAGGTAAACGTGTCGATTATTCTGGTCGTTCGGTTATCGTTGTAGGTCCTGAATTGAAACTACACGAGTGTGGTTTACCGAAAGACATGGCGGCTGAGCTTTTCAAACCGTTTGTTATCCGTAAACTGATCGAACGCGGTATCGTTAAGACTGTAAAATCTGCTAAGAAAATTGTAGATAGAAAAGATCCTGTAATCTGGGACATTTTGGAAAACGTATTGAAAGGACATCCTGTTCTTTTAAACCGTGCTCCTACATTGCACAGATTAGGTATACAAGCTTTCCAACCAAAATTAATTGAAGGTAAAGCGATACAGTTACATCCATTAGTGTGTACTGCATTCAACGCCGATTTCGATGGTGACCAGATGGCTGTACACGTACCACTAGGTCATGAAGCGGTATTGGAAGCATCAACATTGATGTTGGCTTCTCATAACATCCTTAACCCTGCCAATGGAGCTCCCGTTACTGTACCTTCTCAAGACATGGTTCTTGGTTTGTACTATGTTACGAAAGGACGTAAAACTACTCCTGAAACTCCAATCGCTGGAGAAGGCATGATCTTCTACAGTGCGGAAGAAGTTGTAATTGCGATCAACGAAAGAAAAGTTTCTAATCACGCATTCATTAAAGTGAAAGCACGAGTTAAACTTGATGATGGTACATTTGAAACACAACTTGTAGAAACAGTAGCTGGTCGTGTATTGTTTAACTTACTTGTTCCTGAAGAAGTAGGTTATGTCAACGAACTTTTAACGAAGAAAAAACTTCAGTTGATCATTGGTGTTGTTTATAGAGCAGCAGGAATGGCTAGAACTGCAAGGTTCTTAGATGATATCAAACAATTAGGTTTTCAATCTGCTTATAAAGGGGGCTTGTCAATGGGATTAGCGGATATTAATATCCCTGCCGAAAAACAAGACCTTGTTAAACAAGCAAAAGAAGAAGTTGAAGTGGTTTGGAATAACTACTTGATGGGTTTAATTACCGATAACGAACGTTATAATCAAGTAATCGATATCTGGACGCGTATCAACTCTATGATTACAGAAACATTGATGAAACAGTTGGAAAACGATCGTCAAGGTTTCAACCCGATCTACATGATGATGCACTCAGGTGCAAGGGGATCTAGAGAGCAAATTCGTCAGTTGGGTGGAATGAGAGGTTTGATGGCTAAGCCTCAAAAGAACTTACAAGGTTCAATTGGTGAAATCATTGAAAACCCAATTCTTTCTAACTTCAAAGAAGGCTTGGATGTAACAGAGTACTTTATCTCTACTCACGGTGCTCGTAAAGGTTTGGCCGATACAGCGCTTAAAACAGCCGATGCTGGTTACTTGACAAGAAGACTTGTTGATGTTGCACAAGACATCATTATCAACGAAGAAGATTGCGGTACATTAAGAGGCTTACAAGTTTCAGCGTTGAAAGACAATGAAGACATTGTAGAACCTTTATCAGAAAGAATCTTAGGACGAGTATCTGTTCATGACGTTTACGATCCTATTACAAATATTTTAATTTTAACATCTGGTTCTGAAATCACTGAATCATTAGCTCGTAAAATTGACGAGTCTTCTATTGAATCAGTAGAAATACGCTCAGTGTTGACTTGTGAAACAGAGCGTGGAGTTTGTGCTAAATGTTACGGTCGTAACTTGGCTACAGCCCGCATGGTTCAAATGGGAGAAGCAACAGGTGTTATTGCAGCACAATCTATCGGTGAACCTGGTACACAGCTTACGCTTCGTACATTCCACGTTGGGGGTACTGCATCAAACATTGCAACCGACTCTACGATCAAAGCGAAGTTCGCGGGCACAGTAGTGTTTGAAGAGTTAAGAGGAATGGCATCAACCAATACAGAAGGTGGGAAAACCAACGTAGTAATGGGTCGTTCTGGAGAACTTAAATTAGTAGATGACGCAGGCAAAGTTTTAATAAGCAATCATGTTCCTTACGGAGCATTCTTGAGTGTTAAAGACGGACAGAAAGTGGCAAAAGGAGACGAACTTTGTTTCTGGGATCCATACAATGCCGTTATCCTATCGGACTTTGAAGGTAAAGTTTCATTCGAAGCAATCGAAGAAGGCGTTACGTTTAAAGAAGAAAGTGATGAGCAAACTGGTCACAGAGAAAAAGTAATTGTTGATACAAGAGATAAAACGAAAAACCCTGCTATCGTTCTTACTTCTAAGAAAGACGAAGTGAAAACTTACAACATTCCTGTAGGAGCCCACTTAGCAGTAGAAGATGGACAGTCTGTTAAGCCTGGTCAAATTCTAGTGAAGATCCCTCGTTCAGTAGGTAAAACAAGAGATATTACGGGTGGTCTTCCACGTGTAACAGAATTGTTCGAAGCGAGAAATCCTTCAAACCCTGCTGTAGTAAGTGAGATCGACGGTGTTGTTTCTTACGGTATCATCAAAAGAGGTAATAGAGAAATCTTTATCGAATCTAGAGACGGTGTGAGAAAAAGATACCAAGTGTCATTATCTAAACACAGTCTTGTACAAGAAAACGATTTCGTTCGTGCAGGATCTCCTTTAACGGATGGTGCTATCACGCCTAATGATATCTTATCGATCAAAGGCCCAACGGCTGTTCAAGAGTACTTAGTAAATGAAATCCAAGAGGTGTATCGTTTGCAAGGTGTAAAAATCAACGATAAGCACATTGAAGTAATTGTTCGTCAAATGATGCAGAAAGTTGAAATTCTTGAGCCAGGTGATACAGGATTCCTTCCTGGTCAAGTGGTTGATCGTTTCAGATTCAGAAGAGAAAACGATGAAATCTTAGATAAAAAAGTGGTTGTAGAGTCAGGTGATTCTCCAAACTTAAGACCTGGTCAAATTGTAACAGCTCGTAAGTTAAGGGATGAAAACTCTAGCTTGAAACGTAAAGACTTAAACTTAGTAGTGGTTAGAGATGCACAGACTGCAGTATCTAAACCTACCTTGCAAGGTATTACACAAGCGTCTCTTGACACCACAAGCTTTATCTCTGCAGCATCATTCCAAGAAACTACGAAGGTTCTAAGTGAAGCAGCGATTAGAGGTAAACAAGATTTCTTGAAAGGCTTGAAAGAAAATGTAATTGTAGGTCATTTGATCCCTGCAGGTACAGGTTCTAGAGTGTACAACGATATCATTGTAGGTTCTAAAGAAGAGTACGATTCATTAGTGTCTTCTAAAGAAGCATTTCACGCTAAAAAAGGCGAACTACAAGAAGGATAATTTAAAACTTACATAATAAATAGGGTAGAGTGCCTTGGTACTTTACCCTTTTTTATCTTCGATAAACACTATGGCGGAGCAGAAAAAAGGAGAACAACCGAATCAATTGAATATTGAACTATCGGAGGAAATGGCAGAGGGGATTTACTCTAACCTTGCTCTTATAGCGCATTCCAATTCGGAGTTTGTAATCGATTTCATCAGGTTAATGCCAGGAGTACCGAAGGCAAAAGTAAAATCAAGAATTGTATTTACCCCTGAACACGCAAAACGACTTCTCGCTGCGTTAAAGGAAAATATCCAAAAATACGAAGAGAATTTTGGAGAAATTCGTCAACACGACGAACTACCTCAATTCCCTTTAAATTTTGGAGGACCAATAGGAGAAGCATAAGTAATAAAAAATAAATAGAGGAGCTTGCAAAAGAACCAAATTTACGTACCTTTGCAGTTCCCAAAAAATGGAATATTATAAATTTAAGGAGAAATGCCTACTATTCAGCAGTTAGTAAGAAAAGGAAGAGAGAAACTAGAGTTTAAGTCTAAGTCTCCTGCCTTGGATTCATGTCCTCAAAAGAGAGGCGTGTGTACTCGTGTATACACTACCACACCTAAGAAACCAAACTCCGCTTTACGTAAAGTAGCTCGTGTGAGATTGTCTAATACAAGAGAGGTTAATGCATACATCCCAGGTGAAGGCCACAATCTTCAAGAGCACTCTATTGTGCTTATTAGAGGTGGTAGAGTTAAAGATCTTCCAGGTGTGAGATATCACATCGTTCGTGGAGCTTTAGATACTGCTGGTGTAAGCGGAAGATTACAAAGTCGTTCTAAGTATGGAGCGAAGCGTCCTAAAGCTGGTGCTGCACCTGCTGCAAAAGGAGCTGTTAAAAAGAAAAAATAACACATAAAAACATTCCTATTTCCAGGATATAGTATGAGGAAGTCGAAACCTAAAAAAAGATACTTGGCACCAGATCCAAAATTTCAAGATCCAATGGTGACTCAGTTTGTAAACTGCCTAATGTATGATGGCAAGAAAAGTATTGCTTATAGCATATTCTACGATGCGTGCGATTTAGTTGAGAAAAAAACTTCTGAGAGCGGATTAGAATTATGGAAAAAAGCATTGAACAATGTTTGTCCTCAAGTGGAAGTAAAAAGCCGCAGAGTTGGAGGATCTACATTCCAGGTGCCATCTGAAGTAAGACCTGCTAGAAAAGTATCTTTGGGTATGAAATGGCTCATCAAGTACACTCGTAACAGAGGAGAAAAAACGATGATGGAAAAGTTAGCTGCTGAAATCATCGCCGCTTCTAAAGGTGAAGGTGCATCAGTGAAGAAAAAAGATGAAACTCACAGAATGGCAGATGCGAATAAAGCATTCTCGCATTTCAGATTCTAAAATTCTGTATATTCAATAGTATGGCTCGCGATTTAAGATACACAAGAAATATAGGTATTGCTGCTCACATTGATGCTGGTAAGACTACAACTACAGAACGTATTCTGTATTATGCTGGTATTACCCATAAAATTGGTGAAGTACACGAAGGTGCTGCAACAATGGATTGGATGGCTCAAGAGCAAGAGAGAGGTATTACAATTACTTCTGCTGCAACGACAGTAGAATGGAAATACAAAAACATTCCTTACCACGTTAACATCATCGATACTCCAGGTCACGTTGACTTTACTGTAGAAGTGAACAGATCACTTCGTGTATTGGACGGCTTGGTATTTTTATTCAGTGCGGTTGACGGTGTTGAGCCTCAATCTGAAACTAACTGGCGTTTAGCGAACAACTACAAAGTAGCTCGTCTTGGATTCGTAAATAAAATGGACCGTTCTGGTGCTGACTTCCTTAATGTGTGTAAGCAAGTAAAGGAAATGTTGGGTAGCAACGCGGTACCTCTTCAATTGCCTATCGGCGCTGAAGATGGTTTCAAAGGAGTGGTTGATCTGGTTTACAACAGAGCAATCGTTTGGAACGAAGCTGACAAAGGGATGACTTTCACTGAGATTCCAATTCCGGAAGACATGGTAGAAGAAACTCTTGAGTACAGAGAAAAATTATTGGAAGCAGTAGCGGATTACGATGAGTCTTTGATGGAGAAATTCTTCGAAGATCCAAATTCAATCTCTGTAGACGAAATATTGAAAGCCTTACGTATGGCAGTATTGGACATGAAAATTGTTCCTATGCTTTGCGGTTCTTCTTTCAAGAATAAAGGTGTACAAACCATGCTTGACTATGTAATGGAGTTATTGCCTTGTCCATTAGACAGAGAAAGCGTTATCGGTATCGATCCAGACACAGATCTAGAAGTATCGCGTAAGCCTACTGAAAAAGATCCATTCTGTGGATTAGCATTTAAGATCGCAACCGATCCTTTCGTAGGTCGTTTGTGTTTCGTAAGATCATACTCAGGTACGTTGGATTCTGGTTCTTACGTGTTCAACACAAGATCTGGAAACAAAGAGCGTATCTCTCGTATCTTCCAGATGCATGCTAACAAGCAAAATCAAATTGATCAATTACAGTGTGGTGATATTGGAGCAGTAGTAGGTTTCAAAGACATTAAGACTGGTGACACATTGTGTGACGAAAAAAATAAAATTATCTTGGAAAAAATGGATTTCCCAGAACCAGTTATCGGGTATGCAATTGAGCCTAAAACTCAAGCAGATTCTGACAAAATGGGTATGGCCATTGCCAAATTGGTAGAAGAAGATCCAACATTACACGTTTCTACCGACCAAGAAACTGGTCAAACTATCCTTAGAGGAATGGGTGAGCTTCACCTTGAAATCATCATCGATCGTTTGAGACGTGAATTTAAAGTTGAGATCAATCAAGGTGCACCTCAAGTTGCTTATAAAGAATCTATCACAAAAGCTATCGAGCACAGAGAAGTTTACAAGAAACAATCTGGTGGTAGAGGTAAATTCGCTGATATTGTGTTCGAAATCGGACCAAGAACAGATGGCAAATTAGGTCTCGATTTCAAAAACGACATCGTAGGTGGTGTTATTCCAAGAGAATTCATTCCTGCTATTGAAAAAGGATTTAGAGAAGCAATGGTCAATGGTGTGTTGGCTGGCTACCCAATAGAAGCTTTATCTGTTCGTCTATTCCATGGTTCTTTCCATGATGTCGATTCAGATTCTCTTTCTTTTGAGCTTGCTGCACGTATGGGCTTCAAAGAGGCTGCTAAACTATGCGGACCTAAGTTGATGGAACCAATCATGTCTGTTGAAGTTGTTACTCCTGACGAGTACACTGGACCAGTTACAGGTGACTTGAACAGAAGAAGAGGTATGATGAAAGGTATGGATTCTAAATTAGGAGCCCAAGTCATCAAAGCTGATGTTCCTTTGTCTGAACTATTCGGTTATGTTACAGATTTAAGAACTCTTTCTTCAGGTCGTGCATCCGCTTCGTTGACATTATCTCATTACGAGTTTGTCCCTACGAACCTTGCAGAAACTATTGTTGCTAAAGTTAAAGGCGCTGCCGTTAAGTAAATACGTTATGAATCAGAAAATAAGAATAAAATTAAAGTCTTACGATCACAGCTTGGTTGACAAATCGTCTGAGCGTATTGTACGTGCGGTAAAAGCTACTGGCGCAGTAGTAAGTGGTCCAATTCCACTTCCAACAGAAAAAGCTAAATTTACAGTGTTGAGATCTCCTCACGTGAATAAAAAATCTCGTGACCAATTTCAACTTTGTACTTATAAAAGATTAGTAGATATTTATTCTACTAGCTCTAAGACAGTAGATGCATTGATGAAACTTGAATTGCCAAGTGGAGTTGATGTTGAGATAAAAGTTTGATAATGTGCCTGAAAGGCATAATAAAAAAGAACCAACACGCATTGGTTCTTTTTTTGTCTCTCAGGCTTTTTAAAGGTGTTAAAAAATAAATTGTCAGTATTATTGGCGAAATCTTATTTTTTACTATCTTTGCAGTCCCTTTTGTAGGAGGGGTGCACTTTAATAAGCACTTGATTCATAAAATAATATTAAGACCATGTCTGGTTTAATAGGAAAAAAAATAGGAATGACCAGTATTTACGATGAAAGCGGCAAGTTCGTAGCTTGTACCGTTATTCAAGCTGGTCCTTGTGTCGTAACACAAGTTAGAAAAAAAGAAACTGACGGTTATGCTGCAGTTCAATTGTCTTATGGCGAACGCAAAGAAAAAAACGTTTCTAAGGCAATGATCGGTCACTTCAAAAAAGCTGGCACTTCTACTAAAGCGAAAGTAGCAGAGTTCAAAAAGTTTGATAAAGAACTTAGCTTAGGTGATACTCTAAACTTGATGGATATATTCGCAGAAGGTGACTTCATCGATGTGATCGGAAAATCAAAGGGTAGAGGTTTCCAAGGTGTTGTTAAGAGATACGGTTTTGGTGGAGTAGGTGGTCAAACTCACGGTCAACACAACCGTGGTCGTCACCCTGGTTCAATCGGAGCGTGTTCATTTCCTTCTAGAGTATTTAAAGGAATGAGAATGGGTGGTAGAATGGGTTACTCTAGAGTAAAAGTTCAAAACCTAAAAGTTGTCAAGCTTATGGCTGACAAAAACTTGGTACTAGTAAGTGGATCTATACCAGGTGCAAATAATTCATACGTGCTCATCGAGAAATAGAAATCGAATATGGAAATTTCTGTATTAAATATTAAAGGAAAAGAAACTGGCAGAAAGGTACAACTTTCGGAAGGTGTGTTTGGTATAGAACCAAACGATCATGCTATATATCTTGATGTAAAAAGATACATGGCTAACCAGCGTCAGGGAACTCATAAGGCTAAAGAAAGAGCTGAAGTGGCATTCTCTACAAGAAAGATTAAAAAGCAAAAAGGTACTGGTGGTGCTAGAGCTGGATCAAGAAAATCTCCTGTGTTTGTAGGTGGTGGTACTATATTCGGTCCACGTCCTAGAACTTATGATATCAAAGTAAATAAGAAAGTTAAAGATCTAGCTAGAAAATCAGCTTTGTCTTATAAAGTGAAAGAATCTTCTGTATCTATTATCGAAGACTTTGACTTGAAGACACCTAAGACGAAAGAATTTATAGATATCATTGCGAGCTTATCTCAATCAAATCTTAAAACTTTATTTGTATTGCCTGAAATTAAGATGAACGTCGTTCTTTCAAGCCGTAACTTAAAAAGAAGTAAAGTTATCACAGTGAGAGACATCAATACTTACGATTTGCTTAATGCAGATAGGTTGATATTGGTTGAAGGATCTGTATCCAAAATTGAAGAACTTTTGAATCAATAAGGCCATGGGTATCATATTAAAGCCTCTAATAACAGAAAAAGGTACTGCTCGAAATGACAAAGGCGTTTACGGTTTTGTTGTAGCTAAATCAGCTAATAAAGTTGAAATAAAGCAGTCAATAGAAAAAATGTATGGCGTAAAAGTACAGGAAGTGAGAACAATGATCGCTGCTGGAAAACCAAAGTCAAGATTCTCAAACGGATCATTCCTGTCTGGGAAGACTTCATCATACAAAAAAGCACTAATCACAGTTGCTGCAGGCGAAGTAATTGATTTCTATAGCAGTATTTAAAGACGAATAAGATGTCACTGAAGAAATTTAGACCAATAACACCTGGTACAAGATTTAGAGTAGCTCCTGGTTTCGACGAGATCACGACTTCTACTCCGGAGAAATCGTTATTGGCCCCAGCTAGAAAATCTGGTGGTAGAAATAACCAGGGTAAAATGACAATGCGCTATATAGGCGGTGGTCATAAGCAAAAGTATAGAATTATCGATTTTAAAAGAGATAAATTCAACATTCCTGCTACCGTAAAAACTATTGAGTATGATCCTAACAGATCTGCGCGTATAGCTCTTTTATCGTATGCTGATGGTGAAAAAAGATACATCATTGCTCCAACAGGTTTACAAGTTGGTACAGTAGTATTATCTGGTGCAGGAGTTGCTCCTGAAGTAGGTAATGCATTGCCAATGTCTGATATTCCATTGGGTACAATCATTCACAACATTGAGTTGAAACCTGGTAAAGGTGGTGCAATGGCGAGAAGTGCTGGTACTTATGCGCAGCTTGTTGCAAGAGAAGGTAAATACGCTACACTTAAATTGCCTTCTGGTGAAATGAGAATGGTACTTGTTACTTGTATCGCAACAGTGGGTACTGTATCAAATGCAGATCACATGAACGTTGTGTTAGGTAAAGCAGGTAGAAACCGTTGGTTAGGTGTTCGTCCTAGAACTAGACCAGTAGCGATGAACCCTGTCGATCACCCAATGGGTGGTGGTGAAGGAAGAGCTTCAGGTGGTCACCCTAGATCTAGAAAAGGACTTTATGCAAAAGGTTTAAAAACTAGAAACAACAATAAGTATTCTCAGGATCTTATCGTTCAAAAAAGGGTTAACAAAAGATTAAAATAACACTATATAAAGTATAGTAATAATATTTATGGCACGTTCCTTAAAAAAAGGCCCTTATATCGACTACAGACTTTCTAATAAAGTCATGGCAATGAATGACACTGCAAAGAAAACAGTGATCAAAACATGGTCGAGGAGATCAATGATTTCTCCAGATTTCGTAGGTACCACATTTGCAGTACACAACGGAAATAAATTCATCCCTGTTTACGTAACAGAAAACATGGTTGGTCACAAGCTCGGCGAATTTGCTCCTACCAGGACGTTCAAAGGACATGCTGCGAAAAAGAAGTAAAATATTAGCTGGTAAGAATTAATATGGAAGCTACAATAAAAACAAGAAGGTCTGTTGTAAAAAAACAGAAAAAAGAAGCGATCAAATTGGCAAAACAATCTGGCGCTACTACAGCTAAATTAAACAAAGTACCTTCTTCTGACAGAAAGATGAGGTTGGTGGCTGATATTATAAAAGGTAAAGGTGTTGTTACTGCTTTAGGGATATTGAAATTCCAAGCTAAACAAGGTGCTAGAAGCTTAGAGAAATTAGTTCTTGTTGCTATGGCAGATTGGCAACAAAAGAACAGTGAAGTGAAGATGGAAGAAGCTGAACTTTACATCAAAGAGATTTCCGTTAATGGTGGTCGTGTTCTTAAAAGACTAAGACCTGCTCCTCAAGGTAGAGGTCACAGAATCAAGAAAAGATCTAATCATATCACTTTGGTATTAGATAGTCGTAAAGACATCTCTACGTTGCTTCCTAAAAAAGAATTAGAAGCTAGCGAAGGAGAAACTAAAGCACCAAAAGCTAAAAAAGCGACAACTAAGGTTGCAGCTGAGAAAAAAGAAACGAAATCAAAAGCTAAAGCAAAGTAATTTACAATGGGACAAAAAGTTAACCCAATTAGTATTCGTTTAGGTGTCGTAAAAGGATGGGACTCTAGCTGGTACGGCGGTAAAACATTCGCTGAGAAGTTGGTAGAAGATGAGAACATTCGAAAATATGTTTTTGCTAGGATTCCAAAAGGAGGCATCTCTAAAATCATTATCGAACGCACGTTGAAGCGTGTAACATTAACTATAAACACAGCTCGTCCTGGTGTAGTTATTGGTAGAGGCGGTACTGAGGTAGATAAAATAAAAGAAGAATTGAAAAAAATCACGGGTAAAGATGTTCAAATCAACATCTTTGAAGTGAAAAGACCTGAGATGGACGCTGTATTAGTTGCAGATTCTATAGCACAACAATTGAGAGCTCGTATCTCATACCGTAGAGCTATGAAGCAAGCAATAGCAGCCACAATGAGAGTTGGTGCTCAAGGAATAAAAGTAAAATTGAGTGGTCGTTTAGGTGGTGCTGAAATGGCAAGGACTGAAATGTATAAAGAAGGACGTATCCCTTTGCATACATTACGTGCTGACATCGATTACACTATTGGAGAAGCGCTTACTGTATATGGTAAAATAGGTATCAAAGTTTGGATCTTTAAGGGCGAAGTTTACGGTAAACGTGACTTGTCTCCAAACGTTGGAACTGGTACAGCAAGTGCTGCAAACAATTCTGCAGAGAACACTCAGCCTGGTCAACCGAAAAGAAGAAGACCAGAAGGCGGCGCTAAAGGCCGTAATAAAAGAAACTAGAGAGTATTAGGATCAGTGAATCATGTTACAGCCTAAAAGGACAAAATTTAGAAAACAACAAAAGGGTAGAGTTAAAGGTATCGCTACCCGCGGACATAGGATTTCTTTCGGATCATTTGCGATTAAATCGCTTGAGCCAGGTAGACTTACTGCTAGACAAATAGAAGCTGCTCGTATCGCCATGACAAGAGCCATGAAGAGAGAGGGCCAAGTTTGGATCCGTATATTCCCTGACAAACCAATTACCAAAAAACCTGCTGAGGTTCGTATGGGTAAAGGTAAAGGAGCTCCTGAGTATTGGGTAGCTTGCGTTAAACCAGGTACTATATTATTCGAATCTGGTGGCATTACATTGGAAGTAGCACAAGAGTCTTTGAGACTTGCAGCGCAAAAACTTCCTTTGAGAACTAAATTTATTGTTCGACCAGATTACGAAGCATAAGCATTATGAAAAAGAAAGATATCAAAGGACTTAGCAAAGAAGATCTTCTTGTTAAAATTCAAGAAGAAACTTTAGTCTTAAACAAGTTAAAGTTTGCACATCAGGTTTCTCCAATCGAGAACCCTATGCAAATTCGTTTCGCTAAGAGGTCCGTTGCCAGGCTTAAGACAGAATTAAATTCTAAATAAGCCCTCAACTGTTAATAATAAGAAAGAAAAATGGAACAGGCACAAGAAAGAAATTCCAGAAAAGAAAGAATTGGTAAAGTCGTTAGTAATAAAATGACAAAATCAATTACTGTAGCAGTATTAAGAAAAGTGAAGCACCCGAAATACGGAAAATTCGTTCTTCATACTACTAAGTTGATGGCTCATGACGAAAAAAGCGAAAGCGCAATAGGTGATGTGGTAAAAATCATGGAAACTAGACCGTTGAGCAAATTAAAACGTTGGAGATTGGTTGAAATAATTGAAAAGGCTAAATAATTATGCTACAACAAGAATCTAGACTAACTGTTGCAGATAACAGTGGCGCTAAAGAAGTACTTGTAATTCGTGTATTAGGTGGAACAGGAAGACGTTATGCTTCAATTGGAGATAAAATCGTCGTAACTGTAAAATCTGCTCTTTCTTCTAGCAGTATGAAGAAAGGTACCGTTTCTAAGGCGGTAGTTGTAAGAACTACAAAAGAAGTAAGACGTGCTGACGGAACTTATATCCGTTTCTCAGATAACGCAGCAGTATTATTGAACAATAACGATGAACCAAGAGGTACTCGTATTTTCGGTCCAGTTGCTCGTGAATTAAGAGAAAAACAGTTCATGAAAATCGTTTCTCTAGCTCCAGAAGTTTTATAAAAATGGAAACAAAGAATTACAAGCAACCTAAGTTGCATATACGTAGAGGCGATAACGTTATTGTTATTGCTGGTGACGACAAAGGTAAAACAGGGACAGTAGTTTCTGTGGACTTTGCAAGTAACAGAGCCATTGTTGAAGGCTTAAACATGGTTACTAAACACAACAAACCTACGGCTTCTAATCCTAACGGAGGAATCGTTAAGAAAGAAGCACCAATCCATGTGAGTAACATTGCAGTGGTTGATCCTAAATCAGGAAAAGCTACTAAAATTGGCCGCAAGGAAGATAAGAATGGTAAATTAGTTAGATACGCTAAAAAGTCAGGGGAGGTGGTAAAAAATGGCTAATCCTAGATTACAAGATAAATACACAAAGGAAATCGTTTCTTCATTGAAAGAAAAATTCCAATACAAATCTGTAATGCAAGTGCCTAAGATGACTAAAATTGTCATCAATAAAGGTATTGGAGCTGCAGTATCTGATAAAAAGTTGATAGAATACGGTGTTGATGAATTGACTACGATCACTGGTCAAAAAGCAGTTGCAACGAAATCTAAAATTGATGTTTCTAACTTTAAGTTACGTGCTGGTGTGCCAATTGGCGCTAAAGTAACTCTTAGAGGTGTTAGAATGTATGAATTCATGGATCGTTTAATGGCTGTTGCTTTACCACGTGTACGTGATTTTAAAGGAGTTAATGACAAAGGATTTGACGGAAGAGGTAACTATACTTTGGGTGTTAAAGAACAAATCATTTTCCCTGAGATCAGCATTGAAAAAGTGAACAAAATATCTGGTATGGATATCACGTTCGTCACTACTGCCTCTACTGATGAAGAAAGCTTTGAATTGTTAAAAGCTTTTGGAATGCCTTTCTCATCATTAAAAAAATAAGCATCATGGCAAAAGAATCAGTAAAAGCAAGAGAAAGAAAAAGAGAAGCTTTAGTAGCTAAATATGCTACAAAAAGAGCTGCTTTGAAAAAATCAGGTGATTTAATCGCACTAGACAAGCTTCCTAAAAACTCATCTCCAGTACGTTTACACAACCGTTGTAAATTGACAGGTAGACCTAGAGGATACATGAGAAAATTTGGTATATCTCGTGTAACTTTCAGAGAATTAGCTACTGCCGGAAGAATTCCTGGTATTACTAAATCTAGCTGGTAATAATAATACAGCAAAAAGTTTAATATATAGAAATATATATATATCTTTGCACCCCTCATTATAGGGCGCGTTAAATACGTTTATTAAGAATACTTAGTTTTAAATAAGAATAAAAATGACTGATCCGATAGCAGATTTCCTTACAAGATTGAGGAATTCCATAAAGGCAAAGCATAGAGTTGTTGAAGTTCCAGCTTCTAATATTAAGAAGGAGCTTACAAAGGTGCTTTACGAAAAAGGGTATATCCAAAGTTATAAATTTGAGGACAATCAAGTTCAAGGTGTCATTAAAATAGCTTTAAAATATCATCCTCTTACAAAAGATTCAGCAATACTTAGCTTACAACGCATAAGTAAACCTGGTCTTAGGAAATACTTCAAAGCAGAAGAACTTCCAAGAGTACTTAATGGTTTAGGTATCGCTGTAGTTTCTACTTCAAAAGGTTTAATGACTGATAAAGAGGCTAGAAACCTAAAAGTTGGTGGTGAAGTAATGTGTTACGTTTATTAATATTCAATAAGATATGTCAAGGATAGGTAAATCACCCGTTTCAGTTCCTGATAAAGTTGAAATAACTACTGGAAAAGACAATTTGGTGACTGTTAAAGGTCCTAAAGGTTCTCTTTCTCAGCAATTAAGTCCTGATTTCAAGATTGAAATTGAAGGAAACACCGCTACAGTAGTTAGACCAGGAGAAGATAAGCAAAGCAAAGCTCTTCATGGTTTATACAGATCTTTACTAAGCAACATGGTAAAGGGCGTTACTGAAGGTTATAAAATTGATTTAGAGCTTGTTGGGGTTGGATACAAAGCCACTGCAACAGGAAATATATTAGAATTAAGCTTAGGATATTCTCACGGGATATTCTTAATCTTACCTCAAGAGGTTGCGGTGAAAGCTGTAACGGATAAAGGTAAAAACCCTATCGTAACATTAGAAGGTACTGACAAACAATTGTTGGGTCATATGGCTTCTAAAATTCGCTCTCTACGTAAAGTAGAACCTTACAAAGGTAAAGGAGTTAGATTCGTAGGTGAAAAAGTAAGAAGAAAAGCTGGTAAAACTGCTGCTAAATAAAACAAGATAGTCTAATGGCTACTACAAAAGAATTAAGAAGATTAAGAATTAGAAGAGGCATCAGGAAAAAGATTTCCGGAATTGCACTTAAACCAAGGTTATCTGTTTTCAGAAGCAACACTGGGATTTATGCTCAACTAATTGATGATGAAAGAGGTGTTACGCTTGCGAGCACTTCATCGGTAGATTTGAAATCAGAAAAAGGCACAAAATCGCAAATTTCTAATTTAGTGGGTAAAAAACTTGCTGAACTAGCGATCGCCGCTGGTATTAAAGATGTAACATTTGATCGTGGAGGTTATTTATTTCACGGACGTGTTAAGTCTTTAGCTGATGGTGCACGTGAAGGCGGTCTTAATTTCTAACAGAATATCAACAGTTTATGTCTCAAGTAAATATCAGATCGGTAAAAGCGAGCGAAATCGAACTTAAGGAAAAAGTAGTTGCCATCAACAGGGTAGCGAAAGTAGTTAAGGGTGGTAGAAGATTTAGCTTCTCAGCAATAGTTGTAGTAGGTGATGGTAATGGTGTAGTAGGTTACGGACTAGGTAAAGCAAATGAAGTAACAGATGCTATTACTAAAGCAGTAGATGACGCTAAGAAAAACCTTATAAAAGTACCTGTTTTAAATGGTACTGTACCTCACGCAATGATTGGTAAATTCAGTGGTGGTTTAGTGTTAGTAAAACCAGCTTCACCAGGTACTGGAGTTATAGCAGGTGGTGCAATGCGTGCGGTATTGGAAAGTGCAGGAGTAAAAGACGTTTTAGCAAAATCAAAAGGTTCTTCAAATCCTCACAACGTAGTGAAGGCTACTTTCGATGCGCTTATCAAAATGAGAGCTCCTCACATGGTAGCTATGCAAAGAAGAATACCATTGGCTAAAGTGTTTAATGGTTAATATTTAGAATCATGAGCAAGATAAAAATAACGCAAGTTAAGAGTGCGATAAAAAGACCTCAATCTCAAAAAAGAGTTTTAGAGGCTTTAGGATTAGGTAAAATTCACCAAACTGTAGAACATAATGCTAATCCTTGTATCCAAGGAATGGTAGACAAAGTTAGACACATGGTAGTTGTTTCTGAATAATAGAAGATATACTGACAGATGAAATTAAATTCATTAAGACCTGCAACAGGTTCGACAAAAACAAGAAGAAGAATAGGTAGAGGTTCAGGCTCAGGAATGGGTGGTACATCTACAAGAGGTCATAAAGGTGCTCAGTCTAGATCTGGTTACTCTTCTAAACCTGGTTTTGAAGGTGGTCAAATGCCTCTTTACAGACGTGTTCCTAAATTCGGTTTCACTCCGTTAAACAAAATCACGTTCAAATCGATTAACTTGGATATTTTACAAGCCTTGATCGAAAAAACCAACCCTTCATTAGTAGATCACGCTTTGTTGTATACTAACGGTTTAGTTGGTAAATCTGACAGAGTTAAAATTCTTGGAAGAGGGGAACTTAAAAGTTTCAAAGGTGAAGTAAAAGCACACGCTTTCTCTGAGTCGGCTAAAGAAGCAATTACTAAAGCAGGAGGTTCTACCTCTCTTATATAATTTATTGAATGAAGAAGTTTTTTGATACAGTAAAGAATATATTCTCGATAGAGGAATTAAGAATGAGAATAATCATGACACTTGTGTTTTTGGTTGTTTTTAGACTTGGTTCTTTTGTTGTGTTACCTGGTATCGATCCGAATTCTATCACACAAGGTGGAGCTAATGAAGGATTATTAGGTATTATCAATGTATTCAGTGGCGGGGCCTTCAATAACGTTTCAGTTTTTGGATTGGGTATTATGCCTTATATTTCTGCATCAATCGTTCTTCAATTGTTAACGTTTGCTGTGCCTCACTTCCAGAAATTACAAAAAGATGGTGAGTCAGGAAGAAAAACGATAAATCAATACACAAGGTTTTTAACCATTGCAATTACATTAGCTCAATCAATCGGTTATTTAGCTGCATTTGTGAAACCTGAAAACATCTATCCAGGAATGGATACCGTATACATGAACTTTGTTCGTATTGCAGCCATGGTTGCTGGTACAATGTTCTGTATGTGGATGGGGGAGAGAATAACTGAAAAAGGAATTGGAAATGGTATTTCTATGTTAATCATGGTGGGTATTATTTCTAGATTACCTCAGGCTTTATTGATCGAGTTAGATCTTAAAGGCATCAAAGGATCTCTACCTCTATTGATTGAATTTGCAGCTTTATTTGCTGTGGTAATGGCTGTGGTTGCTTTAACGCAAGCTACTCGTCGGATTGCCGTTCAATATGCGAAACAAGTGGTAGGGAATAAAGTTTACGGTGGACAAAGACAGTATTTGCCTTTGAAATTGATCGGAGCAGGTGTTATGCCTATCATATTCGCTCAATCGGTAATGTTCTTACCTGCTATGGTTACTCCTTTCTTGAGTGATTCTAGTGAAATGGCACAATCTATAGGAGTTGCCTTCGCAGATTTTACTTCTTGGCAATATAATGTTACCTTTGCAACCTTAATTATTGTATTTACATTCTTCTACACTGCAATTACGGTTAACCCTCAGCAAATGTCTGAAGACTTAAAACGTAATGGTGGTTTTATTCCTGGTGTTAAACCTGGTCAAAATACTTCTGACTACATTGATGATGTGTTGACTAAAATTACTTTCCCAGGAGCGATATTCTTAGCGATGGTTGCTGTAATGCCAGCATTTGCAAGTATGGCTGGCATATCTAGAGAGTTTTCATACTTCTTTGGAGGAACATCTTTACTGATTATGATAGGAGTTGTATTAGATACTTTACAACAAATTGAAGGTTATTTATTAATGCGTCACTACGAAGGAATGATGAAGTCTGGCAGACTTAAAGGTCGTGCTGAGTCTCCAGTAGTAGTATAATTACGATAAATCATAGAAGATGATTTATTACAAGACGGAAGAAGAAATTGAAATCATAAAAGAAGGAGCTGATATCCTTGGTAGAACACATGGCCTAATCGCGAAAGCAATTAAACCGGGTATTAAAACCATTGAATTAGAAACATTAGCTTTTAACTTCATTACAGAAGCAGGAGCTAAACCCTCTTTCAAAGGTTACCAAGGATTTCCTTACACACTTTGCATATCGGTTAACGATCAAGTGGTACACGGTTTTCCTGGAGAACACATCTTAAAAGAAGGCGATATCATATCGGTAGATTGTGGTGTGTTCTGGAAAGGTTTTCACAGCGATAGCGCTTATACTTACCCAGTGGGTAAAGTAAGCGATGAAGTTATGACCCTTTTAAAAGAAACGAAAGCGTCTCTTTATCTTGGAATAGAAAATGCCATAGATGGAAATAGAGTAGGAGACATTAGTCACGCTATTCAATCTCATGTCGAAGCATTAGGCTACGGAGTAGTGAGGGAGTTGGTTGGACATGGAGTTGGAAAAAAGCTACATGAAAAACCTGAGGTTCCTAATTACGGAAAGCGTGGTAATGGACCAAAATTAGTTTCGGGAATGGTTATAGCGATCGAACCGATGATTAATTTAGGTAAAAAGAATATAGTGCAAGAAGAGGATGGCTGGACAATTAGAACAGCCGACAAAAAGCCTTCAGCTCATTTTGAGCACACGGTTTTAGTGCTGAAGGACAAAGCTGAGATTCTGACTACATTCAAATACATAGAAGAAACGATTATAATTTAAAGATGGCAAAACAAGCAAATATAGAACAAGACGGTACAATATCCGAGGCTCTATCTAATGCCATGTTTAGAGTTGAATTAGCAAATGGGCACAAGCTGATTGCCACAATTTCTGGTAAAATGCGAATGCATTATATAAAAATCTTACCGGGTGATAAAGTTCGCTTAGAAATGACCCCGTATGATTTAAGTAGAGGTAGAATAGTTTACAGGTATAAATAAGATTACCAATGAAAGTTAAAACTTCCATAAAGAAAAGGAGTGTCGATTGCAAAATAATAAGACGCAACGGCAAGCTGTATGTTATTAACAAAAAGAACCCAAGGTTTAAACAAAGACAAGGTTAATTATTATGGCAAGGATTGCAGGTGTAGATATCCCAGATCGTAAGCGCGGTGAAGTCGCTTTGACCTATATATTCGGAATAGGTCGTCGTTCTGCTCAATCGATTTTGACTAAAGCAGAAGTTGATTGGAATAAAAATGTGTCAGAATGGAATGACGATGAGGCGAATGCTATTCGTGCCATCATTTCAGGAGAATACAGAACAGAAGGTGTTTTGAAATCTGAAGTGCAAATGAGCATCAAACGATTGATGGACATTGGCTGTTACAGAGGTCTTAGACATAGAAAAGGTTTACCTGTTCGTGGTCAAAGAACAAAAAACAATAGTCGTACTCGTAAGGGTAAGAGAAAAACTATTGCTAATAAAAAGAAAGCTACTAAGTAATTAAATATGGCTCAGCAAACAACATCCAAAAGAAAGGATAAAGCTAAAAAGAGAGTTGTCATCGTTGAATCTGTTGGACAAGTTCACATCCAATCTACATTCAACAACATCATCATCTCTATCACAAATAACAGCGGACAAGTAATTTCTTGGTCTTCTGCTGGTAAAATGGGATTCAGAGGTTCTAAGAAAAATACTCCATACGCTGCGCAAGTAGCTGCTCAAACTTGCGGTCAAGTTGCATTTGACCTAGGATTGCGTAAAGTAGAAGTGTTTGTTAAAGGGCCAGGTGCAGGTCGTGAATCTGCAATACGTACAATTCAAAATGTAGGTATCGAAGTCTCTTTAATAAAAGACGTTACTCCTCTACCTCATAATGGATGTAGACCTCCTAAGAGAAGAAGAGTATAATACAATTTGATAATTAGTTACACAAAATAAACTACAGGGAAAATGGCTCGTTATACAGGTCCCAAGGTAAAAATTTCAAGAAAATTCGGTCAACCTATTCTAGGAGAAAGCAAAGCGCTTACAAAAAAGAATTACCCTCCTGGTATGCACGGAAGAAACAGAAAGCGTAAAGCTTCTGAATATTCAGTTCAGTTGAGAGAAAAACAAATGGTTAAATACACTTATGGTGTATTGGAAAGACAATTTGCTAAAACATTCGATAGAGCATTACGCAAAGAAGGCATCACAGGTGTTAACTTGTTGAAATTCTTGGAAGCTCGTTTAGACAATACAGTATATCGTTTAGGTATTGCTCCTACTCGTCGTGCAGCTAGACAATTAGTCCTTCACAAACACATTACTGTAAATGGTGAGTTAGTAAATATCCCATCATATTCATTGAAACCAGGTGATCTTATCGCGGTTCGTGAAAAATCAAAGTCATTAGAGATAGTAGCTGATAGCTTATCTGTTCGTGCAAACAAAAAATATTCTTGGTTAGAGTGGGACTCTTCTCAATTGGCTGGTAAATTTATCAACTATCCACAAAGAGATGAAATTCCTGAGCCTATTCAAGAGCAGTTGATTGTCGAATTATACTCTAAATAATAGCGTTTCTTAACAAAGAATCATTTAACCGGTCTTATTATATGTCTATATTATCATTTCAAATGCCTGAAAAGGTGGTAATGGAAAAAGCAGATGACTTTCACGGTCTGTTTGAATTCAAGCCACTTGAAAAAGGATATGGAGTAACAATAGGTAATGCTCTTAGAAGAATTCTATTATCTTCTTTAGAAGGGTATGCCATCACCGGAATCAAAATACCTGGTGTTTTACACGAATTCTCTACCATTGCTGGTGTTAAAGAAGACGTTACTGAGATTATCCTTAACTTGAAACAAGTACGTTTCAAAAAGATATCTGAAGTTAATGAATCTAGAATTGTTGTAAACGTTAAGAAACAAGACGTATTCACTGCTGGTGATATCGCTAAGTTTACTTCTGCTTACCAAATTTTAAATCCTGATTTCGTGATTTGTCATTTGGATTCTGCTACTAACTTTGAAATTGAGCTTTCAATTGAAAAAGGTAGAGGCTATGTTCCAGCGGAAGAAAACAAACCAACAGAACAAGTATTCGGATATATTCCAATTGATGCAATCTTTACGCCAATCAAAAACGTAAAATTCAGCATTGAAAATACAAGGGTAGAACAAAAAACAGATTACGAGAAATTAGTTCTTGAAATCCAAACAGACGGTTCTATTCACCCTGAAGATGCATTAAAAGGTTCAGCAAACATTTTGATCAAACATTTCATGTTGTTCTCTGATCAAACAATGACTTTCGAGTCAGTGAAAGCTGACGAAGAAGAAACAGTGGATGAAGAGTTCTTACACATGAGAAAGTTATTAAAAACTAATCTTGCAGACTTAGACCTTTCTGTACGTGCATACAATTGCTTAAAAGCAGCTGACATTAAAACGTTAGGTGAACTTGCAGCACTTGATATTTCAGACATGATGAAGTTCAGAAACTTTGGTAAAAAATCATTGGCTGAATTAGAGCAGTTGATACAAGACAAAAACTTATCTTTTGGAACGGACGTTTCAAGGTATAAAATTGATGAAGATTAATAGGAAATGAGACACGGTAAAAAAATAAATCACTTAGGCAGAACTGCCTCACATAGAAAAGCTTTATTGTCTAACATGGCTTCTTCTTTGATAGTGCACAAAAGAATTTCTACGACTGTAGCGAAAGCGAAAGCACTTAGAAAATACGTTGAGCCTTTGCTTACAAAAGCTAAAACTGACTCTACGCATTCTAGAAGGGTTGTTTTCTCTTACTTACAAGACAAAGAATCTATACAAGAATTATTTGGTGGAATAGCTGAAAAAATCGCTTCAAGACCAGGTGGATATACTAGAATTTTAAAAACGGGTAATCGTCTTGGGGATAATGCTGATATGTGCATCATTGAACTGGTTGACTACAACGAAAACTATTCTAAAGACACGAAAGTGAAGGCTACGACAAGAAGAAGTCGTCGTCCTGCGGATAAAAAAGCTGACACTGCTGCTGAAACAGTAAAAGGAGCTGATTCAACTGAAAAATCTGAATAAATTTATTTGTTAACGATTTACACGATAGTGTCCATAAACATTACAATGTGATATAAAAAAGGATTTGGCTTTTGTCGAATCCTTTTTTTATTTTGCAGGCATACGAACAATTACTACGCTTCGCACTTAATATTTCACCGATCTTTAACCGTTACATAAAATATGAAATACAGCGATCGAAAACCAGCTTACCTGATGCTTGAAGATGGCACTTACTACAAAGGAGTAGCTGTTGGCAAAATAGGTACTACGTCTGGTGAAATCTGCTTCAACACAGGTATGACTGGTTACCAAGAAATTTATACGGATCCGTCATATTTCGGTCAAATCATCATCAATACCAATAGCCATACTGGAAACTACGGTACTGTAGACATTGAGCAAGAGTCTGAAAGTGTAAAATTTAGCGGTTTAGTTTGCCGTGCATTCTCTCCGAATTATTCTAGAAAAGATGCTACCGACTCTTTGCAAGGCTATTTTGAAAAGAATGGTGTGGTGGGTATTAGTGAAGTCGATACACGTGAAATCGTGCGTCACATCCGCGATAAAGGAGCAATGAATGCGGTCATCTCTTCTGAAGTTGAAGATATTGCTGAATTGAAAGCTCTTGTTGCTAAGGTTCCTTCTATGAAAGGCCTAGAGTTATCTAGTCGTGTGAGTACAAAAGAGCCTTATTTCTTAGGCAATCCAGAGGCTAAATACAAAGTTGCTGTTTTAGACTTAGGGGTTAAACGAAACATTTTAACTAATTTTACAGAAAGAGATATGTATTGCAAAGTGTTCCCTTGCAAGACTACTTTTGATGAAATGAAATCTTGGAATCCTGACGGATATTTTATCTCAAACGGACCTGGTGATCCATCGGCTACTACTTATGCCATCGATACAGTAAAAGAAATTTTAAAAGCTGAAAAACCTTTGTTTGGTATTTGTCTAGGACATCAAATATTGGCTGAAGCCAATGGTATCTCTACTTATAAAATGCGCAATGGTCATCGTGGCTTAAATCACCCTGTTAAAAATTTAGTAACGGGCAAGTCAGAAATTACATCACAAAATCACGGATTCGCAGTGGATGCGAATGAAGTAGGGTCTAATGATAATATAGAAATCACCCATGTGAACTTGAATGACAATACCATTGAAGGGATCAGAATAAAAAACAAACCCGCATTTTCTGTACAGCACCATCCAGAAGCGGCTCCAGGACCTCATGATTCTAGGTACCTATTTGATAATTTTGTACAAATGCTTTCTAAATAAACATAATAACTTAAATTTTCTAACATGAGTTTAATTGAACAAATCGTAGCAAGACAAATTTTTGATTCAAGAGGTAACCCTACTATTGAAGTAGATGTGCATACTGAGAATGGTTTTGTAGGTCGTGCAGCTGTACCATCTGGTGCATCTACAGGAACACACGAAGCTGTAGAGTTGAGAGATGGAGACAAGTCTGCATACATGGGTAAAGGCGTATTGAAAGCTGTTCATAACGTAAATGAAATCATAGGACCTGAATTATTAGGAGCTTCTGTATTCGAACAAAACTTGGTTGATAAAATCATGATCGAATTAGACGGTACACCAAACAAAGGTAAACTAGGCGCTAACGCTATCTTAGGTGTTTCTTTAGCTTTGTCTAAAGCTGCTGCTCAAGAAGCTGGTATGCCTTTATACCGCTACATTGGCGGAGTGAGTGCTAATACTCTTCCTGTACCAATGATGAACATCATCAATGGTGGTAGCCATGCTGATAACTCAATCGACTTCCAAGAGTTTATGATTATGCCAGTTGGTGCATCTTCATTCACTGAAGCGATGAAAATGGGAACTGAAATATTCCATAACTTAGCAAAAGTATTGAAAGCAAATGGAATGTCTACTAACGTTGGTGACGAAGGTGGATTTGCTCCAAACATCGCATCAAACGAAGAAGCACTTAAAACTGTAATTCAAGCGATTGAAAAAGCAGGTTTCAGACCAGGCGAAGATGTAATGATTGCTTTTGATGCAGCAGCTTCTGAGTTCTACGATGCAGAAACTAAAATGTACCATTTGAAAAAATCTACAGGAGAAAAATTAACTTCTTCTCAAATGGCTTCATTCTGGGCTGATCTTGCTAAACGTTATCCAATCGCTTCTATCGAAGACGGTATGGCTGAAGACGATTGGTCAGGATGGGCTGAGTTGACTAAATTATTAGGTCACAATACTCAATTGGTAGGCGATGATTTGTTCGTAACGAATGTAACTCGTTTACAAGAAGGTATCGATAAAAAAATCGCCAATTCAATCTTGGTAAAAGTAAATCAAATTGGTTCTCTTACTGAAACCATCAGTGCTGTAGCAATGGCTCAAAGAGCTAACTATACATCTGTAATGAGTCACAGAAGTGGCGAGACGGAAGATTACACCATTGCTGATTTGGCTGTTGCATTAAATTGCGGACAAATTAAAACGGGTTCTTGCTCTCGTTCTGATCGTATGGCTAAATACAATCAATTATTGAGAATTGAAGAAGAACTAGGTGAAACAGCATATTTCCCTGGCAAAGCGTTCAGAAAATAGTTTCTATTTATACTATTTCAAATAGAATAAATTAATTTAAGTCCTCTCTCATATCTAATGGGAGAGGACTTTCGCTTTTTACGTTTAATGCTTATCTTGGTACAAAATAACGTAAGTATGTTATCTAAAATCCCTTCCTTCTTTAAGAGTTTCTATTTCCTGTTTTCCTTAGGATTTTTTATATGGATGTTGTTTTTCGATACCAATGATTTGATCAATCAAGTACGGATGAAACATCAACTTTTACGTTTAGAAGAAGACAAAGAATACTATACAGAAAGAATAGAAGAAGTTAAAGTTGAACGAGAAGCTTTACTGGGCGATAAGCAAAAACTGGAAAAATTTGCGCGTGAAAATTACCTTATGAAAAAACCTTCAGAAGATGTATACATCTTAGTGGAAGAATAAGACGTACAAGACAACAATAGAAAACATAATTCAATAGCATATATACGAATGGGAATGAAGTGGATGAAATGGGAAGACATGTCGCCAGAGCGATGGATGAAAGGAATGTGGATCATGGCTGCAGCTATGGTCTATCAAGCCATTGTCTTTTCTTTGTTGGTAGAAGTAAATTTCTTGGGATACTTTGGGCAAATGCCCGATTGGAATGACCTGGAAAATCCCAAACACGAATTAGCGTCTGAAGTGTATTCTTCCGATGGGGTATTACTTGGTAAGTATTACCGCGAAAATCGTTCACCGGTAAAGTACTCGCAAATTTCTCCGAATGTATTGAACGCACTCATCGTTACTGAAGACATGCGTTTTTACGATCATTCAGGCATTGACTTCAAAGGCTTCTTTGCTATTTTTTACTACTTGGTAAAAGGTGATCAACGCGGCTCCAGTACCATTACACAGCAGCTTGCGAAGAACTTATATAAGACCAGAGGAGAAAATTACCAAGGTTGGTTGGGTTATATACCAGGAGTTTCTACGGTATTGGCGAAAGCGAAAGAATGGAAATTGGCAATTAAATTAGAAAGAGCATATACGAAGAATGAAATCTTGACACTGTACCTGAATACAGTTGATTTCGGCAGTAATTCATTTGGAATAAAAGTAGCTTCGAAAACATTTTTTGGTACCTCTTCAGACAGTTTAGATGTTACACAAGCTGCTATGCTTGTGGGTATATTGAGAGCACCGACTTTATTCAGTCCTATCCTTAATCCTACCAATTGCATCAACAGAAGAAATACAGTACTCGATTTGATGAGAGAAAATGCATTGATTACGCAAGTGGAGTTTGATACGTATACTCAACTTCCTTTGGGCTTGAACTATAGTGTGGAAAACCACACACAAGGCAGTGCTACTTATTTCAGAGGCGTATTGAGTCAGTTTTTAATCAGTTGGTGTAAAAAAACAGGAAGAGATTTATACGGTGATGGATTGAAAATTTATACCACCATCGATTCTAGAATACAACTGCATGCGGAACAAGCGATGGAGCAACACATGGCGACCATTCAAAAAAGATTTTTCAAACATTGGGAAGGGCACAATCCGTGGCGTTATGAAAACAAAGAAGAGATTCCTAATTTCTTAAGAGATGCGGCAAAGAAAACAGACCGATACAAGAAACTCAAAGAAAGGTATCCTCACCATCAAGATTCGATTTGGTATATCATGAACAAACCCGTTGCGATGCGTGTGTTTTCATGGGCAGGAGATCGTGATACGATTTTGAGTCCGATGGATTCATTGTCTTACTACAAACATTTCTTGCATGCAGGTTTCATGACGATGGATCCTAATACAGGAGAAATAAAATCGTGGGTTGGAGGAATTAATTTCAAACATTTCAAGTACGATCACGTGAAGCAAAGCAAGCGTCAACCAGGATCGGCATTCAAACCTTTTGTGTATACTGCTGCATTGGCCAATGGATACAGTCCTTGTTATTTGGTGCAAGATTCTCCAATTACCTTTGAATACGACGAAGAAGGTAAACACATGACTTGGACGCCTAAAAATGCCGATCGTGTGTATACTTACGATTCTCTTACCTTACGCAGAGCCATGGCACGTTCAGTGAATACCATTGCGGCTAAAGTCATGAACATGGTCGGTGTTGATGAAGTGGCTAAGTATGCTCATCGCTGCGGTATAGAAAGTCCGCTTACTGAAATCCCTTCTTTATGTTTAGGATCTAGTGATGTATCGGTTTTTGAAATGACAGGTGCTTATTCCACCTTCGTAAACAAAGGTATTTGGACAGAGCCTCATTTTGTTTCTCGCATTGAAGACCATAATGGAAACATCATTCAAGAGTTTGTTGCTAAAACACGTGATGCAATCAGTGAAGAAGTAGCGTATGCCATGGTACACATGTTGCGTGGTGGTACAGAAGAAGGTGGTGGTACGTCGCAAGCATTATTTCAATGGAATGTATTTCGCGGTAATGAAGTCGGTGGAAAGACCGGTACAACGTCTAATTATTCTGATGGTTGGTTTATGTGTATTACCAAAGGTTTGGTAGGAGGCATGTGGGTTGGTGGAGACGATCGCAGCATACATTTCAGGACATCACAAACAGGGGAAGGTTCTAAAACAGCATTGCCGATGTTTGGTATCTTTTTAGAAAAAGTTTACCAAGACACATCGTTGCATGTAGAACGAGGCTACTTTAGAAAGCCAAAGAAAATGACCATCAACCTCAATTGTCCTCGACGTCCTGAGAAAATAATTCCAGATTCTTTATCGGGATTAGAATTGGAGGGCGAGGAAGATTTCTTAGGGGTAGAAATTGATTCTACTTTATAATTGCATTACATAAAGGTCAAACGATGAATTTATTTTTATCAAAGAAAAAAGCAACATGGATTTTTTTTAGCATGCTGCTTATTCAAATGTTATCGTACCATTATTTCGATTACATTCAAATGGAACCTCGGTCGCTCCATTCATGGAGACAAACAGATTGCTTATCGTTTGTGCTGAATTTTTATAATGAAAGAACGACTTTCATGGAGCCAGGGGTAAATAACCTAGGACCAACGGGCGATGGAAAGATAGCCAGTGATTTCCCCATCATTCAATATGCCGTTGCTCAAGTTTGGAAAGTAACAGGAGTCAGTACGATGGTATACCGTTTTGTTGACTTATTATTTTTAACCTTGGGTTTGTATTATTGTTTCAAGCTGTTTAGTTATTGGTTCAAAGAAAATTACGTCTTGGCTATTTTAATGACAGGCATCATCTATACCTCAACGATATTGGCTTATTACGGCCCCACGTCATTGAGTGACATACAAGCTTTCGGATTGAGTTGCACCGCCTTTTATTATTTCATACTGTGGTTGGATAAAAAGCAATACAAGTATATTATCATTGCAGTATTGGTATTTGCATTTGCAGGCTTATTGAAAATGTCTTCTGCATTCATTTATATGATTGCTCTTGCTTACCTTGTTACGCGATTACTTTTTGGAAAAGCAGAAGATAAAAAAGGCTTGCTTTCACTCTTCACAATACCTTTATTGTTTCTGCCTTTCATTCCTTGGTATGCTTGGTATACTTATGTATACGAATACAATCAAATACACAACAATGGATTTTTTCTCATAGGGATTTTACCTTTTTGGAAAATACCAATGGCAGAAATTTATAATATTATCAACGGACTTTTTTGGAGTTTGATGTTACCGAGTGTGTTTAATATCCAGTTACTGTTTTTGTTATTTCTAGTGGTGGGGGCTTTTTTAGGCTATCATATTAAAGCTTTTTTTACGGAGACTTATCTACGCTTGCTTATACCCGTTCTAGTTTTTGCGAGCTATATGGTATTGTTTTTCGAAGTGTTTAAAGTGCACGATTATTACTTCCTCAATATGATTCCGATTTTAATTATTGTAGTCGGCTTAATGATCAATCACTTGTTGAATAAATTTCCTCATTTGATTTACAATAAGAAATTTATACTCGGTTTGTGTTTATTACTCGTCGTGCTTACTTTTCAAACGGCTCTCAATACGAGGGCAAGAATTGAGATGAGTGATGATTCGAAGATCAGCCGTGCATTGATGAAAAAATCGACGGAAGACTTTTACAATTGGAATACCTTTTATGATCGTTCTCGTTACGAGATTTTAGAGCGCATTACAGAAGAAACGCTCGACAGTATTGGCATAACGAATGATAAGCAAGTGCTTTGCTTAGGAGACCTAACGATTAACCGTGGGCTCTATTTAATTGACAGACTAGGCTACAGTAGTTTTGGAAACTCATTAGAATCAGCACCTCAATTTATAGAGGAAAAGAAACAAACAGGTCTTTATTACCTTATATTAATCGAACCCGATTGGTTGACGAATGAAGGCTTGAAGCCTTATTTGAAAAACAAGGTGTACGAAAAGGATGGAACGTCTATTTATAAACTATAAAAAGTATTCACAGCTTTTTATACAACGAAGGGTTTACGACATTTTGTTTTTTAAGGTATGAAATCCATTCTATTCAATAGTGATAAAATGAAACCTGAACGTTTCTTCCTTATAATAGCTTTTCTTTTCGGGGTATCATTTCTTGTACTGACGCCGCCTTTCCAGTCTCCCGATGAGATCAATCATTTTTATAAGGCATATCAAATTTCAGAAGGTCAATTTGTGTCTGTAAAAGAAGATCAGCGGGTAGGAGGATACATTCCAGTAAGCCTGGTTAAAGTTACGGAACTTTTTTTGGGCTTACGGTGGAATGCAGCATCGAAAATAAATTCTAAAACGATTCTAGGGCAGTTTGCCATTCCTTTAAACGAGAAAGAAAAGGTGTTTGTAGATTTTCCGAATACTGCCATGTATTCTTTTGTTTCTTATCTTCCTCAAGCTTCTATAATCTGCGTGTTAAGAGTATTTGAAAGTCCGCCATTGGTGCTGTTTTATGGTGCTCGTTTTTTCACCTTGTTGTGTTGGATATGGAGTGTTTTTTATGTCCTTAAAATAATTCCTTTTTACAAGTGGTTTTTCGTACTGATGACTTTATTGCCCATGTCAGTTTTTATCAATATGTCATTGAGTGCAGACATGGTTACCAACTCTATTAGCTTTATTTTAATCTCCTATCTTTTAAAGCTAGCCTATGAAGAAGATCGCATCAGCAATAAGAAAATGGCTTTCGTTTATCTATTGGTCTTTTTGTTAGCGTCTGCTAAGCTTGTTTATATTCCAGTGATCGTATTGTTTATTTTAATTCCAAAAGAAAAATGGCATAAGCCAAGTGTCTACTACACTCAAGGGATAGGTCTTTTTGTTTTCGCTTTTGCTACGGTTGTGATGTGGTCTATGATCATGGCGCATTTGTATACACCCTATAGTGTATACAATACTCAATTTCGAGATGGTATTACCTTAGTATCTTGCGCAAACATGTACGAGCAATTACATTATATTTTAACACATGGTTTTTACATATTCAAGGTGTTAATGCATTCTATGAAGTATAGTTTTGATATGTATTTCCAAGGCTGTATTGGCACCTTTGGTTGGCTTGACACCTACCTGCCAATGTCTGTGATTCATGCATCGTATGCAGTGCTTTTTATTGTGGCGTGTTTAGATGGAGCCAAAGCATATACGCTAAGTTTATATAATAAATGTATTATACTTTCCAGTTTACTTGCAACACTGTTTTTAATTTTGGTGTCTCAGCATTTAACCTGGGACTGTGTTGGGGGAGATGTTATTTTAACAATTCAGGGCAGGTATTTTATGCCAGTGTTCCCTTTATTGTTTTTACTGTGCTATAGAGACAAGAGTGTGCAGCCTAAAATTGTAGTATGGCTAGTGATGTCATTTTCAATTGTTATTTTATTACTGACGATGAAAGTGCTTTACGAAAGGTATTATATCAGTTGATTTATCATAGCTGATGTATTATAAACAAGAAAGCCTCCCACTATTAGCGGGAGGCTTTCTTGTTTATAATCTGAATGATTTCTATTTACAAAAAATCTTTTTCGTATTCGTTGCTGTTACGTTACCCAATTCAATCGCTTTGTCGATGTCTTGGCAACCGCTTTCTTTCTCACCCGTTTTTTGTTTCGCCACGCCTCTGTTATAGAATGCAACGTCGTTGGTAGGATTAATCTCAATGGCTTTGTTATAGTCTTCTACAGCACCTTTGAAATCGTTTAGTTTAGACTTTGCAATCCCTCTGTTGAAGTATGCGTCACCAGAACCAGGATTCGCTTCAATGACTTTGCTGTAATCTTCTGAGGCTCCTTTGTAGTCTAATAAAATGATTTTAGCATCGGCTCTTCTTGTAAATGCTTTTTCATCTTTAGGATTCAATTCAATAGCTTTGTTATAATCTAACAATGCGCCTTTTACATCCTTCATTTGTTTTTTAGTAAAGCCTCTGTTGCTGTAGTATTCTCCAGCCGTAGGGTTGAGGGTAACGGCTTTTGTAAAGTCTTCTAAAGCACCTTTGTAATCTTTGGCTTCATCTTTTATAACACCTCTGTTACTATAGGCTTCATCGTTTTTAGGATTAATCTCGATGGCTTTGTTATAATCGTTTGTTGCACCCGTATGGTCGTTACGTTCTTTGTAAATGTTACCGCGATTTACGTAAGCAGCTTCACTTTTAGGATTTAATTCTAGTGTTTTATCAAAGTCTTCCATGGCACCATCCTTATCGTCTAGTGCTAGTTTAGCGATACCTCTTTTCACAAGTGCTTGTTCGCTCTTTGGATTTATTTCTAATGCTTTGTTGCAGTCTGCAATGGCTCCTTTATAATCTTTCAACTTGTTTTTTGCATTGGCTCTGCTTAAGTACGCTTTTTCATTTTGCGCATTCAATTCAATGACTTTGCTAAAATCTTCTATGGCTTTGCTGTATTCTCTTGCAGCGCTTTGTGCTAAACCTCTGTTGTAGTAAGCTTCTTCGTTGGAACTGTTGAGCTCAATTACTTTTGAATAATCAGCCATGGCACCTGCATTGTCTTTGCTGTCTCTTTTGCAGTTGGCTCTGTTCAAATAAGCACTTTCACTTTTAGGATCAAGCTCAATGGCTTTCGTATAATCTACAATGGCACCTTTGAAATCTTTGGTTTCTGCTTTAGCGATTCCTCTTTTCGTGTAGACATCATTTTCTGTCGTTTTTAATTCAATCGCTTTGCTGTAATCTGGCAAGGCGGCTTTATAATCGCCCGTGGCTGCTTTGGCAACACCTCTATAAAAGTAGGTGTCTCCATCTTCAGGGTCTAAGGTAATAGACTTGGTAAAGTCAACGATGGCACCTTTGTAATCTTTCAATTCAGTTTTTGCATAGCCACTTCTATCAAGCGCTTCTTCGTTCGATGGATTGAGGGCTAAGGCTTTGGTATAATCTGCCGAAGCACCAGCATAGTCCTTGGTACCAGCCTTTGCAATCCCCCTGTTCAAATACGAGTTTTCGCTTTTAGGGTCCAACTCAATGGCTTTATTGTAATCATCAATTGCTCCAACAAAGTCTTTAGCTTCTAGTTTGAGATCGCCGCTTTTGCTGAATTTTTTCGCCGACTGACTGTAACTTAACGTGCTGAAAAGTAAGCCAGCCATAATAAAGAGGAGTGTTTTCATGCCTTTTGTTTGTTTTTAATTTGTAAAAAGTGAATAGAGAATAAGTAGGTTGAGTGCATTCGTCTGTGTTTGGTAACTTACTTTAAGAAGTAAAAGCAACGGCTTAAACTTAAAAAAGTTTGTTATTTATTACATCACCACATTTCAATATAAGGTATTTTTTCAATGAACACAGGACTTTTTTTGAAATGATGCTTAAAAAGCGTTTTGGGCTTTTTTTAGACCGTTAAACAAGCATTTTTCCATAAAAAAGGCTCTTGAAAAGTGTAAAAATGGAATAATAAAGGTCAAAAAAAGGCTTAAGTACATAGGTTTTGCACACCGTTATGACATCTTCATCTTGTTAAGGTTGCTTTTTGTAAAGAAATGAACGAAGCGAAATAGCATTTATGCTGTAAAATGAAAAGGACGACATCGGCTTTCGCCTAGTCGTCCTTTTACTCTTCAACCCTCTCTATTGTTATGCTAGTGCTTCGTCGTGTTGAGAAACATCTAGTCCTAATCTTTCTTCTTCTTCGTTTACACGAAGAGGTATAATTTTATCTGTAATGAACAAGAGTGCTAATGAAGCGCCAAATGCAAAAACAGAAACAATGACTAATGCTAACAAGTGTTTTGTAAATAAGGCTGTTTCTCCAAACCAAAGACCTTGTTCTACTACTGCTGAGTTAACAGCACTGCTAGCAAATACGCCTGTAAGTAACATACCTACCATACCACCTACACCGTGACAAGCAAATACATCGAGTGTATCATCTAATTTAGAACCTGCTCTCCAATGTGCAACGATGTTTGAGATGACAGAAGCAATTGCACCAATGAAAATTGATACCGGAACGGTTACAAAACCAGATGCTGGAGTGATGGCAACAAGTCCAACTACTGCACCGATACAGAAACCTAGAGCAGAAACTTTTTTGCCACGAGTGACATCAAACAATACCCAAGCCAATCCACCTGATGCACCAGCGATGTGTGTTACAGCAAAAGCTGATACGGCTAATTGTCCTGCTCCACATGCAGATCCTGCGTTAAATCCAAACCAGCCAAACCATAACAAAGCAGTACCTAACAATACGTAAGGAATGTTTGCTGGAGGCAATACAGCTGCTTCGATGTGCGCTTTACGACGTTTCAAATACAAAGCTCCTGCTAATGCAGCCCAACCTGCACTCATGTGTACTACGGTACCACCAGCGAAATCCAATACACCTAATTTAAACAAGAAACCGTCAGGGTGCCATGTCCAGTGTGCCAAAGGAGCATATACTACTACACAGAACATTACCATGAATAATACAAACGCACGGAAGTTAATACGTTCTGCTAATGCACCAGAAATTAACGCTGGTGTAATAACCGCGAATTTCATTTGAAAGAATGCAAACAAGGCAAATGGAATCGTGAACTTCAATTGATCTGCAGAACCCAATACTAAGGCATGATCAAATACATTATTGAACAACAAGAATGTTGTTGGGTTACCGATAAATCCGCCAATAGAATCACCAAAGGCAAGACTGAAGCCGAATAATACCCAAAGAACAGAAATAACACCCATGGCAATGAAAGATTGCAACATGGTAGAAATTACATTTTTATGGTTTACCATACCACCATAAAAGTAAGCTAATCCTGGTGTCATTAAGAGTACTAAACCTGATGCAACAAGCATCCAAGCTGTATCGCCCGAATTGATGCCTTCGGTAACGGCTGCTCCCGGAATTGGGGAGAACAGCGCGCAAATGGCGAGGCCTAAAAGAACGAGTAAAGGAATCCACGTAGGTTTTTGAGTTATCATAACGTTTCGTTTTAGTTTTAATGAATTTAGAGGGTTTTATATAGAGATTGAGGAGTATTAGTATTTGTAAATTAAAGCCATACCGATTGTAGTCTGTGTTTTCAAGTCATACAAACCAGCTGTTGTGCTGTTGAAGAATTCTTTGTTCGCCATATCCATACGCACTTCAGGTTTGATAAGCAAGTGTCCGCTAGCAGCCGTAAAGGTTCCTGTAAGGGTTGCTGATTGCATCACGAGTCCTTCTGTAGTAGAAATTCTTAATGCTCTGACAGCAGAAGTGTTATCGAAGACTTCATAACGTGCTCCTAAGCTAAATGTAGGTTTAAAACTGTAGTTGGTATACACTGCAACGCCACCCCAAGTTTTAGCCGTTGTCGAATCTTGATCTGTACCTGCTTGGTAGTTACCTGTTTGAGATCCAAACGCAGCATTAAGGCCTACTAAGAATTTGTCAGTCACTAAGTAAGTGGTAGTAACATCGCCTAATGCATAGGTTCCAGGAGGAGTTGATCCCGTTGAATCTGCATCCGCTTCGCTTGAGACGATACCGTTTAAGTATAGATTCCAACCTGTTACCGGCACTAATGCTAATTGACCGATGATACCTTTTGATCTGTTGTTATCATACAGTGCATCAACATTGTTCACGACACCAGCCATAAGGGCGATTTTGTCTGTGAAAGCATATTGCGCTTTTACCCCGATGTGGTAGAAAGGACCGTTGTTGAATAAGTTTGAAAGAGAGTAGTTGTAGTTAATAGGAGCATCAATTACTTCATAACCGATGTGAGTACCAAACTGACCCGCTGTTAAGGTTAGTTTTTTGATCGGTCTCCAGTTAAAATAAGCTTGTTTGATCGCCAAAGAGGTTGATCCTCCACCTAGTGGTCCAATAACATTACCATAGTTTCCTAAATCTGCATTGGGTCCAAAGGTCAAATCAACCACAACATCAGATTTTTCATTGGGCGAGTAGGTAATTTTCGTTTGAACTAAGCCAAGTCCAAATGTTCCAGATCTTTGATCGAAAGCTCGAGCAGTTCCAGATGCACCTAAGTTATTGCGTGAAGCAGGATTATTTAAGTTACCGAAGTAGTATGTATCGATATATCCTGAAAAGGTGAATTTTTTATTTTCTTCTGTCGTAGCCGTTGAGTCTTGTGCGAATCCAGAAAAGCTTGAAAGCATACACAGTAAAATGATCGTTCTTCTTCTCATAGTTGTACTTTTTTTATGTGAATTGAAAATGATTATGTACAAAGGTTTGTTATAAAAAATTAAAAACCAAAATATATGTTAAAACTTTAACCATAAAATCGTAATAATACAGTAAAAAGTAGAAAATAGGATAAAATTTTACCTAGTTTTCTAAAAATACTAGTTGTTTTTCTTTAAAATACTTAAAAAATAAATTGAGTACACGGAATATGTGGTTTTGTCTTTTTTTTGTAAATTATTGAATTATAGATATTTGTGTTTTTAAGCAAACGTCGTGATTGATTTTCCTTCTATGGAAGGAATAATATGGGGTGTTTTTGCATCAGACTGCATAAAAAAAGCCAGACTTCACTTTTTGTGTAGTCTGGCTCAATATTTTACTTTATTAGAGATAATAGCTCTAAATTTTAATCTATAGTTAGGTGGAATATTAATTATAAACTAGGGTTTGCTTAAAGTAGCAACTCCAAAATTTACGCTGTATTGTGTACACCAAACAATGACATAAGGGTAAGATTCCCAGTCGGCACCAGCAGGAATATCAAGATTAATAGCACTATTCGTATAGCCTCCGTCCAAGTCTGCTATTTTAAGGACATTGCCTGCACTGTAGCTCGCAGATTTGGACAAGAAGACATCGGCATCGGGTGCAGGGGTCATATTATACTCTGTAAGACGAAGAATATGCTTGTCCCCATCCTTTATAATGAAACTCTTTCCAGACAAGCCATGGTCGTATCCTGTAAAGGTGCCTTTTTTTAAGGTGTCAGATTGTACCCCGACCACGTCAGTAACTTGCTGGGATGGTCCATCATCCTCTTTTTTCTTGCAAGACAGAGCAGTGCCAAAAATGATGAGTATGAATGCAAGGGTTAAGAAAGTTTTCATAAGGGAAATGGTTTTAATGTGATTGAAAAGGTTTGAAAGAAACAGCTAGGAAGCCCATGTAGGCTTTGTTACGAAAACGGTCGTTGGAAACTTCGCCGTTGTTAAAGCTTAAGGTTTGAGGTGTCGTGTATTCGGAAAAGAAATAATTAAACCCTCCGCGAATAGCCCATCGAGGACTAAGCCAATAGCGCACATAAAACTCAGACGTTAGGCTGCCTTTGTCGTTATCGCCAATGAGCAAGAGGTTAAAGACAGTAGGTTTTGATTGTTGAACCGGTGAATAGCCAGGGTCAAGGGAAGACGATAGAATGCTGCTCTTTTGCGCAGATCCAAAACTAAAGCCTATCGCGTCGATGTTAAAGCCGAGGTCGAGTTTTTTAAACAAGGTATATTGAAGGTGTATGTTTGCATTTAAGGTATTTACTTGGGCGTTGATCAAGGACAAGGTGTCGATTTGATCCTCGTTTGAGGTGTACTTAGAAGGTGCTGTCGTATATAAAAGGTTTCCTCCAAAGAAAGAACCGAAGCGTATGCCGTATCCGACTTTAAAACGCTGGTCTTTTTTTCCAAAGCCGTGCAAGTGGCTCCAGCTCATCGAACTTTGAAAAACATCTTTTCCACCAGCAATTGCCATATCAAAGGTATGACCTTCTTTGTACAATGCTTTACTTCCCTGCTGTTGAGCATTAGAAAGCGTGTGAATCAGGAGAAATGCGATTAAGAGGTATTTTTTCATCCGTGTATAATTGTTCTTTTAATGTAGAGTGAACAATTATACACTAGTTTTTGTAAAAAAGAAGTCGGCTAGGCGACATTAAGAAATTACTTCAAGGCTTCGAAAACCAGTTGAAGATCGTGTATTTTTTTAGATCCGACTTTTGCTAGACGTATTGTTAATTCTTGGGAAGGAATTTTCCACGTCAAAGTATTATTTTCTTCGAATGCTTTGGTGTTGAATTTGGCCGAGTAATAATCTTTCAACTCTCTATAGTATAAGCCTTGTCTGTATTCGTTTTCAGGATAAATGAACACTTCTATTTTTGACAGTTTGTTTCCGGTAATTTGATAGGTATAATCTGCCGCCTCCATAGGATCAAGCTGCAAGGAGTAGGTGTTTTCCGAGCTGTCTACCAGTTGGAGTGATGCATTTTTAGCTTTCACCAAACTGCCGTCCATGTTCAAGGCAAAGCCTCTTACCAATCCATTCGGATCTTGAATTAAGGTTTGTACATTTTTATCGTAGGTACTTAAGCGACTTGCTAAGCTGTCTAAACCGTTAGGCAGTTTGGCATCGGACGTTTCCGATTGAATGCTGTCGGAGGTGCAAGCTGTACTCATCCAAGTAAGGAGGAGAAGACTTAAAAATTGCGCGGTGTATTTCATCGTTCTTATGCTTTATTTTCTTTTATAGCCAATTGTCCGCATGCTGCGTCAATGTCTTTGCCTCTGCTTCTACGAATATTTACAACGAGGTCGTGTTGCTCAATGTAGTTTTTAAAAGCCATTAATTTGTCGACAGAAGCATTTTGATAATTGGCTTCTTGAATCGGATTGTATTCGATGATGTTTATTTTACACGGAAATTTTTTCGCGAAAGCAGCCAAGTCTTTCGCATCTTCTAACTCATCGTTTACGCCATCAAAGACGATGTATTCTAAGGTGATCTTACTTCCTGTTTGCTGGAAGAAATTGCTCAATGATTTTGCCAAAACCTTGAGGTTATTGCTCTCGTTGATGGGCATGATTTCATTTCGCTTACTATCATTCGCTGCATGTAAAGACAAAGCCAAATTGAATTTTACTTTGTCTTCAGACAGTTTATCGATCATTTTAGCAACACCTGCTGTAGACACAGTGATGCGTTTGTTGGCCATGTTCAAGCCATTGTCAGCTGTAATTTGTTCTATGCCTTTTAATACATTGGTATAGTTGAGTAAAGGTTCGCCCATACCCATGAACACAATATTGGACAAGGGTTGATTATAATGTTTCTCTGCTAATTTTTTAATCAATACAACTTGATCGTAAATTTCAGCAGGATCTAAGTTTCGTTTGCGGGTCATGTAACCTGTAGCGCAAAACTTACAGGTGAGCGAACAGCCCACTTGTGAAGATACGCAGGCCGTCATGCGATCGTCGGCGGGAATGAGTACGCCTTCAATTAAATTACCATCGAATAAGCGAAACCCACATTTTATGGTGCCGTCGGCACTTACTTGTATACTGTCGATGGTTACAGGTCTAAACTCATATATCTCAGCAAGGGCAGTACGTGTAGCCAAAGAAATGTTTGTCATTTCATCGAAGGATGTAATGGAACGTTTCCATATCCATTCATACACTTGTTTTGCACGGAATGCTTTCTCTCCGATGGAAATGAAAAACTCTTCCAGTTGAGTGGAAGTGCTTTGGCGAATGTCTTTTTTTGAAATGCTTGTCATTGGTACTACAAAAGTACTAATATAAATGACTTGTATTAAAAAAGAGCAGAGAAAGAGAGCGGATAGCGCAGGCAGCGTATTCTCTCTGTTTCTCCGCTCCCCACTCTTTTTTTTTGAATGTCAAAAAGTCTGTAAGTTCCGTAAATCAAGGGATTTACGAGGACAAAATGGCTACAAATTACGCGTATAAAAGAGCGTTTAGAGACAAATTGTCGGGAATAAAGCATTTTGATGGTTTTGGTTTCGTGTTTGTGAATAGAGGGCTAGGAGGAAGAAACTATGAACTTTAATAATTATACAGTAAAGGCTCAGGAAGCCATACAAAAGGCAACAGAAGTTGCTGGTGTAAATCAGCAAATGGGTATTGAACCCGGGCATATTTTAAAAGGCTTAACAGAAGCCGATGAAAGTGTGTCGGATTTCATCTTTAGGAAGTTGAACATCAATAAGCCGTATCTTATTTCTAAGCTCGACGAGCTTATTCAAGCTTATCCTAAAGCCAGTGGTGCGAGTCCTTATTTAACAAACGATGCGAACCAAGTGCTAACAAAAGCTTTGGCTTCCATAGCTGCTTTTGGAGATGAGTACGTAGCCATCGAGCATTTGTGGATTGGGGTATTAGCTGGAAAAGACAAGGCTGCCAATTTGTTGAAAGACCTCGGTTTTACGGATAAGGATTTGAAAGCTGCCATTACAGAGTTGAGGGCAGGGAGTAAAGTGACCGATCAGCATGCAGAAGGCAAGTACCGTTCCTTGGAAAAATATTCCATCAACTTAAATCAACAAGCACGTGCTGGGAAGATCGATCCTGTGATTGGTCGTGACGAAGAAATCAGAAGGGTACTTCAGATCTTAGCACGTCGTACGAAAAATAATCCGATACTCTTAGGTGAGCCCGGTGTAGGTAAAACGGCTATTGTAGAAGGTTTAGCACAACGTATCGTTTCTGGCGATGTGCCTGAAAACTTAAAATCTAAAACCTTGGTATCGCTCGACATGGGTTTACTTGTGGCGGGTGCGAAATACAAAGGTGAGTTTGAAGAACGTTTGAAAGCGGTCATCAAAGAAGTAACAGATTCCGATGGAGAAATTATTTTATTCATCGATGAGATCCATACGCTTGTTGGTGCAGGCGGAGGCGAAGGTGCCATGGATGCTGCTAATTTATTGAAGCCCGCTTTGGCTCGTGGTGAATTGCATGCGATTGGTGCAACGACCTTAAAAGAATATCAAAAATACATCGAGAAAGATAAAGCATTAGAAAGAAGGTTTCAATCGGTTATCGTAGAAGAGCCCAATATACAAGATGCGATTTCTATTCTTCGAGGCATAAAAGATAAGTATGAATTGCATCATGGGGTGCGCATTAAAGACGATGCCATCATTGCTTCTGTAGAGTTGTCGAGCCGTTATATTTCCGATCGTTTCTTGCCGGATAAAGCCATTGACTTAATGGATGAAGCTGCTTCAAAATTAAGGATGGAAATAGATTCGCTTCCAGAAGAATTAGATGAAGTGCAACGTAAGCGTTTACAATTGGAAATTGAACGTGAAGCGATTCGTAGAGAAAACGACAAAGACAAAGAAATTGCCTTAACCAAAGAAATTGCAGAGTTGACTGAAAAAGTAAACGAGTTGCAAGCGCAATGGCAAAATGAGAAATCGGTGATTGTTGGCATTCAAAAAGAAAAAGAAAGCATCGAAGGCTTGAAAGTCGAAGCGGATCAAGCGGAGCGTGCCGGTGACTTTGGCAAGGTAGCGGAAATACGATACGGGAAAATTAAAGAAGCAGAAGAGCGTTTAGAAAAATTCAAAGCGCAACTGGCCGACATGCAATTGCACGGCACCATGTTGAAGGAAGAAGTTTCGGCGGAAGACATCGCTGAAGTCGTAGCGAAGTGGACAGGTATTCCTGTTGCGAAAATGCTACAAAGTGATCGTGAAAAATTATTGTTCTTAGAAGAAGAATTGGGTAAGCGAGTAGCGGGACAAGAAGAAGCGATTGCTGCGATATCAGACGCTGTAAGAAGAAGTCGTGCTGGTTTACAAGATCCGAAGAGACCGATTGGTTCTTTCATTTTCTTAGGTACAACAGGTGTGGGTAAAACCGAATTAGCAAAAACGCTAGCCGATTTCTTATTCAACGATGAAAATGCAATGGTGAGAATTGACATGTCGGAATACCAAGAAAGACATGCGGTAAGTCGCTTGATTGGTGCGCCTCCAGGCTATGTGGGTTATGATGAAGGTGGGCAATTGACCGAAGCGGTGCGTCGTAAACCGTATTCTGTGATCTTGCTCGATGAGATTGAAAAAGCGCATCCCGATGTATTCAACATCTTGTTGCAAGTCTTGGATGACGGTCGATTAACGGACAATAAGGGTCGTGTAGCGAGTTTCAAAAATGCGATTATCATCATGACGTCGAATGCAGGTGCAGAAGTGATACAACATAATTTTGCATCCTTGACAGCTAAAAACGAAGAACAAGTCTTGGCAAAAACAAAGGCAGAAGTGATGGGTATCTTAAAACAAACCATACGTCCTGAGTTTTTGAACCGTATCGATGAGATCGTCATGTTTAAACCGCTTAGTCAAAAAGAGATTCGTAAAATCGTTGACATTCAATTCCGAATTATACGCGCTCGACTCGATGAAAGTGGTATTAAAATAGAAGCCTCTGAAAAAGCCTTAGATAAATTGGCAGAGCTTGGTTATGATCCTCAATTTGGAGCCAGACCATTAAAAAGAGTGATGCAAAGAGAAATCTTAAATCAATTGTCTAAAGAAATCTTGGCAGGGAAAGTGAAAAAAGACAGTGTCATCGGCTTGTCTTTAGATATGGCTGGGGCATTTCAGTTCATCAACCTTGATCAAGTTGAAATGGCATAAAATGGCATTTGAAGGGCTAATTGTCAGTAATTAGAAATTAAGGCAGCTTGAGTCTGCCATAGGACTGAAAAAACAATGCCAGATTGGCACAATTCAGGGCTTGGCAGACAGGTGGCATGCAGATTGTAATAAAGGGAAAAAGAACATATAACAGATTAAAAAAATACAATTATGGGTAAAATTATTGGTATTGACTTAGGTACAACCAACTCATGTGTTTCCGTGATGGAAGGTAATGAGCCGGTGGTTATTCCTAATAGCGAAGGAAAAAGAACGACGCCGTCTATTGTGGCTTTCTTAGAAAATGGAGAACGTAAAGTAGGAGATCCTGCAAAACGCCAAGCGATTACAAATCCAACAAACACGATCGCTTCTATCAAACGTTTCATGGGGAAAAAATTCTCTAAAACGGGTTCTGAAGAAGGACGTATTTCTTACAAAGTAGAAGGCGGAGCTAGCGATACCCCAAGAGTTCGTATCGGCGATCGTTTGTACACACCTCAAGAAATCTCTGCCATGATTCTTCAAAAAATGAAGACAACAGCAGAAGATTATTTAGGTCATGAAGTAACAGAAGCGGTTATTACTGTTCCTGCTTATTTCAACGATGCAGAAAGACAAGCAACGAAAGAAGCAGGTCAAATTGCTGGCTTAGAAGTAAAACGTATCATCAATGAGCCTACTGCAGCAGCTTTGGCTTACGGTTTAGATAAAAAAGATAAAGACATTACGATTGCAGTATTTGACTTAGGTGGTGGTACGTTTGACGTATCGATCTTGGAGTTGGGTGACGGTGTATTCGAAGTGAAATCTACCAATGGTGATACTCACTTGGGTGGTGACGACTTTGATGAGGTAATCATTAAATGGTTGGCTGACGAATTTAAAAGCGATGAAGGTATAGATCTACGTAAAGATCCTATGGCTCTTCAACGTTTGAAAGAAGCAGCTGAAAAAGCGAAAATAGAATTGTCTAGTTCTGCTACTACTGAAATCAACTTGCCTTATATCATGCCAGTTGACGGTATTCCTAAACACTTAGTGAGATCATTGACAAAAGCTAAATTTGAGCAATTGTCTGATGATTTGATCAAACGTACCTTAGAGCCTTGTCGTTTAGCATTGAAAGATGCAGGCTTGAACATCAGCCAAATTGACGAAGTGATCTTAGTAGGCGGATCTACTCGTATTCCTAGAGTGCAAGAAGAAGTGGAGAAATTCTTCGGTAAAAAACCTTCTAAAGGTGTAAACCCTGATGAAGTTGTTGCTATTGGAGCAGCGATTCAAGGTGGTGTATTGACAGGTGAAGTGAAAGACGTCTTGTTATTAGATGTTATTCCTTTGGCTTTAGGTATCGAAACCATGGGTGGTATATTTACTAAATTGATTGAAGCAAATACAACGATTCCTTCTAAAAAATCAGAAGTATTCTCTACTGCATCAGACAGTCAACCTTCTGTAGAAATACATGTATTGCAAGGTGAAAGACCAATGGCAAAAGATAACCGTTCAATTGGACGTTTCCACTTAGACGGTATTCCTCCTGCGCCAAGAGGTGTTCCTCAAGTTGAAGTAACATTCGACGTAGATGCTAACGGTATCTTGAACGTATCTGCAAAAGATAAAGGAACAGGTAAAGAGCAAAAAATTCGTATTGAAGCCTCTTCAGGATTATCAGATGCTGATATCCAACGTATGAGAGACGAAGCGAAAGCAAACGAATCTTCTGATAGAGCAGAAAGAGAAAGTGTTGAAAAAGTTAACCAAGCGGACACCTTGATTTTCCAAACGGAAAAACAATTGAGCGAGTACGGTGACAAATTAACTGCTGACAATAAAGCTGCTATTGAATCTTCTTTGGCAGGCTTGAAAGCTGCTTTTGAAGCGAAAGATACGAATGCAATTGACAGTACGATGGCTGCTTTAAATACAGCATGGGAAAAAGCATCTTCAGAAATGTATGCGCAACAAGGACAAGCTGGTCCTGATGCAAATGCTGGTAACGCTGGTGCTACTGAAAATGTAACAGACGTAGACTACGAAGAAGTAGCAGGAGAGAAAAAATAATTCTTCTACATTCTGAAAAAATAATTAAGCACAGTAGGTTTTCCTGCTGTGTTTTTTTTGTGTGGTTTTTAAACTGGTATTGAAATAAGCGCTTATTTTTTTGATACGATAGCTTTTCTTACCTTTATACCACAGCTGTTTATAGGTATTTGGTAAACAGATTAACGAAAGAATGAAAGAATGAAAAATATATGTTTTTTAAACTCCACAACCTTTTGGGGTGGCGGAGAAAAAATTCATTACGATTATGCTTTAAAATTTAAAGAGCGTGGATACCGTGTTGTCATGGCTGCTGCTAAAGGATGCTCCTTATATGAGCGTTCAGAAAAAGCAGGTTTAGAATTGTTTTCTGTGCGTTTTGGTAACCTTTCGTTTTTAAATCCTTTTCAATACATATCGCTTGTCGCATTTTTCAAAAGAGAACAAATTGATACAGTCATCATTTCAAGTTCGCACGATTTAAAAATAGGTGCACTAGCAGCTAAGCTGGCTGGTGTTAAAAACATTGTCTATTACCGCGCCTTAGCAGCACCAGTTAAAAACAGTGCCTTGAACCGTTATTTATATACGCGTGTATTAACGCATGTCATTGCAAATTCTTTGGAAACGAGAAGGACAATGATTCAAAACATGAAGGGTTTTATTTCAGAGTCTTCTATCGGAATTGTATACCAAGGGCTCGCCATTGCAGCTATAGATGCCTTGCCGGTACATCAATTGTGGGATAAAAAAGAAGGTGTTGTTTATATTGGAAATGCAGGTCGATTGACTGCTCAAAAGGGACAGGCTTACCTCATTGAAATTGCGCAGTTGTTAAAAAAGAAAAACGTAGCCTTTAAAATCAAGATTGCAGGTACTGGAGAGTTGTTTGAACCTTTGCAAAAAGCCATTGAAAAACAGGGTTTGTCCAATGAGATAGAACTCTTAGGCTTTGTAGAAGACGTCAACAGTTTTATGCATCACATCGAAGTGTTTGTGTTGACCTCAGAATGGGAAGGATTTGGTTATGTATTGGCAGAAGCCATGATCGCGAAGAAACCCGTTATTGGTTTTGACATGACGAGTAATCCAGAGTTGATTGACGCGGGTAAAAATGGTTACCTCATTCCTTTTCCCAACGTGGAAATGTTTGCAGATAAGATCGCCAGTTTAGTGGAGCAGCCTGAATTAAGAAAACAGTTTGGAGAGCATGGTCGACAAAAAATCAAAGACAACTTCGAGTTGGATAAGGTCATTTCCGATATGGAACATTACATTTTGAATAAAAAGAAAAGCGACAAGTAGTCGCTTTTCTTTTTATCTCTCAAACCTAAAAGGTAGTTTGTTATTCTTTATTACTAGGTTTTGCACCCGTCTTTGCATTTCCTCTGCCGCCTCTGTTTCTAGTATCGCCACCCCTGTGAGGAGCTTTGCTTTTTGGTTGCTTTGCACGAAGGGTATGTTGAATCATGGCTTTTTGTTCTGGTCTAGAAGCACTCATCGGATAAGGATGATCTTTGATGACTGGGATTGATTTGGCAATCAGTTTTTCAATGTCCAATAAGAATGCTCTTTCTTCATCGTCGCAAAAAGAAATCGAAATGCCATTTGCTCCTGCTCTACCCGTACGACCAATGCGGTGTACATAGGTTTCAGAAATATTGGGAATGTCAAAATTGATGACGTGTGATAAATCATCGACATCAATGCCGCGAGACGCTAAGTCAGTTGCTACCAATACACGAGTGGTATTGTTTTTAAAATTTTGCAAAGCCGTTTGACGAGCCGATTGCGATTTGTTGCCGTGAATGGCTTCTGCTTTTACGCCTTTTTCGGTTAAGAATTTCGCCACTTTATTTGCACCTTGTTTGGTACGCGTAAAGACTAAAGCAGAGCGAACCGATTTTTCTTTGAGAACATGTAGAAGCAATTCGTTTTTGTTTTTCTTATCGACAAAGCAAACCGATTGTTGTATGGTATTCGCTGTAGAAGATACTGGCGTCACCGATACAGAAGCAGGGTTGTGTAAGATGCTATTGGCTAATTTAATGATGGCAGGAGCCATAGTCGCTGAAAAAAACAAGGTTTGTTTTTTTGCTGGCAATAAAGTCAATAATCTTTTTACATCGTGAATGAAGCCCATGTCAAGCATACGATCGGCTTCATCCAATACAAAATATTCGATGTCGTTTAATTTTATAAAACGTTGTTGAATTAAATCCAACAAACGTCCCGGTGTAGCGACTAAAATATCGACACCTTTTCGTAAAATTTCTGTTTGTTTTCCTTGTGGTACTCCACCAAAGATGACGGTGTTTTTCAGGTTTGTATTTTTGCCGTAGGCATCAAAACTTTCTTTGATTTGTATTGCTAACTCACGTGTAGGTGTTAAGATCAGCGCTCTGATGCGTTTGATGTCTTTCGGACCTTTATTGTTTTCATGCATTAATTGCAAAATAGGAATTGCAAAGGCTGCTGTTTTTCCAGTGCCCGTTTGAGCACAACCCAACAAATCTTTACCTTTTAAAATGATGGGTATGGCTTGCGATTGAATGGGTGTTGGTGTTGTATATCCTTCTTCTTTTAATGCTTTAAGAATAGGAGGAATTAATTGTAGTTCGTCGAATGACATAGGATGTAGTATAGTATAAGCTAAGCGATTAGAAAGATAAGTCTAAAACAGCAAACTCTTGCTATGCGAGTAGGTTTATATGCATTTTGTGAGTTTATGCAAAGCAGACAGGGCGTTTCTTCGATGAGGACGGGGATTCACGCAAGACTTGTTTATTCACGTTTAGTTTTTTGTTCCTGCCGCTTCTTCTGTATAATCTGCACTTTTGGGTATGGTATGAAATTGAGCAACTAAGTCTGCCGGTAATATGGCAAGTTTTCTCGTTTTCGTATCGAGCCAAGAGCCGTCTACCTTAATGATGGCAGCTTTCACGTTATCGCTTCTATATATTTCTTGTTTGAAAGACCACCTCGATCCATCACTTCTCATCTTTGTCATTTCGCATGTTACTCTGATGATATCGTTCAGAGGGACTTCGCGTAAGTACACCGATTCTTCTCGAAATAGAATGGGGCCGATATGCAATTGTTGAAATAAATTAGCGCTGAAACCTGTTTTTTCAAGCAGTATGAAACGTGCTTGTGCAGCGAAATCAGCATAGGCAGAATGGCGCATGTGCATGTTGGCATCAATTTGTGACCATAAGACTTGACCTTCGTAAAATACGTTTTCCATAGTGTTGAGTGGCTATAATGTTAAAGCTAGTCAAGTTAATTTTCAAAATACAAAAAATGATTGAAAGGATTCGAGAACTCTTTCGTTACTTGTAAAATACGCTCTTTGTCGTAAGCTTTTTCCTCACGATGGGCTGCACCCATCGTTAAATATATTACATCCCTTCAGGGCTAAACTTCGGTACAAGTTTTTGCATTTGCACTAAGATGGCCCGTGAGACAGGAATCATGGCGATGGCCTGAATCCGAAGGATTCAAATCTCTATAGTCATGTTATAGAAATGATCCGACCCTGAAGGGGTCGAATACTATAAATTATCTGTGTTTGTAATATGAAGATGCGACCCCTTCAGGGTCGAACAAACCTATTTTGTTAAATGATCTATAAACATTTGAATCCTTCGGATTCATGCTCATGTGTAGAACATGTCATATTCGCCATCAGAGTCTCTTTGTCGACTATTCAATAGAAAATAATCAATCTGCCTTTTTCGACAAAGGACTCTGATGAGTAGAACATGTCATTTGAATTTGAGACACGAACATAGGCGATCTGTGTTTAATGAATTGATAACCTGTCTTTTAAATTATTCACAATATGCCTTTTTCTTGCCTTCTACGCCCTTATTTTTCTTATCTTTACACCTTATTTACTGCATACAATGGCTATTCAATTCGCTCGCAATAACTCCACGCTGTACGCTATACAAGTAGAACAGCTTTTAAATTTAGAAGATACTCCAAAACTTGAATGGTTGCTCAACGGGAAATTACTTTCCGAAGAAGCAGTTACGGGTTTTTTTAAGGGACCTCGTCGTGAGATGATCACACCTTGGAGCACCAATGCTGTAGAGATTACTCAAAACATGGGAATCAAAGGCATTCAACGCATAGAAATATTTGAAGCCGTAGAATCGGCAAAAGCCCCGCACGATCACATGTTAGAGGTGGTATGCGATGGACTAGACCAACATATTTTTCAGATCAAAGCAGAACCAGAAGCGATTCAAAACATCGATAACATTGCTGAATTCAGTAAGCAAGAAGGATTGGCTTTGAGTGAAGTAGAAGTAACCTATCTAAACGGCGTGTCGAAGCGCATCGGCCGTCCGTTAACGGACAGTGAAGTGTTTGGCTTTTCACAAGTCAACTCTGAACACTGTCGTCATAAAATATTTAACGGACAATTTATCATCGACGGAGAAACGAAAGACCTGTCTTTGTTTAAAATGATTCGTAAAACATCAGAAGCAAATCCTAATAAAATTGTTTCTGCATACAAAGATAACGTTTCCTTTACCAAAGGCCCGAGCATAGAACAGTTTGCTCCTGCTCGTCAAGACCAAGCCGATTTCTTTGAAGTAAAACAAGTCGATTCTGTACTTTCATTGAAAGCAGAAACGCATAATTTCCCTACAACGGTTGAGCCTTTCAACGGTGCTGCAACAGGTGCTGGGGGAGAAATCCGTGATCGTATGGCCGGTGGCGTAGGTTCTGCTCCACTCGCAGGTACAGCGGTATACATGACGTCGTATTCACGTTTAGAAAAAGATCGTGCATGGGAAAACAGCATGGCCGAGCGTCCTTGGTTGTACCAAACACCGATGGATATTTTAATTAAAGCTTCGAACGGTGCTTCTGATTTTGGAAATAAATTTGGACAGCCTTTGATCAACGGTTCCGTATTGACCTTTGAGCATGAAGAAGCAGAGAAACGTTTTGGTTTCGATAAAGTGATCATGTTAGCGGGTGGAATTGGTTATGGTGTGTTGAAAGATGCACAAAAACACGAACCTGAAAAAGGAGATAAAATCGTCGTGATGGGTGGTGACAACTACCGCATCGGTATGGGTGGGTCTGCGGTATCTTCTGTGGATACAGGATCGTTTAAAAGCAACATTGAATTGAACGCCATACAACGTTCGAATCCTGAAATGCAAAAGCGTGTATTCAATGCCATTCGTGCCATGATGGAAAGCGGTAACAATCCGATTGTATCCATTCATGATCACGGGGCAGGTGGACACTTAAATTGTTTATCTGAATTGGTAGAAGCTACAGGCGGACATATAGATTTAGCAAAATTGCCAGTGGGCGATCCGACTCTTTCCGCTAAAGAAATTGTAGGGAATGAATCACAAGAGCGCATGGGCTTGGTGGTAAAACAAAAAGACATCGATACCTTGAGTCGTATTGCTCAACGCGAGCGTGCACCAATGTATGTAGTGGGTGACATTACAAGCGATCATCGTTTTACGTTTGAATCGTCGAAGACAGGGGAGAAGCCGATTGATTTAGAACTTGCCGATTTCTTTGGGAAAGCTCCGCGTACCATCATGAACGATGTTACAGTAAAACAAAACTTAAAAGACCTTTCGTATCAACAAGATCAGTTTGAAAGTTTATTGAGTGCTGTATTGCAATTGGAATCGGTGGCCTGTAAAGATTGGTTGACGAATAAAGTCGATCGCTCGGTAACGGGTAAAGTAGCACAACAGCAAAATGTAGGTCCCTTACAATTACCTTTGAGTAATGTGGGTGTGATGGCCTTAGATTATAGAGGAAAATCAGGAGTAGCAACAGCATTGGGTCATGCTCCTGCCATTGCTTTGATTGATGCAGAAGCAGGATCTCGTATTGCGATTGCAGAATCGTTGACGAACTTGGTTTTTGCTCCCATCGAAGATGGATTGAAAGGTGTATCCTGCAGTGCAAACTGGATGTGGCCTTGTAAAAATCCTGGAGAAGATGCCCGCTTGTATGCCGCAGTAGAAGCGGTAAGTGAAATGGCCATTACCCTTGGCATCAATATTCCTACCGGTAAAGATTCTTTGTCGATGACACAAAAATACAAAGACGGTAAAGTTGTATACGCTCCGGGTACTGTTATCATTAGTGCTTCAGGAGAAGTGACGAACATTCGTCAGGTGGTGACCCCTGATTTGTCGAATGCTCCAGGTTCTGGTTTGTTGTATATCGACATGAGTTCATGTGCTTTGGCTCTGGGAGGTTCTTCGCTTGCGCAAATCTTAAACCGCTTAGGCAATACAACGCCAGACATTAAAAATGTTTCTTACTTCGGTGAGGTATTTAATGCGGTACAAAAACTGATTAAAAACAACCTGGTATTATCGGGGCACGACGTATCGTCGGGAGGTTTGATTACAAGCTTGTTGGAAATGTGTTTCCCTCACACGGCTTTAGGAATGAGCATTTCTACCGATGGATTTAAAGAACAAGATTTGATTAAAATATTGTTTGCAGAAAATCCAGCTTTGGTATTGCAAGTCAAAAACGCAGAAGAAATTTCTGCTCAATTGAAAAAAGAAGGCATTACCGCTTTGCTGATCGGAACTGTTGAGGCTTCTCAAGATCTTACGATCAAACACCAAGGCGCTGTGAAAGCCTTGAGCATAGCCTCGTACCGCAATACATGGTATAAGACATCTTATCTTTTAGACAGCAAACAAACGAAGCCGGAGTTGGCTAAAGTGCGTGCTGCGTCTTACGCTTCACAAGCGATACAGTTTAAATTCCCAGCAAGCTTCAAAGGAAGTTTTGCTTCTTTGGGTATCAGTCCTGATCGTGCAACATCAACAGGTACGAAAGCTGCCATCATTCGTGAGAAAGGGGTGAACGGCGATCGTGAAATGGCATACAGCATGTGGTTGGCAGGTTTCGATGTGAAGGATGTCCACATGACCGATTTGATTGCGGGTAAAGAAGACTTGAGCGATGTGTCGTTCATAGTATTTGTTGGAGGTTTCTCTAACTCCGATGTATTAGGCTCTGCGAAAGGTTGGGCTGGTGCATTTTTATACAACGAGAAAGCGAAAAAAGCATTGGATGCTTTCTATGCACGTCCCGATACCATGTCATTAGGCGTTTGTAACGGATGTCAGTTGATGGTGGAATTAGGATTAGTGTATCCAACACATGCAGAGAAGCCGAAAATGGCACACAACGATTCGGGTAAATTTGAATCGATTTATTTAAACGTTACGGTGCCTCAAGAAACAAAGTCGATCATGTTGCAATCTGCAGCAGGAAGCACCTTAGGTATTTGGGTCGCACACGGTGAAGGTAAGTTTACGCTTCCTTACGAACGCGAACGTTATAACATCGCCTTACAATACAGCAACGAAGCTTATCCTGGCAACCCTAACGGTTCTCCATACAATACAGCAGGTATTGTATCAGATTGTGGAAGACACTTGGCTGTGATGCCGCATTTAGAACGTGCAGTCTTTCCTTGGCAATGCGCTTACTATCCTGAAGATAAACGTGCAGAAGAATGCACACCTTGGTTAGAAGCCTTTGTGAATGCGAGAAAATGGGTTGAGGGAAATAGATAAGAGTATGGAGTGCGAGTATGGAGGATTCTCTCCCTACTCGCGCTCCATACTCCATACTTATAACACACACCCTAGTCTTTTGCTAAGTCTTAAGATAGAAATTGTCGTATATTTTTATTGTAAATAGTTTTTTATGGGAATAAAAATTGGGAAAGATAAATTTGAAACCATTGAAAAGTATTTCTTTTTATTGGTGATTGGACTTAATCTCATTCCAATTTTGGCATTCAAATTTTTTCCATCTTTAGATGGCGTTGCACACCTCTATAATTCAAACCTGATACCTCATTTGTTTTTACAAAACGAGGACTTTAAAGAGTTTTTTGTTTTTAATCAAGAGCCAGTTCCCAATTGGACAGGGCATTTTATGCTTTCTTTTTTCAATTTATTCCTTCCTGCTTTCATGGCAGAAAAAATACTGCTTATGTTTTACATGATAGGTTTACCATTATCATTTAGGGCATTCATTAAAACCATTGCTCCGGACAATATAATATTCAGTTATTTTATTTTTCCTTTTACCTATTCATTTACGTTCTATCTAGGTTTTTATAATTTTTCGATCGCACTCGTATTTATGTTTATCGTGCTTAATTATTGGATTAGGCATGAGGGAAACTTTTTATCTTTAGGCAGTATATTGAAACTGTTTTTATTAATCTCATTCACCTATTTTTCACACATCTTGATTTTTGCTTTGTTGCTATTACTCATAGGGATGTATGTTTTAATTCAAGCGCTTAATCAAATCATTCTAGATAGAACAAAAATCAGAGAAACAATAATCGTATTTTATAGAAAAACAGGAGTGTTATTCTTGTCATCTTTTATCCCATTACTTTTATTTTGCTATTATTTTATATCAAGACCGACGCCAGCACATAAAATCTATTTGTCTGCTACAGAGCTAATGCATTGGCTGATTAATTTAAGACCCATTATTGTCTTTAATGTGCTGGAAGAAGAAGTGTACACGAAAAAAATAGTCTACATTGTTTTATTGCTATTGATTTTAGGCATCTATAATAAAATCAAAGGACTTGGATTAATTAAAAATTCTCTCAAAGAGAAAATGCGCTTTCTTCTTGCAAACCAAAAAGCATTTTTAAATTACTGGTTATTAGCGACAATGGCCTTTTTGCTTTTATATTTCAATGTACACGATTCAGATGATGCAGCAGGTTTTGTTTCTGTGCGATTAGGTTTGTTGTTTTTTTTTATTTCTGATCATTTGGCTTGCGACATTTCAGTATTCAAAATGGTTTATGGCATTAGTTGTTGTGTTTGTTTTATATTTAAATTTCAGGCTAGATGTCTATTATTTGAAAGCCACTAAAAGCTTAAATGATATAGTCATTGATTGTAACAATGCCTCTCATTTTATTTCGCCCAATAGTATTGTTCTTCCTCTTAATTATTCCAACAATTGGTTATTAGAACATTATTCAAATTATTTAGGTATTGATAAGCCCATGGTTATTTTGGAAAATTACGAATGTAAAAATGATTACTTTCCTCTTAAATGGAATGATCAGTCTATCCCAAATACATTATTAGGCAGCATGAATAGTGATCAATTACCATGCGTTCAATGGAAAAGTAATACGATGCATGCCCTCAAGAAAATTGATTATGTTTTCATGTTAGGCACTATAGATGCCAAAACAGATTCTTGCAATACTCAAATCAAACGTATTATTTCAGAGCACTATCGGATAGTGTATGCTACTGGTAATTGTACACTTTATGAAAACAAGTAATAGAGAGTGATATTTTTTGTATGCTACAACTTCTTCCCGTCAATCAACAACTTAAAAAACTCTTTGTAGTTGTCTCCTACAGGGGGTGATTTTTTTTAAATGCTGATGAAATGGCGAACAACGATTCTTGTAAATTTGAATCGATTTATGTAAACGTCTACCTACCTCAAGAAACGAAGTCTATCTATGTTGTACTCGGCAGCAGGAAGTATACTGGGTATTTGTGTAGTACACGGTGAATGTAAGTTTATGCTTCCTTACGAACGCGAACGTGAAAGATACTAATGGGTGAAATGCGAGAGCGTAAACATTTAATCACAAGGGCAAAAATACAATAAGTATTTCATTTGCTCTATTTTTGCCCTTGTAGTTTTAAATTTTAATGTTTTAATATTTTAATAGTTTTAGTTTGTTCATCTGTGAGCAGTTTAATAAAATATGTTCCAGAAGAAATGTTTTGAGTATCTATATTGTATTCGTGTATACCTTCTTCAAGGTGTATTTTCTCGATTACTTTTTTAATTTCTTCTCCTAATAAATTATAAACAATCATTGTTATTTTACCTTTGAAAGGTAAATAGATACGTATAGATATTTCTTGTTCAAAAGGATTAGGATAGGCTTCGATACTTGAAGTGTTAAAATTTTGCATATTGTTACTCTGCAAGGAGTCTTCTATATGCCCTATTCGACAGCCGTAGCAATAGGATACCAATGTTTGATATTCATAGGTGCAAGGATAGAAAAGGTTTGTATTTTTAGTTCGTAGAGTTATCTTATATTTATTTGAAGGGTTTGTTACTGGCCATGAATTTTGTTTCCCTAGACGTTGGAGATAACCATTGACATCAAATCTTTTCGGAGTCTTGCCGTTATTCCAGATATTTTCTCCCCATATTTTCCCATCTACAAGTTGACCCATAGAATTCAACTCTTCTATAGTAATATTGAAATCAGTTTCTCCCAAAGTATGAGTATTCATGATAATATTAGTTCCATTTTCTCTGTCGATATATGATATTGATAAATTGCTTGCAGGAGTGTTGTTGTTTATTCCAAAACTTACGTCCATACTTTGAGGACAACTGACATGAATATACTTTGAAGATTCATTCCATTGAGTACAGCCTCCTTGGCTTGTGTTTTGAACCGCTACTTTTACTTTGTAGTAACCTAACGGTAGTGTTGCTATTCCTGTTATGGATGCAACGTAAGCATTTATGTCAATTCGCCTAATATTTGTTGGTGTAAGCCATTGAGAATATACTGCTCCAGTAGTATTTTTAAATTGATCTGTTTGTTGTATTGACAGAAAAAAAGTACTTAATCCAGAACTGTTACTTGCGTTAAGGATTACTGGAGCGTTATAATCTGTATTGATAAAATCAGTAGATAGGGTACTTTCATTAATAGTAAAAGATGACGTTGCGTTACACGTAATAGAAACAAATTTACTGGATGTAGATAAACTTGTACATCCTCCTGTATAAGTATTTTCTACACCGAATATAATTTTAAAATAGCCAGTGGGCGTCAAGTTTAATCCCGTTTTATTGTAAATAAATGCTTTTACATCTGTAATACCTGCTACTCCATTAAACCATTGATCGATTAATGGACCAACATTTTCTTTATTTTCATTGACTTGTGTTACCCCGATATAATACCTGCTTTCTCCAGAACTTTCGCTTCCATCGAGAATTAAAGGCGTAGTATAGTATAGGGGAATAAAATCTGTGGAAGAGCTGCCATTTATAGTAAATGAATGAATAGCTTTGCAGTTTATCGATATATATTTAGAAGACTCTACCCAACCAGTACATCCATTAATAGACGTATTCTCAACAGCAATCTTGATTTTATAATAACCGTTTGGTATTTGCGATAATCCCAATCTTGCTTTTAGTAACGCTTTCATGTCTATAATGCCAGCTTCACCATTATACCATTGAGAATATTCTGGGCTAATGCTAACTTTGCTTTGATTTACTTTGGTAAACGATACAAAATACTTGTTCTCTCCGTTACATGATCTTGCGTCTACATTTATGGGCTCGGTGTTATATATAGCAATAAAGTCTGATTCATTACTGCCGTTTATTGTAAAGGAAGAGGTCGCATTACAATTGAGTGTAAAATACTTTGAGGATTCTTCCCAACTTGTACAACCTCCCGCAGAATTACTCTCGGTTGCTATTTTGACTTTATAATTACCTGCTGAGATGTAAGCCATCCCACTTTTTGATTTTACGAATTCTCTAATATCTATATTGTCTCCAGCCTCTCCGTTGAACCATTGAGCAAATTCAGTTCCTATTGAGTTTTTACTTTGATCGACCTTGACAACAGAAAGGAAATACTTGCTCTCTCCTGTACTATTCTTTGCATTAACGATGATCGGTGTCGTATAGTCAATAGGGATGAAATCAAGAGAATTACTGTTATTTAAAGTGAATGAAGGTGTCGCACTACATACATAACTTACTATATAGGCTGCATCTCCGTATGTGCTCGAACGCAATGCTTGTGGCATCGTTAAGGTTAATAAACCGTTTGATGTTTTAATTATTTCATTGCTATATATGTCACCTGTTTCACAGTTAAACCATTTTATTGAATAAAATCCAGTGTTGCCAGCCCATATGTTTACATTGAATTTGATGGGAGTATTATCAATTGTAGGCTTATCCCAAGCCATTTTATCATATAAATAGTTTTTGTGATTATTTAAACTAAGTTTATAAAAACTAAAATTTATATCTTGAACCCAACCGTATATAGACTCCGTTGTGTTGTCTTTTAAAAAGTAGTGTCTATAATTTGCAGTTATGCCACTAGCCCCTTTATTATCAGATACAATAATATTATCAGAAAGCTTATTGATGTGACTTGTATAGGAAGCGATAGGTTTTAGATGAGTGTATAGATTTTGAGGGTCAATATATATTTTAGTCCAAAAGGCTGTTGTAATGCCCATATTGCCAGAAACTAAAGATGTCCAATAATCGCTATGGAGCATAAAGCCGTTAGGGTCATACTGACTACTAGAGTGAGGGTATGTTCCTTCATCCCAACCATATTCTCCAATCATATAGGGTTTAAAGATTGCATTGTATGCATTTTTACCTCCTATATAACCATCTCCAAATCCAAACTCCTCGTGAATATTAACCTGTGGTTGACGATAGGCATGTGGGGTTAAGAAGTCCATGTAGTAATCCCATAAAAAATTAGGAGTCCCAGCTGTAGACATTGTTATCAAATGCTTGTATGGGTCTATTGTATTAATGTATTCTTTAATGTTTTTAGACCAATTTAAAGCTTGGAGTGCAAAGTTATTGGGTTTGGTAAAGTAGGAATTTTCAAAAATATCAATTTCATTGAAAATTTCTAAAGCCATAAAATTTGAGTAGGCCCCCCATCTTGACATTACATAACGCGCTTTACTTTTTGTTATTTTTATAGCTTCATCATCAGTGAAGTATTGATAGGGACTTGTTAGTGTTCCCATTTTGTTTGAGTTAAAAGGATTTTCAGATTCCCACTGGCTAGGAACAACAAATGACTCTCCTTCCTCAAATACGATTTGCACGGTTATACCTCTCTCTTTAGTGTAATTCATTAACCAATCAAGCTCACTAGAGGTTTTTTGATTGAACTGGTCATAGAAAAAAGTAGAAGTCGATTTATCATACCCGCCAATACACATAGGAGATCTTGGTCGATCTATCCATATTCGAATAAAGTTAGCATTGTTGTCTTTTAACTTGTCTAGGTAATCTTTGTATTGGCAGAATCCTGTTTCTTTGCCTGGAATTTCATAGTCGCTAACATTTATCCCAACAGGTATAAATGTTTTACCCGAATCGTATTTAAGGTATCTTGTATTTGCACGTTTTATAAAACCGTCTTGGTTGTTATTTATGCATGTAAAAGAAGAGCCGACTACCGATGTGCCATAACTATCATTTACCGTAATGCTATAGGTCCAATTGCCAGGTTCATTTGGAGAAAACGCAAGTCTCCACTCATTTTTAGTCCAATCTCTAGAAGATTTTTCTACTTTGCCATTACATGTTAAGTTATAATACTGGTAATAATATCCAGAAGTATTAAACGTTTTACCTGTTGGCGAGGTGAACGTTCCTACAATATTAACTTCTTGCTCATCAAATACATTTATATATGGGCTTATTGGAGTTACATTGAAATGGACAATAAAGACATCGTATTTTTCAATAGATGTGGCTTGTGAACTATTAATGGCAACTGGTGTGGATGCGAATACTTTAAGGCTAGTTAAAAAAAAAGTAGCAATTGCAAGAAGTCTCATGGCGTAAATGTTAAAAGTAAAACACAAATATATATATTAAAAAATACATTAAACAATTAAATGTCAGTATTCAAGGAATACGGTATTTTAATGAAAATAGTGGAAATGGATTTGTTTGACTTGATTTGTATGGTATATGCCGTTAGGTGATATAAAGCATGTTTCTGTTATATACTACAACTTCTTCCCGTCAATCAACAACTTAAAAAACTCTTTGTAGTTGTCTCCTACAGGGATTAATTTTTTACCAATGCTGATGTTATTCCGTTCTATGGCTTCGATTTTATTAAAGGCCACAATAAAGGAACGGTGCACGCGTACAAAATTATCTTTCGGTAAAAACTCTTCTACAGACTTTATGCTGAGCAGTGATAATATTTTTTCTTGTTTCAATTGAAAGGCGACATAATCTTTTTCGCTTTCAATGTATAAGATGTCGTCTAAAAAAATCTTTACGGTTTTGTATTCTGTTTTGACGAAGATGAAATCGGGAGCATTGCTATGGCTTGCTAATTCTATGGTTTCAGCAGGAGATGAGATGCGTTGCTTGACTTTATTTACAGCTTTTAGGAAGCGTTCAAAAGGAATGGGTTTTACTAAATAATCGACCGCATCGAGTTCGTAGCTTTCTAAGGCAAAGTTAGGATAGGCCGTCGTGAAAACCACCAAAGGTTTATTATTGAGTGTACGTAACAATTCAAAGCCTGTTAACTCGGGCATTTGGATGTCTAAAAAAATAAGGTCTACTTTTTCTTTGTGGAGAAAATCGATCGCTTCAAAGGCATTACTGATTTTAGCTTTTAACTGTAAAAAAGGAGTTTTGTCGGCATGGTGTCCGATCACATCCAATGCTAAAGGTTCGTCGTCGATGGCGATACAATTGATTTTCATAGACTCAAATTAATAATTTTTAAACATAAATAATCACCTTCTTGCTTATAATCGATGGAGAATAGCTCATTATTAAACACCGGAATTTTTGTTTTTATTTCATCACTGTTAAAATCTATGCTTTGGTCAATCGGAAGTTTTAAGCTTACCGTGTTTGAGCTTCCGTAAATAAGAATTGTCTGTTCTTCTTTGATGGTTTTTTGCATAGCCATTTTCCATAGTCCTATAAAACGAACCATGATGTTTGGAATCACCAATGCTTTTGTATTGTTGGGTACATTCACCTGAAGGATTAATGTGGAAGAAGCATCGATTTTATTTTGTAGCGTGATGTATTCTTGTATAATTTCGATTTCTCGTTCAAGGGTAATGCTGGAAGACTCGGATTCGTATAAGCCATAACGAAGTATGTTAGAAAGCGATAGTATGGGTTCACCCACGTCCTGAGGATTTTCTTTCGCTCTTTTTTCAGTATAGCTCAGGGTTTCTAAGATGAAGGGTATGTTGATGTTGGATTTTATCCATTGAATTTGACTGTTTGTTTTCTGTAACTGTAATTCTTTATTTTTATCTTGATTGTTTGCCCAGTTTAAAGCCAATAGACTCCCTGAGCTCATGGCGCCATAAAGAAAGGATATATTAAAACTTACTGTGACTATTTTTATGGTTTCTTTAATGTTAGGCACTTCAAACAGATAGGGTAGACATAGTGTCCACCCAGTATATATGCATGTAAATCCTCCAATGAATACAAAAAACCAGAGCAGGTAATAGCTTAATTTGTTTTTCTTTAAAATGTATGGAAACAAAATGAAATAGTTGATGTAACATAAACTGGCAATGAGCAGTTGATCGAAAACAATTTCTTTAATTTGATAATGCCAACTGAATGCAATATTCCTAAAAAAATTCTGTAGCCAGAATAAAATATGTATGACAAGAAAAGCTTCGTTTCTATTCATCCTATATGCATGGTTAGGTCTACTGTAAAAAAACTTTCCGTTTCGTCAATCTTCAATTCGTGAGCATGAGGATATAATAGTTCTAATCTTCTTTTGATGTTTTTAATGCCAATGCCGCCGACATGATCTTTACGTTTGTATGGACTGATTTTGTTTTTAATGGTGAAGAGTACTTTGTTTAAAGAATACTCTAAATATATTGAAATGGTACTCTCTGCTTTTATTTCACCGTGTTTAAAGGCGTTTTCAATAAAGGGTAAAAAAATCATAGGTTCTATGGTTGATATATTGCTATCAGTAGGTTTGGTAATTTCAAAATCAACCATTACCACATGCCTCAGTCTGTTAAGTGCAATGAAACTGTTTAAGTAGTGAATTTCCTGGTCAAAGGAAATTTTATCTCCCGATTCAAATTTTTCAATGTAGATCATCAAGTCTTTTAATTGACTGATGGAATGACTTGTTTGAGGATCATTATTAAGCGACAGTCCGTAAATATTGTTTAAGGTATTGAATAAAAAATGAGGGCTCATTTGAGATTTCAGGTAGAGTAATTCGGTTTCGTTTACTTCTTGTTGTAAGCGGATTGTTTTTTGTTGACTGTGTTGCCAGTGATCGTGCATGCCAAAAGCGGTACTGATGATGTAGTAGAAGATAGAGGCAAATACAACACCGCCTTTTTGGTCTTGAAGAAAATAACCGTCGATGAACTTAAATCCATTCCAAATTAATGCTTTCGATAAGATATAAAGTGCTACACATAGAAGTATAGTAAAGGCATATGCAAGGGGTTTCTTTTTGAGCAGAAGCCTTGGTACAACAATGGAATAATTGGTGTAAAAGTAAAGTAATGTTGAGAGTTGACTCGTGAGATATACAATGATGAACCAGAAGGGAGCATTGGGATCATAGTAGGGTAAGTCATACGCAAAAAAAGTGAAAACAGTATGTACTGTCCAGAAAATAAGGTGCGTAAGTAATCGCTTATTTTGCAGCATTTTTATTTTAAAAATACGAAAAGATTTATGTCCATGCACGCTAAATCCGTCTATAGGTTTATTTACACCCCCAATCGTTCGTTTTTATCTACGAATCAAGAGGTTCTCGTTGATCGATGGAAATGAACCTTCTATAGGGCTGATTGTATGCTCAGTATATCTTATTTTTTTAAGGCTTGAGAAGAGGGTTTCTTTGTAAAATAGAAATAAATTAGTCCTTTAATTTAATCCGTGCATGAATCGTAACGCAAGCGTATTCTTTTTCTCTCTTTTGATGGTATTTTCTGTTATGGTTCATGCTCAAAAGGCTACGATCAGTGGCACTGTTAAGGACGGCACTGGTTTAGGGGTAGAATTAACGAACGTGGTTTTGTTGAAACTACCAGATTCTGTAGAGGTTTCTGTTACGACTAGTGATACTTTAGGCTATTATAGTTTCGAACAGGTATCAGAAGGTGAGTATGTCGTAGCGGCCATGCAGCTTGGACATGAGAAATTTGTTTCTAAAACCATCAGTATTAAAGATGCGTCAGCGGTGCAATGTTCTGTTGTATTAATAGCGGAGCATGCAGCGGGTGGAGAAGTAGTCATTGCAGGTCGCCGTCCCGTGGTGAGGCAAGAAGGCGATAAAATGATTGTGGATGTAGAAAATACCTTATCCAATTCTGGACTTACAGCAGTTGATGTATTGCGAAAATCGCCGGGTATATCGGTCAATAAAGAGGGTGTGGTTACACTAAAAGGTAGAAACGGAGTCTTGGTCATGTTAGACGATAAGGCCTTGTACATGACGGAAGAACAAGTGGGTAATTTACTCAAGTCAATTCCTTCCGATCAAATTAAGGAAATCGAAATCATAACTACGCCATCGGCTAAATACGATGCGGCAGGGAATGCAGGTATCATTAACATCAAACTTAAAAAAGGAGCGTACGAAGGGTTTAATGGCTCTGCTAATACCTCTTATGGTCAAGGACTTTATCCTAAAGGAGTTGCAGGCCTTACTGTTTTTTATAAAAAGAAAAAGTTTTCTTTAAATTCAGGCTATCAATATAACTATGGCTTGGGCTTATCTACTTATTTTTTAGATAGGACCTATAATGAAGCAACGAGTAAATACAGTCAACTCAATTCTAAATCAAGTTTTAAGGAGCCTAGAGAATCTCACAATTTTAATGTGGGAGGAAGTTATGATGTATCGGATAAAACATCGGTTTCCTTAAATGTTATTGCTAACTATAGCGAAAATGGATGGAATGGCGGTGCTAATTCTTCTTTGTATAAAAAGAATGGAGAGGTAAATAGTAGTTATACTTCTTCAGATATTGGTAAGTACGTTCAAACTAATATTAATACTTCTATCGGATCACAACACAAATTAGATACGAACGGCACTGTATTGTCCTTCGATGTGAATTACAATTCGTATTCAGGAGTTTCAAATAAATCTTTTAGTTTGCAGAATTATGATTCCGTTTATCAAAAGGTAGGCAGCCCTTTTTTATTCGAGTTTAGCGATCCCAGTTATTCTAATCAGTTCATGGCGAAAACAGATTTTGTAACGAAGCTTTTTAAAAATACAAAAGTAGAATCAGGCTTGAAACTTAATTTAATTGATCAAGATAATCCAGCTACGATTACCATTACAGAAAATGATCTGCCGAGAGATGCGAGTAATTTTTATCACTACAAAGAGAATATTTACATGGGATATACAACGCTACACAAAACCATGGGAAAGTTTATCGCACAAGCGGGTCTAAGGCTAGAATATACCCTCATGAACGGAGTGCAAAGATTACAGGATACTTCTTTTGTAAGAGAGTATACTAACTTATTTCCTTCGGCAAACCTTACGTATAATTTTACCGATAAAACATCGTACAGTCTTTTGTATTCTAGACGAATACAAAGGCCTTCGCCATGGCAATTGAATCCGGTATTGAATATTATCGATCCCTTTACGTCATGGGGTGGCAATCCAGCGTTGTTACCTGAGTATACCGATAATGCTGAATTGAACTGGTCTTTATTTTCGGGCGGTCTGATTACGTCATTAAATTATAGTTATACTGCTCAGCCCATCACTTGGGTGTTGGATATTGATTCGTCAACGTTGGCAACAATTGCTCAACCACAAAATTTAGTTTTACGAGAAAATATGGGGGTATCTGTTTCAGTAAACTTGCCAATAACGAAATGGTGGCAATCAAGCAACTATGCATATGTATTTAAAAACCGTTTTGTTGGTGATGTAGGTTATGGGCAAACTGATAATAGTGTTTTGTCGTGGAATGCAAATTTTACACAAACCTTTACTATTTCAAAGAAGACAAGCATCGAAGTGTTTGTAAATTATGAGTCGCCTTCTGTATATGGTTTATATAAAACTTATGCACGAGGACAGATGACTTTGTCGGCACAAAGAAAACTATGGGGTAATAAGGCCTCTATCAAATTGTCGGCAAATGATGTCTTTTGGACAGAAGGTTGGACGGCAACAAATACTGTAGGAACGACGGATACTAAATCAGGAGAGAAGTGGGATACGCGTGTATTGATGGCAACCTTTACGTATAAGTTTGGTAAGAAATTGAATATTTTGTAAGAGATAAAATGAAAAATCTATCGTTTGTTATCGGAATATTTATTTGGGGATTTATGATTCCGAATGAAATGCATGGACAGGAATTAAAAAACATTAACCTAGACGAGTCTTATTTAAAGAGAATCGATAAAAATGTAATAGATATAATAGATAGCAATCATATTTATATAGGAGACGAAGAATCAACAAGCTTGTTTTATTGCTCGTTAGTTCCCGAGCAGAAAATCAATGGAGCTTTAGTCTTATTCCCAGCAACGGGAGAATTAGTGGAAGATGTATTCAGTAACAATATCGATCTTATCAAGATACTTGCTGATAGTAATATGCTTACAATTGTGTTGTCAGTAAACTATAATTTGTGTGTAGATAAAACCACACTTCATTTTATTAATACAGCATTGGATCACGTCCTCAGAAAATATAAAGTCTCTAAAGATAAGTTTGTTTTGGGAGGGTTTTCTCTTGGTGGAATGAATGCCATTCGTTACACGGAGATTTCATACGAAAATACTTTACGAACAATAATTAAACCTAAAGCGGTTTATGGAGTAGATCCACCCCTTGATCTAGTGGGACTTTACTATAAGTTTACGAGAATTGAGGAACGAAATTTCTTTGAGCCTGCCGTATATGAAGCCAAAGATTATCTTGGCAAGATGAATTTGCAATTTGGGGGTTCACCGGATAAAAAAGAAGACAGGTACATCTTTTATTCTATGTACTCTAGAAATCAAAAAGATGGGGGTAATGCAAAATACCTAAAGACAATACCTGTCAGAATATATTCTGATCCTGACATAGATTGGTATTTAGAAAAAAGACAAGCTGACTATTATGACATGAATGCCTTAGATCAAACAGCCATGATAAATCAACTTCAATTGATGGGCAATGAACAAGCTGAATATATTAATGCACTTGGGAAAGGATATCGACTTAATGGACAGAGACATCCTCATTCTTGGTCAATTGTTGAGCCCGTAAATTGTGCAAATTGGATTTTAAAGTATGCTGAATGACAATTATCACATTGTTAGAATAGTAGTTTCATTTTATCCGTATCTTTTAAATAGCTTGCATTATGAATATTGAAAAGAATATTATCTTCAAATCCTAAATAGTTAATTAATTAAAGAGCTATGCATATTCTAAAATTATTTCAACTTGTTATATTAGTCATTGTTTTTTTTGGCCAACAGGTCTTCTCACAAGACAGTACCGCTATAACCATTGGTTATACGCACAGTATGTATTCTAATATCCTAAAAGAGAATCGCTCCTATTGGGTTTACTTACCTGCTTCTTACCATAATAAAGTATTCACAACAGATAAGTATCCTGTTATGGTTTTGCTCGACGGTAATGCCCATTTTCACAGCGCTATGGGTATTGTTCAATACTTAAGTACTGATCATAAAATTCCAGACATGATTGTTGTCGGGGTATTGAATACGGATCGTACCAGAGACCTTTCACCTACTCATACTGATCTTGACAACGAAGGGAAGGTAGAGCCAAAGTTAATGACGAGTGGAGGAGGAGATCAATTCCTCGCTTTCTTAAGTGAGGAATTATTGCCGCGCATCGACTCGGCTTATCGAACTTTACCTTACCGAGTATTGGTAGGACATTCATCAGGAGGAAATTTGGCGGTCCATGATTTTATCAGTGAGTCACCTATTTTTAACGCTCACATTTCTATTGACCCTAACATTGCATGGGACAAACGTTCTACCGCTAGGCATTTAAGAACAGATGCTGTTTTCCCTAGAGAAAAAACAGGACGTATTTACCTTTCTTCTGCACACAATACCGATACTCCAATCGATACATCCTACTACCGCAAAGCACAAGAGGATTTTTACCAAGGCCTAAAAGTTTCGGAACTTCCCGATTCTTGTTACCAGATCGAATACTTCGAAGATGAAAGTCATCATTCTGTTCCCTTGCTGAGTACCTATCATGGCTTACGATTTATATTTAATGGTTTTTACTTGAAGAATCCTGAAGGCATAGATTTAGCTGGACTAAAAAAGCATTACCAACAAATTTCTAAACAATGGCAGATTACTTTCTTGCCGGTTGAAAAAAATGTCAATGATTTAGGGTACTATCATTTATATACCTCAAAGGATGTTAAAAAAGCAATGACATTTTTTATCTACAATACGGAGTTATATCCATCTTCTTATAATGTTTGGGACAGCCTAGCAGAAGGCTATATGGTGAATGGTGATACTAAAAAAGCAAAACTGTATTATCAAAAATCATTGGATTTAAATCCGAGTAATGGCAGTGCGATCAAGATGTTGCAAAAACTAAAATAGAGAACCATGACTAAACTATTTCTTATCATCCTTTTTTCACTAGCTCTAAACCTCAGTTTTGGACAATCCATTACAAGGATTGACGGCACAAAAATTACCACTAAACAACTTCAACATAAAATTGAAGACCTGATGAAGAAGGCAAATGTGTCGGGTGTTGGGATTACGGTATTCAATGATAATCAACCGTTATACAGTAATGCTTTTGGCAAATCAGATGTTCAGAACAATATACCGTTTCAATCTACCTCCACGGTTTGTACCGCATCATTTTCTAAGATGCTTTTTGCCTATAGCGTCATGCAATTGGTCGATGAAAAAATATTGGACTTGGATAAACCTATTGTGGAATACTTACCTCAACCACTTTATGAGTACGAAATAAAGGACTGGATTGGAGGTTATCAAGACTTAAAAGATGATGTACGATATGAAAAAATAACGGCACGCATGTGTCTTACGCATAATACTGGCTTGCCTAATTGGAGATGGATGGAGAACGATAAAAAGCTAAAGATTAAATTTGATCCAGGTACTCGTTACAGTTATTCAGGTGAAGGTATTCATTTGCTCCAATTTGTGATAGAACAAGTCATAGGTAAAGACTATGAAACCATTGCACAGGAAAGAGTTTTCAGACCGCTGAATATGTTGCATACGAGTTTTGTGTGGCAACCCTATTTCGAAGCAAATTATTGTTATGCTCATGATGCAGATGGGAAGCCATACGAAGTTGCAAAGTGGCCGAAAGCAAATGCCGCAGGATCGATGAATACAACATTGGAAGACTTTACATTATTTTATTCGGCATTGATCAATGGTCGAGGACTAACAAAAAAGAGTTTTAACGAAATGACCCAACTGCAGGTACGTATTAAATCCAAGAGACAATTTGGCCCTCTTTCTAAAATAGACGGTAATGATAACGACAACATCACATTAGGATATGGGCTGGGCGTTGGTGTGATGACAACACCTGCTGGCAAAGCTTTTTTTAAAGAAGGTCATAATGATGGGATGGGACTTTATTCGATTTGTTATACCGACAAAAAAACGGCAGTCGTCATCATGACAAACAATGACAATGGTGAAAGTGTATTTAAGGAACTTTTGGAATATTCTATTGGAGATATTTATACTCCTTGGCAGTGGGAAAATTACATTCCTTATGATGATAAGAAATAGCTATTGACAAGTTAGAGATATAAATCAAAAAAATAATATATGTATAAAATCACACTCGTGTTTTTACTATTCCTAATTGTTTTGTCACCTCGAATATTGTGGTCTCAAACAAGCGATAAGATAATTGGGCTCGATAAGTCAAATAACACTATTAATTTACCCGTCTTAGACAGTATACAAAAACTGGCTCATATTTATCATTCACATAATTTACTGGTTTGGAAATCTGGGGAGGTAATCAGTAGAATGGTTTCTGATGAAATAGAAGAAGCCATTCCTATACATTCGATTGTTAAAACTATTCACAGTCTTGCTATTGGGAAGTTAATTACAGAGGGTTTATTAAGCTCTGTTGATGTTCCTGTGTGTGCATTTTTTCCAGAGTGGAAGCAAGGAAATAAAAAGTATGTCACCATTCGACATTTACTTAATAATACTTCTGGTCTTCAAAATCCTTCCACAGATCCAGATTCAGAATTGAAAGATCCTCAAGATATGATACAGCTGGTTTTATGTGCAGAGTTTTCTACCATGCCAGGAGAAACGTATTCTTATAATAATAAAGCGCATCAATTGGTTGGAGGCTTGATTTCTAAAATAGCGCATCAGCCTTCTCATTTATACATAGAAGAGAAGTTATTTAAACCGATGGATGTTAAGAAATACAAATGGGATTTCGATGGTGTAGGTCAAGCCATAGGACTTAATACTACGGCAGACGGATTGTTGAAGATAGGTATATTGGCTTTGCAAAAAGGCACTTGGAATGGAGTACAACTTATATTAAAAACGTACTTAGAGCAGTCTGTCGAATCGGGAACAGTTTATGGTAATTATGGACTTGCTTGGTGGCTTCGACCATCACAAATGACATGGGTTATTGATGATGATAAAATAGGGTTGTTGAAAAAATATAATTTACCCGTAGAGTATGTTCAAAAGGCTGAGCAGCTGAAAGGAATATATACACATTTAGAAGATTTAAATAAAAAAGTGTTTGATTTGCTAGGAGCTAAAACAGAAGACTTTTATCAACAAATAACGCTTCGAGGCATGTATTTAAGAAGAGTAGAAACCTCTAATACTATTCTAGGTTACAATGCAAGTGGGTGGCTAGGGCAATATATATACATTGTGCCAGAGAAAAATATGATTGTCGTTAGGACGATCAAAGAAAAAGATCACCTGTCAAATACGGATGATTTTTATGAGTTAGAAAATTTAGTATGGAATTTATCTAAGTAGTAGTTTTTATTTACATTCAACTATAAAATACATACTATTATTTGATAAACTATAATGCGTTTTTAATTTTTACATAAGACTTAATTTAAAATAAGACATGAAAAAAACAGTTCAGCTATGTGTGATTATGTTGATTTTTTCTCAACAGGTATTTTCTCAAAAAAATGAAACTTGCATTTGGGTAGATCGATTTGATCAAGCCAATGGTATCACAGCCCTTCATACACCTTGGTCTACCTTTACCGACCAGTCGAATAAAGGGGCTTCTGAAATAAAGAAGGAATATGTTCAGGATAAAGAACGCAATAGTCAAGTGCTTCAGTTCTCCTATACGCTTCAAAAGGCGAAGTGGGAATGGGATCCTTATGTGGCACTTGCTTGTAGTTTGTCAAGTAAAAATGTAAACCTGAAAAAAGTACAAGGTATTGCCTACGAGTTTAAAGGAAGTAAGCATGCTTTCCAATACAGAACATCTGCCGTAAAAGATTATGCTTATTACCAAGTGCTTGTAGACGAATCTAAAGAGTGGACAACCGTCGTTGTTTTGTTCTCTGATTTAAGACAACCGAATTGGGGAGCGAGGGCTTCTTTTTCTATCGCCGATTTAGAAGGTTTGATTTGGAACATAGGAGGGAAGAGTAACGATACAGGCAAGGTATGTATAGATAATGTTCGTTTATTGACTACAATAGACGAGTCTTTGTTGACAAGGAATCAAAAGGCACAGAGGGCTTATTCATTAAGTGCAGAAAAAAATAAGGATCTTATTCAAGGCGGTCAATCTTCTTTGCCAGACTCCGTTTCACGTAAAATAGATAACATATTCAGTAAATGGAATAATGACAATACTCCTGGATGTGTTGTGGGTATTGTTAAAGATGATAAACTTATTTTTTCAAAAGGGTATGGGATGGCCAATTTAGAATACAATATTCCGAATACGCCAACAACGATTTTTGATATGGCCTCTGTTTCCAAACAGTTTACAGCCTATGCTATTGTATTGCTTGAAAGAGAAGGTAAACTGAAACTAGACGATGATATACGACAATACTTGACATGGTTTCCTGATTTAAAAGAAAAGATAACCATTCGACATTTGTTGAATCATACCAGTGGCATTAGAGATCAGTTGAATCTACTGGCCATTTCAGGGACAAGACTCGACGATGTCGTCAAACAAGAACATGTCATTAAAATATTAAGCAAACAACAAGCACTTAACTTTAAGCCGGGTGAAAAATTCAGTTATTCAAACAGTGGATTTACCTTGTTGGCAAAAATTGTAGAACAAGTTTCGGGACAATCTTTTAATGAATATACCTACAACGCTATTTTTAAACCTTTAGGAATGAATGATACGCGTTTCATGGACGATTACAAAGAGCTTATTGCCAATAAAGCCTATTCGTATGATTTAAAAGATCAATTGAATTATGTGAATAGCGCATTAAGTACAGCAGACTTCGGTCCAACGAATCTTTATACCAACGTAAATGACATGTCTAAATGGTTGATGAATTTCTACTCTGTTAAGGTGGGTGATGAAAAGAGTATTGCTCAATTTACAGAAAAAGGAAAACTAAATGATGGAGAGGAAATAGACTATGCCTTAGGGGTAGCATCGGATAAGAGTAAAGGCTGGAGTAGGTTTTCACACGGAGGATCCCACGGAGGATATAGAACAGATGTAACGGTTTTTCCAGATTTAAAAATGGGCTTTATTGTTTTTGCAAACGTGAGCGCTTTTAATTCTACTGGTAAAGTAAATGAAATAGTAGAACTATTCGTAAAAGATACTTCATCTGTAAAAAAAATAGAACCAACGGCTGCTAAGAAAGATACATCAATGGCCAATTTGACAAAGAAGGATCTTGAACAAGTAAATAAAATGACGGGACAATACCTTATGGAAGGACTTTATCCTATTGATTTTGAAATGAAAGACAATAGATTATACTACCGATTTGGTGCTCAGTATAATTTTTTAATCAGAGAGTCAAAAGACACGTTTGCAATTTTTTATTCTCCCGACATTAAATTTGTGTTTAATGAACTAGAAAAGGATACGAGCATTACTCTTTTACAAGCAGGCAAGAAAATTAATCTAAAAAAGGTGAACAAAAACAAACCCTTAACGATAGATGAACTAAAAGAATACATAGGTGTTTACTATTGTCCAGAATTAGATTGCAGGTATGAAATCATATACAAAGACAGTACGTTGGTTTTGATCAACAATAAATATGACGATACTCCAATAACGGTAAATGCCAAAGATCAATTGTCCTGTGGACATTGGTGGATGAGTAATCTGGGAGCTACAAGGAATGAAGCCGATCAGATTACGGGATTTGAAGTCAACAGTGGTAGGGTTATGCATTTGAAGTTTAATAAAATTAAATAGTGTGAAAAAACTACTCCTCCTTGTTCCCGTTTTCGTGTTTCTATCTTGGGATTATTCGAAAAATACAACAGACAAAAAAGAAAAACCCAAAGTCTGTTTTACTTTTGATGACGGCAATACGATGGATATGCCCGGTTATGCTGGCGAAGCATGGGATAAAATGCTTTTAAGAAATTTAAAAAAGCATGAACTTCAAGCGATATTCTTTGCTTTAGGAAAAACATTAGATAATGATAAAGGAAATGAAATCTTAACACGGTGGTCTGAACAAGGTCATCTAATTGCTAATCATACCTATTCTCATCGATCTTACAATAGTCCAGAAACAACCTATGAGTTTTTTACCGCCGATTTTTTGAAAAATGATTCTCTGATTCGTCAATATGATGGGTTTGTCAGCATGTTTCGTTTCCCTTATTTGAAAGAAGGAGATACAGAACAAAAACGCGATGAGTTTAGAGCATTTCTGAAAGTGCAGGGTTATAGCAATGGAAATGTTACGATTGATGCCTCTGATTGGTTTGTGAACAGTCGATTGTTAAAACGATTAAAAGAAAATCCAGCAGCGGATATAGAACCTTATAAGCAATTTTACCTTGCACATATATATGAACGTGCTGTTTATTATAACGACTTATCCTTAAAATTAACAGGGCGACAAATTAATCATAGCCTTTTATTGCACCACAATTTGACTTCAGCACTTTTTATGGATGACCTCATTAAAATGTTTAAATCCAAAGGATGGGAAGTCATTGATGCGAGTGAAGCATATAAGGATGAAATTTATACACACGTTCCTCATAATATACCAGCAGGAGAGAGTTTGATTTGGGCTTTGGCAAAAGAAAAAGGAGGCTATGAAAATATTCTTCGTTATCCGGCAGAAGATAGTAAATACGAAGAACCCAAAATGAATACACTACGATTGTAAAAATATGTACACTGTAGTTTCTTTCATTAGCTTGTTTTTAGTGTTGTCGTTTAATTGTTTAATAACACATGTAAACGGACAAGTGTTTGATTAGACACTCTATGCTACAATAGATTCATTGACCGAGACGGATATTTCGTATGAATTTACTGTTGATGCCACAAGCTTGTTTGATGCTGGAAGAGACAGAAGAATGCCAGTGGCTTATTATCGTCCGAAGATTGATCAAGCAAGGAAGCAAAAGCTTGTGATCTTTAATCATGGCTATAGTGGGAATAAAGATGAACGTGATTATTTAGCGTATTCATTTCTGTGTGATTATTTAGCATCAAAAGGGTTTTTAGTGGTCAGCATCCAACATGATTTAGAAAACGATGAGCCTTTGGCTATGATAGGGAATTTGCAGGAAACAAGAATACCAAATTGGGAAAAGGGTGTTCAAAATATACTTTTTGTACTCAATGACTTTAAGCGATCTCATATGAATATAGATTACAAACATGTTTCTCTTATTGGGCATTCTAATGGCGGTGATATTGCGATGTTGTTTGCACATACCTATCCTGAACTCATGGATAAAATAATTTCATTGGATAATCGACGCATGCCTTTTCCAAGAACAAAGCATCCTCGTATTTATTCACTTCGTTCGAGTGATCAGATTGCGGACGCTGGTGTTATACCGACAGAAGAAGAGCAGAAAAAGTTTCGCATAAAAGTGGTTAAGTCTGCAAACATAACACACAATGCGATGGATGAAAGTGCAAATGAGGTACAGCGAAATGCAATTAATAATTACCTATTGGATTGCATTACTCAAAAATAAAAAAATCGATTAAGGACATTGTCATGATAAAAAAGGGATCACTCTTATTGAGTTTGCTGTTGCTTACAAATACTTTGTTGCAAGCACAAGAGATTTATACTTCTCTTCCTAAAAAAATCAATAAGTCAAGTCGCTATTTGTTTTACCTGCACGGTCGAATCATCGAAGAACAAGGAGCACATGCTGTAAGTCCTGATTATGGGTCGTACGAGTATCTTTCTATTTTAGACACCTTAAGTCATCATGGTTTTATGGTGATCAGTGAAGTGCGTCCTAAAAATACAAAGGAAGAATTGTATGCAGAAAAGCTTGCCATGCAAATTGACTCCTTACTCAAAAAAGGAGTAGCTGCTAAAAATATTTATGTGCTTGGCGCTTCCAAAGGTGCTTACATTACGTTGTTGACATCTAAAAAAGTTCAGAACAAATTTGTAAACTATGCCGTGATGGGAGTTTGCTCGAGAGAAGACGCTGGTTATTGGGACGCTAATAAAGCAGAACCTTGCGGTAATTTTTTATCGATATATGAAGTATCCGATCCTTTCGGAGGTTCTTGTGATTTTCTATTGGCTCATGTTGCTTGTACCAGTGGTTTTCAAGAAGTAATGCTCAATATGAATAACAAGCACGGGTTTTTATATAAGCCTTATGCGGAATGGGTGAATCCTTTGGTGGATTGGGCGACTAAATAATAGAGGCTCTGAATATTCAGAGCCTCTATTATTTATGAGATAGGAATAAGGTTTTAGAATCTAATTCCTAACAGGAGAATATCATCGATCTGTTTCACATCTTTTTTCCATTCGTTAAATTCAGCTGAAAGTTGTTCTTTTATTTCGGACATATTTTTGTGATTGTTCTCTTCTAATATTCTTTTAACGCCACTATTCATTAATTTTTTAAAGTCTTTTCCTCCAAATTGATCTGGAAGTCCGTCTGAAAATGTGTAGAATGTATCACCCTCTTCAATGTTAATTTCGTGATTTACAAATGGACTCACGTTTCTATATTGTGTGCCTCCAATCGGCCTTTTGTCTCCTTTAAATTCAATTAGTTCATTGTTTCTAATTAGAATTAAACTTCTGTGCGCACCTGCGAAGTATAATTTTTTATGTTCATTATCAATCATGCACATGCCAACATCCATTCCATCTCGCGATTCAGGATTTGTTTCTTGTTTAAGTGTTTTTACGATTGCTTCATGTAGCATGTCTAATACATTTCCAGGCGACACATTGCTAACATTGCATGCAATTCCGTTTAATAAAAAATGTCCAATTAGAGACATAAATGCCCCAGGAACGCCATGTCCCGTGCAATCAACAACACTAATAAAGGTATACTTGTCCGTTTTGTGTAACCAAGGGAAATCTCCACTTACTTTGTCGCGAGGAACAAAAAACATAAAGCTGTCGCTAAATAGATCGCAGATATCCTGTTCATTTGGAAGGATAGATTTTTGAATCCGTTCTGCATAGTTTATACTTTCTTCAATTTTGTTTTTTTGTGCTTCTATTAATTTTTGAATATTTATTCCTTCTTCAATTCTATCATTTTGATTTTCTATCGTTTTTTTCGATAAGGAAAGCTCTTCAATGGTTTTATGAAGTTCTTGTTTTAGTTCTCGTTCCCGCCATGTTGCAGAAATTAAATGACTATTAGTAGTTTCTAATTCGGCTAGCATAATGGTTATGGCTTCTAATTCCTGACTCAGCTTTTCGTTCTCTTGTTTTAATAAGGATAATGTATTTTTAGCCGTCGAATTCTCTTCAGACATGTGTTTTTTGTAGTCCCAACCTTTTTCTAGCAATGCATTAAGTTTAGTTCTAAGCTCCCTTTCACGCCAAGTTGCAGAAATCAAGTGGTAATTGGTTTGTTTCAATTCATCCATGTTGATACGCATCACATCAAGTTCTGACTTAAGTTGACTAATACTCATGTCTTTGTCTATAGAGGTTTGCTTTATCATAATTTTTGAGTTTTCTTTTTGTATAATCTAGTAGAAGAGTCGTAGAGCTCAAACAAGTCTTTGTAGTCATTTGGCAACATATCGTAATATCCGATGGCAAAAAAACCGTCGTCGTTTAAACTGTCGTGAAACAGCTTAAGCACTTTCATTTTTAGCACATCATCAAAGTAAATCATAACGTTTCGACAAAAGATTACGTCAAATTTTTTGTCCATCTTATCGCGAACTAAATCATGTCTTAAAAATTGGACATGTCTTTTATATCGGTCTTTAATTGTAGAATCTGATTCTCCCATTTCAAACCAATCATCAATTTGACCCGCGGGAAAATATTGTTTAAATGTTTTTAGGTATCTGTTTACAAGTAGGTTCGAATACCTTCCAGCCTTAGCTTGTTCAAGAATTGAGTTGCTTAAATCGGTAGCGAGCGCTGTAGATTTAGCAAGAAGGTTGGTGTCCTTTAGTACCATGGCCATGGTATAGACTTCTTCGCCACTTGAACAACCTGCATGCCAAAAATCTAATTTTGATTTATGGGATATTTTAGGGAGTACGTCACTTTTTACTTTTAACCAAAATTCTGGATTTCTAAAAAGCTCTGTTAAATTTACCGTTAATTCGTCTATACTGCTCGTTAAAAATTCTTTATCTTTCATTACCCTAGACCATAGATTTATGATGTTGTCTAGATTATTTTTCTGAATTAACCTGGTAAAACCTCTTTTTAGGGAAGCTTTTTCATAGTTTGTAAAGTCCATACCATACCTGGTTTTTATGGCATTGGTTAATGAATCTAATTCTTCATCACTAATAATTTGTGGTTTATTAGTAGACTCCGACAAGATTTTTAAAAATGGCGATATGTTTCCCGAAGTCCCCCCCATTAATTTTTTGCAGTTAATAAGTGAATGAGCTCAAGTTTTTTCTCATCTCTCACGAGAGATTTTACTGTACTAAAAAAGTTGTCATCCATTAGCCAAATAAATTCGGGATTAATGTCAATTTTATCGGTAATGAAATGAGAATTAATGTAAATGACATTTAAATTGTTTTTGTTTTTCTCATTTAAATGTTCATTCAGTTTGTTCTTTTCTACGATGTCAATGGCTGGCACATCTCCATACATCTTCTTTTGTAAAATGTTAGAAAATTGAGTAAGCACAGAGGCTGTAATAATATTGTCAATTTCCAGTAGTATGGCACTCGACATTTTGTCTCTTTCATCTTCACTTTTAAAAACTACATCAGCAAAATTTGTCGAAATTATTTTGTTTACTTCAGAAGTATTAAATACCAAGTATGATGTGCCTGTTATCTCACCAATAATATTTGTTGTTAGGAGACATTTGACTCCGTCATCCTCTTTTTTAGAAATAGGATTAAAATCATTTGAGTTGACCTTGATATCTACAATTTGAATCATCACTTTTTCTTTTATAAAAAAGGAAAGAGATTCAGCAGCCTTGGAAAGCCCGATATGAATGATCTCTTTTGTAATGCCTAGTTCTACGTTATTAAGATTTGCTATCATAAGACTAAATTTTTTGAATTAATTTTTCCTTAAAACATGCTTTAGATATTGATGCAACATCTAAAACTAAACAAACATTACCATTGCCTAATACTGTAGCGCCGCTGAATAAATCTAAAGTGTCTATTGGTTTTAATAACGTTTTTTCTACAATTTCTTTTTGTTGTAATAATTTATCTACGACCAAACCAAATAGTTTGTTGTTATACGAAACAACCATAACTTCTAATTTTGAATCTTCGTCGCATTGTGCATAAGAATTAAACGTTTGTTTTTCCAAATACAATTCTTCCAAGTTGTTCATTTGAAATAAGTCTTTCAAAAATACAACAGAGATGGTATGGTCAAGGTATTTAGCAATTAGGCCTTTGCTGACTTTATGTAATTCATGTTTTTTAATTGATATTACGGCTTCTGTGTACGTTAATGCAACTGCGTATTCTTGTTCATTTAACGTAAATATCAGTGCTCCTTTCACTGCCATTGACGACGGTAAGTTTAACGTAATAACAGAACCTTTTCCTAGTTCTGTTTTTACATCAATTTTTCCACCAATAGATTCTGTTGCTCTTTTTACAACGTCCATTCCAACACCTCGACCAGAAACCTCAGTTATTTTTTCTGCATTCGAAAAGCCGGGTTCAAAAATAATTTGAATAATTTCATCGCTCGAAAGCGTGTCAGCAAATTCTTGCGTTATAATCTTTTTCTCAATGGCTTTTCTTTTGATTGCATTTACATCTATGCCGTAACCGTCGTCAATAATTTCGATAATTACATTGTCTTTTTCATTTCTTGCTTTTAGTTGTATAGTTCCTACTTCGTCTTTCCCTGACTTTCTTCTCACCTCTGGCTTTTCAATGCCGTGTCCAACAGAATTTCTAATTAAATGGATGAGTGAATCACTCATTATTTTTAGTATGTTTCTGTCAATTTCAATTTCAGTACCTTCTAATACTAAATTTACTTTTTTCTCTTCAATGGTTGCGGCATCTCTAAGTACTCTATGGAATTTATTGAACAAGAAGCCAACTTGCACGAGACGAACATCCATTACACTGTATTGTAAATCAGATGTTATTCTTTGTAGACGAGCATATTCGGAGCTACTGGTTCCTTTTTCAATGCCTTTTGCAACAATGCTGTCACGTTCAATAATAAGTTCTCCAACTAAATTTAGCAGCCCATCTAATTTCCGAACCGGTATTTGTACTAAATCAGAAAATGAAACTTTTGGCTGATTTGAGTTTGTATCATCATCCGATTCGTCCTGGTCACTTAGTTCTTCAGTCTTAAAAGCAGGCACGAGTGCTTCAATGTCTTGAATAACATTTTTATCACTTGTTTCATTTGTATCGGTGTTTTTTATATTTCTTAAATAAACTTCAAGTTTAGTTTTAATGCCTTTGTACTTAACTTCTTCATTTGTTTTTAGGGCATTAATTAATTCGCCTAATTTGTCGTTAGCTCTGAACAGGATTTCAAATAGAACGTTATCTAAAACAATGGTTTCATTTTTTGCTTCTGAAAATACATCTTCTAAAACATGACTAATGTTTGCAATTCCTTCAAATCCCATGCCCATAGCATTGCCTTTCATGGTATGCGTAATTCTGAATATGGCATCGATTGTTTTTTTGTCTGTTGTGTTTTTTTCAAGCGCTGTAAAAAGTCTATTCAATTCTTCATAATTGTCTAGTGCTTCAGCTAAAAACATTTCTTTATATTCGTTATCCTTATCCATAATTTCTTTTATGATAAACAACTCACAATAAAACCGCCTATTTCATTTATAGGTACAGTTGCAATTGCATCACCGTTTTCTATTACAACTTTTGGCATTCCATATACTACACATGTTTCAGAACTTTGTGCAATGGTGTATCCACCTTGTAATTTTATTGAATGCATACCTAGTGCGCCATCTTTTCCCATGCCCGTTAGAATAATGCCGATTGACCGATCTTTATATACGTCTGCGACGGAAAGCATTAAGCCATCTATTGATGGATAGTTGAATTCTTTAAATGTTTTAGACGTAAAAGCAATTTCAATTTCATTGTCTGCATTTTTTTCAACAATCATATTTCTACTACCTGGCGCTATAAGTATTCTGCCTGGCGCAAGTACATCTCCTTTTCGTGCCATGCTTATATTTAACGGACTTAAATTGTTAAGTCGATCAGCAAAAGATGGGACAAAATTCGCCGGCATATGTTGTGCTATAAGAATGGGTATGGCCATGTTGTCGGGTAATTTTTTTATTAAATTTTCAAGCGCTCCAGGACCTCCAGTTGAGGAGCCTACTACAATTATGTCGTAGTTCAAGTTTGAAAAAGTATGGGAATTGTTATTCTCTTTTATTGGAACGTTAATGGTTTTGGCAGATATGTTAGCCGTTGCTGCTATTTTTATTTTTTGTATTAATTCATTTTCCACATCTTTTACCTTGGTATTGTTTTGAGCAGGTTTATTTACATAATCGACAGCTCCTAGGTTTAATGCTTTTTGAATGATTGGGAAATTGGCATTTCCTACCGCACTTAGTATCACAATAGGAGTAGGAGCTGTTTCCATTATTTTCTGAATGCCGTATAAGCCATCGTATTCCCCCATATTCATATCCATTACAACAACATCTGGTTTTAGTTGTAATGTTTTTTCTGCAGCATCCTTTCCATTATTTGCTGTAGCAATTACATCTATACCTTTATCCACTTTTAGAATATCGGATACCAGTAAGCGCATTAATCCAGAGTCGTCAACCAACAATACTTTTATGGGTATAGCCATTATGAGAATACATTGTTAATTGTATCCACTAAGCTTTCTGCAGTAAAAGGTTTAACAATGTAATAAGATGCGCCTAAACTCATTCCTTCTTCTATAATAGATTCTTGCCCAACAGCACTAATCATGACTACTTTGGAGGCGATTTTTTCATCTTGCTTCAATACGCGTAAAATATCAATACCAATCATATCTGGCAAGATGTTGTCAAGCGTAATTAAATCGGGTTTGTGTTCTAATGCCAAGTCTATAGCAGCTTCTCCGTTTGCGGCTTGTGCCACTACGTTATAACCTGCTTTAATTAGTGCGTCACTAATCATAGTGCGCATATACAGTGAATCGTCGACAACTAGTACCGTTTTCATGATTTTATTTTTAGAGGGTATTTACTTTTTTTACATTTTCATCAATGGATATCAATTCAAATATATCCACCATAATGATCATTCTATTTCCTGATTTTACAATTCCTTTTATACACCTTTCATCTAATGCGGAGTAGCGAATAATTCCTGAGGAACTGTCTATATCGCTTGTTTTTATACTCAGGGTGTTTGGGACTTCTTTTACCAGTATGCCAACTTTATATTCTTCACTCTCTATTACTAAAGTGTAGTTAGGTAATTGTTCTGTTGTTGCAGTTGTTTCTGATCCTAGTAAGCCAAAGCGTTCCTCTAAATCCATTATGGCAATTATGTTTCCTCTAATGTTTGAAACACCTTTTATATAAGATGAAGTTTGTGGAACCTTTGCAATGCGAGGAGTTAAAACAACTTCTTTAATTTGTTCAATGTTCATTGCATATTCTTCCTTACCTAGTTTGAATATGATCAATTGCATCCGTTCGCCAGCTTCGTTTTTTTCGATGTACGAAGCTGCTTCTTTCTGAACTTCCTCTATTGATGTTATTTCTTCATTTTCCATAAAGCACAATTAAGAAGGTTAATACGTTTATTTATTGATTACAAATTTCGCAACACCTTCCATTAACTGGCTTGCAACATCGGCAAGGTCTTTACTAGTGGCTCCTACTTCATTCATACCTACGCTTAGCTCTTTTGAAGAAGTTGCAATTTGTTCTGTACCGGCAGCCGTTTCTTCTGAAACCACAACGATTTTCTCGATGCTTTTAACGGTATCTTTCATGGCCTCTTTTTGCAAATCAGTTGCTGCTAATATTTCTTTCGATAAGCTTAGTGTTTCTTCACTCGATTGTGAAATGCTTGCAAAAACAGATTCAGCTTCTTTTGATGCAGAATGTCCGCTTTTTACACTGTGATCCATGCTTTCAATGGCTTTACTGGCCGAGGTAACATCTTTCTGTACTTCCCGAATTACGCGCGCAATGTCAATGGCAGATTTTCTTGAATCTTCGGCAAGCTTTCTTATTTCTTCTGCTACAACTGCAAATCCTCTACCTGCATCACCAGCTCTTGCTGCTTCAATTGCGGCATTTAATGCTAGTAAATTTGTTTGCGAAGCGATGTCGGTAATTACATTTAATGTGCTTGCAATTTCTTCTGAACGTTCTGTTAATACAACAATGGAATTAGATGTTGATTTTGCAGATTCTTGAATTTCATTCATGTTTTCAACAACTTTTTTAATGGTAATTAAACCACTGTTACTGCTGTCTTGACCACGTTCTGCTGCTTTATTAATTGTTTCAGATTTTGTTGACATTTCATTAGCGGCTTTCAATACACCGTCTACAAGTTTTGAAACTTCATCGGTTTGCTGTGCTTGTTGTTGCGCACCTTCGGCCATTTGTTGTATTGCTGAAGCCATCTCTTGTGTGTTGCGATTCATTTGATCTCCCTTTGCGGTCATTTCTTCTGCTGAAGAACCAACAATGTGTGAAAGCTGAGAGATGTTGCTTAATAATTTATTCAAATTATCTTGCGCTGAGTTAAGAGCGTCGGCTACATCTTTAATGTCGCCTTTGGCTTCTTCTTTGTACCTGCTTGTTAAATCTCCTTGCGCCATTTTGTTGATGATTTGACCAAAGGCTAAAATTGGATTAGCAATAGAATCCATCAAGTTGTTCATGCCACCAACAAGATCTATTAAGTTCTCGTCCACATCTTTTGTAGATAGTCTTTCTTTTAGATTTCCTTCATTACCTGCTAACTCTACTAGTTTTTGTACGTCGAACAAAACTTTTTTCTGTCCAGTAATGTCGGTAGCAACTTTTACGAATTTGATAATTCTTCCCATTTCATCTTTAATAGGAGAGTATACAGCTTGCAACCATACTTCTTTGCCTGAGCGTGTGATTCGTTTGTATTGATCTATTTGAGATTTTCCAGAATTTAATTCTTCCCAGAAGTGCGCATAATCTTTAGAATTAGAAAAGGCTCTATCAACAAACATTCTGTGGTGTTTTCCTTTGATATCGTCCATGGAATATTCCATGGTTTTTAAAAAGTTTTCGTTTGCTATGATTACGTTACCTTGCAAGTCGAATTCAATAAATGCATAAGAAGTATCTATGGCATCTACAATGCCTTTCATTCTTTGACTTTCTAAAATAGTATCGGTAATGTCAAATCGAATACCAATATATTTGATCGGTTTACCATCGGCTCCTAATACGGGAGTAAAGATTCCATCTACATAATATGGGCTGCCGTCTTTTCTTCTGTTTTTTACAAGTCCTCTAAAAATTTTGCCAGCTTTTATTGTTGCCCACAGTTCTTTAAAAACTTCTTTGTTCATGTCTGGGTGACGAACAATATTTTGGTTGGCGCCAATTAATTCTTCTCTTGAATATTGCGAAACCTCGCAGTGTTTATCGTTCACGTAGGTGATGAAACCTCGCAAGTCTGTTTCAGATACAATGCAAGCTTGATCAACCGAAGCTGTTCGAGCCTCAATTTCACGTCCCATTTGTGCTGCTTCATCTTTATTTTTTGTAATGTCTAAGGCAATTTTAACTACCCTTACAACTTTTCCATCTTTGTCTTTGACGGGTGTATATGCTGCTTGAATCCAAATTGTTTTTCCGTTTTTAGCAATCCTTTTAAATTCACCCTCTTGTGTTTCTCCATTTCCTAGGTCGTGCCAAAATTTATTGTAATTCGAGGTATTTCGATCCGAAGACTCTAAAAAAATGGAGTGGTGCTGACCTTTAATTTCGTTGATCGTGTATCCCAACAAGTTCAAAAAATTGTCGTTGGCAAAAAGAATATTTCCTTGGTAGGTAAATTCGATGCGAGCAAAAGATTGATCTACGGCCACTTTTATTGCTTCCGAATCGTTGCCGTCGTTTGTGGTTTTAACGCTTTTAGAATTTCCTTCTGAATGAGAACCATTACTTTGAACGTGTTCTTCGCCAGAATTGCTAAGGGTGTTTTTTAATGAAGCCATGTAGTTTACTGTTAAAGTTTAAAAGTTTATTGTGCTATTGCAGATATTTGAGGTGTAAAAAGTATGTAAGTTTTATTTATTATTAGTTATAATATGACGGTTATACGACCAAACTTATTTAAGGTTCAGTTGTAATTGATCAAAAAATGTTTTTTTAATGTATATTTTTATCTTTTATGTTGATATTTTTAATAAGTATTTGATAAGATACACTTTAACGAGTTTTTTGCTTTGGTGTATTTAAAAGTACCAAATGTTATTTTTTTAAATAATGACATTTGTCACTTTTTGTAGAGATAGTGGAAATAAAAGCTCCCAATAATTTGAGAAATGGAGTTGGAGAGTAAGTGGAGCCCTCGTGCAGCCTATTTGAATGAGATTGAAGGACGGTGAAGTTTGGAGGTAGCTGAGGTTTAGAAGTCGTTACCGACGATTTTTCAAATGCTGACAAAAGTCTTAATTTTCTTTGTCAAATTGATATTGACGAATAAAATCGGATGCTATTAAACTTTAGTATGAACTAACTTAAATGTGTACAAACATTTAAGTTAGTTCAAGCGATTTTAAAAATTGGTTACAATTGCACTGAGGAACCTTACGGTATTTTCGCAGTGCTATATCGAGTATGCGATAAAAATTATTTGTTTTTCTTTTCGATCTCTCGCAAACTTTCCATTTTTTTATACTTCAAAAATTCGTTAATCGTGTATAAATGTTCTTTAATTTGCTTGTTGCCAAACTCATAAACTTTTGTCGCGAGTCCGTCTAAAAAATCTCGATCGTGTGAAACAAGAATTAATGTACCGTCGAATGCTTTTAATGCTTCTTTTAAAATGTCTTTCGTTTTAATGTCGAGATGATTGGTAGGCTCATCGAGGATTAACAAATTCACCGGTTGCAATAAAAGTTTGATCATGGCAAGACGTGTTTTTTCTCCACCAGAAAGTACTTTTACTTTTCGAGAAGAAATTTCTCCGCCAAACATGAAGGCTCCTAATATGTCTTTTATTTTTGTGCGTACATCGCCCACGGCAATGTGATCGATGGTGTCGAATACTGTCAATTCTCCATCGAGACGAGCGGCTTGGTCTTGAGAGAAATAACCAATCATGGCATTGTGCCCCAATTGTAATTTTCCTTCAAAATCAATTTCATTCATGATGGCTTTAACCAAGGTCGATTTACCTTCCCCGTTTTTCCCGACTAAGGCAATCTTTTCTCCGCGTTCGATGGTGAGGTTGGCATTGGCAAAAATAACATGATCCCCGTATTTTTTGGTAAGCTCTTCGATGATGACAGGATAGTTTCCTGAACGTGGCGCAGGAGGAAATCTTAAATTGAGGGAAGAGGTATCGACTTCGTCAACTTCTAAGATATCCAGTTTTTCCAACATTTTTACACGCGATTGCACTTGCAATGTTTTGGAATAGGTACCTTTAAAACGATCGATGAATTCCATGTTATCGGCAATCATCCGTTGTTGCTCGAGTACAGCTTTTTGTTGGTGTTCGCGACGTTCTTGGCGCAGTTGAAGGTAGTGTGTATAATTGACCTTATAATCGTATATGCGTCCCATGGTCACTTCAATGGTACGGTTGGTGATTGCATCGATGAAAGCTCTATCGTGGGAAATCACGATTACGGCTTTGGCGCTGTTCATCAAAAAATCTTCTAACCATTGAATGGATTCAATGTCCAAATGGTTAGTCGGCTCATCCAACAAAATAAGATCAGGATCTTGCAATAAAATTTTTGCCAATTCAATACGCATTCTCCATCCTCCACTGAACTCGTTGGTAGAGCGTTTGAAATCTTCACGTGAAAATCCTAAGCCTAATAATGCCTTTTCAATTTTATCGTCGAAGTTAATTTCTTCTATGGAATAATATTTTTCACCCAATTCGGAAACGTCTTCAATCAGCTTCATGTAACTGTCCGACTCGTAATCGGTACGCGTTTCTAGTTCATGGTTTAGTCGATCCATTTCAGCTTTCATGCTGAGTATTTTGGAGAACGCCTTAGAGGTTTCTTCAAATACAGTACAGTCGTCGTGTGTAAGCAAGTGTTGTGGCAAGTAGGCGATCACCGCATCACTTGGTGCTGATATTTTACCTGTACTTGGCTTTTCTGCACCGGCTATAATTTTAAGCAAAGTCGATTTACCTGCGCCGTTTTTACCCATGAGGGCAATACGATCTTTATCGTTGATGTTAAAAGAAATGTCGCTAAAAAGAGTAGCCCCGCTGAATGCCTTCCCAATTCCGTCTACAGAAATCATATGTTATAAATGTATGAGTAATAATGTTGCAAAATTTGTACAAGTAGCCTTAAAAAACAAACAATTGTAAGTATTTCGGAGGAAGAATCGGAAATAGTATCCTTTTGTGAATATGGAGGATCTTTAGATTCCGTATTTAAGGGTTAAAGCGAGTTGACCTGCATGGTATGCGGTATGGGATATAATTCGGCCGATGGCTTCAGCTTTAGTTTTAGTGCCAAATTCTTTTGTCGAAATGCTTGTAGACCAGTCTCCTTCAGTTTGTTTTTCTATAATTGTTTTCAATGCCTCATAGGCTGTTTGTTCATAGTTTAGTAACTCCTCTAGATTATTCCAAATGCCGGTGTCTTTTTGATCCATGACAGTTTGTGCATGCACTTTGAGGTCCGAAGCGCCGAACACATTTTTAGCAAATAATAATTCAACATCTGCAATGTGGCGAATAAGAAATCCCGCACTGTTTTTAGTTCCTTGTAAGATATTGGTCAGGTCATTGGGTTGAACAGTTGTGAGGACATTGCGAAAACGCGTGCGTGCTTCAGTCCATGTTTGTAAGTAGGCGGCAGTGATCATTATTTTAGAAAATAGTTTAAAGAATGGATTTGTTGGAAAGTTAAATCGATCTTTATTTAGGAAAGGTAATGATAAAGTACGTGCCAACATTGGGAGTACTTTCAACTTTGATAGATCCTCCTAATAAATTGACTTGTGTTTTTACCATGTACAGGCCGACACCTTTTCCTTCCACTTGTGTGTGAAATTTGTGGTACAGTCCAAATATTTTATTTTGATGTTTTTCTAAATCTATTCCAATCCCATTATCTGAAACAATGATGGTATATTCTTTTTGAGTTTCTGTTGCACTGATGGTGATTTTTGTTTGAATGGACTGGTTCCTGTATTTAATAGCATTCTGCACTAAGTTAAAGAGTACACTGTGTATGATTGTTCTTACCGTATTTATTTTAAAGGAAGGGAGGTATTCTTCGTGTATATTTATTTTTAGTTGCTTTAAGTCAAAGGCTAAAGATTGTTTAATACTATCAATTAAATCGGTCAGTAGAAGTTGTTCTTTTTCTTCTTTTAGATCTTTTCTAAGGGTAAGTAGAAAAATTAAATCGTTCAGTACGCCGTCAAGGTTTATAACAGACTTGTTGATGCAATCTACAATTTCAGTTTTCTCCTCTTCATCGTTAGAAAGAGGGTCGTATAAGTCAAGAAATCCTTTAATGTTAGCGAAAGGAGCTCTTATGTTGTGAGAGACAATGAATCCAAATTGTTCCAGGTTCACATTCGATATTTTTACTTCTTTGTATAGTTTTTTTAAGTGAATCTGATCTTTTTTTCTCAGGATGACTTCTTCTTTTAAATTTTCTTTTTCTAGAACGAGTTCGTCTCTTAAGATAGAAAAGTAAGTAGCATAGTTATTGAATAAGAGAAACAAGAATATAATTGTAGAAACAATATTGAGATCGTGTAGCGTAATGTCTACATGATCGGTTTTAAGAATAATAATGGCTGTAGTGTGTTTAAAAAATAAGGTGATGATGTAACTGATGATGTAGGTCGTAATGCTGGTTGCGATATATCTTTTTTCTTTTTCAATATCAAACAACCAAAAAACAAAAAATGGAGCTGTAAATAAATATAAATAAAAACCAGCATCGTAACCTAATATTGCAGTAATGCCTATTACACTGAGATTGCTTCCTATTATTAATACGACCTTTGCAAGGGTGAATTTTTTTTTGAAATTAAAATACAATACTGTTCCGAAACTAAATCCAGAAAATACAGTCAATAGTAGTGCTTGGTACCACTGGAGAAAGATAAATACGACACACCAAATAAGAGCTAGAAATACCGTATAAAAACAAAACTTATTCAGTGATTGTAACTTAAATCGCTCTTCTAACTTTTTTGTTTGTAAGGCACGTGCATTAATTTTTTTAAATGTGTCAAATCCCCATTTCATGCCTTGTTTTTTTTATTTCTTTTGTATTCAAACATGATGTAGGTATAATATACATCCATCACAAAGCATAATACTCCCATGGTGATTAACCATGTATTTTCTGGCCACCTTAAAAAACACATGACGGTAATAAGTCCTGTCCCTAATCCTTTTGTCCAGGCAGCGGTAAAGGATAAAAGAGATTTGTCTTTAAGACGGTAGAATTGAGTAATGTATAATCCTGCAATGAGTAAATTACTCACATAAGCAGTGGGCGCTCCAATAGGGTTGTCTAAACCTTGTGCGATGAATACATACATGAAAATTGCCCAAGCGATGATGCCAAAGGTGAAAAATAGTTTGTATTGATTTTTTAAACTTTCTTCTACTTGTTTGTAGCCGTATTTATAGAAACCCCAAACGATAAGCACGTCTAAGAAAAACCAAACGCGATAGCCAATGGTCACGATCATGCCCATATTTTGTACAAATATCCATGACCATAGAAATTCCCATGCAAAGTTAGCGGCGAGAACGGTACCAGGCATTTCGACAAACTTATGCTTGAAGATGTTTCGAACGATACAGATGTAATTAACAATCCACAGTGAAGCACCTGTAATAAATAACGTCAATTGTAATGGAGTATAGTAATCGTGGTTGAGCCAAACAATCTTGTCCATAGGGTTAAGAAATTAGTGCAACAATAGATTTTAAAAATTTTGTAATGCGCGCTACTCCAAATGGTATTTTGCCGTCCCAAGGTCTTCCTTTAGCGTAGCGTTTTTTATCTCTATACCTGAAAAAGGTAAGCAAGAAAGGTTCGTGTAAGTTCCATACTTTACAATAGTGGCCACCTGTTTTACTGACATCCAGTAGTGCATTTACAGCTCTGCGTGCTGCTTCATTTGCGCCTTCCATGGTAGCCAAGTCCGTATTTGTTTTTACATAATCTGCTGCCAGAAAAAAGTTACTGATGTCTGTATATGGGTAGGGGCGTAGGGTCCAAGTATTTTTATTGTTTACCAATAAAGGTTCTAGGTTTATGGAAGGAATTCCTGGTACAATGCTGTTGTCTAAATTCCAAGCGTGTAAATGTTCGTTGATTAATACGATTTTGCCTTCCGTGTTTAAGCTTTTTTTCAATTGAGCCCAACACTCTTCTACAATTTCTTTTGTTGTACAATCTTTCGCCGCTTTGCCATATAAAATTCCTGCACTATCCCAATCGGAGATATCAATAGAAATAATTCCTTTTATGGTGCCGTCGCCGTATTTACTCCAATCAAAATCTTTCCAAAACTGAGCTTGAGAAATGGATGTCAGTGCCCAAGGCGTGTTCACGTATATTGTATGTCCATGATTGATGTGCACGTCTTCTGTGAGGTAAAGCTGAAGACCGTTCATCCAAGAGACATTCAAAGAAAGCGTTTTAATGTTTTCTAAGGTAGGGTCAATGAAAAGCATGTCATCGTTGAGCAGTGCTGCCATGGCTTCTACAGGTACAGCACTGATGTAATAATCAGCAGTAACTTCGATTTCCTTGCCCTCTTGTTCTACAACAATACTGCTTATGCTTTCTTTTTTATCGGTATTTATTTTTTTTACGGGAGAGTTAAGGTGGTACTTAACACCTTTGCTTTTTAAATAATCTAACCATGGATTGATCCATACATCGTTAGTCGGGCCATTTAAAATACAATCACTACTCATGCCAGGTTTCATGATGTCAAACATCAATTGTAGCAAGATGTCACCTCCTGTTTTTGTACTGACCGTTTCCGCTCTTGCTGCTACAAGGGTTCTGGTAAGTCCTCGAGCTAAAAACGTTTTATAGTTTTCAGAAAAACGATCAGCTTCAATAAATTCCCACCAACCCATGCGTTCGTATTCGTGTTTTCTTCTTTCGTAGCAACTGGTCATCAGTTGCCATACTCTTTCTGAAAAATATTGTTTTTCTTCTTCTGTTAAATCGAGAGGAGCATTTGCATCAAGGGCGAGGTATTTTTTAATTTCTTTGATGGAACTCGGAAATTTTGCAGGCATGTAAAAAGAAGGTTTGTCAAATTGAGCAACCCTGATTTCACTTGTTTGTGTTAAGTTATCGTAGACTGTTTTTCCTTTAAAAGGAATTTCTTTCATGGTAGCGGTGACATGCCTGTAAAAGCGAGGAAAGAAGCGAAATCCATGTTCTCCTGGTAAGGGTTTGCTATTTCCTGTTGCCGTGTCTGGCACATCGGTACTGCGAGCTTTTCCTCCTGGAACACCTTTTGTTTCGTATACCGTAACATCAAAGTTCCTCTTGATTAATTCGTGTGCTGCACTTAATCCAGCTACACCTCCTCCTAAAATGATGACTTTTTTGGGCATAAAAATAACAGTAGAATAAAAGTAAAACGTCCCCTTGATTAAATGAAGGGGTAAAATCTACTATTAAGATAGAAATCTTTTGTTAAGTTACAAATATTCTTTTGGGTTTGCGGATGACTTGTAAAAATGAAAGGTTAAGTAACTTGTTATAAATATGAGTGTTAAAACACTTAATCCAAAAAAGAAGTTAAGGTACAAGGGCCGATAGTTTAAGTATACTGTGTGTTTTCCTTTGGTTAGAGGCACAGCCATCAATGCATAATTAGCTGTACTGATGATGGTTTCCTTACCGTCTATATATGCCTTCCAGCCAGGAGTATTGTTTTGAAAGAGCACCATAACTCTTTCTTGCGAAGTATTGGTGTTGAGGGTCATGGAATTTCCTGTGAAACGAGTTATGCTTACAGTGTCTCCCGTATTCGGAATTGGTTGATGATTTGGAATGCGATTAAATTCCTGAGATTTTAGAAAAACGTGTTGAGGGCTTAATGCATTCGTATCTATAAACTGATCGATGTTCGATATTTTCGAAGCTAAAAATACGGGCGTATTATTTTTACTCGCAGTAAAAAGTTTAGATGTTTCTAATGCAGCATAGGATTTCAAGAAAAAAGGATTGTAACCATCAAAGGCAATTTCTTTTCTGAAGATGCTTATGTTTTTCCATAAAGGTTTAAAGTCTTGAATAGTATCAGCATTGCTTTTGATTTTCTCTAATGGTATAGGAAATCCTTGAGGTGTTTTTTGAAGCAGTTGAGCAATGTTCTTTGGTATAGCATCTTTTGATACTAAAGTGTATTTCATGTTTAGGTTTAATGCGATAAACAGGTCTGCAATAATGAGTATCGTTACAATCCATTTTAAGGACAAGGTCGATTTTTTAGAGCATTGCCAAACAAGCATGATGGATATAAAAACAAAAAGATGTGTGCAGCATTGAATGATGACATGGTCATAAACAGTACAATGTTCATCGAAAAAGGAAAAATTAAAAAGGTAATCGTAGATGCCAGTTCCAGAGTAATTTTTCAATAGTGACACAGCAAGCGTTGATAGCAAAAGAGCAAGGATGGAGAACCAAATGTATTTGATCTTTTTTAAAGAAAATTGTTGCGTATTGATCTTTTCGAGCTGAGATCCCGCTAAGAGTATAAAGAAGATCATGAAAAATATCCTAAATGCACTTGGAAATCGAAACAGGTTCATCAAAGGAATATAATCATAAAGAAACTTTCGAATTGGGAGCACAGGTCCAATGGCTGCTGACATGACTACTATTGCAATCGTTAGCAAAGTTTTTTCAAGAGCTGTTTTATCTTTTTTAAATAGAAATAGTATGAATAATACAAACAGTATAAGTCCAAAATAAGCATTAGCCATGGAAACGTCCGTATCAAAAGTACTCATGTGAGTAGTATGGCATGTTGCAAAAGGAAATACAAAAGAAATAAAGGAAGGAAGGGTAAATGGACTATCGAAGGCCTTCGCAAGACTAACGCTGCCCCCTCTTGTGACTATAGGTGTACAGTAAGTGATTGAATATAATACCACTGAGCTGGTCATTAAAAATGCAATCGCAATGATTAATTGATGGTATAAAAGCGGAAAGAGGTCTCGGAAAGTTTTATACTTTATATGGTGTATGATTTTCAAAATCAATAATGCAAAAAGTATATAGCAGGCAATGAATAAAAAAGCAGGGTATCCTCCGCTCAATATAAAAAACAAAGACAAGGATGTTTTTAAGGAATCGGAAAGGCTAGGCTTTTCAAGTGTTTTAAGGAAATAGTAGAAAATAAAAGGAAGGAATGCTCCTGAAATTATCCATGTAAAATGTTGCGCATTGCCTGCGAAAAAACCAGAACAAGCATAAGCGTAGGCAAGTAAAATAGAAGTGTGTGAGGAATAATTGAGGTGCTTCGATAATTTATAAAATCCAATAGAAGCGATGAATAACGTCAATATAAATTCTACATGCAGAGTGTATAAGGTGTAACCGCCAGTCACGATACTGAGTAACCATACGATCGGATACCATGCAGCACTTTGCGGATCTCCATGCATGGGGTAGCCTCCGTCTTGATAAGGATTCCATAAAGGGAGTTGACCAGCTTTTAAGTGCTCACCGACTAAATAACGCCAAGGGAAATATTGGTCTGCCATATCCCATTTGAAGGAATATTGTAATAAGCTGATGGAAAAATAACTTGTGACGATTAATGAAAATAAAACAAGGTAAGGAAAGTATTTATTACTAAGGGTTTTTAAGGTAATCATAAGGTATACGTTAATAGATTCCTTTGTATTTTCTCAAAGTCCATTCCACAGATGCTAACAAGATCAATAACCACATGATCCAGGTTAATTGTATCCAATGGATCAAGCCTTCGGTGGCATGTAGTACATCTTGGTATTCTCGTTGTAAAAGTATTTTTGATAAGTCGTCGGTTTGTTGCGGTAAGAAAAACTTTCCTTTAGTTTGAGCAGACAGTTCGCGCAATAAACGATGATTGGCAGTGCTTTCCATCATTTCTGTTAATTCTTCGCTGACTAAGAATTCTCCTTTGGATAATTCTTTTTTGCCGTTGAGTACAGCATTTGCGGAGTATTGGTAAACGCCTTGTTTTAAGCCCTTCACGGCATAACCATTCGAACCAGCTTGATGTACAAATTTATAATTCAATAACTCATCACTTTCGTTGCGCAAGGTCAACTCAAACGGAACATTGTAAAGTGGTTCGTAGATGTCGTTGTAAAGTTCAGCTTGAAAGGTCACTTGTTCGCCTGCTGTAAATTCGTTGGTTACTGGGTAGACTTTAAATTTACGCTTGTCCTCTTTTGAAGAAAGGTATTGTGCTAAATCGTTGATGAGTTTGTCGAATGCTTCTGCTTCGCCGTATTTGCAGTATTCTTGTTGTCTCCACCACCATAATCCTTCTCCACAGAAGACCGCCGTCTTGCGATCTATGGCACTCAGCAAAAGGGGAGTTGCTGTGTTTACACGTCCTATTCGTTGGTTGAAAATAACATCGGCTTCGTTCTTTATTTTATAGTCTCCAAAAGGGACTTGTAACGGAGGTGTTTCATTCCAACGTTCTTTTTGTGTTTCAGGAAAGTTAAACTTACTAAAGCTAGTGTTGAGAGCGACTGTTGCTAAATCTTTTTGATTCGAACGAGCGGAGATGGTTAACAAGCCATTCGATTCGTTAAATAGTTTTAAGTTTGTAAGGTTACCAACGATGAATAATTTTGGTGTTTCTGTTTTCAACAAGGTATTGAATTCGATTTGCCCCAAACCTTGTAGGTGTGGTACTTGATGAAAAATAATCAGATCGAATTTGTCTTTGGGTAAGGGTACGCCAGGAATAAACAAGACGATTTCTGTATTTTCTTTTTTGTCCAAAGCACTGCGAAGGGCTTTGATGTCAGGATGTGCAGCAGCAGCGAAGAGTAATATTTTCTCTTTGGTATCAATGACTTCGATATAAGCGTGTGCTGTATTATTGGCGGTGTTTTTTTCTCCGACAACAGCACTTACTTCTACACGCAAATGCAATAAGCCTTTTTCTTTTGCCGTGGTTTGAAAAGATACACGCGTTAAGCCTTTGTCTTTCGTAAGGGTAAGCTTTTGAGTCGCAAGCGTGTTTTGTTTATGCTTAAGACTTATGGTAACGGTTTGCCCTTTTAATCCTTGAAAAGCAATGTCAGCATAGACTGGGAATAAATTCCCTTTGTAGGAAATTTTATTATAAAGTATGTTTTTGACTTTGATGTCTTTTTGAGGAATGGTATCTCCTAGGCCGATCGTATAGATTGGAGTATTGAAAGATTGGTACAAAGGATTGATTCCTTTATTGTAAATACCATCGGTCGCAAGCACAAGTGCGCTGAAGTTTTTATGTTCTTCGATGTCTTGAATGTCAGAGAGTACAACACTCAAGGGCGATTGTAATAACCAATCTTGAGGAGTAGAAAGTGTTATTTTTTTTGCTTTGAAGTCAATAACTTTTACGTTTACTCCTTTTTCTTCTAGTCCGTCTTTTAGTGTTGAAAGTTGTGTGAAAAGAGATTTTAGTGTGGTCGAATCGTTAAAGGCTTTTATGGAAAGAGAATTATCGATGGCGATAACTACTTCTGGTTTTTCAAGGCTACGTTCATAGTATCTACTAATGGGACCCGCTAACAGTAAGACAATAAAAAAAACGACTAAAAATCGAATAGAAAATAAGGTGTATTTGAATACGTTAGTCCATTCTTGTTTGGGAGTATAGAGTAGTCCTGCATAGAGCAGCCCTGTGATAATTGCCAAGACGACAAGCCAAGGATGTTGAAAATAAAAATTAGCACTTCCCATGTGATACGCTTTGTTGATTAAATCTGTTCCAATAATGTTGAAACACTGTCGATGCTGAAATTGATATTATGAAAAAACCAGGCTTAGGGCCCGGTTTTAATTTTTATGGAATAAGATAAAATGCCACGACTAGGTAAGCATTCCTCCGTCTACTTGTAATACTTGACCGCTAATGTAACGCGATAAATCAGAACCTAAGAATACAACAGCGTCGGCCACGTCATCTGCAGATCCAGCACGTTTCAAAGGAATTCCTTTCAACCATTCTTCAACGACTTTAGGGTCTAGTTCTCCCGTCATTTCTGTTTCGATAAACCCTGGAGCAACGGCATTGCAACGGATGTTGCGTGATCCTAATTCTAATGCTATCGATTTAGTAAAACCAATCATACCGGCTTTAGAAGCGGCATAGTTTGCTTGGCCTGCGTTTCCGCTGATGCCAACAACAGAAGATATGTTAATGATTGAACCTGATTTTGCTTTCATCATTGGTTTGATGGCCGCTTTGGTCAGGTTAAAGCATGATTTTAAATTTGTTGTAATGACGGCATCCCATTGTTCTTCACTCATCCTCATCAATAAGCCGTCTTTGGTGATGCCTGCATTGTTAACCACGATATCAAGGCCTCCAAAATCGGCCATGACACTGGTGACTAAATTTTCTGCTTCGTCAAAAATAGAGGCATCTGAACGGTATCCTTTTGCTTTTACACCCAAGGCTTCAATTTCTTTTTCTAATGCTTGTCCTTTTTCTACGCTGCTCAAATACGTAAAGGCTACTTGTGCCCCTTGCTTAGCATATTGAAGTGCTATGGCGCGTCCTATGCCTTTAGAAGCTCCCGTAATTAGAGCGATTTTGCCCGTTAATAATCCCATAGTAAGAAAATGCGTATTGAAATAAAGTTTATAAAGTACAATAATAGAAAGATTTAAGTCTATTATCAAGCGAATAGGGCCTCTACTTAACGAAAGAATGATTTTTTTGTCTGCGTAAATCGTTTAAATTTGTCGCGTATATAAATTAAAGGAAATGTCTGTAAAATACGATGTTCTTGTAATCGGAGGTGGACCTGGCGGTTACGTAGCTGCCATTAGAGCTGCTCAATTAGGAAAAAAAGTTGCTGTAGTAGAGAAAGCAGAATTAGGAGGCGTGTGTTTAAACTGGGGATGTATCCCTACTAAAGCCTTGTTAAAGAGTGCACAAGTTTTCGAATACATTAAACATGCAAGCGATTATGGTATTACTGTAAAAGGTGCAGAAGCCGATTTTAGTGCTGTCATCAAACGCAGTCGTGACGTGGCCGGTGGCATGAGTAAAGGCATTCAGTTTTTGTTTCGTAAAAACAAAGTAGAACACATTGCTGGTTTTGGGAAATTGAAGGGCAACAAACAAGTAGAAGTTACCGATGATAAAGGTGTAAAAACCATTTACATGGCTGACCATATTATTTTGGCAACGGGCAGTAGAGCACGTGAACTGCCAACGTTGAAAATAGACGGTGAAAAAATCATCAGTTACCGTAAAGCAATGACGATGGATAAAAAACCTGAAAGCATGGTCATTGTTGGCTCTGGTGCTATTGGGGTAGAGTTTGCTTATTTCTACCACAGCATGGGAACGAAAGTCACCATTGTGGAATTTTTGCCCAACATTGTTCCAAACGAAGACGAAGATGTTTCTAAGCAATTAGAAAAAGAATATAAGAAAGCGGGTATTACTATTATGACTAATGCTGCTGTTCAGTCGGTAGATACGTCTGGTAAGAAATGCAAAGTGAGCATTAAAACGGCTACAGGTCAAGAAGTGATCGAAGCAGACGTTGTACTTTCTGCTGTTGGTGTAGCGACTAACCTTGAAGGTATTGGTCTTGAAGATGTAGGTGTTATTGTAGACAAAGGGCGTGTGATTACAGATGATTTTTACAAAACAAACATCCCTGGTATTTATGCCATCGGTGACATTGTAAAAGGCCCAGCTTTAGCCCACGTGGCTTCTGCAGAAGGTATTATTTGTGTAGAGAAAATTGCAGGTCATCATCCTGAACCATTAGATTATGGCAACATTCCAGGATGTACGTACTGTACGCCAGAAATTGCTTCTGTTGGTTTAACGGAAAAACAAGCGATCGAAAAAGGATACAAAATTAAAGTAGGAAAATTTCCTTTTGCTGCTTCGGGTAAAGCAAGTGCTGCTGGTGCGAAGGAAGGATTTGTGAAAGTAATTTTTGATGAGAAATACGGTGAGTTTTTAGGAGCACACATGATTGGAGCCAATGTAACAGAAATGATTGCAGAGGTTGTCGTTGCTCGTAAATTAGAAGCCACTGGTCATGAAATCATCAAAGCGGTGCATCCTCACCCTACGATGTCAGAAGCCATCATGGAAGCTGCAGCAGCAGCCTACGGAGAAGTAATACATATCTAATACTGTTAATGATTTTGAAGAGGCGTTATTTTTAACGCCTCTTTTTTTAGCCGGATTTACAATGAGTAAACAAACTATATTAGTTACTGGTGGTGCTGGATACATCGGTTCGCACACTGTTCGTTTAATGGTAAAAAACGGGTTTGATGTCGTGGTGATCGATAATTTGGTATACGGTCATAAAGACGCCATTGTCGATAAAGGTGTTCAATTAGTCGTGGGAGATCTTTCTGATCCTGTATTATTAGAACAAATTTTTGCTCAACATAAAATTTCTGCGGTACTCCATTTTGCGGCATATGCCTTAGTAGGAGAGTCGGTGACTGAGCCCAATAAGTATTACCATAACAACATGGCTGCGCCTTTAGTTTTGCTCGATGCAATGCGTAAGCACGGTTGTGATACGTTTATTTTCTCGTCAACGTGTGCTACATACGGCAATCCTCAGTACATGCCGATGGATGAAAAACATCCACAAGCCCCCATCAATCCTTATGGTACCAGTAAATTGATGTTGGAAATGGTATTGAAAGACTATGCAAAGGCGTATCAGTTGAAGTATGTAATTCTACGTTACTTCAATGCTTCTGGCTGTTCTGCTGATGGCTTAATCGGCGAAGACCATACCCCAGAGTCGCATTTAATTCCCTTAGTATTGAAAGCGATAAAAGGGGAACGTGCTGCGATCACAGTATTCGGTACGGATTACGATACGGCCGATGGTACTTGTGTAAGGGATTATATTCACATCGAAGATTTAGCGGAAGCGCATTATTTAGCTTACCAATACTTGAGCAAAGGTGGCGTATCCGATGTTTTCAACTTGGGTACAGGTCATGGTTATTCGGTGAAACAAGTCATTGACATTGCTGAAAAAGTATCCGGCAAAAAGGTTCCTGTAGAGTACGGTCAACGTAGAGAGGGAGATCCTCCGGTGTTAGTGGCTAACGCAGCAAAAGCAAACAGCATCTTGGGTTGGAAACCTCGTTACAACGATTTGGAAGAAACCGTTCGTACAGCATGGGCTTGGGAAAGTGGCTCTAACAACGGACGTTTTAAAGCTTAGTCGTATTTAGAAAATTACTTGTCAATACCACACCTGAGAGGATCAGTGTACCGCCTATTATTTTTTCAGTAGACAATACATCGTGTCCAATGACAACAGCAAAAATAGAAGCCATGAAGGGTTGCAAATAAATATAGGATCCTGCTGTAACAGGGCTTATCCATTGGAGCGTAGCGTTTCCAATATAATAATTGAACACCGTGGCGAACACAATGATGTAAGCAAAGCATAACCATCCTGTGGTACTCAGGTCAAGCCAATTACTGGATACGGTATCGCCAATGGCAAAAGGAAAAACAACAAGAGCGGCGATGGCAAACATCCATTTGGTCACAAACAAAGGGTTGTATTTTTCTAGTAAGGGTTTTGCAATGACCATGAACACGGCATAGCAACTGGCATTCAAGAAAATTAAAAAGTCTCCTTCCAAACTACTGTTACTGCTATTTTTATGGGAATGTGCAATCAAATAATAGGCGCCCAGGGCAGAAATACCTACGCCCAAATATTGTTTCCATGTTGGTCTGTTGCGAAGAAAAAGGGCAGAGAGCACAAGGATTAAAATAGGAATGATTGCCATGATCAGCGATGAATTGATGGGCGATGTAATGCTAAGTCCTTTGTATAAAAACAATTGGTTTAAGGCAACGCCAAACAGACCGCACATTAAAAATCTCACTTTATCGTGTATGGGAATAATGTATTTTTCTTTCGAGGAAAATGCGTCCATTATAAAAAAAGCAAGAGCAGCAACAACAATGCGTGTTAATACAATGCTGTTTGATCCTAACTCAGAAGGCATGACTATTTTTGCAATAGAAAAGTTCATACTGGAAAAGCAAGTAGCGATAAACAAAAGTAGGTGTGCTGAGAAAACAGAGCGAATCATGATGCAAATTAGTCTATTTAAACACTAAACATCAAGCTTTAAAAAGAATCAGAAACAAAGTGAAGAAGAGGAGAAACAGAAATAGTTGAAGAAAGAGTAGTCACCTCGCCATGGTTCGTGTCTTGACGAACCATCTATTTCGATCAAGGATATAATGGTAAGAGGAAGCAATTATTTAAAACGAGCAATGATTTTTTAGCGTGTTGGTTCGTGAAGACACGAACCATGGCTAAGAGCTAAGTCTAAATCACAAATCCTTTAAATATTAAAGATCAAATACTAAGTTCATAACCATATTTTTGTCGAACTTTAAGCTCAAGAAAAACCAACCCTATGGCCATTTCATTTCACGGTGATTCCCCATTAGCAGAAAGAATGCGTCCTCGCAAACTCGAAGATGTTGCGGGGCAATACCATTTAATTGGGGATGGGAAAATTTTGAAGAAGGCTGTAGACATGGGTCAGGTGCCGTCTATTATATTGTGGGGACCTCCAGGAATTGGCAAAACGACCTTGGCTACAATCTTAGCAGAAAGTGTAAAAGCACAGCTTTTTATTTTAAGTGCCATCAGTTCTGGGGTAAAAGATTTAAGAGAAGTAATCGATAAATGTAAGTATTCAGGCAAAGGAATTTTGTTCATCGATGAAATTCACCGCTTCAATAAAACACAACAAGATGCGCTCTTAGCAGCCGTTGAAAAAGGGTGGATTACCTTAATCGGAGCGACAACAGAAAATCCTTCGTTTGAAGTCAATAAAGCACTTCTTTCGAGGTGTCAAGTCTATAAATTAGATCCCTTAACGAAAGCAGACTTACGTACCTTATTGGATCGTGCTCTTGCTCAAGATGAGCAGTTATCGGTGAGGGATATAGAACTACAAGAAACAGAAGCTTTACTTTCACTTTCTGGTGGTGATGCGCGAAAATTACTCAATTTACTCGAAGCTGTGGTCTTGTCGAATCCTACAGAAGGACTTGTCATTACCGATGAATTAGTGATGACGACCGTACAGCAAAAAACAGTATTATACGACAAGTCAGGGGAGCAACATTACGATATCATTTCAGCGTTCATCAAATCCATTCGAGGCAGTGATCCCAATGCTGGAGTCTATTGGATGACCCGCATGTTGGAAGGAGGGGAAGATATAAAATTTATCGCCAGGCGCTTGGTTATTTTGGCTTCCGAAGACATTGGTAATGCAAATCCAACAGCCTTAGTGTTGGCTTCGAGTGCGTTTGATGCCGTCATAAAAATCGGTATGCCAGAAGCCGCCATTATCTTATCTCAGGTGGTTACGTATTTGGCCTCTTCTCCGAAAAGCAATGCTTCATACCTTGCTTTGCATAAGGCTCAGTCCTTGGTACAGGAAAAAGGAAGCTTGGAAGTGCCTATTTCCTTGCGTAATGCACCGACAAAACTCATGAAAGACATGGGGTATGGGCAAGGTTATAAATATTCGCACGATTATGAAGGCAATTTTGCCGCACAAGAATTTTTGCCCGATGAAATAAAAGGTGCTGAAATTTATATGCCAGGGAATACCGCCAGAGAACAAGAATTGAAAAATTTTCTGGCTCAGCGTTGGAAAGGCAAATATGGATACAAAAGTTAGTTGGGTTTCTGTTTTGTATCTACCTGAATATATTATACTTTTGATAGAATAAATACAATTTTTCGAATATTGAATAGCCGTTTTATACCGCATATGTTTTTGAGGTTATTGGTTTTTTTGCTGTTATTAGTAGTAGGGCTTTCGAGCTCTTTGCTAGCGCAGTTTAATCCTAACAACTACAAGTACACTTCTATAGGGCTGGCCCTACAAGGGTCTTATTTTTATGGCGATGTTTCAGGCGGTTTAAGAACGATACGACCTGGTATTGAGTTTTCTCTGATGCGCAGGGTTTCCCCACGTGTCACCTTAGGAATTGGTGCTGGTTGGGTAGAATTACTAGGTAGTGATTACCTTAACAACAGCTTATCTAACCCGACTCAGCAGGACAAGTACATTCGTAATTTGCATTTTAAATCTTCGGTTTCCTCTTTTCAAGGCTTTGTACAGTACGACATCTTGCCGAGCTACAAAGATTATATGAAACGTCCGATTTATAATGTCTTTCTGAAGGCTGGCTTTGGTGGTTTTTATTTTGACCCCAAATCGAAAGACAGTACTGGTTCATGGATAAATTTGAGGCCTCTTAAAACGGAAGGTAGGGACTATTCGTCTTACAGTGCAATGATTCCTTTGAGTATAGGCATACGTTATAAGCTCGCGCATCATTTTGATTTTGAATTGGAATGTACATACGTATATACCTTCAGCGATTACCTTGATGATGTTTCAGGAGATTATCCGGATGCAAGTTCTACCACTGATCAGGCTTATTATACGTATCGCTCATCGCAGACTATTGATCCACAAACTGGGCGAGAGCGTGATGTGAATTATATTGAAAATAATTTGGGGTATGTACCCGTTACGACTGGTGGCGCATCATATTATAATGGTTATGGTCCAGGAAATTCTAGGGGATCAAGGGCTGGCTTCGATGCTTATATATTGATGTCTTTCAGGTTAATATATATCATTCCCCAAAACAGAGTCAGTTGCCCAAGGTATTAGAAACATCTTGTTGAAGATGTTTTGCACACAGCCTTTTGATTCGGACTAAAAAATTCTATTTTTGTAGATAAACATTTTCGAAATGAGTGTACTTGTTAATAAAGATTCAAAAGTAATTGTTCAAGGCTTCACAGGCACTGAAGGTTCATTCCACGCGCAACAAATGATTGAATATGGAACGAATGTAGTCGGTGGTGTTACGCCTGGTAAAGGTGGTTCTACGCACTTAGATCGCCCTGTTTTTAATACTGTAAAAGAAGCAGTAGATAAAGCCGGTGCAAACGTGTCTATCATTTTTGTTCCTCCAGCTTTTGCAGCAGATGCAATCATGGAAGCAGCAGATGCAGGTATAAAAGTTATTATCGCCATCACAGAAGGTATTCCTGTAGCGGATATGATGGCTGCTAAGCAATACATTAAAAACAGAGCGGTAACCTTAATTGGACCTAACTGTCCTGGTGTTATCACTCCAGGGGAAGCAAAAGTAGGTATCATGCCTGGTTTTGTATTCAAAAAAGGTAAAATTGGTATCGTATCAAAATCAGGTACATTGACCTACGAAGCTGCTGATCAAATTGTGAAAGCAGGTATGGGTATTTCTACTGCCATTGGTATTGGTGGAGATCCAATCATCGGAACACCAACAAAAGATGCTGTTGAATTATTGATGAATGATCCTGAAACGGAAGCCATCGTAATGATCGGTGAAATTGGAGGAAATTACGAAGCAGTAGCTGCTCGTTGGATTAAGGAAACAGGCAATAAAAAACCGGTTGTAGGTTTTGTAGCGGGTCAAACGGCTCCTGCAGGACGTAGAATGGGACATGCTGGTGCTATTGTAGGAGGTGCTGAAGATACAGCTGCTGCCAAAATGGCGATCATGCGTGAGTGCGGTATTTTCGTTGCTGATTCTCCTGCAGACATTGGAGCAACGATGTTAAAAGCATTGAAAAAAGAGGCTGTTTAGTCTTTTAAAATATAAATTTTCAAAGGCCTTATTTCGTTTAAAAGCGAGATAAGGCCTTTTTGTATTTTGGGGATAACCTGCTTTTATGCTCTTGCGTATACTTTCACTGTTGAGTTTATGAGTTTAAACAACAAGCAGCACATGAAAAAGAACGTTACATCATTCGCAATCGCATTGGTTCTCATCTCCTCTGTAGCTACCCTCGCTCAGAAAAAATCAGACGGTATCGATAAAATCGTGTTTGGATCATATAAAGTGGGTCAAATTGACTTAAAAGAATATGCCATATCCAAATCGGGTGAAATATTGTATACGGCGCGTATGGATAAGAACTATGCACATATTGGGCACTTGGGTAAAACCGAAATGAAAGAACTGTTTGCGTATTGCGACAGTAAACAATGGACAGATTATATCAAGTTTAATCCAGGTAAAGATTATAAATACATTCGATTGTATACGGGTAAAGAGTATACTGAAATGATGTGGGCTGAAAATGGCGCAGATGCTCAGATGCATGAGGCTTTTACCAAACTTTCAAAATTAGTGGAGGGTTATACCTTACCTGATCCTGTAATGGCAGCGCAACATTAAAAAAAACTATAAAATTAAAAAAGACCCCGTCAAGCAGCGGGGTCTTTTTTATACGGTTACTTGTCGATTTGTTTGGGCTTACCCTCTTTGTCGAACATTTTCTTCAAATGAACTTCAGTAAAAATAAGTGTAGATACTGACAATGCGGCCAAAATCATTCCACTCAGTTGAAAGGAAGATTGCCCGCCTACCTTAAAATATAGGATCAAACTGATAAGACAGTAAAGAATGGAAAGTCTAACCATGGTTTGCCCACTGAATCGGTTTGCTTCATCCCATGTGTTTTGATTTTTAGTCGATGAATGAGTTCTGTATCCATACCAGCTGTTGATAGTCTTAGGGGGATTTTTTTTGAAGTAAAAACTAAGCAATAAAAAGCCTAATGCTAAGACGATATGACCGGCGATAAGAATGAGATCAGCTGGATCAGGCATGGTACCAATGGTTGAAACAGTATAAAACCTTTTTTATGAAATAGACTTCACAGAACAGATCTGTTTTATTCGGGAGTATCTGAACTAGGATCTGGCTCTATAATGAGCTCTGGATTTTCTTCCTCATCTGGTTCTGGATTAAACAGTTCTTCTTCAGACTTGGCTTTGCGTTTTTCTTTCTCCACTCTACGCATTTCTTCCATCTCGTCTGGGTTGAGTTTTATAATTTCAAACTCCACACGACGGTTAATTTTTTTGTCTTCAGGTGTATTTTCTTCGACAATCGGTTTTTGATTTCCGTAGCCTTCTGCAAGGATGCGGTCAGGATTTACAAATCCTTTTTCAATGACATAGTTTCTGATCGCTTGAGCTCTTGTCTTAGAGAGTCTTAAGTTTGCATTGGGGTCGCCGTCGGAATCGGTATGTCCTGAAATACTGATTCTGAAATAGGGGTGATCGAGCATAAAGTCAACGACTTTATTTAAATCATGTTCCATTTCTGGTTTAATCACCGAGCTGTTATTGTCAAATTCTAAAGAGTTGAATTTCCATTTATTGTACTTGATAGAATTGGTTTTAAGGTTGATGGACGTATCTCCCGTTAAACGAAATTCTTGCTCAACACGGAAGAAGTCATCTCCTTGAATCACGAGTAAGTATTCGTTATCTGCAATAAGATCAAATTCAAAGCTGCCGTCTTCTCGCATAAATTTAGGTGATACTTCGATGCCATTGGTTAAATCAATGACCGATACGATACCCGAAAAGGGATCGTCGTTGAGTGAATCTTTGAGTGAACCAGAAAACTTAGTATAAGCCAGTGCTTGGGCTTCCATGGGCAATGGAAAGGAATACAAATCAAGGTTATTGATGTTGTCTATTTCAGATTTAGCATAGAATAAATCGCTGGATTTAGAATCGATGGTAAAATAATATTCATCGCCTTTACCGTTCACCAAAGGGCCTATATTACGAGGCTCATCAAACATGCCAGCAATGTGTCTGGTTTTATAAATATCAAAGGTAAGGGTTACTTTTTGAGTGCTATCTACGTCTCCAAAGTTGAGCAATTGGTTGGTAGAGCTGAAATACAATACATGGTGCTCTGGGTGATAGAAAGGAGATACATCGTTACCCCTTGTATTGACAATAGGTCCGAGGTTTTTTGCCGCTGACCATGCATTGTCTTTTTGTTTCGTAGTAAACCAAATGTCAGCAAGGCCGAAACCTCCCAATCGATCGGAAGCGAAAAACAAGGTATCTTCTGAATGGGATAAGGTGGGATGTGAATCCCAGTGTACCGTGTTGACTTGTGCGCCAAGGTTTACAGGCACTCCCCAAGTGGTGTCTTCTTGTAATTGAGAGACGTAGATATCACAGCTGCCGATACAGTCGCGACAGTCGTATTGAAATTCGGTAACTTTACAACGTGCAAAATAGAGTGTTTTCCCATCTCGTGAAATACAGGCCGAACCTTCGTTGCATTGAGAATTGATGGCACTTGAAAAGGGCTGTGCTTCATCCCAAAAACCATTATAATTGATGGAATAATAAAGCTCTTCATTTTCACGGTAGGCTAATTTTGTAGTGGTCAGTACTTTTTTACGTTTGGTAAAAATGAGCATGTTTCCCTGCACGTTCATGGTAGGGCCGTAGTCTGGGTATTTTCTATCGTTGACTAATTCTCCCATATTTAGGAAAACATTTTGAGGCGGGATTAAGGTGTCAATAGAACGACGGTACTCTACTAAGTCGTAGTAATATTCTAAAGGTACAAACTGATCTTTGACCACCAGGCTGTCGTAGTGCTGTGTGATCAGATCATTTTGTTTTGGTTTATGGTGCCTTAATGCGATGCGGTATAAATAGATTGCTTTTTCTTTTTGTCCATGAAGTTCGCACAATTGACCAAGCTTCCAGATCATCTCTGTATTTCGACTGAAATTTTGAATGCCAAAACTTCCCACGTAATTTTCTAATGCAACTTGTAAGCCAACGAGGTCTTTCTTCTTTTCTAACGAAGCGATATTCTTTAATTCAGCATCGTTGAAATAGAAGGGGATTACGTTGACGTTTGGAAAAATTATTTGAAAGCCCAATCGCTGAGCTGTCATGGAAGCATAAGAAGTGGACATGTCTGTTCTCTTATACCCCTTTTTTTTCTGGGCATAGACTATTTGGCAGGTGTGTGCCAAGAGCAAAAAAATCAGTATTTTTAAAAAAGCCTTATGTCTCATGTGTTTACGCAAAACTCAATACTTTTTACCAGGGGTGGCATAAGTCTTGCGAACATTATAGCAATATTATATTTATATTGACATTTTCATAGTAATAACATGAAAATGTCATTTTGGCATTCTAACCATTTATTTTGGCATGCATAAATCCGAAGCAGATCAATTGAAATATATACAACGTTTGTTGGACTCAGAAGCGGTGGATATGATCCCTCTTATTTCTCCAGAGGAAGAGGAGTTTATGAATTCTGAAGAGCTCCCAGACGTATTGCCCATCCTTCCTTTGAAGAATGCAGTGTTGTTTCCAGGAGTAGTTTTACCCATTACGGTAGGACGTCAAAAATCGATTCGCTTGGTAAAGAAAGCGTACCGTGGAGACCGCATCATTGGGGTAGTGGCGCAAGAAAATCAACAGATAGAAGAGCCCACTATGGCCGACTTGCATAAGGTTGGGACGGTGGCACGTATCCTTCGAATGCTGGTATTGCCAGATGGTAATACAACCATCATTATTCAAGGTAAGCGTCGCTTCGAATTATCAGAGGTGGTGCAGGAAGATCCCTACATTACAGCGAAAGTTAAATACAGAGAAGACGTTTATCCTGATAAAAAGAAAAGCGCGAACAAGGCTATATTTCAGTCTTTAAAAGATTTGGCCACTAAGATGCTTCGCTTGAATCCTGAAATTCCTCAAGATGCTCAGATTGCGATTAATAACATTGAAAGTTCTGGGTTCTTGACCCACTTTTTGTCTTCGAATTTAAATACAGACATCAAGGAAAAACAATTGTTGCTAGAGACCGACGATACTTCGGCTCGTGCAACCCATTTGATGCGTCTGATGGATAAAGACATTCAGATGTTAGAGTTGAAAAGAGAAATTCAATCGAAAGTCCATTCTGATCTAGACCAACAGCAAAGAGATTATTACCTGCGTCAGCAAATAAAAATATTACAAGATGAATTGGGTGGTCCAGAATCGAGCGATGCAGAGATCGAACGCTTACGCGTTAAAGCACGCGATAAAAAATGGCCAGACATTGCTTTAAAACATTTTGAAAAAGAGTTAAGGAAGCTCGAACGCTTGAATCCCATGTCTGCAGAGTATCCTGTCTCTATGAATTATTTAGAGTTCTTGGTAGACTTGCCTTGGGATGAAACGACGAAAGACAATTTCAACCTGAACCGTGCTCGAAAAGTATTAGATGCGGATCATTTTGGCTTGGAAAAAGTAAAAGAAAGAATCCTAGAATACCTTGCTGTGTTGAAATTAAAAAACAACATGAAGGCTCCGATACTCTGTTTATATGGTCCTCCTGGCGTTGGAAAGACTTCGTTGGGTAAGTCAATTGCAAAAGCATTAAACAGAAAATACATACGCATTGCATTGGGTGGAGTGCATGATGAAGCCGAAGTGAGAGGTCATCGTAAAACCTATATCGGAGCAATGCCTGGTCGTATCATTCAAGGCATTAAGAAAGGGAACTCTTCTAACCCCGTGTTCATCTTAGATGAAATTGATAAAGTCGGTTCCGATTTCAAGGGCGACCCTGCTTCTGCTTTGCTAGAAGTATTAGACCCAGAACAAAACAATGCTTTTGTCGACAATTACTTGGAGGTGGATTACGACTTGTCGAAAGTCTTGTTTATTGCCACAGCCAATTCTTTAGACTCCATTCATCCCGCTTTGCGTGACAGGATGGAAATTATTGAGATCAATGGTTATACGATGGAGGAAAAACTTCAGATCGCGAAGAAATATTTAATCACGAAGCAAGCAGAAGAGCATGGCTTAACCAATGGTGAATTTAAAATTTCAGACCGTGCGGTTGTAAAACTGATTGAAGGATACACCAGAGAATCGGGAGTAAGAAGTTTGGATCGAAAAATAGGTGCGATGGCTCGCCATGTAGCGAAGTCCGTGGCAATGGAACAAGAATATACTTCGCTTATAAAACCAGAAGACGTAGTGCAGATTTTAGGGTCTGAAGTATTCGATAAAGAATTGTACGAAGACGATGAGCATGCAGGTGTAGTCACTGGTTTAGCATGGACTCCAGTGGGTGGAGAAATTTTATACATCGAAACCAGTTTAAACAGAGGTAAAGGAAGGTTGACCATTTCGGGACAGTTGGGGGATGTGATGAAAGAATCTGCCAATGCAGCACTTTCTTATTTGAAAGCCCATGCTGCTGATTTGAAAATTGACTATAGGTTGTTTGATCATTTTGATTTGCATATTCACGTTCCAGCTGGCGCTGTGCCTAAAGACGGACCTTCTGCGGGCATTACCATGCTAACGTCATTGGCTTCCGTGTTTACGCAACGCAAAGTAAAACACAAATTGGCCATGACTGGTGAGATCACCTTGCGAGGAAAGGTTTTACCAGTGGGTGGAATCAAAGAAAAAATATTAGCGGCAAAGCGTTCGGGTATAAAAGAAATCGTATTGAGTTCTAAAAACAAAAAAGATATTTTAGAAATTAAAGACGATTACATCAAGGCCATGAGCTTTCATTATGTCGACAATGCAAAAGAGGTATTGGATATTGCACTTTTGAAACAAAAAGTAAAACAACCGATAGACTTAAGCGTTCTAGAAGAAAAAACAAAAGCCTAAGCCTAGTGATTTATACGCCTCATTTTTTAGCCCGATTAACACTCTTATGTGCCCTATTTCTATTTGTGCAGGGAACAGTGTATGCTCAGATAGGGGGTAAAAATGCTTTTCAGTTTTTGCAATTGCCTACCAATACACATGCGGCAGGTTTGGGTATTGAAAATGTCTCTGTATTAGACCGAAGCGTGGGCCTGGTGTCGAACAATCCTGCCTTGTTGTCCGATACGATGAAAGGTGATGTGATGATGATGGTTAATCCTTATTATGCTGGAATTTTTCATTCACAATTGCAATTAGCAACCCGCATCGGAACAAGTGGTTTATGGTCCTTTGGCTTGACGTATGTCAATTATGGAAAGATGGATGAAACCCTTCCTGACGGTACGGTTATTGGTACGTTTAATCCCAATGAGTTTGCACTTTCTGCAACGAAATCTCATACTATTGGTTTATTTTCATTAGGAGGGACTCTAAAATTGGCTGCTTCACAAGTAGCAGATTACAATGCTGCTGCAGTATTGCTAGACATGGGTGGTGTTTTCAAACATCCGATTCGTGACTGGACAGTCGGTTTAGTGGTCAAGAATGTTGGCTTTCCTATTAATAACTATACGAAAGACCAAGACATTACCATGCCTTTCGATATCCAACTGGGGACAACTTTAAAACCTGAGCATTTACCGCTTAGGATATCGCTTACGGCTCAGAAATTGTACCAATACAACATTTCTTACTATGATCCAGCTTTGAATACACAAACCTCTTTCGATGGAACCGAGACGAGTAAAGAAGACGGTATTTTATTACAAGGCTTTCGGCACATGGTCATTGGAACAGAAGTTTTATTGGGAAAAAACTTTAACGTACGCTTAGGTTATAATGCCTTAATCAGGAGAGAACTTCGCTTAGAATCAAAGGCTGGTGCCGCAGGATTCTCTTGGGGTTTCATGCTTCGCATTAAGAAATTTGAGTTTACGTTTACCAGAGCATATTACCGCATCGCTGGAGGTACCAACTATATTGGCATTGTGTTAAATACCAGCGATCTTTTTTCAAAAAAAAGACAGTAGATTTTTTATAAATGAATAATCCTTACTCATCTTGAAATATTATTTCATCACAGGAGTATCGTCTGGTATTGGAGAAGCGCTTGTTAATACGCTGTTGCAAGGTTCGGATGAAATCAACATCAGAGGATGTGCTCGTCGTAAGTCACCTATAGAAGATGAGAGGTTTCGTTTTTATGAGACAGATTTAAGTGTTCTTGACACGCATGAAAGTTTCGTTCAAGATTTTTTTAAGGATATACCTTCCAACGTCACCTCATTGGTATTGATTAATAATGCCGGCATGTTGGGTCGCATTGGTTTTACAGGAACTCAAGCCAGTCATCATTATGAAGAAATTTTGTCTGTCAATTTAATTGCGCCTATGGTATTGAGTGAAGCCTTTGCGAGAGCGTTCCAAGCACTTCCACTACAGAAAATAATCTTTAACATCAGTTCGGGTGCAGCGCATAAAGATTATGCTGGTTGGGCTGCCTACTGTGCTTCAAAAGCAGGCTTGGATCGTTTTTCTAATGTGATGAAGGTGGAGCAAAAGACTCAAGCCTTTCCGATCGAAGTGCTTTCTTATGCACCGGGCGTTGTGGATACGGCAATGCAGGCTGAGATTCGTGAGGCGACACCTTCTGATTTTCCTTCCTTGCCGCGTTTCGTCAGTCTTTATGAAGAAGGATCCTTGCTAAATCCTGACAAAGTAGCTCAAGACTTACTTCAGTGGTTAAATGGAGCTGAATTGCGCTCTTAATCCTTCTTTTCTATTAAAAAACGTTGTTTTTTGACTAAAATAACACATATGAGTGTTTAGACTTATATTGTTTAGGTATTCAATTGTGTAATATCAATATATTGATATATAGTTATATATATCAATGATAAATTATATGGAGAAAAAAATGATTAAAATACTTTAACTTATTGTTAAAATATTACATATTTGTTTAGTGGCTAAGCTGTGAAGCTTATTTTTTGATATTTTTTATACTTCTGTAAGAGGATGAGACTGGAAACGGTTTTCATCCTCTTCTTTTTTGGGGTAAAATTTATCCACGATGACTTATATTAAACATGAATAACAGGGTGATTCGTACAAAATCTCCTTATTTTCGCTGGCGTATTATGTATGGTTGAGTATCGTAGAGATACTTTGTTTAAGTCTTATCTATGGAAAAGAGTGCTTTACAGGTTTACAGTAGTTTTTTACCAGAGGCCAAAAAATGGGTTGAAGAATTAGACTATTATTCTAAATCTCAATTCAAAAGAATCCCCGAAGGCTGTCAAATTTCTATTGGTGAAGTCTACGATAGCTTGATACAGGTTTCGTATCATTTTTTTATGAAGAATGCACTCGACTGTGCTTACGGTCGAGGTACAACTGCACAAGGCGGAAAAACATTTAAAGGCTGGGCTTTATACAGTGCTAAGGGGTTGTTTTACATCAAGCCTACATTAGGTCATGGGTATGATGCCAAAGCGCCTGAATCGGCTTTGGTGGTGAAAGATGAAATGTATAAATTTTTAAAATTGATCTATAAGGTTGCTCAAGAAATAGACAAGAAAAATTCTCAAGAAAAATTAGCACATCCTGTCTTTGGTTATTTAACGGCGCAGGAATGGTTAGCATTGGTTCCAATGCATTTTATAGCCATGAAAAAAGTAAAAAGTAAAATAGATAAATCGGTTCGCTCGAAGTATGTGGTCGACGAATTGGAGGAATCGTATTAGATAGCTTTGAAGTTATTAATCAAATAAAAAAATGAAAAAAGCTGCAGTTTTTTTTACTGCTTTTATGGCTATATCAGCTGTTTTAGTAGCTCAAACCCAATTATCGCAAGACATCAAAGTTACTGCAGGTACACCATATAAAGTGGTTGATGCAAAAGTTAAAGAGTATTTTTTTGATGGAAAGGAAAGTACGATTTCTGTAAAGAAAGAAGGGGAAAAAGTAATAATTCAGAAAGTGAATGTAATTTCTTTGGTTGAGACTTCGCATAAAGAGTATATAGATTTTCCGTTAGAATTCAGGCATATAAACGTTGTTAAAATAGGAGGTAAGTTACATTTTATCTACGCTGTGTTGAATAGAAAAGAATTGTCCGATTATGTTTATGCAAGAGAAATTAACATGAGCGATGTTGTATTTAAACCGGCAAAATTACTTTTCAAAACAAGTCGTCCTGTTGCCGTCTCCGAATTTTATAATGCGTCGTCATTAATTAATATAAGAAGTGCATATTATGATGTTTTTACTTCTTTTGATAAGTCTAAGTTGATGTTTCGGTATCGTTTAGAACTATTAGATAGGAATGATGATGTAAGTTTTGATCAGATTGGATTTCAAGTGTTTGACGAGAACTTAGAAAAGCAATGGGGAGGTGAATTAAAAATGCCATTTACCGAAAAGCAAATTAATAATCTTGCATATGGAGTGGGTAAAAATGGTACAGTTCAAATGTTGATTTATCAGAATGATACAAAAAAGTTGGAAATGGTTACTGTTAAATCTGATCTATCTTTTAAAATTAACAAAATTAACATTGAACAAAATCCCATAACAGCTACTTTGTTTTTAAGAGAAGATGCTGAAGGTAATTATTCTTGTACTGGTTATTATGCTAACGAATTAAAAACTAAGTTAAACGGTAAGGTCGATTTAACTGAACCAGTAAATTCAAATGGCTTGCTTTGGTTTAAAGTAAACAGTGAAGGTGAATTTCTAGATTATAAGTTACATGAATTCTCAATTGAATTAATTAATCAATACGAAGACATATATGATGTTAAGCAAAATAATGAAAATGAACTAAAGGGTAAAGCTGGGTTGGAAGATTTGTACATTACAGATGTAGTAAGCAATACAGATGGTTCAGTTACGATTGTCGGAGAACAATGTAATTTCAATGACAATGCTCAATATATAAATTCTTCATATAACGGAAACGGACAAAGTAACAGTCAAATAATATTTAAAGATGTAATTGTTGCTCGGATTGATAAATCAGGTAATATGGTTTGGATCAAGAAACTTCCTAAACATCAGTACGGTGAAACGAGGAGAGGAGGGATGGGGATTAAGTATATGCAAGGATTGGATAGCGATTATATTTTTTTCATTGACAAACCTAAAAATGTAGGTTTACCGTTGACAGAGTCTCCATATACTTATACAGAAGGCAAAGAAGGATACATAACATTGTATAAAATAAGCAATGCAACTGGTGTCTTTAAAGCACATACGATTGTCTCTTATGAAAATATCAATGGGTTAGAGCCCTCTAAGTTTACTCCTTCAAAAATATTTATGACCTTAGATAAGGTATTTATGTTTGAAGTTTACATTAAGGGTAAACAAGATGTAATGATAAAAATGGAATTAAAAGATTAAGTTAAAACTATCTTGAAAGTAAAAGCGAGGGGTTCTCAATGTGAGAACTTCTCGTTTTTTGTTTTGGGGTGATTCAAATCATTTTTTTTCTTAATAACACAAATCGTTTTTTTTATTCCTTTTATTCTTATAGCTTAGTTTTTAAGTTGTTAAAATCCATTTATCAAAACTATACGACATGAGAAAAATTTACATTTTAGCATTGGCCCTTGTTATAGCCTTGCCATCTTTTTCGCAAAAGCTGGATAAGGAAGCCACCATTGACATTTCAGGAAAAGCAAGAAGAGGTTACCTCGGTAATGTTGTAGTTGACGATTCAAAAGAGCAGTTGGATTTGATTTTTGTAACGAAGTCAACCAACAGAAAAGTAAAATTCGAAGCGTATCAGTTTGATTACGATCTTAAACTCATCAATTCTTTTTCTGATGAACAAGAAGTAGACAAGGCGAAGAGTAAATACTCTTGGTTTAATTTTAAAGGAGATTCTTATTCTGTAGAAGGTGTTACAGCAGAAGGAAATATGTTGGGTAAATTTGTCGTGAAAAAGAAACGTGTAACCTATAGCTACTCCTGGTTTTTGGGTCGTTACCGCAAAAGTGTAAAATTACTCGATAAGGTGAAATTTGAGACCCCTAACGGTCGTAAAATGTTTTTCTTATCTAGTTTTGATAACGATCAAACAGGTGAAGTGTTAGCCTTGGCAGGACATCAAGCTTCTAGTAAAGAGAATAAACCTTACCAGTACATGCAAAAAATGTCGATCATGAGGGTGAATTATAACCTGGAATTGGTCAGTGAAAAAGTTGTGGACTTAAAATACCCTCAAACTATTTTATATTCTGGTCCTAATGGAGCCATTAATCCAGAATCAGATGTTCAAAGCAATTGGTTTGTCGTGTTTGCACCGAGTGGTGTTCCTGGGAAAAAAGAAAAAGATCCAGCACCAGATAATTATACGTTGTTAGAAATTACCCCTAATGGAGAAGTTGTCCGCAATGTGAATTTTAAAAGCAAATGTTCAGATTGGTTAGTAAATGGGGTATATGCTCAAGGAGATGAGGTGTATATTTATGGTCCTGGTATTTCTAAGAATGCAGGAGAAGATTATATCGAGGTGGTAAGGCCGACCGAAGCATCTAAATTTACAGACATTCAAATTGCATGCATAAAAGGAACATCTGCAAAGTTTGTTTCTGCTACCAATGTGGATGAGTTTAAATTGAAAGTTCAAGGTGTAGCAGGAGATAAGAATCCTACGTATTACAACGGTAAAAAAGTTGACATTAGATCACTATACCTTGCTAAGAATGGTGATATCTTAATTACGGCACAGGACTTTAGAATAGACAAGCAAGGTGATGCGCAAGGTATTCTTTACAAAGATTTATTGTTATTCCATTTTGATGCGCAAGGTAAATTAATTACTCAATACGGCATTGAAAATGAAGTGAAGAAAGGTGGATTTGGTGGAGGTTTGGCAGATCCTCGTTTCCATGCTGCGAACGGTACCATCATTGAAAGTGCCGATGGTAAATCATTATGTTGGATGTTGTACATTCCTTATTTAACACAATCTGAAACGGAAGATTATGGCACGTATAAGGTTACAACGTATTATCCAAGAAGGTATCCAAAAGTAGTGAAGATAGATTTAGTGGGAAAGAAAATAGCAGGCGTTGCAGAATACGGTGATAAAGAATATTTCTTGCTAGAAGAATACCCAATGGTTGAAATTAACGGTGGCTTGCAAGGCGTTTACCTTGGTGAAAGTAAAAGTGGCAAGTCAATTTGGTTAGGTAAATTTGACCCAACGAAATTATAGTATTGATATCATATGATCAACAAAAGTGCCCCTTGGGGCACTTTTGCATTTAGGAGATTTATTTACGATGATAGTTTACCATACATGAGAAAGAGAACATTAGTATTGCTTTTCGTATTGTTATTGTTTGTGGTTCAAGTTCAGGCGCAAACAACAGAATTGAAATTTACAGGACAACCAGAAAATTTAACTCAGAATGTAAACACGGGTTATGCAGATTTTAAACCCATTGTAACTCCAGATGGGAAAACGGTGTATTTTATTCGACGCGCTTTTCCGAAAAATATAGGAGGAGGAAGTGATGATATTTGGTATACCCGATTTGAAGAAGGTCAATGGACTTTGGCGAAAAACATGGGTAGTCCGTTGAACAATGCGGGCATTAACGCTGTCTCGTCCATTACACCAGATGGCAATACCATGTTGGTGATGAGTGTCTATAACTATTTTGACGGCACCATGGGCAATGGGGTGTCGATCAGTTATCGCGATAAAAAAGGTTGGACCTTTCCTAAAAAGCAGGAGATTAAAGACTGGTTGAACTTAAACGATCATGTCGGGTATTATTTGACCAATGATGAGCAAATTTTATTGGTCAATGCCGAACGGAAGAAGAAAGAAAACTTAGGAGGCTTAGACATATACGTATGTAAAAAAATAGGTGAAAATGCCTGGGGTGTTCCTATCAATCTTGGTCCTACGATTAATACAGCAAGTGATGACTTCGGGGCTTTTTTAGCAGCCGATGGAAAAACTTTTTTCTTTGCTTCAGAAGGACATGGAGGATATGGTAGTGCTGATGTTTTTATGACCAAGCGATTAGACGATACTTGGACCAATTGGTCGCCCGTACAAAATATAGGACCTCCTATCAATACGACAGGATGGGATGCTTACTTTACCATTCCCGCTTCTGGAGATTATGCTTATTATTCTTCGGAGTCTAATAGTTTTGGTGATTTAGATATTTTTAGAATTAAAATGCCAGAGGATGCCAAACCAGAACCGGTGGTTTTGATTAAAGGGAAAGTCTTGGACAAGGAGACTGGTTTGCCGATAAAAAGCACCATCACTTATGAAGTACTACCAGAAGGGAAAACATCAGGTACAGCTCGCTCAGAGCCTTTGGAAGGTAACTATAGTATTGTACTCACCAAGGGTTCTAATTATGGTTTTGTAGCGGAGGCCGATGGCTATTATGCCATCAATGAAAATATTGACCTTTCTAATTTGGCAGAATACAAAGAAGTGGAGCGTAATATAGTGATGGCTCCATTGACTGTAGGTGCCGTTATTCGCTTGAATAATATTTTCTTTGAGTTTGGCAAAGCGGATTTAAAATCAGAATCTTATCCTGAGCTGGATCGTGTGGTGACTTTATTGTCAGCAAACCCAACAATTGTATTAGAAATAGCCGGGCATACTGATAATGTGGGATCCGATGATGCGAACATGCTGCTTTCTTCAGATCGAGCCAAAGCGGTAGTTAATTATTTGATATCAAAAGGGGTAAAGAAAAATTCCCTTTCTTTCAAAGGCTATGGAGAGACAGCACCTATTGCTGACAATGAAAAGGAAGAAGGTAAACAATTAAACAGAAGGGTTGAATTTAAGATTGTAAGTAAATAGCACGGCAATTAAAGTTTCAAGGATAAAATTGGCATAAAAAAAACTCTTCGAATTATCGAAGAGTTTTTTTTATGTATGTATAAGGAAACTTATTTAACAGAATCCATATGTTGAATCAAGTCAACCAATTTGTTTGAATAACCCCACTCGTTGTCATACCAAGATACAACTTTCACGAAGTTGTCGTTCAGCGCAATACCTGCTTTCGCATCGAAGATAGAAGTACGAGCATCGCCTAAGAAATCAGTAGAAACTACTTCATCTTCAGTATAACCAAGGATGCCTTTCATTTCTCCTTCAGAAGCATCTTTCATTGCTTTTTTGATTTCTTCGTAAGTAGCACCTTTCGTTAAACGAACAGTTAAATCTACGACAGAAACGTCAGGTGTAGGTACACGCAAAGACATTCCTGTTAATTTACCTTTCAATTCAGGAATAACTAAACCTACTGCTTTAGCAGCACCTGTAGAAGAAGGGATGATGTTTTGGTAAGCACCACGACCACCTCTCCAATCTTTAGCAGATGGACCGTCTACTGTTTTCTGAGTAGCAGTAACCGCATGTACTGTAGTCATTAAACCTTCTGTGATGCCGAATTTATCGTTCAATACTTTAGCGATAGGAGCTAAACAGTTTGTAGTACAAGAAGCGTTAGAAACGATGTCCATGCCTTTTGTGTATAATTTGTGGTTTACACCCATAACGAAAGTAGGCGTATCATCTTTAGCCGGAGCTGACATGATTACTTTTTTGCCACCTGCTTTGATGTGTTTATCAGCAGTATCGATGGTCAAGAACAAACCCGTAGATTCTACGATATAATCTGCTCCGATTTCATTCCATTTCAAGTTAGCAGGGTCTTTTTCAGCCGTAATACGGATAGACTTGCCATTAACTACTAATTTACCGTCTTTAACGTCGATTGTTCCGTTGAAAATTCCGTGTGTAGAATCGTATTTTAACATGTAAGCCATGTAATCTACATCTATTAAGTCATTGATTCCTACCACTTCAATTTTAGGATTGCTAGCTGCTGCACGGAAAACTAATCTTCCGATACGTCCGAATCCATTGATCCCCACTTTAATTGTAGACATATTCTTAATTGGTTTTGATTGAATATACGGTGAAGCCTTCCTCACCAACGATCGCCAAACTTACGAATTGAGAACAGAAAAATCAAACGAGACAGGCTTATAATTGAGAGAATAATAATATTAGGATATTTTATGGGAAATAGTTGCAGGGTTTCAAATAAGATCATACCTTTGTGCCACAATTCCCCGAAATGGTCCGTTCGTCTAGGGGTTAGGACGCGTCCCTTTCACGGACGAAACACGGGTTCGATTCCCGTACGGACTACAATAACATCTTAAAGGCCACTGAAAATCAGTGGCCTTTTTGTTTTTTATCCTTATAATTCTCCTCATAATTCAGTCGTTTGCTTAGCTTATACCGATTGGGTAAATGAATAGTCCAAAATTTCGTTCCTCGTTTTGATTAAACATTTGTATCCATTGGTATTATTTTCTGCGATCTCTAAACTCCGTGGGTGTCCTTTCATACTCTTTTACAAAGCATCGTATAAAATATGAAGCACTATTAAAGCCTACCGCATCTGCAATTTCATTGATGCTGAGCGAACCGTTGAGCAATAGCTCTTTACTTTTTCGAAGTTTCACAAGACGTATATATTCATTTACTCCTTGACCCGTTATGGCTTTAAACTTTGCATAAAGTACACTTCTGCTCATTGCCATGTGACGTACAATGAGGTCGACGTCTAAGGCTTGGTCTTCGATGTGCATTTCAATAAAGGCATTTATTTTTTCTACAAAATCATGGTCCAACGGATTTAACGCTAAGGTTTCTATAACCTCTTCCGATGACAATAGTTTTTGTCTTAACAGTTCTCTACTCTGAATGATGTTAAAAACAATTTGGAATAAGATCTCTTTTTTTAAAGGCTTAGTTAAGTAAATGTCTGCACCAGCATAGTATCCCGATAATTTACTTTCTTCGTTGTCGTGACTGGTTAAAATAATGACAGGAATATGCGAAGTGCTTTGATCGTTTTTTAATGCTCTACACAAATCAAGTCCATTCATGATTGGCATTACCATGTCAGTAATGACTAACATGGGTTGTACTTCTGCTGCAACGCGTAATGCTTCTTGTCCGTTTTCTGCTTCTGAAATTTCAAACGTAGAAGAGAGTAAAAACTTAAGGTGATTGCGCATGGCAATATTATCTTCTACAATAAGTACACGATTTCCTTTGATAGATTGCAAATCAGCTTCTGATAGAAAAGGAATCGTCGGAATTTCTTCTGAAGAAGTCATGTCATATTCTAAGCGAATTTCTGCGGGTACATTGTGAGAGGCTTTTGGAAGTTGAATGGTGAATACTGTTCCATTACCAATACTACTTTCAACCTTTAATGTGCCTTTGTTTAACGCGATAAATTCTTTTACAATGACTAACCCTAATCCTGTTCCTTTTTCTCCGTTAGTACCTGTTTTACTTATTCTTTTTTCTAATCTAAAAATATCTTCTAACTCTTTTACTTCCATTCCTACTCCAGAGTCAATGATGCGGAGTTCGATTTCTTCTAGATGCACGATCGATTCAATTGTAATGGTTCCGTTTTCAGGAGTGTATTTTACAGCGTTGCTCAGGATGTTTCTAACAACTGTATCTATCATATTTTGATCAGCAAATAGGGAATCTTCATGATGTGTTAAATTTGATACGTGTATATTTTTTTGCAAGAATTGTTGTTCGAGTAAATTTAGGTTTCTACAGACAAGATCAGAAACATTAATACCGATTGGGGTATAATTTATATGGCTTGATTGAGTACTTGCCCAGTCTAGTAAATTGTACAATAACTGACGTGTTGATTGTGAAGATTTTTGAATGTGTCTACAGAAGTCTTCTGTTTCTTTCGAAGACATGGTAGATATATTATTTAGAAGCAAATCGGTTAAACTACCAATCGCGTTTACTGGACCTTTTAAATCATGCGCTAAAATATTGAAAAATATATTTTTTGTTTCATCACTAAGCGAAAGTTTTTCTACTACTTTTTCTAATTCTTGGTTTTGATTTAAAATATATTCTTGTTGGTTTAGTATTTTATTCGATTGGCGTACTACTTCTTCGTTATACTCTTCCAGTTTCACTTTTTGTTGTTGAATCTCATCGTTGCTTTCTAGTAAATCACTGTTTCGTTCCGATAATTCGAATGTTCTCGATCGTACTTCAATTTCCAATTCGTCATTTCTTTTTTTTATGTTTCGAACACGCTGTTTATAGATTAGCCAAAGGGAAACGGCAAGGAATATAAATGCCAATGTTCTAAACCACCATGTATTCCACCAAGCAGGAGAGACGATGATTTTTAATTGCTTGTCTCCTTCAGTCCATTCGCCATTAGGTAGCGTGTATTTTATTTTTAATACATAGTCACCTGCAGGTAAATTGGTGAAAGAAATTTTTCGTTCCGACTGGTTGTCGATCCATTTGTCGTATAAGCCTTCTAGTTTGTAAGCGTATTTTGTTTTTGTAGGCGAGTAAAAATTAATGTCTGTAAATCCGATGGTGAAAAAAGATTGATGGTAAGATATGTTTAAAGTCTCTGTGAGTAGTAAATTTTTTTCTAGTGCGGATGACTCGTCGTTTGGTTTTTGTTCAATACCAAAAACAGACAAGTCGGTAAAGTAAAAAGGAGCAGGATGAAAGGTGTCTTTTATGTTTTTAGGTTGAAAAACATTGAACCCATTGTTTCCTCCAAAAAACAATTCGCCCAAACTGTTTCGTGATGCAGATTTCAAATTAAAAAAATCACCTTGTAAACCATCAGATACACCGAAGCGTTGCTGCTTTTTTGTAACAGGGTTAAAACAAATTAAACCATCGTTGGATCCCATCCAGAGTAATCCTTTTTCGTCGGTTACAATAGATTTTAAGGTCAAGGGTAAATTATATAATTTACTGTAATGGACAAACGATTTTGTTTTTTCATTAAATAATTCAAGTCCGCCTGCTACAGTAATAACCCAAATGTTTCCTTTCGTATCTTCAGCAATCATGTTTATGTCGTGGTTGCTAATGCTTGTTGAATCTTTTGAATGTACGTAGGCCTGAAATTTATTTTGAGCATAACAATACAAGCCTCCGTATGAACCTATCCAAATTCGTTTTTTTGAATCTTTTAAGATATGATTAGTCCAACCTGGTGTGAGCATGTTGAAATTGTAATGCGTATTGTTTTTATGGTGATAAAATTGCTGCGTATAGGTATTGTAAATACAAACCCCTTCACCATAAGTGCCCATCCAAATGAGAGAGTCATCGATGACGATACTCGTGACGTCGTTATAGACCAATGAGTTTTTATTGTAAGGATCTTTGATAAAGGATTGGTGCGCGCCATTGCTAGGATTAAATTTTGTAACACCTCCACCTCTTGTTGCGATCCAAAGATTTCCAGTAGCATCAGTTTTGATGTCTTGTATGGCAAGACTGCTTATGCCCGATTTTGTGGTGTAAGAAATGATCTTGTTTTTTTTCTTGTCGAGATAATCAAGTCCGCCGCCGTTTGTTCCCAACCATGTGCCCGATTTGTCTTGACAAAAACTGTTTACCATGGCATTACTCAATCCTTCAGCCGTGGCGTAGTTTTGAAAATAGTGTGCAAAAATATTTTTACTGGTGTTGGTATAAAATAAGCCGTCTCGTTCAGAACCAAACCAAAGGTTGCCAAAAGAATCTTCATGCATGGAAGTGATGCCGTGGCAAGTGATATGGTATTTTTTATAAACAGGATTGAGGAAAGGAATAAAGACATCTTTGATTGGATCCCAAAAAAACAAAGACTGATCACTTAAGCCAACCCAGATCCGGGCGTTTTTTTCTTGGTAAATACAAGAAATAATATTGGGTGAATTTTTGCCGTCTTGAGGGGAAATGAAGTTTTTGTAATGTTTTACTACTCTGCCTTCTTTATTCAGCATTGAAATGCCATTATCTGTGGAGCCCGCCCATACATTGCCTTTACGGTCTACCAAAAGTTTTTTTATTTTATTACTGCATATAGAAGAAGCGACTTTGGGATCGTGTAAAAAGCGAGAAAAATTTCCTGTTGTGGTTGTATATTTATTTAAACCTCCACTAAACGTCCCGAGCCAAATATTATCTTCTTTATCGATATCCATGGAGAAAATAACTCCGTCGCTCAATCCGTTGGGCTTGGCAACTTCTGTATAGCGCCACAGGTATTTTTTTGTGTCATGATTATAGTTACAGAGTCCGTCCGATGTAGCAAGCCACAATCGATGCTTTGAGTCTTCTTTGATGACATTAACGGGTACATTTCTAAAACCATCGTCGATTTTAATTTTAGAAAAAATATCGAGGGTTGGGTTGTAATAGTTCAGGCCGTTAATCGTACCTACCCATAACCTGCGATGACTGTCTTCAAAGATACAGTACACTATGTTATTGGATAGTGAATTTATATCACCTTCGGCATGCGTGTATTTTTTGAAGGTATATCCATCCCAACGGACGATGCCGTCGCTGCTTCCGATCCATAAAAAACCGTAGCTGTCCTGAAATATGCATTCTACATTATCGCTCAGTAGTCCATCTTCGCTTCCAATGTTGTATATCTTGTATTGACTGATCTGAGAAAAAGCCAAAAATGACCTCAATACGAAGACCGTAAATAAGATTATGCGCATAGGTATAAAGAGAGTCTTTTTTTAAGCTACAAAAAGTTTTCAGGCTTCAATATATTCCAGCTCATCATTTTATAGATTTTGCAAGAATCTGCATAAAAACAGACAATCGTATTATTTTTCAGTACGATTTTAGCATTTTTTAGGAGATTCGGACGGGATTGAAATTCCTTAGGACGGGATTGTTAACGTTATTTCAAGGCTAAGCGTAGTTTTGAATCATATAAGATAAACCCAATTTATTATGAGAAAAAAACTATTACTAATCTGTCTTTTATCCATCCTTATCGGATCGATTCAGGCACAGTCTCGTTTTAAAACCTTAAACTATTTAAATAGTATAAAAGGTAAACAAATTTTATCGGGTCAACACAACGATCAGAAAAACCTTGATTGTGGGGCAAGTGGTTCTACAGGTCCTCGTTATTGGACGGATCAAGTATTTAACATTACAGGAAAGTACCCTGCCTTATATGGTGGTGATTTTTTATTCCACGGTTCAAGTCAATTGCGTTGGGATATGACCTATGAAGCAGAAAGACAATGGAACGCTGGTGCCATGGTAAATATCATGTGGCATGCTTGTCCTCCAACACAAGCAGCATCTTGCGGCTGGGACGGTGGTTTATTAAGTTCTATTACTGCTCAACAGTTTGCTGAGTTGTTGACCAATGGGAGCGCATTAAATAATACGTGGAAATCTCGTATTAATGAAATTGCGCTACACCTTCAGTATTTAGAAGATAAAGGCGTTGAAGTATTGTGGAGGCCTTACCATGAGCAAAATCAAACCGCTTTTTGGTGGAACTCACAAGGTGTTAACAATACAAAAGCATTATGGAGAATGATGTATAATTACATGACTAACGATTTAGGTTTAAGTAATTTAGTTTGGGTTTTAGATGTTCAAGATATTGGAGGCAGAACAAATTACTGGGATTACAATCCTGGAAACCAGTATTGGGACATTATGGCATTAGATGTTTATGCCGATGGATTAACGAATCCAGAATACTATAATAACATGCTTACGGCAGCGGGTAATGATAAAATTGTGGCATTGGGAGAATGCTTTAATTTACCCAACGCACAAGCGATTGACCGCTTTCCTCAATATGGATTTTTTATGAATTGGGCTTATGGCTTAAAGAAATGGTATGCGCCTGATTGCAGAGCTACCAATTCAGATGCTTTCATTCGTGAAGTGTATAATAATCCAAAAGTGATTACCAGAGATGAAATGCCAGGTTGGAATAATGTTACTGCCCCAACAAATTTAGCGACAGCAAAACCAATTACAGTTTCTTCTACCGAAGCAGGAGCTAATGTTGCTTCAAACGCAGCGGATGGAAGTTACACTACACGTTGGTCTTCATTGTATACCGATGCTCAATGGTTGTCTGTTGATTTAGGTGCGAACTATAATGTGAACCGTGTTAAAATTTCATGGGAAGCTGCCTACGGAAGAGATTATACCGTTCAATATTCTAGCAATGGCACAAGTTGGTCAATAGCGAAAAGTATAACTGGCAATACCAGTTTAGTGAATGACCATACAGGTTTAATAGGTACTGCACGTTATGTACGTATAAATGGAACTGCAAAAGGAACGGCATATGGTTACTCTATGTATGAACTAGAAGTATACGGAACGCCTGCAACAGTCAATCAAGCACCGACTGTATCGATTACTTCACCTTCCAACAATGCAACCTTCACTGCACCTGCTACTGTTTCAATCAGCTCCAATGCAGTGGACAGTGATGGTTCAATTACTCAAGTAGATTTATATAATGGCACTACTTTATTAAATTCTGATAATGCGGCTCCATATACTTTTTCATGGGCAAATGTAGCTGCTGGAACGTATACTATTACGGCGAGAGCAACGGACAACAGCGGTGCTGGTACTACGTCATCTGCAATTACTGTTGTGGTAACTGCGTTAACACCTCCAACAACTTCTTCTACTAAAGTAGTCGCATATGTTGCGAATTGGAACGATTTAAATATGTACGCTAACACAATTGATTATTCTAAGTTAACGCACATCAACATAGCTTTTGAAAATCCAAATTCAAATGGAGACTTGTCTTTTAATGGAGGTGATGCTGCATTAATTCAAAAGGCACATGAAAGCAGAGTGAAAGTATATGTTTCTATTGGTGGTGGCGCAGTGGATGATAACCTTAGAAATACCTATTTCAGTTTGATCAGCGACTCCAGAAGAGCTGGATTTGTGGCGAAGATCGCTGCGTACATTCAAGCACGTAATTTTGATGGATTGGATGTTGACTTAGAAGGTCCTGCCATCAACGGTGATTATGGTAAATTCATTGCAGATTTATCGGCAGCGCTAAAACCCGCAGGTAAAGGTTTGTCAGCCGCTTTATCACAAGGATATGGTGGTGGAAATGTGCCAAGTTCTACGTTTCAATATTTCGATTTCATCAACATTATGGCCTATGATGCCACAGGCCCATGGGCTCCTAACAGTCCTGGCCAACATTCTTCCTATGCTTTTGCACAAAGTAATTTGCAATATTGGTTAGGAAGAGGTTTGCCAAAAAACAAAGCCGTATTAGGTTTGCCTTTCTATGGTTATGGTTTTGGAGCTTCGGCAGGTGAGTGGTCATACAAAGATGTGGTTAATACCTATGCTGGTGCTGAAAATGTTGACCAAGCAGGAAATACTATTTGGTACAACGGTATACCAACCATAAAAGCAAAAGTGAATTATGCATTTGATCAAGCGATTGCTGGTGTTATGATTTGGGAATTATCGCAAGATGCTTCTGGTGCAAAATCTTTATTATTAGCTGTTGACCAAGTGGTGAAATCAAGAGGTACAGTTACGCCAGTACCTGCTAATTTAGCGACAGGTAAACTGGTAACTGTTTCATCCACTGAAGCTGGAGCAAACGTTGCGACGAATGCTGTCGATGGTCAATACGGTACGCGTTGGTCTTCTTTATATACCGACGCGCAATGGTTAACGGTTGACTTAGGTGCAAACTACGATGTAAATCGCGTGAAGATTACGTGGGAAGTGGCTTATGGAAGAGACTATAGAGTTGTTGGTTCTTTGGACGGTGTGACGTGGACGACCTTGAAAACCATTACTAGTAATACCACGCTAACGAATGATCATACAGCACTTACAGGAACGTATCGTTACATCAGTATGAACGGAACGGCAAGAGGTACAGCTTTTGGATATTCGATCTTTGAATTAGAAGTGTATGGTTCTGCTACTGGTAATGCGAATCTGTTGCCGACAGTGTCTTTAACCTCTCCTTCCAACAATTCCAGCACTACGGCTCCTGCTTCTATTGTGATCAGTGCAAATGCATCAGACAGCGATGGTTCAGTCACAAAAGTGGATTTTTATAATGGAACAACCTTATTGAATTCTGATAACACGGCTCCTTATTCATTCACGTGGACGAATGTAGCTGCAGGTAGTTATATGATTACTGCAAGAGCAACGGACAACGTGGGTGCGGTGTCAACCTCTTCTGCTGCGATAGTTACAGTGACTAATGTAGTGGTCGTAAATACTCCTCCATCAGTGACGTTAACCTCACCGTCAACGAATGCATCATTCAATGCACTGGCAACGATTACCATTTCTGCCAATGCATCAGACAGTGACGGCTCCATTACGAAAGTAGATTTCTACAATGGCACGACCTTGTTGACGAATGATTTCACGGCTCCTTATACATTCACGTGGAGCAATGTAGCTGCAGGTACATACACGATTACCGCAAGAGCAACCGATAACAGAGGAGCGGGTTCTACGTCTTCAGCTATTACCGTGACGGTGGTCAATGTAGTCAGTAATGTGTGTGCATCAATTCCTCAGTACACAGAGAATGGTGGTTACGGTCCAGGCAGTAGGGTGAAAAACAACGGTAGACAGTATGAGTGTAGACCTTTCCCTTATTCAGGATGGTGTAACGGTGCAGCATGGGCTTATGGTCCAGGAACTGGTGATTATTCAGCAGATGCTTGGGTGGATAGAGGTTCTTGTGCTGCAAGAAGTACAGCAGATCAAGCTTCACAAGTCTCAGCAGCCTTGACTGTATCTCCAAACCCTGCCACAGATGTTATTACCATCAATACAGATATTGCTTCAAAGGTACGCATCTTCAATGCGCAAGGTATGGAAGTGATGAATGAAACAGCAGTGCAAGCAAATGGTACACTTAATGTATCGTATTTGGTGTCCGGTATTTATTATATCCGCATCGATACGGGAAATGAATGGGTGACGAAGACCATCATCAAAAAATAAACAAATTTTATTAACCATTAAAACTGGTGCTTGAACCTTTCAAGCACCAGCTTTTTTTATTTCTCACTCTTAGCTCTTGATGCGGATGAAAAAATATTTTACAAGTATTCTATTTTGCAGTCTTTTATTTTTGTCTTATGCTAGCTTAGCCCAGACAAATTTTAATACACTAAAATACCTCTACGATATTTCTGGAAAGAAATGTATTGCGGGTCAGCAAAATCGCAGCTATTGGGATGCGATGAAAACCATTTCAGGACAAAACGCTGGACTCTGGGGAGAAGATTTTTCTTTCTACAACTGGGGAGGAACGGGTTCAATGCATGAATGGCGCACGTTGATTACCAACGAAGCGAAAGCACGATGGAGAGAAGGCGCAGTCGTTACGTTTACATTTCACGGTTGTCCACCAACAATGGGAGAACCTTGTGATTGGTCTAATGTAACAGGTCGGCTTACCGATAGCGAGTGGAATCAATTGATAACAGATGGATCGCAGATCAACAGAAATTGGAAAGCACGTTTAGACTTAGTGGCTACGTATCTTCAAGAATTGGAAGATAGTGGTGTTGAAGTGTTGTTTCGACCGTTTCACGAGATGAATCACCCATACGTATTTTGGTGGGCAAATAGACCTGGTCCCAATGGAAGCAGTAGATTGTACCAAATCACTAGAGACTATTTGGTGAATACGAAAGGACTTTCAAATTTAATCTGGGTTTGGAATGTCCAAGACTTTGGAACACTTGCCAGTGATTTAAATACCTACGATCCAGGTTCTGCCAATTGGGACATGTTAACACTTGACATGTACAATTCGGACGGACAAAATTATTCTACTGCAAAATATCAAGCTATTTTAAATAAGGCAGGTAACAAGCCCATTGGTATTGGGGAGAGTGAAGTATTACCAACAAAGGAAATTTTACAGGCACAACCGCGATGGACTTACTTTATGGGTTGGGCAGAATTAACACAAAAGTTAAATACTAACGCTCAAATATCGGATGTTTATAATGCTGCGAATGTAGTAACGCTTAATGAAATGCCAGGTTGGAATCCAGTGCCGAATAGTCTTTCAAAAGGAAAACCTGTAACGGCATCATCAACCGAAGCAGCCGCTAATGTGGCCTCGAATGCAGTGGATGGAAGTTATACAACCCGTTGGTCTTCATTATATACCGATGCGCAATGGTTGTCGGTAGATTTGGGTGCCAACTATAATGTGAATCGCGTGAAGATCACATGGGAAGCTGCGTACGGAAGAGATTATACGATACAATATTCTAGCAATGGTATAACGTGGACAACGGCAAAAGCCATTACAGGTAATACGAGCTTAGTGAACGATCATACAGGTTTAACAGGAACAGCTCGATACGTAAGAATGAACGGTTCTGCAAGAGCTACAGCATATGGTTACTCTATTTATGAATTAGAAGTATACGGTACGGCGGCCAATGTAAATCAAGCGCCAACGGTATCAATTACTTCTCCCGCAAACAATGCGACCTTCACTGCGCCGGCTGCTCTTTCTGTCAGCTCGAATGCAGCGGACAGTGATGGGTCCATTACTCAAGTAGATTTTTATAACGGAACGACCTTATTGGGTACAGACAATACGGCTCCGTATTCTTACACATGGAGTAATGTATCTGCAGGCTCTTTTAGCATTACCGCTAGAGCGACTGATAATGGAGGAGCGGTAGCGACTTCTTCTGCTGTCAATGTAACGGTAACCACAGTAGTTTCAGTTCCTACAAACTTAGCGACAGGAAGACCAGTAACGGTATCTTCTACCGAAGCAGGTGTAAATGTTGCTGCGAATGCTGTGGATGGAGTTTATGGAACGCGTTGGTCTTCTTTGTATACCGATGCACAATGGTTAACAGTAGACTTAGGTGTTAATTTCAATGTAAACCGTGTGAAGTTGACGTGGGAAGCTGCTTATGGAAGAGATTACACAATTACAGGTTCTATTGACGGTACGACTTGGGTGACGTTGAAAACGATTACAGGCAATACGGCTCTAACCAATGATCATGTTGGTCTTGCCGGAGTTTACCGTTATATCAGCATGAATGGCACAGCGCGAGGAACCGTCTATGGTTATTCTATCTTTGAACTGGAAGTGTATGGTACTCCTGCTACGAATGTCAACCAAGCGCCTTCAGTATCCTTGACTTCACCTGCCAATAATTTAAGTACGAATGCACCGGCTTCCATCATATTGATTGCCAATGCGTCGGACAGCGATGGTTTCATTACCAAAATAGACTTTTATAATGGTACGACCTTGTTAAATTCTGATAATACGTCTCCGTATTCCTTTACATGGAATAATGTGGGAGCAGGAACGTATAGCATTACCGCTAGAGTTACAGATAATGGAGGAGCGGTAAGTACATCCAATGCGGCAACGTTAAGGGTGATATCGGTTTCTACGGATGCATGTTCTTCTATTGGGCAGTATGTTGAGAATGGTGGTTATGGTCCAGGCAGTAGGGTGAAAAATAATAATAGGCAGTACGAATGTAGACCTTTCCCTTATTCAGGATGGTGCAACGGTGCAGCATGGGCTTATGGTCCTGGTAACGGAGCGTATTGGGCAGATGCTTGGATCGACAGAGGTTCTTGTGCTGCAAGAACGGCAAATTCTATTGCAGATGCAGATGGTTTATCAACTACTGAAACGGTATTTATTTCGCCTAATCCTGCGGGGGAGTATATAACGATTAATTCAAACGTATCGACGACTGTTCGTGTATTTAATGCACAAGGAGTGGATGTAATTTCAGAGACAGCAATGGTTTCAAACGGTAATCTTGATTTGAATGCGCTTTCATCTGGTATTTATTATATCCAAATTGATACAGGTTCAGCATTGATTACAAAAACCATCATTAAGAAATAATATTTTGTATATCCTGAAAAAGCGCGGCTACCTTCAAAGAAGGTAGCCGCGCTTTTTTGTAAGTCATTTTTAACGATTAGAGCAAAAAAATAAAAATTACTATATTGAAGCATGAAAAGTATGCATTGGTCTCTTGTTGTTATAATTCTCATGTGTACGCATGAACTCTTTGCTCAAAAAGACGAGTTGAATTTTAAAGTGTCTAATGCAGTATCTCCAGATGTAAATTTAGAAGACAGTATTTTTTATACGATGGAAGATGCTATCAAAGCGCCTTTGAGGGTCAGGCAATTGAATTTAGAAAGTAAACATTTAAAGGTGTTGCCGTCTGCTGTATTGACATTCACAAATTTGCAGGCATTGGATATCTCGCATAACCGCATCTCAAACTTACCCGATTCTTTGTTTATAGCGTGTTTAAAATTGGAAGAACTCCGCTACGAAGGCAATGACTTAACGGAGATTCCTTCTTCTGTGTATCGTTCTTCACTCAAATTATTAGATCTTTCAGAAAATCACATTACAGTCGTTCCAGATCAAATAGGGGAATGCAAACGCTTGGAGGAACTCGATATGCATGCTAACGATATTACGATGTTGCCTACTAAGCATGTTATATTGCATCATTTAAAATCGTTGATTTTATCTGATAATCCTCTAATCAAAACAGGGGAGTGGATGTTTCATCAACCGCGCTTACAAATTTTATTTTTGGATGATACACAACTACAGCAATTGGACGATTCTTTTTGTAAGGCGACTAATTTAAGGTTGTTAAACATTGAAGGGAATGCATTGAAAAAATTACCAGACTGTGTTTGTCATTTAAAGGGCTTAAGAATTATGATGCTCGGTGGAAATCAATTTGAAAGCACCATGCAGGATGAGTTGTTAAAATGCTTGCCTCATTTATTAGTACGCTAATGATTTGGGATTGTGACAAAGCACGACTCCTTTTATTCAATGCGGATGTCGTACTTGTGTAATAAGCCCGAAATTCCACTCAAAGAGAATTTTGCTTTTTTTACCGCATTTTTTTCTGGATCTATGCTATAGTTGTAGGCAGTTCTTAGATCTGCCTTCAATAAGATTGTCTTGTCGAAAGTTGCATCTTTTAAATCACAATCGTTAAATACAGCGGAGCTTAAATCACAAGCCGCAAAATCAACTTCTTGTAGACTACATTGGTTAAAGGTTATGCCTTTTAGTTTTAATTTGTAAAAAGAAGATAGATTCAATAGGCATTGTTCAAAATGAAGCGAGAGTAAAAAAGTATTACAATCACTGAAGTTTAGACCTAGAAGTTTACTATTTTTAAACGTGACCGTTTTAAACCCTGTATTGCTTAATTGGCTAGAGCTTAAATTACAGTTATCAAACACACAATCTAAAAAATCAACTTGTGATAAATTTAAATTATGAAAGTCACAATGTGTAAAAGTGCATTTTTCATATTCTCCTTTCACGAGTGATGTTTGAGAAAATATGATGTTATTAAATTTTTGATGTTCAAAGAGGTTCATGGCTTACAATTTTGCTGGGCTAAACCAGAAATGGATTATATCTCATCGTATAGAATTAGATATAGAGACCGCAAATAAACGGAATTAAAGTTTTTTTGCTATTTTTAAGTATGAGAAATTACAGATACCTGATTATCTTTTTGTGTTTCGTCTATATGCCAATTTTACGGGCTCAGACTTCAATGTTAAAAAAAGGCGATTACCTTGCCCACAAAGCAACTAAAACTATTGTTGTCGATGGGAAAGGAGATGACAAAGATTGGAGTAAAGCAAGTTGTCAACCCATAGACAATATTTGGTTAGGGGTAGCGCCAAGTGAAGAGGATGTACGAGGAAGCTTTAAAATGTTATGGGATGAAGATTACGTTTATTATTTGGTAACCATTTATGACGATTCCCTGTCTGATCAACATAAGTCTCCGTTTGATCTTTGGTGGGAAGATGATTGCCTTGAGTTATTTATCGATGAAAATAATTCGAATGGAAATCACCAATACAATCATTCTGCATTTGCATACCATATTACCTTAGGTTTGGATGTGGTCGATATGGGTGCCGAAGAAAAACCTTTATTATTCAATGATCACCTTCATGCTCAATGGACAAAAACAGCAGCGAATACCTATACATGGGAAGTCGCCTTGAAAGTATTTGATGACACCTTTGATGAAGAGTCAAAAAAGAACATTCCTGTAAAACTTACGCAGGGTAAGAAAATGGGATTTGCAGTTTCGTACAACGATAACGATGGAAATTTTAAACGAGAAAATTTCATAGGATCTGTAGCTATTCCAGGTGAAGATAAAAATAGGGCTTGGATCGATGCTGGAATTTTTGGCACACTAGAGTTGGTAAAATAAGTACACGTAAATATTTTATACATGTGATTTTTTATAGTATTATTATAAAACTAACAAGCCATTTTTTCTCAAGACAAGCATCGGTTTAGAATACCAAAACAATTCAAAATCTTCAAATTGGTTTTCGTAATCATTTTTTAATGTAGAATAAAGAAGGGTACGCTCTTCTTTATTCGACAATTTTTTTAAAGCTTCTATTAACCACTCGCCCTTTTCTTTTCCCATTGATACTTGAAATTGCTCTGTGGGTGAATGAAAGCTTAAGTGCATGACTTGCCATGTTTCACCTTTTTTGGACTTGTTAGAAAGGGACACAATTGGAGTACCTCCGAGCCAAACGATTTTAGCAGAAGGTTTAATTAAATCATGATTTTCTGTAGCGAGGCATTGCGCAATAAAATCTTTTTTAATGCTCGTCTTCGGAATTTTAAAATCAAACCACTCTTGCAATGGAAAGTCGAAACAAATGCCGTGCATGTAATTATACAATGACTTCTTTAAACCAAAACTAAAGGCATCGTGATCGATACCCGTTTTGTCTTTAAATTGAATGTCATTATCTGCAAAACTTATTTTTTTATAGTCTGGGAGTATACCGTAGTCAGATGGATTCATGCCTACAGGGCTGTGTGCTGTTAATGCAAATTGATGCCAAAATCCAGATTGTATGATGCTTTGTTCAAACAATTGCCTTACCATTTCAAGGCTATCAATCGTTTCTTGAATCGTTTGCGTAGGGTAGCCGTACATCAAATAAGCATGTACCATGAGGCCAGCGTCTGTAAAGTTGCTGGTCACTTGTGCTACTTGCGCTACGGTGACGCCTTTTTGAATCAAGTCCAACAAGCGATCGGAAGCTACTTCGAGTCCACCTGAAACGGCAATGCATCCCGATGCTTTGAGTAATATACAAAGATCAGCGGTGAAGTTTTTTTCGAACCGTATATTCGTCCACCAGGTGACCACGAGTTTTCGTTTGATGATTTCAAGCGCTAGTTCCCTCATCAATGCTGGAGGTGCAGCTTCATCGACAAAATGAAATCCTTTTTCGCCAGTCTGTTCAATCAATTGCTCCATGCGATCGACCAATAGTTTGGCCGCGATCGGTTCATATGCTCTGATGTAGTCTAAAGAGATGTCGCAAAAGGTGCACTTGCCCCAATAGCATCCGTGTGCCATGGTGAGTTTATTCCATCTGCCATCGCTCCATAAACTGTGCATGGGGTTGGCGATTTCAATAACAGATATGTACTTGTCCAATAAAAGATCGGAGTAGTCGGGTGTGCCTACATCTACTTGCTTATAATCTTTCAGCAGTGTTTCATTATGGTAAACGACAGCTTCGTTTACTCGTAAGAAAGTGCGTTTGAAGTCTGTACTATTAGGAAGATCAGTTTGCGGATCAATCACATGCTTTGCTACTAATTCTATGGGTAATTCTCCATCATCTAGTGTAATGTAATCGAAGAAATCAAATACGCGGGAATCTGAAACTGATCGAAGTTCCGTGTTGGGAAACCCTCCGCCCATAGAGGTTTGTATGTGTGGGTAGTTTTTCTTGATGAACTGTGCACAACGAAAAGCGCTGTATAAATTACCAGGAAAAGGTACTGATATGCATACGAGTTTAGGTTGTGTGGTTTTTAAGGTGCGGTCTAAAATGGATAAGGTAATGTTATCTATATAGGTTTTTTTTTGTTGTAGGTAAGAATAAAGTTCGTCAAAAGAATTTGCACTGCGTCCTAAGCGTTCTGCGTATCGGCTAAACCCAAAATTTTCATCGATGCATTCTACTATATAATCCGATAAGTCTTCAAGGTACAAAGTTGCCAAATGTTTGGCTCTGTCTTGAATACCCATGGTTCCAAAAGCCCATGCCATGTCATCGAGTTGATCGAATCGAGAAGCTTGCGGAAGAAAATTGCCAGAATCAATTTGACGGGCTAAGGTTTGATGATGTCCTTGTAAAAAAGAAATGACATCATCGATGGTTTGAATATAATGTTCTTTCAGCGCGTATATGCGATGTGCATTTTCAGAGGTGATTTTTTGTTGTAGAAAGGAATAAGCAAAGGCTTCTTGTAGTCCTTGTTTAGAATAGAGCGCAAGAATGACTTCAATGCCTAAATCCATTTGAAAGGCAGAGATGTTCTTGGTGTTCAAAAAACCTTTCAAATAGGCCGTTGCCGGATAAGGGGTGTTTAACTGCGTGAAAGGCGGAGTGATGAGGAGTAGGTCTTTCAAGTTAAGGTGATTTGATGATTTCAATATGGTTTGAATATTTTTATCACTCGTTGGAATGCATTCGAATTATTTTTTTATTGACTAAAGATTACATAAATCGCACAAACCAATGTAATAATAAACATACTCCAAATGAGTACGATCAGGTTTCGTTCAAAACGAATGTCTCGATTGCCTAAAAGAGTAATCGCTTTTTTACTCGGTAAAATGAATATAAAGATCAGCGTAATGATAGCTATAGCGACAGTATTGGTGCCGAGTACATGTAAGGGAATCCATGTTGGGAAAAAATAATGAGAACTGAAATACAAAACGACCGATAAGATAATGGCTAACCAAGCATGAATAGCATAGCTGCGTGCATGGAATAAGCCAATTAAAAACAGTACGATGATGCCGGGTAAGAATGCATAACGTAAGACTTGTACAAAAACACTTACCTTGAGACTATGTGCAATGTAGGGAGCCATGATAATGGCGCAAAGTACGGCTGTCAGAATTGTAATGAAGTATACTTTTTCTTTTAAGGACTCGGATGTTTTAGGATGAATGAAGCGTGCAAAGATGTCGTTGGTAAACATCATACCGACAGCATGCAGGTAGGCATAGCTCGATGATACAACGGTGAATCCAAATGCCAATACAATGAATGGACTTAAAACAGCTGGTAAAATGTTTTTCAAGAGGACAGAAAATACATCATCGGGTTGACTTACTTGGGAAGCATACAATTCAAAACAAACGATACCAGGAATGATGAATAAGAAAGGAACTAATAGTTTTAACGTTGCGGTTAACAACAAACCTTTTTGCGCTTCGGATAAACTTTCGGCACTTACTACTTTTTGTGTCATGGGTTGAAAGAAAGCCCAGTAATTCAAGTGCAATAACCACACGCCTCCAAAAAATACTTGAGTCCAAGGTAAGTATTCGTCATCGGCTGGCAAGAGAACATTGAGTTTTCCTTGCGCGTGTTGTGCTAAACTATGGAAGCCTCCAACGGCATGCAGGGCAAAAGAAAAAACGAGTATGCCTGCTACTAAAATTAAGGCTGCAATGTACATGTCAAATTTGATGGCCATTTTTAATCCTCCCGCAAAAAGGAATAAGCCAGAAAAAAGACCAATGAAAGAGAGGATTGGAATTTGCCAAACTGGATCTAAGCCAAAGGTATTGATGATTAGCACTCCGAAAGAATAATAGACAAAGGAGAGAGCAACCAATACAATAAATAAAATGTGTATGATGGCGAACAGCAGTCTTAAGTAAGGAGAGAAACGCAATTCTAAATACTCAGGAAGTGTTTGTATTTCTAAACGCATGTATTTGGGTAAGATATACAGCGCGACCACAATGAGCACAATCACAGAAGTCCAGCCGTAACTGCCGACCGCTAATCCTTTACTGAAGCTTAAGCCTGATGTATTGATGATATAACTGAGCGATACATCGGTGGCAAACACAGACAGCCCGATACTCCACCATTTCATGTTTATCTTTTCATTGATAACAACATCTTTGTCTCTGATGCGAATGATGCCTTTATAAACAAGGTACGCTGCTATAATGAAAAAGATAATCGAAATGTGTACAATCGTCATAAGACAGCATGCTGTTATGTATGGTATTGATTTTGCGTCTCCTGGTAAAGACAAGAAGAGTAGTGTTAAATTAATGCATTACATTATTTTTAACACTACTCTTCTGTTGAGTAAAGGATCAGCAGGTGTTGGTTGTAGCGGTTCCTTATCACCGTATCCTTTATAGGTAAAGCGCGAAGCGGGAATTCCTTTTGCTGTAATGTAATCAGCGATTGCATTCGCTTGTTTTTTTGTTCGGTCGTTAGAGTAGGTTGTTTTAAGCTGGTAGCTAACGATACCAGTACTGTCATCGGTAATTGTTTGTAGGGTGTCAGTTCTGACTTCCGTAAGATCAGCAGCTTTGATGCTGTCTTCTATCACTTTGTATGTATGTGCTCCGATTTCAATGCGAGCCGTTGGATTGTCTTTTAAGAAGGATACAATACGGTTCAATTCAGGTGTTGAAAAAGGGGTAAGTGTAGCTGTTCCCGATTCAAATCCTATGTTGCTTAATACGATACTGGCCTGAGGAGCGATAGGTTTCAAGGTGATGTTTTGTTCGATTTCTTTGTATTTGTCTAAGGCATCTAATTCAAACAAGGTGGAATAATACAGTTTGCCTTTTTCGTTGGACTGTACAGCTACATCGTAGGTGTTTCCTTGCGGTAAGAATACATTGAAACTGCCATCGGTATTACATTGGATGATGTTTAACTTGTTTGTTTTTTTATCGGTAATGACAATACGAGCCGGTAGTATTTTTTGCGAAGTAGCATCTTTTACAAGGCCTTTCCAATAGATGACTTTATCAGGTTGTAAATCTGCTGGGAGCATTGTAGTGGCAATGTCAATTAATCCTTTTTCATCCACGGTATAAAAAACGGTTGTTCCTTGTGCGCTGATTGCCATGTAGCGATTGTCTGCTGGCGTGTTAATGAGAGTTAATGCTTTTGGAGTAGTCCATGACCCATCGATGTTTTGCTTTGCAAAGTATTGGTCGTAACCTCCTTTTCCGCCTGCACGCATCGATGCAAAGTATAATGTTCTACCGTCTGCAGCAATGCGAGGGTTGCATTCACAGGTTTGATTAATGGGTGCTGCTAAGGCTACGGGCTCTTTCCACGTATTTGTTCCTGCTATTTGTTCGGCTTTGTAAATTTTACCACATGGGAGTCCATTGGGTGTTTTGCTTGCTGTATAACGAACAAAATACAGGTATTTGTTATCCGGACTCAAAGAAGCATCCCCTTCTTGTCCCGTTGTATTGATAGGCTTTCCGAGATTGCTAGCTGCTTGCCAAACGTTCCCTTTTTTCTCGGTCATCACGATGTCACTGCCACCGATTCCTCCATATTTCCCCGAAGTGTAGACAATGGTATTTCCATCGTGACTGATGCTTAAGTCGCCTGTATATATTGTTTTTATTGGGGTGTTGATCGATGTAAGTAATTCAGGTTTTGACCAAGCTCCAGATCGTAAGTATGAAATCATGAATTCAGTATCGAGTCCATCGCCGAGTTTCGATAGGAAAACCATTGTTTTTCCGTCACCGCTTATGGATGGAGAAAACTCTTGTCCGCCTTTGGTATTAAGCGGTGCAGAAACAAGCACACGCGTTTGTGCGGTGACAATAAAAGAAGAAAAAAAGAATACGAGTAGTGTAAAAACTTTTACCATGGCGATACGTGTTTATTGATAATCTATGATAAGGAAAAACGAGGTAATATCAAACCCTTTTGCTGTGCTACTAATACCCAAAAACCTCTTCCAAGCTCAATTCTTTTACAGTGCCGTATTTGTTTAAGCTGTTAAAGTCGATTTTGTCTTTTGAGCCGACTACTAATATCGTATTGATTTTTCCTTTGACATATTTTGCATGAAAATCTAAAAGATCTTGGTAAGTGTATTGTTGTAGTTTTAAATACAGATCCTTACGAATGTCGTAGTCGATACCCATGCGTTTGTTTTTTTCATAGGTAGAAATAATTTCCATTTTTTCAATGCGCTCTGTAACGATGCCTTCCTTAATGGCCTTGGTAGAATTATTAAACAAGGTCTCTGACTTTGGAAAATCGTTCAATAAGTTCAGCATTGCTTGTATGGCTTCTGTCATTTTATCGGCTTGTGTACCGATGTAAGAAACTTGGTAATTGGGTTCAGTCTTGCGTTGAGCAATGCTGTAGGTCGATCGCACAGAGTAAGCCAAGGCTTTAGATTCCCTGATCTCTTGAAAAACCAATGAACTCATGCTGCCTCCAAAGTATTCATTAAATACAGCAGATTCTGCAATGAGGTCTTTGTTGTATAAGGCAGAAGGATTTAAGATCAGGATCTCTGCTTGCACCATGTCGTAATTGACCCAATACACTTCATTTTTAGAAGGCTTGCGGAAGACAAAAGCGCTTTTCGGTGAAGGTGTTGCTTGCGTTCCAGTTTGATGGATTGCAAGTATACTTTTCTTAAGGTCATCGGCATTCGCTGGGCCATAATACAATACACGGTGTTTGATGTTTCTCATGTGATGTAATAAGGTCAAGAGTTGTTTTGATGAAACTTTTTTCAAAGCCTCTTCAGAAAGGATGTTTTTAAACGGCGAGGTATTGCCGTATACGCCATAATTCATCAAGGCAGATTTTAGAATGATGTCTTTGTTGGTCTTGTTGTCTTTGCGTGTTTTTAAGATATTCTGTTTGATGTTTTCTAAAGCCGTTAAATCTTCGAGAGGTGCATTGATTAGTGTTTCTAATAAGACTAAAGCTTCTGCTCTGTTTTCGTCGAGTCCTGATAAACTGATGTAAAGGTTATCGTTGGTCGAGAATATTTTATAATCACAACCGATGGCATAGAAAGCACGCTTGAGCTCTTCCGATTTATATTTACTGCTTCCTAGGTAGCTTAGGTATTTTATAAGCAGGTTATAATGAAGGTCATGTTCGCGTGTGATGTTCCAGGTATAGTAGAGGTTAAATAAATTATTTTCTGTGTTTTGTTTGTATACAATCGGAAGGTTTGATTGTTCGTCGAGTATACGTACATCTTTTTTAAAATCGAGAAAGACCGGTTGAATGTCTGGTGTCGCAATTGCAAATACAGCTTTGTCGAAAACAGATACCGTGTCACGGTTGACACTGATCGGTGAGATAATTGGTTTAGGAACTTTCGTAATGCTAGAATCTACACCTTGTTTTTTTATGACTGTTACTTGTTGTGTTGCTGCGAAATATCGAGTCGCCCAATCGCTAATGTCTTGTGATGTGACTTTTTCCATGTAGGCTAATTCATCGACTTGACTAGCCCATGGAATATCGAGTATGTAAGCATCGACTAATTTCTCAGCCCTGCTTTTATTGCTTTCCAATTCTTGTGTCAATGACTTTTTATAATCGGTAACGACTGCTTTTAATAAGGCAGCATCAAAGGTTCCTTTTTTTAATTTATCAACTTCCTGCAAGAGTAAGGCTTCACAGTCTTTCGTATTCGATCCGTGCACAGGAGTTCCTCCTAACATGAGTATGGCATAGTCATGCATGTTGATGTTGTATGCATAAGCGCCTTGTACTTTTTGATGTTGGTTGAGGTTTAAGTCAAACAAGCCCGCTTGACCATTGCTGAGCATAGAAGTCAGCAATTTTAAACGCGTTTGTAAGGCAGGATCTTTTTGTAAGTTTTCATCTACTCTGAATCCAATCGATACAGATTCTGCCGTTGGCCCAACGACTGAAGTCGTTAAAGGTCCGTTGGTCGCAGTACTCGTAAAAAGTGGAGCCTTAGGTTTTTCAGCTGCAGGGAGTTGGTTGAAGTATCGTTGTAAAATGAGTACTGTTGAATCATAATTCAAATCACCACTCATGAATACAGCCATGTTGTTGGCTCTGTAATAGGTGTTGAAGTATTTTTTAATTTCGGTGATGGATGGATTTTTCAAATGCTCGATGGTACCAATGGTTGTTTGCGTCCCATATGGATGGTTAGGAAATAATCCTTCGTACATCTTTTCCCAAACTTTGCGGCCATCGTTGTCTAGTCCTTTGTTTTTTTCTTCGTATACTGCTTCCAGTTCGGTATGAAATAAACGAGGAACAACCGTGCTAAAACGTTCCGCTTCTATTTTTGCCCAACGTTCAATTTGATTGGCCGGTATATCGTTTACATATACAGTTTGATCAACCCAAGTATAAGCGTTGGTGCCTTCTGCGCCCATTTGGTTCATCATCTTACTGTATTCGTTGGCAATGGCGAAGCTCGCAGTAATAAGCGATAAACTGTCAATGCGGTGGTAAATGTTTTTTCTAGCAAGTGAATCTTTGGTGTTTCGATGTTGTTCAAACAGTACTTCGATTTGATCGAGGTATACTTTTTCTTTGTCCCAGTTCATGGTACCGAACTTGGTCGTTCCTTTAAACATGATGTGTTCAAGGTAGTGTGCTAACCCGGTAGCTTTTGCAGGATCGTTTTTACTGCCTGTTTTTACAGCGATAAAAGTTTGTATACGGGGAGTTTGTTTGTACGATGAAAGGTAAATTTTTAAACCGTTTTCCAAGGTGTAGATACGTGTTCCCATTGGATCGTTGGCAACGGTTTCGTAGGGCATGTTCCAATCTTTTGATTTCTGAGCGGAACTTTCTACCGCTAAGAATAAAAGAAGTGTAAAAATGAAACGGGAGAGCAATGAAAGAGAGGAATGTTTCAACATAGCTGTTTTGATTTGGATAATAATGGATCGATATCGATCCTTGGTCTCTGTTAATTATTGGGATCGAGTCCCATGCGTTTTTTTAATTCATCGACTAAAGGATGTTTTTCAGACAGGTAACGAAGTTTGTCTTCATCCGTGTATAATACTTTTTTATTTGGATCTACTGCTTCTTGAATGAGTACGGTTTTAATACCGATTCTGAGTCCGTCTAATTTCTTAGCAAAAAATTCTTGCAGTTCCCATTTGGCTTCTAGCAAAATGGATTCTTGTAAAGCATTGCTGTAACTGATGTGTAGCCAGCCGTCTTCTACTTTCAAGGGTTTGGTATTAATGAAAACAGTATAGGTATTCGTATTGCCTTGTTCCTTTAAGATCTGCGTGTATTCAGCCCACAATCGATGAAACGTTTCTTCGTTGATGACAATGTTTTGATCGGGGGCTTCTTCTTCAACAGGTTTTGTGTATTCCGGTTTAGAACCTTTACCGATATTTTTTAATGAGATACTAGGCGTACTTAAGGTGTTCGGAATCGCTTGTGTGCTAGTAGGTGTTTTTACAACAGGTGTTTCTGTTGGAGTTGGTGTTACAAATGGTGTTGCTGGTGTATTTGTAACAGGTGTAGTAGAAGTAGCTATTGTAGCGCTACTAATCGCATGTACAGCGTTACTTAAATCACTTTTTTTTTTTGTCCTTCGCCGCTGGCTAAGTTCAAGACATCGTTCAAGTGGCATAATTTCATCAAGCACAATTCAACGTGTAAGCGTTGGTTTTTGCTCGATTTAAAATGAATATCACATTGGTTGACAATGCTAAGGGCAGACAATAAAAAACTTTCGTCTGCTTGTTGTGATTGTTCTTGGTACTTTTTAGCAATGTCTCCTGAAAGCTCCATCAATTTAATGGTGGAAGGATCTTTACATACCATGAGGTTACGCACATGTTCACCTAATCCGATTAAGAATTGATGGCCGTCGAAACCTTTACGAAGAATTTCATCGAATAAAAGCAAGATGCCGCTGTGGCTGCCTGTTTTTATAAAGTCGATGATTTTAAAATAATATTCATAATCGAGGATGTGTAAATTCTCGATGGTTGATTTATAGGTAATGGTATTGTCGTTGGAGAAGGTAACAATCAAGTCGAAGATCGACAAGGCGTCACGCAAAGCACCGTCTGCCTTTTGAGCGATAAGGTGTAAGGCTTCTTTCTCTGCTTTTATTCCTTCTTTCTCAGCGATGTTCGCCAAGTGATCGCTCATGTCTTTGACTTGGATACGATTGAAATCGTAGATCTGACAACGCGACAAAATAGTTGGAATGATTTTATGTTTTTCCGTTGTAGCCAAAATAAAGATGGCATACTTGGGCGGTTCTTCCAATGTCTTCAAGAAGGCATTGAAGGCCGCTGTCGAGAGCATGTGGACCTCATCAATAATATAGACTTTAAACTGACCTGCTTGTGGAGGATAGCGAACTTGTTCTACCAGGTTACGAATATCATCAACAGAGTTGTTAGATGCAGCATCGAGTTCGAATACATTGAAAGAGGCATTGTTATTAAAGCTCACACATGAACTGCATTTGTCGCAGGCTTCGGTGTCGGCAGTAAGGTTGGTGCAATTGATGGTTTTGGCAAGAATACGCGCATTGGTTGTTTTTCCTACGCCTCGTGGTCCACAAAACAAAAAGGCCTGAGCCAAGTGGTGATTTTTAATCGCATTTTTCAGCGTGGTCGTAATATGAGACTGCCCTACGACAGTGTCGAAGGTAGCGGGTCTATACTTACGTGCTGATACAATGAAATTTTCCATCGACGCAAGATAATAAAAGCGATACGATACGCCAAGTAGGATGTTGAAATGTGCAAAAGAAAGCAGAAAGATGAAGTGTGGGAAGTATGAAAATACTCATCTTATTCATTATCATTGATTTGCTCTGAATAAACTCTTATGTGAAAAACTGGTAAGCGGGAACTAAATGACTTATCTTTGCATTACAGAGAGCGGTTTAGAAGGAACCGCTTAAAAGTATAGAGTTTGAGCGCGAGTAGAGAGGAGCAATCCCTCGGTACTCCATACTCAAACCTCAGTACTGCAATGGGGCCGACCGGTATTGACAGGTTGAGTGGTTGCGTATGTAAGCATGCAGGCTCATGGGATGAGAGCCTTAAAAGATAGTTCCACAATTCAGTAGGCGAAGAAAACTACGCCTTAGCTGCTTAATCTAACCCAGGTTAGAAAAGGCGAAAGGGTTGAGCCATGTGTTCCCCGGCTAACATTCCTCTTTTCCTCCGTCTTACGGGAGAAGGCCAAGGAGTGACGATCAGTAAGAATAGTCAAGGTAGCGTTACGATGCTTTGGTGAAACTAAGTAACTAAGGAGCGATTTGGATGCCGGCGACCGGACCGTTCTCGAAAATTAAAGTTCGGCTAAGCATGTAGAAGATCCGTCTATTACCTTCTCTGGACCAGAGTTCGAATCTCTGCGGCTCCACAATTACAGAAACAGAGCGGAGAAAGAGAGCGAGTGAGTTCACTCTTTCTCTTTTTGTTACTCTTTCTTTTTAGTCTTCGTTTTATTTTTTCAACTACGATTTTTATGTTCCCTTACCAAAACCTCAAAGTCTATGAAAAGGCTTTTCTGTTGAATAAGTCTATTTATTAGCTTATTAAAAGCAATTCCACACTTTCCTCATACTTTAAAAATCAATTGGGTAGAGCGAGCCTTAGTATAGTTTTAAACATCGCAGAGGGAAGTGTCATTACAGAAACAGAGCGGAGAAAGAGAGCGAGTGAGTTCACTCTTTCTCTTTCTGTTACTCTTTCTTTTTAGTCTTCGTTTTATTTTTTCAACTACGATTTTTATGTTCCCTTACCAAAACCTCAAAGTCTACGAAAAGGCTTTTCTGTTGAATAAGTCTATTTATAAGCTTATTAAAAGCAATTCCACACTTCCCATATACATTAAAAATCAATTGGGTAGAGCGAGCCTTAGTATAGTTTTAAACATCGCAGAGGGAAGTGCAAAAGTTACGAATAGAGATATACGTAGTTTCTTTGTTATCGCCCGAGGCTCTGCTTTCGAATGTGCTGCTATTATTGATATTTTGCATTCCGAAGCTGAGATCTCAGCTGAATTCAAAAGCGAATTAGATGCAGGCTTTGAAGAAATATCGAAAATGCTCTATGCCATGATCAGAAACCTAGAAAAGTAGAGTGAATGAACAGGTTGTTTTATAAACTCTTTCTTCGCACTGTTTCTCTTTCTTATTTACCAGTGGATAAGTAAAGCCCTCTGAACGAAGCATCTTAGTATCGCTTTCCTTATTTTTAATCACGTATTTGTGTAAATCTTTTAATATGAAAAAAGTAGTCTTTTTTATTCTCTTGAGTGTTGTTTCTTTTTCAGGGTATCTACAAGCCCAAGAATTTCCTTTATTGCCCTACCCACAGCGTGTTGAGCGAGGTGGTTCGGAATTTCGAATCGACAGTGCCATTTACTTACACATTTCTGATAAAATTGACAGCAATCTAAAGCACTATGTTTACTGGGCGGGAACACGTATGGCGAGTAAAACCAATAAAATGTTGGTCATTGATTTACACCAAGATTCTACGTATTCAAGAAGAGGGATATGGATCTTTTTTGATCAGTTACAAGAACCTTGTGTAAAAGCCAACGAAGGTTATCGCATTGAAGTCAACAAGAACATCGTAAAAGTATGTGCTTCTACGAGTATCGGTTGCATGAGGGCTTTGGAGACGATAACTCAATTATTAAGTAAAGACGATAAAGGTGTTTTCTTACCCGGAGTTGTGATTGAAGACAAACCCGATTATGCATGGCGAGGTTTGATGATCGATGTCGCAAGGCATTTCATGCCTATGAATGTCTTGTATCGCAATGTTGATGCCATGGCCATGGCGAAGATGAATGTATTGCATTTGCATTTAAGCGAAGACCAAGGGTTCAGGATTGAATCGAAAAAGTATCCTGCTTTGCAGGAAAAAGGATCGAATGGACAATACTATTCGCAAGCAGAGATGAAGGAATTTGTGGAGCACGCCAGTGATCGAGGTATACGGGTGGTACCAGAGTTTGATATGCCTGGTCATATTGCGTCATGGCTGGCGGCCTATCCAGAATATGGAGCTGGCAATAAGACTTATTCTGTTGAAACAAACTACGGAGTATTTCATCCTTCCTTTGATCCTACGAATGAAAAGGTGTACGAATTTTTAGACGGTTTTATTCATGAAATGGCGGGAGTATTCAAAGACACTTGTTTTCATATTGGTGGCGATGAAGTAACCGGTGAGGAATGGAAAAACAATCCTAAGATTCAGCAATTCATGCAAGTGAACAACATGAAAACAGCAAACGATTTACAAGCCTATTTTAATCAACGGGTCGAAAAAATAGTACGTTCATGTGGAAAGCGAATGATGGGTTGGGATGAAGTATTGGCGTGTAAGCCTTCTGCTACAACATTGATCCAATCCTGGAGAGGCAATGAATACATGGATAAAGCCATGGCACAAGGATACGATGTCATTCGCTCTAACGGATATTACCTTGACCAGACCTATACTGCTGGGGAGTACGATGCCAGAAGAACGGTGCAGCAAAAAGACAGTACTTTAGGACAGGTGATTGGTTTAGAAGCAGCCATGTGGTCTGAATTGGTAGACTCGATTTCCGTTGATTCCCGCATTTGGCCCAATACTGCTGCCATCGCCGAAATGGGATGGAATGATTCCTTGCCTGTCGACACCTTTAATTTTTATAAACGCTTATTACCTTTCTCTGAACAGTGCACTGATCATGGCTTACGTCATGAGTTATACGTGCACGATAAAGTGAAAAACTTAAACTTAGACAAAGAAGAAGACGAAATCCGATTGATCTCATCGTATACTAAACCATTGAGTGGCTATGGTCGCCATAAATCGATTAAAAATAAAGGGACTTACAATACCATGGTCGATTTAAATACTAAAGCCGATATGGCGCGTCCTTGTTCTGATAATTACATGCGATTTGTATTATTGGCAGAGGCGTATAAAAAGAATGCGAATGCATCTACAAAAGAAGAATTTACACAAGTCTTAAATGCGTGTATGCATCAATATGAAGTATTGCAAAGACGTTTACATACCGATAAATCATTGGCTTCGTGGATGGAATTATCTTCTCAGGTAGCGTCTGCGGGCAGAATAGGCATGCACCTGATGAAAAACGATGCGAAAGAAAAACAAAAAATACTGTTAGAAATAAAAGCCTTGCAAGATAAAGTCAATTCGAACGATGGGTATACCTTGTCTATACTTCCTGTATTGAAAACATGGGCTGAAGGGCTTTAAGCTCTTCAGCCCATGTTCATGATTAATCCGCAGATTTTTCGTATTGAGGAATTGGAAGTTCAAATTTCAGCGCTTGTAATTCTTTTTTAATGTCAGACAATAACTTGAATTGAACAGTCGCATAATCTTCTGCATTTACCGTTGGCCTAACACAAATACACACATGGTGCTCCAGTAATTCAATCACTTCTACCACAGGGGCAGGAGATAAGAAAACTTCAGGATAGGTTAATAAAATGGATTTAATTTTTTGAATTCCTTTTTCATGATCGTCTGTATAACTCAATTTTATAACCAAGTCAATGCGTCTGATGCCTGTTTTACTGTAGTTGACAATGCTTCCATTGGATACACTGCCGTTGGGTAAAATCACAGATTTACTGTCGCCTGTTAAGAGTATGGTGTTGAAGATTTGTATTTCTTTGACTTCTCCCGTATATCCTTGCGCTTCAATGACATCTCCGATTTTATAGGGTTTTAGCATCAAAATTAAAACACCACCAGCAAAGTTTGATAAACTGCCTTGCAAGGCTAAGCCAATGGCTAAGGATGCAGCTCCCAATACGGCTACAAAAGAAGTCGTTTGAATTCCTATTAAAGATGCAACACTTATAAATAATACGATTTTTAAAGTGGCTGAAATAATACCACCAACGAAGGGGATCAATGAAACATCCCAATCTTTTGCGACGGCTATTTTCTTAAAGGCTTTTGTGATTTTCGAAACAATCCATAATCCAATGAATAAGCTCAGAATGGCTAAAAGCAGTTTAGGTGCAAATTCGATCGCTAATTTTACTGCATAATCGATGTATTCCTTTGTGATGATTTTGTTTTCTAACATGGTTAAAGTCTGTTTTATGCCAATGGATGGTGTATCTGCTCTGTTTATCAATTATTCGGCTCAAAAATAATGAAATATTGAACCAATAGGTACTTCTGTTGTTTAACTTGAAGTTGCGGCAAAGGAAAAGTGCAATATTTAATTAGAATAATTATTGTATTTTTAAATAATCAATAAAAAATCAGCTTAAAAGAAAACGAACATGAAAAAAAATCTATTGATAAGCATTTGGATGGTTTTAGGTCTTTCTGTCCCTAAAATCGTACAAGCTCAATTTATGGTGAATGGATATATTCCCAATTATCGCTCGGTCGCAGATATAAATGGTATTGATTATGTTAACCTTGATATTTCGTACTACGCCTTTGTCAATACGAACGCCGATGGTAGTTTGGTGCCTGTTAATTCATGGGATGTAGGAAAAATGGAAGCTTGTGTTGCAAATGCACATGCTGCTGGAAAAAAAGTATACATATGCTTTGGTGGTTTATGGGGTTCGTCCGTGATCTATACTATGGCCAATAATGCAACATCCAGGGCTAATTTTGTTTCCAATATTGTAGCATACATGGTAGCAAATAATTTTGATGGCTTAGATATCGATTGGGAGGGCTTATCTACCAGTGGGGAAAGAACAGCGCATGAGAATTTAATGGCGGACTTACGCACAGCGATAGATGCCGAAGGAGGACTTGGTCTTACTCTTACGATTGGTTATGGAAGTTATAATGCACAATGGTTTTCAAATGCTGCTGTTGGTTATGCCGATTACCTTCAAATCATGGCATATGATGATTACGGTACTTGGTCTTCAAGTCCATTTGGCAATCACTCTTCTTACATCGGTGCAACGAGCGCAATTGCATACTGGGTAGGTCGAAGCATTGCTAAATCTAAAATGATTTTAGGTTTACCTTGCTATGGTTATCAATTTGCTTCTACGAGTGGAGGTTCAGGTACAGCAAGAAGCTATGCTTCGATAGTAACAGCCGAGTCCGATTTGAAATCGAGTGACGATGCAACTGCAAATGGCTTAACACTATTCAATAACCAAGACATCATCATGCAGAAAACGCAGTATGCTATGGATCAAGGTTTAGCTGGTGTGTTTTTCTGGGAAATGACACAAGATACGGACGATAAAAGAAGTTTACACAAAGCAGCCATGTATACCGTGAATGCTGTAACCCCACCACCTTTGGCTAATTTCTTAGTGTCGAAAAAAATACCCACTGTAGCAGAAGTCATCACCTTTACCGATCATTCTTCTCTAGGAACTACAACGGATTACGATTGGAATTTCGGAGCTGACGCAACACCAGCCACCGCTACGGGTATTGGTCCACATACTGTTTCTTACAGTACCTTAGGCTATAAAACGATTGAGCTTATGACTACTGGTCCTGGAGGCACAGATACGAAAACGAAAACCAGTTATATCAATGTCTCTGTCGCTTCATCAACGGTTGATGTAAGCACAGTGGGCATTTCTGTTTATCCTAATCCTAACAACGGTGTGTTTTACATCGAATCGCAAGCCATAAAATTGACAGGGATAGAAGTTTACAATGCTTTGTCGACAAAAGTCTTAGGACTTGAAGCTACGGGCAATACGATGGTAGTCGATTTGTCTAATCAGCCGATTGGGATGTACATTCTGATGTTGAAAACGGAAGGTGGCACCTATTCCAAAAAGATGTTAAAAAACAATTAAGCTCAATCTGAAGTATTAGAGAATCGTTTAAAAATGATTAATTTTAGGGGAGTCGAAAGACTCCCTTTTTTTATAAATAATATTTTAATTATGGGTATAAAAACATTCATTACGACCATCGTCTTGCTTCATATTCTGCTTTTACATTCAGTCTCTTTTGGGCAAGCGATAGAATATTCTAAAGACTTTAGACTTGGAAGTCCAAATACCGAACCGGGTGGCAAGAAAGATGTGGTAGTATTAGAACAGGGAGATTTTATTGCTTTGTCTAAAGTAAGTGGTTCTGCTAAAAAGAATCTTTTTGCTTTAGAACGATACAACGAACACTTTGAAAAGGTCTGGGCTGCAGAGATTGCTGTTGAATCAAACGAGGAATATAAAGAGTTGTTTTATAATGGCAAGGAGGTAGTATTGCTTTCAGTGGTTCATTTAGAATCCATCAGCAAGACGACATTAAATGCATATGGCTATGATCCAACGTCGGGTGTAAAAACATGGACAAAGGAATTAGAATCGTATACCGTAGGAGCTTGGGCTGAAAATTCTCATAAAGGGAAAGTGAAAGAAAGTTTTCTCGATGTTATTTGTGAACATATCAGTGCTCCTTTCATTACACCTTTTGAATACAAACATCACGTATCTTTTTCTCCGGATGGTAAAATGTTTGTTTCGTATGTTTATAACTATGGCGAAAAAGCCCTAACAGCAAGTGTGAATATTTACGATACTGCAGGAAATAAAATCAAGAGTGGCAAGGTCGGTATCGATAACGATTATGTGAACTATGGTTTATTCATCAACAACAAAGCTGAGTTATTTATTCTCAATGCCAGCAATGGAGGTAAAGTCAATTTTATAAAATTCAATTTAGAGACAAAAGATTTTGTATTAGTAGAGCTTCCTGCCAGTGGGTCGCAAAAGGATGATTTTCATGTGCGCTTTTTAACAGATGATAAAGTATTGGTTGGTAATACCGTTTTGAGTTATAAAGGTTCTTTTACTGGAGTGGCTTATTCTGTATTTGATTTCGCCGCTCAAAAAGTAGAAAAGACTATTTTCAAGGAATACGATGCAGCGATGAAGGCTAAGTATTTGGAAGCGAGAAAAAACTTAAAATCGATCAAAGACGAAGAGAATTGGATGGATTATGATTTGACGCATTTTAATTTAGAGGCTGATGGACAGGTGCTGTTTGTCTTAGAGAAAAGGGTTTTACATGGAGAAGGTTATCCTCACATTTCCAGAAGCACATTTGATAAAAGTCATACCGAGGCCATCGACGGACATGTACAAGCGGAAGGTATCATCATGTTAAGCTTTAATGCGAAAGATGAGTTGGCTTGGTCTGTTTCTCATCCTAAAAATCAAGTTTATCCTGCCAGCGATGGCTTGAGTTCTATTTCTTTCGTGTTGGATAACATGCAGTCGGATCAAATTCGCATACTCTATGCTTATTCGGAAGGCTTAGATGCTTCTTTGCATAACTTACGCTATGTTGCTTACGATAGAAATACTGGTAAAGTGTTGAGCGATAAATTATTGCCTAATCAAGATAAACTGGTTTTAGTGAGGGATTATACCTTGTGGCCTCAACGAGACCGCTTAGTTTTGGTAGGTAGAAAAGGCTTATTGGGTAAAACCTCTGCTATTGTTTCGTATAAGCTATAAGTCATATTTTTAATAAATATGTTGTGAATCATTCCTCGAGTGATAATTCTTTTATAGTATTTGCGGGTAGGGTGCTATTTTTTATTTAAAAATTAATAATAAGGTACATCACTTACTTTAGACTCATAAAATTGGGGTTTTAAATTAATATGCTGTAAAATAGTTATTTGTAAAAAATCATGTTGTCCCGCCATTTTTTTTGATGTGTGACGTAAGTGTAGTTGATAAGTTCATTACTCCCATAAATCATCGATTTTACTCTTTATTGCTCTATTCTTCTTTGTTTCGTATTGTTAAGTATCCGTAAAGAAAAAGTTTTAACTGTTTATTTATCAATATGTTAACTTTTAAATGATCTTACGAAGGCTTGTTTACGTACATCTATTATCAGATATTTATAAAAATAATAGGAATAATTATACCTATTGGATTTATAGGTATTTATCCATGATTACTTAAAATAAAAGTACTATGATGATTTTGAAGGACCTTTTCAATGCCCGAATAAGATCTCGCTACTCGAACAGGTTTTCGAATAAGATCAAGGCATTACTTCTAATGTTATGCTTAGCCTTACCAGCAGAGGTATTTTCTCAATGTACCCAATTGGTATGGTTTGATGAATTCAACACCACCTCATTGGACTTGACGAAGTGGGGGTATACCACCGGAAATGGTTGCTCAGGAGCTTCAGGCTGTGGTTTTGGTAATGGAGAATTGCAATACTATACCAGCGGTACGAACAATATTACTGTAGGTGGGGGTAATTTGGCCATTACAGCAAGAAACCAAAACAATTACATAGGTTCAGGTTCCAATTATACTTCGGGTAAAATAACCACAGAAGGTAAACAATCTTGGTTGTACGGTAGAATGGAAGCGAGAATACAAGTGCCTTCAGGTAATGCTATTTGGCCAGCCTTTTGGATGCTTTCTAATAATAACAACTGGCCATATTCAGGCGAGATCGACATTGCGGAAACACAAAATAGCAATCCCACTACACTTAATCAAACACTACATTACTATTGCAACCCTTGTGGTAATGCGCAAAATACGGGTGTAGCATACAATACTGGAACGAACTGGGCGACTGGTTTTCACATCTATGCTGTCGATTGGACTCCAAACCAAATTAAGTATTCTGTCGATGGTATAACAACCGCAACTTTTACACCAACGAGTTTAGTAGGAGGCACAGCAACCACTTGGCCCTTCAATGCCTCGAATTTTTATGCGATTTTGAACTTAGCAGTAGGAGGTAGTTATACAGGAAATGCTACGCCAGTTCCTGGTCAATTTCCATTAACCATGTTGGTTGATTATGTGAGGGTATATTCTAATCCATCTTCTCTTATAATATCAGGACAAAAGATATCGTTTGTAACCGATCAAAAGTGGTACGGAATTACCAGTGCAGGAACAAGTGCTACCTACAATTGGGTTTTACCAGCTGGCGCAACGATTGTGTCAGGACAAGGAACAACAAATATTTTAGTAAGTTATAATTCGGCTACCAATGGTAATATTGTTTGTACTTCCGATGGAGATGGTGCTGGCACTACTTGTACTCCCGTTGCCACTAATTATGCCGTGAAAGCCATTGTAAAAACATGCGGTATTCCTCTCGATGATTTTGAAGGCAATCGTAACATTGGAGGAATCTATGCTAATGGTGCGCTTTCAGTGGTTGCAAATCCTGGTTCTGGTGGAAGTAATACTTCTGCTACTGTTGGAAAATACGATCGCAATTCTGGTGTAACGTATGATATTTTAGGCTACACCGATTTCCTCATAGATAATGCGGACGATTTCAGAACTGGCTTACGCTACTTTACGATGGATGTGCGTACCAATGCTCCTGCTGGTACTCCTGTTACGATTGAGTTTGATAACAGTGTGCAAATGGTGAATGCTTATCCTGATGGAAGACACAGTCAGTATACTGCGGTAACTGGTGCACCTAACGTGTGGACAAAACTGACGTTTGCCTTTTCTCAGTCTCCAGATGCGGCATTAACAGCTGCAGATGTTGACCGTGTACAGATTTTATTCAATCCAAACTCTAATGTTGCTGGTCAGACATTTTACTTTGACAATTTTACGGCTCAGGGTAAAACACCTGTTACATCTGCCATTACAGGAAATACAACAGGATGTTTAAGTCAAACTGGAGTAGCTTATTCTGTTACCAATACAGTAAATTCAACCTATGCATGGACAGTTCCTGCAGGTGCAACGATTGCTTCAGGTCAAGGAACGAATGCCATCGTAGTTAATTTTGGAACAACCAGTGGGAACGTATCTGTTGTAGAAACGACAGCGATGAAATGTACAGGAGCTGCGGTGAATAAGACAGTAACCCTTTCTGGCTCTTGTGTACTAACAGCTAATTTTGTAGCGACTCCACTTTCAACTTGTGCTGAAAATAAAATTATTTTTACCAATACAAGTGCTGGTACATCAGGGGGAGAAACTTTTGCTTGGAATTTTGGAGCTGGAGCTGTTCCCGCAACTTCTACCAGTGCTGGTCCTGTAGAAGTGTATTATTCAACAGGTGGAACAAAAACGATAAGTTTAACCGTTACAAATGGTGGAGGTCCGAATACTGCTACTAAAACAAATTACATTACGATTGCGAATCCTCCAACTACCTGTTTGTATTCCGATGATTTTAACAATGGAGTGGTAAATTTCAATGCTTCTTCACCTACGTTTACAACGACTGAAGCAGGTACCGCGAGAACGGTTACTAGTGGTGGTCATGGGGAATGGGATACATTTACGCACACCATTAATAATGGAACCATTGCTACACCGTTGAATTTTAGTTGTGCAGCGAATAAGCCACTACTGAAAATTAGAGCGAAAGCTTCAGGGCCTGTAGCATTGCGTGTTTCGATGGTAGATGGAACGGGAAGAGCGGTAGATAATTATGCTGCAACAGACATATTCTTGACTACTACTTATCAAACATTCACGATTAACTATGCTACTCATTTTACCAATACTTATGGTGGTAGCCCTGGTCCATTAGATAGCACAAACATTACTCAGGTGTTGTTCTTTGTTAATCCTGGTTTTGCTTCTGCTTTCCCTATACCGGGATATACAACCGCTTTTGTAGGAACAATCGATATCGATTGGGAAGGCATCGGAAACAACTGCAACGCACCGGGCGTAGCTCCAACCATTACAAGTTTTACGCCTGCATGTGGAGCTGCAGCTACAAGTGTTACCATTACTGGTACTAATTTAACAGGTGCTACGGCAGTTTTATTTAACGGAACAGCAGGTGCAATTACGGGGAATACCGCTACTCAAATTATTGTTACGGCACCCGCAGGTGTTACTACGGGTCTTATTACCGTACAAACGCCCAGTGGAAATGTAAATTCTGCAACGAATTTTACTGTAGCCCCAGCACAACCAAGTGTCATCACTGCAGGCACAGCAACGCCTTGTCCTACATCGACAGGGAATACTTACAGTGTAACAAATGTCGCAGGTGTAACATATGCATGGACATACTCTGGTACAGGTCAAACCATAACAGCAGGCGCAGGCACAAATGCGATCACGGTATCATATGCAGCAGGAACAGCAGGGACTTGGACGGTAACACCATCTGTTGCAAGTTGTAATGGAACGGTGAGAACCTTAGCGGTAACGATGGGGGCAGTACCTGCTCAACCAAGTGTTATCGTAGCAGGAACAGCGATACCTTGTCCTTCTTCAATAGGCAATACCTATACTGTTACCAACGTAGCAGGTGTAACGTATGCATGGACCTATTCAGGTACAGGTCACACGGTAACCGCAGGGGCAGGTACCAATTCGATTACGGTATCTTATGCCGCAGCAACCTTAGGGACTTGGACGGTTACACCAAGCAATGCTTGTGGTAACGGAACAGCACAAACACTAGCTGTAACATTAGGTGCGGTACCCGCACAACCAAGCACAATCACAGCGGGAACAGCGACACCTTGTCCTACTTCGACAGGTAATACTTATAGTGTAACCAACGTAGCAGGTGTAACTTATACTTGGATTTACTCAGGCACTGGTCAAACGATCACGGCAGGGGCAGGCACCAACGCGATCACAGTATCTTATACAGCAGGAACAGCAGGCACTTGGACAGTCACACCAAGCAATGCTTGTGGAAACGGAACAGTAAGAACCTTAGCGATAACATTAGGGGCAGTACCAACACAACCAAGTGCGATTACAGCAGGAACAGCTGCACCTTGCGCTACCTCAACAGGTAATACATACACAGTAACGAACGTAGCAGGTGTATCTTATGCTTGGACTTACAGCGGTACTGGTCAAACGATCACGGCAGGAGCAGGAACAAACGCGATCACGGTATCTTATGCAGCAGGAACAGCAGGTACTTGGACTGTAACGCCGAGCAATGCTTGTGGAAACGGAACAGTAAGAACGTTAGCGGTTACCATTGTTGCTAGTCCGGATGTAAATTTAACAATGAATGCAGTTTTAGCGATGTGTCCAGATGGTGCATTCGAAATTGTTAACAGTGAATTAGGGGTTATTTATCAAGCTTATTTAAGTGCGGTACCAGTTGGTCCACCTACTAACGGTAATGGTAGTAGCAGTATTGTTATTGTGACGAATGTTACTGGTACACTAACTGTAACTGCTACTAGAGTAGGATGCCCAAGTGTTACCATGACAACGCAACCCAATGTTTTTACAGGCAGCGTTCCCGCACAACCAAGTGTGATCACAGCAGGTACAGCGACTCCATGTCCTACCTCAACTGGTAATACTTATAGTGTAACAAACGTAGCAGGTGTAACCTATGCATGGACCTACTCAGGCACAGGTCAAACAGTGACAGCAGGAGCAGGCACGAATGCGATCACGGTATCATATGCAGCAGGAACAGCAGGAACATGGACGGTAACACCAAGTAATGCTTGTGGAAACGGAACGGTAAGAACGTTAGCGGTAACGATGGGTACAGTCCCAGCACAACCGAGTCCAATCGGAGCGGGAACAGCAATACCTTGCCCTACGTCAATGGGTAATACTTACACAGTAATGAATGTTGCAGGTGTAACGTATGCATGGACTTATAGCGGTTCAGGTCAAACGATCACTGGAGGAACAGGAACAAATTCGATCACCGTATCTTACACTGCAGGAACCGCAGGCACTTGGACAGTAACCCCAAGCAATACTTGTGGAAACGGAACAGTAAGAACAGCACCAGTAAGCTTCGGCATGGTTCCAGCTCAACCAACTGTCATTACAGCAGGTACAGCCACCCCGTGTCCTACTTCAACGGGTAATACATACAGTGTTGGCTTTGTAATGGGAGTGTCTTATGCTTGGGCATACAACGGAACGGGTCAAACGATTACTGCTGGTGCAGGAACCAACGCCATCACGGTATCATACACCGCAGGAACCGCAGGAATTTGGACAGTAACGCCAAGCAATGCTTGTGGAAATGGAACAGCAAGAACTTTAGCGGTAACAATGGGAGCAACTCCAGCGACACCGAGTGCGATTGTAGGAACAACAACCTTAACGCAAAGTACCACAGGCAATGCCTTCTCTGTGACGAACGTTGCAGGAGTAACGTATGCATGGACTTATTCAGGTACAGGCGGAACGATCAACAGCGGAACGACGAATGCGATTACCTTAGACTTATCAG